>Ga0222718_10000403_pt1 | contig 45671 bp, 64 predicted proteins | sample C33_27DmetaG_FD_165045 | JGI IMG/M metagenome (GOLD analysis project Ga0222718, IMG submission 165045) | Estuarine water microbial communities from San Francisco Bay, California, United States - C33_27D | ecosystem: Environmental > Aquatic > Marine > Unclassified | place: USA: California...
ATAGCTTCTAGTCTTTTATGCTTTTCGTCTAAGTTTTCAGCTAGTTCTTTTTGTATCCAGTTATTCTGTTTCCATATAAAGTAACCAAATGCTATGGTCATTGTTACAGGTATACCGAATGTCTCCAGTAGATTTATGATGTCCACTCGTATTCTCTCCTGATACAAATAGATTATTTATAGCCGCCTCCCGCTTTCTTGTATTCACTAGCTAAGAGTTGCGCTTTTCTAGCAGACCACTGACCAGCATTACCACCTTTTGTACCAGCTTTGATCTTTTCAAAAAGCCGTTTACGCATAGTAGGCTTAGTATAATTACCAGCTTCATTTACTTTGGATTTTGCTTTAGCTTTAGGCATTAGGCACCTGTAAAGGTATATTGTGCAGGTTCTTCTTCTACTGACACTAGAATATCAAATGCCGATGGAGATCCTGCACTATAAGCTACAATCTTGTCACCAGCGTGCATAAAGAAATAGCCACCATTGACTAAGTTAAGAATACTTTTACCGGCTAATCCTGTATCTCTCATAATATAATGATACACATTCTCTTCTTGATGATAAAACTGCACACTACAGTTTTGTGTGGAATTATCACTATTGCTTATATGCAAATACCGTACAGTACCATTATAGTTAGGTGGGCAAGTGTATATAACATCAGCACTTGCACCACCAGTTGTAGCTGAAAGGGTATAGCCTTGTGTGTGGTATTTATAGACCGTACGTTCAGGCATTAGTCTTACCTAAAGAGACCGCCTTTACGATAGTCTTTTTTACTAAAGCGATTTTGCATCTGACCGCCCATGTTCATTTTCTTAGGCTTACTGGTACCACCATACTTATGTTTACGGATACCGTCTTCACCGCGTGACGTGAGACCCAACTTACGTGGGTCCATTTCTTGAATTAACTTTTCTGCTACACTAGAGTCTTTAGATTGTTTAGCTTCTTTAGCTATTTGCTGTAGTTCCTTTACAGGAGGAAACATACCTTTAACTTTGGAGGCTGTCATCTTTCCCGTATTATATCTACTTGCCATGTCTATAGCTGCATTACGATTCATCATATACCGCTCTGCATCAAAGTCTTTACCACTTTTTACTTTTTCCATAATATTTTCTAAGACGCTAACCTTATTGTTAAAAGCCTTATTGCCGCTATCAGATGCTTTTCTGGCAGCGCCTAACATCATACGGCCTGCTTTTGTACTTGCCATAGTTATTACCCTTTCATTTATTTAAACAGACCGCAGCCATACTTTGTACTGCCTGTTCTAGATTTCTTTTTATTGTTGGCTTTAGACGGGCGTTTCTTTTTAGATACTAACACACCGTCGTTTGCAAATATAACGTCCATACGACCGCCACCTGTAGGTAGTCTGAATCTTTGAACTTTCTGACCCTGAGACATTCTTGCTAAGTCTGCTGGGGCAATAATCTCACGTAATTGAGACTTAAGCCCCGATACAGTATAATTATTGCCATCTATTCTAAAACTATTAACACCTAAATTTTGTGCTTTTCTAAAAGCATCTAATACATTTGCTGTAATTTTAGGAGGCTTGTTCCCAGCAGAAGCCCCTTTACCTAACATAGTGTACTTAGTAGAACCTAATTTTTCCATAGCTATATACTACTTTAAATTATTACGAGTATGACGTACCATGCCTTTGTCTTTACGCATGTCTATGTTACCTGTACGTTGATTAGGCGCACATACATAACCACCGTCTTCATACTGATGAATAGTAACGCTGTGCGGTCTACGCGGTACGTCAGCAGAATCTTTACGGGGATTTCTGGGTACTCGTTCCATAGGATTGCCACCAGCTTCGTTTACGTCACCAATGGTTACACCGGGCGGTAAAGGTTTACGTGCCATTGTTAAATTCCTCTAAGGCTTCTTCAATCTCTGACAGCTTAAATGTTTTACCCGTGCGCTCTTGTAAAGCAGCACGGATATAATGCACGTCAGAATGATACAGATGTAAGCTACGTAAGTTATCTGATACGATAGCTTGATAGAAACTATCTAGAATATTAGTTTCTGGACATAGTTTTACGGATTTGTTTTGCATTGTCAATACGGATATGGGATTTATTTATTATATGTACAGATATATACTGTACTCAGCGTTATAACATTTAATGTTTAAGTATTATTAAGTTAATAAATTATAAATGTTTTAACATTAGTGTTGTAACACTGTCCTAAGTTTCTATAATTATACCCGATTTACCCCGCCGTGTCAATCGGTATCGTAAAATAAATATAAACTGTTGCATAAAAGACACACATATAAGGTACACAAACTCAATACTGTTTCACAAATGCAACACTTTCCAGCTTTATATAACAGCGCTTAAATACATAAGTGGTTAACAGTATAAAAAACCTGATCTGTGTAGGGGTACATACACAATAACGTCACACCCGGGGGTGGCCCATGCCCGTCCCCTCTCTCATATGTGCGCGCGGCAATGGTGCGTATGATGCGTAAGCGTTGCCGTATGCATGAGAGCAGCAATCGGTCCAATCGTTGGACTGTTTAACTCATTGAGAGTTAAGGATTTATTCAAATACTCCAAGGAATTTACAATTCCTCCAGATATCTCAGACCGAATCCGACCATGCGACACTGAAGGTGTCGAAGTATCAGATGTTGGAATACAGCTTTAGCTGTCCTACCCTACCATCACCAATTCGGTTGGCTCAGTCTCGCGAGTTTAGCGCACGAGTTTCGGATTTACTTGTAAATCCTGCAACCGCAACGAAACGACCTGCGCCGAAGATCGCACATGCACAGCAATCTTCGATTGCCAGCTACCCTTCAAGCTCCAACTCAGAACCCCTTACGTCCTTTCTTACGTTTTCTGTCTTGAACTTTAGTGAAAGACATAAAACTTAGAAAGGACTTAGTACCATGACAAACCAAATCACTCTCAACGCCGAAGTCGTTACCGAAGGTAAGTTTATAGCTAAAGCTATTCGTCAATTCGACGGAGCCTTTGCTAAAGCAATTCTGGAAGGAAAGTCAATCGACGTTCGGTTGGGTAAATTCCTAATGGAATTGAACAAGCTTGCCGAACAGCATGGCCTGAAAGGCAAAGCGAAGTCTGGCTTGTTATCACAAGCTGGAGTTGCCAACATCGACAAGCGGCGTCGTTCCGACGCTGTACAACTCGCTACCAATCTCGTAGAGATTCAGGACTTCATCAAGTCCACAAAGTGGAAAGGCAATCACACTACTCGGCTTCTAGCCGATTGGAAGAAAGCTACTGTTAAGCCTACGGCTTCCAGTGACAACGACACTAAGTCTAGCAAAGCTAGTGACGGCAAAGCTGCAACAGGTTCGATAGAACCTAACAGCTTAGACGGCAAGCAATTAGCTACGCTAATCCTGTCAGTCGCTAAAGACCGCAAAGCGGTTGAAGAGATGATGGCTCACCTCTCTGCTGCCATGCAGCGTCAGGACGAGAAAGCTACCAACGTAGTTGCTATCTCAGCCTAATTCCAACCTACGGTTGAACGGTCCAGCGATTGGACTGTTCAGCCTTCCATTCGGAGAATGATTATGCGAACCCACATCAAGACCTTCGGTCCTAAGATCCGCTCTAACTTTGCTCGGTTTGACATTCTGCATGGCATCGAAGATGGCAAGCAACCCGAATGGCATAGACTGGACATCATAGCCGAAGGCCGCAAACGTGAGTGGCTTGAGAAGCAAGCCCAAAAAAAGTTTGAGACAGAGCTTGACAATGCTCTTGCCAATTTGCTTTAGTTAGGAGGTCTTAGTCTATACACTCTCTTAACGTAGTGAAGAGTGTATATACTTAGACCACCTTAAACGGTCCAACGGTTGGACCATTCCGAAGGAGAGTTTACATGGATCAAGCAAAAAAAGTTACGATGCAACAGGTTCAAACATGGGCTGACCCGGAGAGCGGGTTGATAGACGATTTCGTATACACTTATCTTTTAGATTTGGGAAAGAACCCAAAGAATATTTCTTTTGACATCGTAGTGAGATACGAAGATGCTAGTTAAACCCGGTCAAAAGATTGCTGTATGGTTTTCATGTGGTGCAGCTAGTGCTGTTGCTGCAAAGATAACTTTGGATATGTACAAAGATACTAATGAAATACACATTCTAAATAATCCCATTCTAGAAGAAGATGAAGATAATCAGAGATTTCTACGGGATGTGTCTGAGTGGCTACAATATCCTATCCAGCATGTGACATCTAAAACTTTCCCTAACCAATCTGTCAAAGAAGTTTGGGATAAGAGAAAATATATGTCAGGTGTTGCTGGTGCGCCATGCACGTATGAACTGAAGAAAAAACCGAGACAGGAGTGGGAAGAAATTCATAAGCCTGACTGGACCGTTTTGGGATTCACGGCGGATGAAGCGAAAAGAGCAGATAGGTTTAGGCTAACAGAAAGAGAAAGTTTATTAACACCATTAATAAATTGTGGCTTCGACAAGCAAGCGTGCTTTGACGTTATACAAGATGCAGGCATAAAATTACCGGAGGCTTATTTAAATGGTTTACCGAATGCAAACTGCATTGGTTGTGTTAAAGCTAGTTCGCCTACATACTGGAATCACGTCCGCAAGATGTACCCAGACACTTTCCAAGATCGTTTGGAACAATCAAAACAGATTGGAGCTAAACTTGTTTTAGTTAAAGGTAAACGCATACAACTAGAAGACTTAGATCCGAAGGCTAAAGGTAGAGCTATGAAGGAATACGAAATAGATTGCGGAATATTTTGTGAAGAGAGAGAATAGATGCTAGTTAAAGAAGCTAAACAATTTGGCAATGTATCTACTGGTAACACGAAGATGCCCGGCACTACGTTTGCCATCGACGCCTTTGCTTGCAAGACAGGCTCGAAGCTTGCGAAGGTGAAAGGTACGCCGTGCTATAGCTGCTATGCCCGTCGCTTGCAGAAGCTACGCCCATCAGTCGATCAGGGGTGGAAGGCCAATCTAGCTAAATGGGAAGCCAGTGAGCCGGAGCAATGGTCACAAGCTATGGCTTTCCAGATCATCCGTTACAACAGCGATGGCTACCATCGTTGGTTTGACAGTGGTGACTTGCAATCAGTTGAGATGCTCGACGCCATTGTACAAGTATGCCGCATGACGCCTAATGTACGTCATTGGTTGCCTACACAAGAGCGTGACATACTCAAAGCCTACACGGGAGAGATACCAGCTAATCTAACAATTCGATTGAGTGCATCTAAGATTAACGGCAAAACACCTAACTATGCCAATACGTCTGGAGTATCTCAAGACAAGTCTACGGTTACATGTTTCGCTCGTGACAACGGCAACTCATGCGGTACATGCCGTGACTGTTGGGACAGTAACGTGCAGCACGTAGTCTATCCATTACACTAACGGTCCAACGGTTGGACCATTCAAAGGAGAGTATACATGACTTTAAATAATCAAAACATCTATGCCACACGGCCTTTCAAGAGTGGCCCTGTCTACGTAGTTAATCTTTATGGGGAAGGCAGGCTATACATGCAAGTCCCATTCAAGACTAGAAAGGTAGCTAAAGTATTCATGTCTCGCTACGATAACTGGGACAAGCTCTGCGCTCGTGTACCAGAACGTCAGCCTGTACAGGGAGAGTTGGAGCTAGTGGCATAATGGGTACGGAATTAATTCTTATCGGCATGGTGGCTACGTTAGCCATCAACATAGCGTTAGCACTCAACATCATATAGGAGACAATGCATGTGGACTAGCGAGACAGTAAACTTTGTTTTTGCGCCCGACAAAGACAAAAAGATGGGCGACAAGATGCTCAATCTTTTAAATGAAATTGATGAGCTACGTAAAGAAACTAGAGTCTATAGAAAGCTAATGAAATCTAAAATAAAAAACCTGAGAAACTTAAAAAAACAATATCCACGAGTAATATTGTGGACTGACGAAGTTGAATACGACGATTTTTTTGACGTTTAATTACAGGAGAGATATGACATGCCAAATTGGGTACAACAAAAAGTAGTTATCAGGGGTGACATAGTACGACTACGACACCTACAGGGTGGCTTACATAAAAAAGAGTTTTGCAATACTGTTTTACCTATGCCCTTCGTACATGCTTCATCTCTGGATGATGGCTGGAGGGATTGGACTATACTAAATTGGGGTACTAAATGGGAAGTTTCCGATATAAGCGACGTCACACTCAAGACTTATGACAACGACACTGGTAAGCTGACGTTCACATGCAACACAGCTAACACTGCACCGCAGCCTGTATGGGATCATCTATTCCGTTTGGGACTTCGTGTATCCGCAGCCTATGCTGACACAATGATGGACCTGTATGGGTTCTATGAAGATGGTGACGACATGCGGGACTCTGGTGCTGCAACTATGGTGAGCATGATGCTCGACATAGACATTGACCAAAAAGAATGTGCATAAAGGAGATTTGACAATGAGCTTTTTAAAAGTAAAACTACAGCTAATAAATTACAGGATCAAACGTATGGCTCCCCGTATTGTACGGGAGAACATCCATTCTAGTGGCTACAAAGTGGAGTCGCTTGAGCATTACATGAAGGTGACGGACGGGAAGTGGGTACTCTACTACCCATATAGCAAGCGTCACCGTGATCCCATGTTACAGAGAGGTATATACTGCATTGAAGAAGGACCGGGCTACTCACGGGTCTATCGTGAGACCACCAAACATACCAGCAAAAAGCCTACGACTAAGAAAACCCGCAGTCGTAAGGCCGCGTAAGGGTAAAGGTAGTTACAAACGGTCCAACGATTGGACCAATCAGAAGGAATCAAATGATGTACAGTAACACACACGAAGTACACTTTCGTATTGACGAAGTGCATGACACTAAAGTCGAAGTCTATAACATGGACTTTGACACGGCTATCTGTAGGGCTGGAGATATTGTTCAGTCCTGCTACCCAGACGCGAAGGTAGAATTTAAGTTTGCAAAGGAGTTTGATCGCTCTGAAGAAGGCGACAGACTACCTAAGATCATGGGCTACAACGGGTGGAATAGATATTGAGATTGTCCGACCAATAACTTTAATGGAGTGACATATGCTTACTGCATCTTTTCTGTGTGCGGCGTTGGCCGTGTACTATGAAGCACGTAATCAGCCGCCGGAAGGTCAGCGGCAGGTGGTGCATGTCATACAAAATCGTGTAGATCATTGGGGCTTTCCCGATACAGTGTGTGAAGTGGTGAAGGAACGCCATCAATTCTCATTCTATTGGGACGGTAAACCTGAAAGACCAAGAGACAAACGTGCATGGAAGGCAGCACAGCAAGCAGTCATAGATGCCTATGACCATCCGTATGAGAACATGGGGGCGACACACTATCATGCCACATACGTCCAGCCATACTGGTCCGTTGACTTCTATGAGTTGGGGCAGATAGGCGATCACATATTCTACGCAGACCACAAAGACATAGGAGTAATAATGAGATGAGTAGCATAGACACACTAGCTAAACGAGTGAAAGACAAAGGCGGAAACTTAGACATACAGTACCAGAGAGGTGACACCATTGGGCTGGACTATTGGGTTATAAATATAATGACGCTCAAGCCACCATTCTTTGACTCGATGACATGCCACACCATAGTAGGTGGTGCTGGTGATACACTCACTAAGGTAGCTAACAAAGCTAACGGAGCATTCAAATGAACATATTCTATCTCAGCAGTTGTCCAGTTGACGCAGCAAGTTTTCACTGTGACAAGCACGTAGTGAAGATGATACTGGAGTATGCACAGCTACTCAGTACAGCACACCATGTACTTGACGGGGACGACGCACCGGAAGGTATCTACAAATGCACACACAAGAACCATCCATCAGCAGTATGGGCTAGACAATCATCAGGTCACTACGCGTGGCTATATGATTTATTTGTAGAATGTTTAGACGAGTACAAACGTAGGTATGTTCGAGAACATGCGACAGCGAGACTCAAAGACACGCTACTTAAACTACCTAACAACATACCTTTGGATGGGTTCACACCACCGCCACAATGTATGCCTGATGAGTACAAGTGTGAAGATGCAGTGCAGGCTTATCGTAACTATTACAACGGAGACAAAGCCAGCTTTGCTGTATGGAAATATAGTGCTACACCTACTTGGTACACGGGGGCAGAAGATTATGCTAGAGTTTATTAGTGTACTACTCAGTCTGTTTGAAACACCATCTAACAAATACAATCTGTAAGGAGAACTAAGTTATGCCTAAAGTTACTAAACAAAAAGAAGTTACATATCGTTGGGGTTGGGACGAAGACACAAATGAACCAATTATGATAACTCTTGAAGAGTGTGTTAGAAGAATAGCACCGTTAATTACAGAACCAGTCAAAAGTATGCAGGATCTTGACGGTGACATGATGATGTCTGACTATCAAAAGTTGGTTGACGCATCATGGAGGATTAAGTCCATCCTTAAAATGCTAGACGATAACAAACAGGCTTGACGGCCTGACTGTTTTCCTATACTACTAAATGAAACACGGCAATTAAGGAGAGAACCTATGCCATTAGATAGCAACATCTTTCAACTCAATACCAATCTTACTGACAATATGTTCGGAGATATACCCGAAGCTATTGACTTCGACGTTGAATTCCAACCTACCCGTATGTCGGGTAAGAACTACGTCGTAAACAAGAACACGGATGACGTGATTGGTATTGTCGGTAAGACATACCCATACAACCCGCATCCTGAGTACTTCAAAGAAGTGCAGAATGCTATAGCAGAAAACCTGTCAGCTAATGATCTTGCAGGTGCAGATGTACGCTGGAAGACTGCACGTTGGGGTGCCTTTGCATTGATGGACATAACCCTACCAAACGTACGTTATCCCGTCACAACTAAGAAGCACCAGACAGATGTAGCACAGCGCATCGTAGCCCTGCATGGGGTAGACGGGCTGTGTTCTAATCAAGTGTACTTCGGTGCTATTGATAGCTTCTGTACCAATGGTAACATCAGTGGTGATTGGGGTAAGGTACGCCGTAAGAACACATCTAACTTCAGCTTAGAAAAATTCATACAAGAATTGAACGAAGCGAAGACAGACTTCCATGAGCATGGACGTATGCTCCAGACATGGGCTGACCGTGAGACTAACCTTCACGATGTGCGGTACACGCTTGCTTCCATTATGAAGTCTGACCGTCTGGCTAAGAAGATGTCTGACCTGTACTTAGCGGAAGCTAACACACGGGGTCACAATGTCTTTGCTTTGTACAGTGCGATGACTAACTACGCTACGTATGCTGACGAGCGTAATGGATTCAAGCTGAAGAAGAGTGACAACGATAACGAAGCTATCAATATGTTCGGTAGAGAACAGCACGTATCGCAGTGGATTAGTCACCCTGCATTCAAAGTACTAGCAGCTTAACTGGTGGGGGCTTCGGCCCCTTCCTTCTTTGGGGGGATAACATGGAGCTATATAAAAAAGAAGCTGCAATAATCCGGCAGTATTCTACCAGACGCCGCGCCAGACGCAGTCGCTGGGTAAAGTATATAAAAACATTATTTGGCTGCATAGATTGTGGATACAATGAACACCATGCTGCTTTACACTTTGACCATGTAGACAGAAAGTTAAAGGTAAAACCTGTATCTAAAATGTATTCAAGTAGTTTAAAAAAACTATTTGCCGAAATACGTAAATGTGAAGTGCGCTGTGCGGTCTGTCACGCTGTTAAAACCTACGAGCAAAAACAAAATGTTGGCGTACATAAAAAGGCAGGAAGACCACAAACCACTATACACAAAGCTTTAGTAGATGAACTGCTACATCTATATAAGAAAGGCAATACTTTACGTAGTATAAGTAGAGAACTAGATATACCTTACAACGCTGTTCGTAATGCTGTTATCAAATACAATGACAGGAGAGCCTTAAATGACTGACTTACCACGCTACGTCCGTCGCATTGTCAAGAGGGACAGGACTGTGATCTACCACTACGTGCCGCCACAGAAGTACATTGATCTGGGACTAGCACGTAGGCAGGTATTGACAAATGACATTCGTTCATCTCGGCGTATGGCTGATGAGCTTACCGCTAAGATAGATGAGTACCGACAACAGCAGAAGAATGTTCGTAGGCTACGTGTAAATGACAAGCTATCTGATCTGATTACACACTACAAACATTCGTATTCTTTCAAAGCCTTACGGGATTCTTCTCAGAAAGAATATGAATATGTTATGCGCTGTTTACTTGAGTACATTGGGGATGAATCTATTGGTGGTATCACGGTGCAAGATGCGAAGCAGCACTATGAAAGATGGTTGGAGCATGGTGTGTACAGAGCTAACAAGCTGTGTCGCATAGCTAGTGTGTTGTTTAACCATGCGCTTGACCATGACTTCATACCTCTCAATCCTTTCTCCCGTGTGAAACGTAAGATGCCCGTCCAACGTAAGGTTGTGTGGGAACATGAGCAGGTGCTTGAGTTTCTACAGGCAGCGTATTCTTCATTCGAGTGGCGGAATGTAGGTCTGATTGTACAGATGACGTATGAGTGGGTGCAACGGGTTGGTGATATACGGATGCTGGAGTGGAGTAGTCTCGACTTGAGTAAGAAAACCGTGACGCTAACGCAGTCAAAGCGACGGGCAAGAGTACACCTACCAATATCAGATGAGTTGCACCAGATGCTAGTAGACCAGCAAGAGCCTGACTTTGGGTTTCAAAAGTATGTAGCACCGAGACCTTCTCCTGTTGCTGGTGAGTTCAGACCTTATGGCATACATGATATTTCAAAGGTTGTCAAAGAAATTCTTGAGTACGCAGAGCTACCTACAGAACTACGGGTTAGTGATCTACGTAGGACAGGGGCTACACAGATGGTAGAAGGTGGTGTACCTACGACTTCAATCATGCAGGTTACAGGTCATGCAAATCCTACATCACTTAAACCATATCTTAAAAATACTTTACGTGGTGCAACCGAAGCTTTAAAAGGTAGGTTGACAGTATGATAGTTGCATGATACAAGTGTGTTTAGCACGGGAGAGATAGACATGAATGTATTAGAATATATTAAAGACTTAAACATTAGTATTGGTAGAACATTAAGGACTAATTGTCCTGTATGTAATGGAGTCAATACGTTTACAGCTACTAACATGGCTGGTGAATTACTATGGAACTGTTACAAAGCTAACTGTGGTACGAAAGGTAGATCGAAGGTAGCTATGTCAGCCAAAGACATTAAAGCTAAGATGGTATCTACACGCTGGGATCAACTACCTTCGTATGAATCCCCACTATATACTAGTAACACGAACCAAGAATTTGTAAGACCTACGTACATAACTAACGATAAACCCCCGCAACTATTCCAGTTTTGTGACATGTGGGGTATTGACTATGAAGATGTTTTGTACGATGTTAGAGACAATCGCGTTGTGTTTCCAATCATACATGACGGCAAGCTAGTGGATGCAGCAGGTCGCGCGATGGGCCACAGGTTGCCTAAGTGGAAACGCTATAACGCTTCGGGGTTGCCATATCACAAAGGTGGTGGTACGGTAGCAGTGCTGGTGGAAGATTGCATCAGCGCGTATCTGGTCGGGAGCGACGAACGGGTAGGAGTAGCATTACTCGGTACGTCTTTGTCGGAGTTGCACTCTGTGTTTCTCTCCCGCTTCGATAAAGTAATCGTCGCTCTCGATCCTGATGCCCTACCAAAGACACTTCAAATAGCGGGGAAGTTACGATCAGTCATAGCAGATGTGCGTGTTTTGCGTTTGTCTGATGACCTGAAGTATGGTAAAACTGTGGACTTAGAAGAGTTGGAGAGACTCATATGGAACTAGCAATACTAAGATCTTTAATGGACAAAGAGTTCTACGATGACCATCGTGGAGCTAAGTGTCCTGACCGTATCTTTTCTTCTGATGGTAAGAAGATTAAGAGAGCCATCGACAATGCGATGGAGAACTATAAGAGAGCCGTGCAGCCTGACGAGATAGAAGCCATCTTCATGGCAGACAATCCTTCAATGACTACAGCACAGAAGACTGCGTACTCTGCGCTGTTTGATAAGATACGTAACCAAACACCAATGGGTACAGACGTAGCACAGGACGTGTTCGTTAAGATGTTTCGTCAGGTAGTTGGTGAAGACATAGCCAATCTCGGATTCGATTATGTCAACGGTGACAAGTCTAGTCTCGAACCATTGCGTGAGTTACTTGATAACTATCAGGATAACTTCCTGCCGCAGCTACGTATCGAGTGGGAAGATCTGTCGCTCGATTCTTTGCTGGCTAAGAATGCTCTCGAAACTAGATGGGCTTTCAACATACCCACCCTTACCCGTAAGGTTCCGGGTATCAACGGTGGACACCTGCTTGAGATAGGAGCTAGACCTAACACGGGTAAGACTTCGTTCCATGCTAGTCTTGTAGCAGGACCGGGTGGCTTTGCAGATCAAGGCGCTAAATGCGCTATACTTTGTAATGAAGAAGGAGCACACCGTGTAGGCTCTCGTTACCTGACGGCTGCGTTAGGCAAAGAGTTGAAGGACATAGCTAACAACAAGCAGGCACTGTTACAAAAGTGGCAAGCCATGAAGCAAAGCGTGTTCATTACAGACGCAACGGGCAAAGACATGACATGGGTTGAGTCACTAGCTAAGACATTCAAGCCTGACATACTTGTGCTTGATATGGGCGATAAGTTTGCTAAGACTGGTGGCTATGCACGTATGGACGAAGCACTCAAAGCTAATGCAATCTATGCACGACAGATCGCTAAGATGTATGACTGTGCTGTACTGTATATGTCACAGCTATCTGCGGAAGCAGAGAACAAAGTCGTACTGAACCAGAGCATGATGGAAGGTAGTCGTACAGGTAAGGCAGCAGAAGCTGACCTGATGGTACTCATTGCCAAGAACCCACAAGTAGAAGGTCAAGACGAAGAAGACACACAACGTCACCTTAACATTGTTAAGAATAAGTTGACAGGATGGCATGGCATAGTGCATTGTGATCTTGATTATAAAGTAGCCAGATATACGGCATAGGAGATATACATGGTAGAACGTACACCCTCTAAGCTTCCGAAGTTGAAGTCTGTATTTGAAACACCAGTCAAAGTGTTCATATCAACTACGGACTCAACAACATCTAACAACCAAGTACCGCAGCTTGTCTGTGATAACATCATTGGGATTGTGTATGCCGATAAAGGTATACAGTTACACAGACACGATGAGCATGTCATATTCATACGCTATGAAACGATGAAGTACTTTGCTACGGAGCCGATGAATGCCTAACTTCAAACTCAGTGGTAGATCTTTATTGAGATTGAATGGTGTGAAGGATGAACTACGTGATGTGGTCACACGCGCAATTGAATTAACTAAAGTAGACTTTGGTGTGATCGAAGGATTACGTACGGAAAAGCGTCAGAAAGAATTGCTTGCTTCTGGTGCGTCACAAACCATGAAGTCTAAGCATCTCACAGGCGACGCAGTAGACTTGATGGCGTACATAGGTTCGCGTGGTTCATGGGAACTTAACTTGTATGACGACATTGCAGACGCAATGAAGGAAGCTGCAATCGAAAAGAACATAGGCATCCGGTGGGGTGCAGCATGGAACGTGAATGACCTTCGTAATTGGGGCGACACTATGGACGAAGCAATGAACTATTACATTGACACTCGACGCAACGAAGGGCGTAGGCCGTTCATTGATGCCCCACACTTTGAATTAATATAGGTGTTGTGATGGAAGACGAATGGGAGTACTGGATTGAACCAATCAACGGATGGAAGTATGGCTTTCCTAAACGTATTCCGTCACACATAACACTCGATAAAGTATATGAATGGTTGCCCGACAATGGACTAGCTCTGGGTGAGATAACAGGGAACAAATTGTTTGACTATAAGATCTGGAGAAAGAGACCAAATGTCAGAAGTTAAATTAGCAGGTTTCACACGGGCAGTAGAAGGTGGATCAGTAACTAACAATCTTGTAGATCTCGTCGCCTACTATGCCCGTGTGTCTAATCCAACGTCGCAGATAAGTGCATTGAATAATGACAAGCTAATTAATTATTTAATTAAGCACAAGCACTGGTCTCCGTTTGAGATGGTAAACATATGTCTCGATATCGTAACTACACGGGACATATCACACCAGATTATCAGGCACAGAACTTTCTCATTTCAGGAGTTTAGTCAGCGGTACTCAGCAACGGAAGTTGTAAATGAAATACGTGAGACTAGACTACAGGACACTACCAACAGACAGAACTCTCTTGAGAATGACAATGAAGTTCTAGACAAGTGGTGGATTGGACAACAGTCTGACGTTATGGACACAGCACATAGGTTGTATGACGCTGCACTGAAGAAAGGCATAGCCAAAGAACAGGCGCGTGTGATATTACCAGAAGGTTTAACACGCACTAGACTTTATATGAATGGATCACTACGTAGTTGGATACATTACATTGAACTACGATCAGATCCAGCTACACAGAAAGAGCATCGCATTGTAGCGACACAATGCGCTGACGCAATCTCACCAATCTTCCCAAAGATACGGGAGTTTGAGTGGGGATATGAAAAAGAAAGAGAGGTGAATTAAATGAAACGATTTATGAAATCAACAGTAGACGTACTGAGCGCAACAACAATAGTTGGTGTGGGCTGGGCGCTTATCTGGCTGCTTGCCCTGTCGGTACGTCCAGTATAAGAAGATGGCTATGTCACCTGAAGTTGAGATGCTAACTAGACTTGCTAAGTTAGTTAAGACAAAACAAATGTATGGTGACAGCTTTGAACAAGAAGAAATGTTAGCCTTATGGGAAGCACATCAAAACCTACTTGACTTTTGGAATATGATTCTAGAGTATAGGGTAGACGACGAAGTGCATTAAGGAGAGAAACATGAAGGTCGTTCTCGACGTAGAGAATACCGTTACCGAGAGAGGTGGTAAGCTTCATCTCGATCCTTACGAACCCACCAACGCACTAGTGATGGTGGGTCTTTTATTTGACACGGGAGAGCATCGTGTATTCACATTTAACCACTCTGAGAAACAATCTGACAGCACTGATCAACTACATAACATACTTTCGGACTGCACTGTTCTCATCGGACACAATCTTTTACACGATCTCACATGGCTATGGGAGACGGGCTTCCAATACGACGGTCCAATCTGGGACACGATGGTCGCTGAGTACATTCTTCAGGAAGGTCAGAAGAATCCGCTCTCGTTAGACGCTTGCTCTGAGCGTTATGATCTTACTGTCAAGAAGCAAGACACACTTCATAACTATCTCAAGCAGGGCTACAGTGTGGCTGACATACCACACGCAGAACTGTCAGAGTATCTGATCGCAGATCTCAAAGCCACGCAAGAGTTAGCCCTGAAGCAACGCACTCGTCTGTTGTCGGCTGAGTACAGCAGGCTCATGCCTACGGTTGAGCTTACCAATCAAGTAACTAAGACACTGGCTCGTATGAACCGTGCTGGTATAAAGGTAGATCGAGATGCACTTGAGCAAGTACGTGATGAGTTTGTGCGTGAGCGTAACGATTTGGTTACAGAGTTGGATCATATTGCTCGTGATCTGATGGGTGACTACCCACTCAATCTCAACAGTCCAGAGCAACTGTCGTGGTTGATCTACTCTCGTAAACCTAAAGACAAAAAAGATTGGGCAGATAACTTCCATGATCGTATGGCTGACGGTGACTTTAGATCTACTGTAAACAGCCTGTCCACTATCATGTACAAGCAGAAGGCGAAGCAATGTAAAGATTGTTTCGGGTCTGGTAAGGTACGCAAGACTAAAAAGAATGGAGAACCATTTGCTAGACCTACTAGATGTAGTATGTGCAATGGTGAAGGCTATCTTTATGAGTCAACAGATGAGATTGCTGGCCTGAAGTTTCGTCCACCAAATCCTAAATGGGTTAGTGCCAATGGCTTCAGCACCAATAAGCAAGACCTTACGTTGCTTGCAGCTACGGCTACACGCACTAATAATACAGTCGCACAGAACTTTCTTAGTAAGGTGACACGCCTGAGTGCAGTGGAGACATACCTATCTTCATTCGTTGACGGTATAGATACCTTCACTAAGTCTGACGGTATGCTGCACGTACAACTTACGCAGACGATTACTTCTACAGGTAGATTCTCTGGTCGTAATCCTAACATGCAGAACATGCCGAGAGGCGGTACGTTTCCGGTTAAGAAATGTTTCGTGTCTCGTTGGAAGGGCGGCAGCATACTCGAAGCTGACTTTGCACAACTAGAGTTTCGTGTAGCTGCATTCTTATCACAAGATAAACTAGCCATAGAGGAAGTAAGTAATGGTTTTGATGTACACTCCTATACTGCACAGGTTATCAGTGATGCAGGACAGCCTACGTCGCGCCAACAGGCGAAGGCACACACATTCGCCCCACTCTACGGAGCAACAGGGTTCGGACGCTCTCCTTCAGAGGCGAGATATTATGAACACTTCGGCGAGAAGTACAGAGGAATCGCAAGATGGCACAAAGAACTTGCAAGAGAAGCACTCAACGACGGACGAATAAGAACACCGTCTGGTAGATCATTTGCTTTTCCTGATGTGATACGACGTGCCAACGGTACTCCTACGTACTTCACACAGATTAAGAACTATCCAGTACAATCGTTTGCTACGGCAGACATTGTTCCGCTTGCGTTGCTGTACATAGAGAAGCAGCTTGAGCGGAAAGACACATGCATTGTGAATACTGTGCATGATTCAATCGTATTAGACGTGCATCCAGCGGAGATAAACTTTGCATTAAATGTAATTCAAGACACAAACAAAAACCTAAAGTCTCTCATTGATATTCAATGGGGGATAGACTTCAACGTGCCTTTATTATTAGAGGCAAAAATCGGGCCTAACTGGCTTGACACTAAAGATGTTACCTGATATAACTTCGGCTCTTGAAAGGAGATCACTATGAATCAGATCGCAACATTAAACAACGGAAACTTTGCTGAACTTGCTAGACTTGCAGGTATGGGTACACCAACTGGACAGAAGAAAGTATCTTCACTCATGCGGCTTGCCCTACAACACAAGCCTATCTCTGCGAAGCAAGAAGTGAAAGGTAAGAAAGTAAATGTAGAAGTAGTCGAAGGTGGCAGCTTCCGTATCGAAGAGCCTGCCGCTGACGGCAAGAAAATCTATTCCAGTAACGTGTCACTTCGTCCCTTCATGCAGCGTGTGTATTACAAACGCTTTGTGATGGGTGACGGTGATTCACCTAACAGGTTTATTAAAACTGTGATGGCGAATGACCTGAAGTCTGAACTAAAAGATACTGAAGGCGGCTTCAACTGTGGTAAGCCAAGTCAATTCTTTGAAGACTGGAATCAGGTTCCTGATAAAATTAAAGCAATCATACGTTCAACTAAACGTACTCGTGCTATATTCGGTACGATTAATGTTAAGGACGCATTGGATGCTGAAGGTAATCCAGTTGACACACCAGATCCGATACCAGCTATCTGGGAAGTTGACAACAAAGATGCATACACTACTGTGAACGCACCTTTCACTAAGCTATACAAGATGCAACAGCTTCCAATGAGCTACAACATTAAGCTCTCTACGGAAGAGAGGTCATTACCTAATGGTGATAGCTTCTATTTACCGCGTGTTGCTCTTGATCTTAGCACCAAGCTTGACCTACAAGACAGTGACGAAGAAACATTCTCTAACTTTCTTGAATGGGTGAAGGACCACAACTCCTATGTCTTGAATAGATGGGATCAGAGTAACGTCGAAGACGTTGACCCTGACGTTAAGGAGTTAGTGGACGAGTTCATCGACGTAGCTTCAGAGGAGGCTGCGTAATGAACCATCCCGCTGAACTGACGTTGCACAAATTGCTCTCAGAGTTGCGCGATGGCACAGCTTCAATGACTGATTCCTCCATTGAACAGATTGTGTCTGACGTGCGAGATGCATTGCAGCGTCAGTTTGGTGGGAGGGGACAGCACGAATTTAGATTGCGTATGTCTAACGTCGGGCGTCCCTACTGCCAGCTTTGGTATCAGAAGAACAAACCGGAGAAAGGTCGGTCCTTACCAACTACCTTTATTATGAACATGATGTTGGGCGACATTGTTGAAGCAGTGTTTAAGGGTCTTCTTACCGAAGCTGGTGTTTCGTATGACAACAGTGAGCAAGCAACGCTTGAATTAAAAGATGGCACAAAAATTAATGGGACTACAGATCTCAGTATCGACGGTGCTGTTGATGACATCAAGTCTGCGTCACCGTGGTCATACACATATAAATTTGTAGACTATGACACACTAAAGAAAGGTGACGCCTTTGGATATGTAGGTCAGCTAGCAGGCTATGCTAAAGCCTTAAACAAACGTGCAGGTGGATGGTGGGTTGTCAATAAAGCTAACGGACAATTCAAATATGTTCCTGCACAGGGTCTTGAAATTGATGAAGAAGTTACTAAATTAGAAGATACAGCACAGCGCATGGACGCCAACGAGTTTGAGCGTTGCTATGAGCCAGTACCTGAGTTCTTCAGGGGCAAGCCTACGGGTAACAAAGTACTCGGCAGTGTCTGTAAATTCTGTGACTTTAAAGAAGATTGTTGGGAGACGTTAGTAACTCGCCCATCAATACCTTCATCTGCTAAAGAGCCACCAGAGGTGGACTACGTATACATAGAGGATAAATATAATGACTAACTTATACGATGAACTATCGCTAGAAGAACTAGCGGAGCGTATTCAGAACATGCAGGAGGAACTTACTGCTGCACGTAAGGAATACAATGAGAAGCGCACAGCTAATCTACGTAGCCTAATGGAAACACGTAGAGAAACTGAACGTGCTATCCGTGAAGAGATGATGAATCTCGGATACAAAACTTTCAAGACAGCAGGAAACATCTGGTCTTTCTAATGGACGCAAAGCGGTTTCGGGCTGCGCGAAAGAAGGGGTATAGGTCAGGGCTAGAGCTAAAGATAGCTCAATCATTAGATCAAACGGGCGTCAAGTATACATACGAGAAGCTCAAGATTGAGTGGGAAGATCTAGCATACAGAACCTATACCCCTGATTTTGTTTTGGCTAACAATATTATTATCGAGACTAAAGGGTTGTTTACTTCAGCCGACAGGCGTAAGCATGTTGAGATTAAGAAACAACATCCTGAACTTGATATAAGATTTATATTCGAGAATAGCAGACGTAAGCTTTACAAAGGCGCTAAGAATACTTACGCTAAGTGGTGCATACAAAAGGGCTTTCTATACTATGACCGGATCATACCGGAAGATTGGTTGACGGAAGAGCCTAATCCTGCTATAGCAAAGTTCGTAACCTTCAAAGGGGTAAAACGAAAATGAATAGCTTTTTGGAGGAGTTCACTACAGATAGCTTCTATATAAAGTTACAACCTATACGTAACAACTCTGGTAAGTGGGAAGGCGAGATAGATATATCAGCTATTATACATGACGACAATGGTCTAGAAACTGAAGAGCTTGGCGACATGCTACAGGTAGTTAATATGATGTGTGCCAGCATAAAGCTTTATGAAGACGACGATGAAATACGTGAGAAAGCTAGTGCCATAGTTGAGACATCCATGAATAACCCTGACTCTGAATATATGTTTGGAAGTGAACAACCAAAAGATAACAAGCCAACCATAACTACGGAAGGCAACGTCGTGACGTTGAACTTTAAGAATGATTGATGACGTAAACAAGCCAGAACATTACAACAAGACAGGCAGGGAGACTATTGAAATTATATTTGACTCTATGCTTGGTGATGAGTTTGAAGGTTATTTAAAAGGTAATGTGTTAAAGTATGTTACACGCTACAGATTTAAACACGAAGAAGATCCATTGAAGGATCTGCTAAAAGCTAGATGGTACTTGAATAAACTAATAGAGGTTGTTGAAAACAGAACATGAAGATACGTATGATGATTACCATAGAGGTGGATACAGAAGAGTATCCAATGCCGTGTGACGACAATGTTGCAGCGGAGTTAGAGTCTACCTTTACGGAGATCATCTACGACATAAATGGCCTAAACATACTTGGCTTCAAAACTACACAGACGGGGAACTAATATGGGAAACATGCTACCTACAGACTATCAAAACTTTATTGCACTTAGCCGTTATGCTAGATGGAAAGAAGATGAACAACGACGTGAGAGTTGGGATGAAACTGTCAGCCGTTACTTTGATTACATAGGTAGCTACGTCAGTAAGAAGTTTAACTTCGATGAGAAGTCCTTCAACAAGTATCGTAAAGATCTAGAGGAAGGTGTTCTCAATCTAGACACCATGCCTTCTATGCGCGCTGTAATGACAGCAGGTCCAGCACTAGATCGCTGCCACGTAGGTGCGTACAACTGTAGTTATATACCCGTAGATAGCCCCCGTTCGTTTGATGAAGCTATGTACATTCTTATGTGTGGTACTGGTGTAGGTTTCAGCGTAGAACGTGAGAATGTAGACAAGCTTCCTATAGTAAATGAAGACTTCCATGACAGCAATACAATCATCATTGTAGACGACAGCAAAGCTGGCTGGTGTAAAGCCCTACGTGAATTGATTGCCTGTCTGTATGCAGGTCAAGTACCTAAGTGGGATGTGTCTCTTGTACGTCCCGCAGGTGCGAGACTAAAGACATTTGGTGGTAGGGCATCAGGCCCAGAGCCATTAGAAGATTTATTTAATTTCTGTGTAGAGAAATTTAAAGGTGCAGCAGGGCGTAGATTGTATCCTGTAGAGGCACATGACCTTATGTGTAAGATTGGTGAAATTGTAGTCGTTGGTGGTGTACGACGCAGTGCATTGATTTCACTATCAAATCTTAATGACACATCTATGCGTAAGGCTAAGTCTGGTGAGTGGTGGGTACACGAAGCACAACGCGCACTAGCAAATAACAGTGTATCGTACAAAGAGAAGCCTTCTATGGAAGTGTTCTTCTCTGAATGGCATTCACTATACGAAAGCAAGTCTGGTGAGCGCGGGATCTTCAACAGACAAGCCGCTAAGAAACAAGTAGCTAAGAACGGTAGACGTAGTAACTTCTTAGATGAAGAAGAAACGAAGCAAATACAGTGGGGTACGAACCCATGTTCTGAAATTATACTGCGCCCATATCAATTCTGTAATCTATCTGAAGTTGTAGTGCGATCAACAGATTCAACTACGGATTTACTACGTAAGGTACGTAATGCAACTGTACTTGGCACACTTCAGTCTTGCTTGACTAACTTCAAGTATCTTCGTTCCATATGGAAAAAGAATACAGAAGATGAAAGACTACTGGGCGTTAGCTTAACTGGCATTATGGATCATCCCGTTTTGAATGGTTCTAAAGGACTTGACGAATGCGGCAGACTTCTGATACAATTACGTAATGAAGCTGTTAAGACAAACGCTAAGATTTCTAATGACTTAGGTATCAATCAGTCAGCGGCTATTACTTGTGTGAAGCCGAGCGGTACTGTATCACAGTTAGTGGACAGTGCTAGTGGTATTCACGCTCGTCATAACCCACACTACATTCGTACTGTACGTGCTGACAATAAAGATCCTATGACACAGTTTATGATTGACTCAGGCATACCAGCAGAGCCAGACTTTATGAAACCAGAAAGCACAACAGTGTTCTCATTCCCAATGAAGTCACCAGACAATGCTGTATGTCGCAATGACATGTCTGCACTAGAGCATCTACAGTTATGGCTTACATATCAAAACCATTGGTGTGAACACAAGCCAAGTATTACTGTGAGTGTACGTGAAGAAGAATGGCTAAAGGTAGGAGACTGGGTATATGAAAACTTTGACAGCATTTCGGGCATTAGTTTCTTACCCCATGTTGAGCATTCTTATAAGCAAGCTCCATATCAAGATTGTTCTAAAGAAGAATATGATACGCTTATTGCAAAGATGCCAAAGGCTATTGATTGGACTAAGCTACGTGAGTACGAACGTGAAGACAACACTACGGGTTCGCAAGAACTCGCATGTACAGCAGGAGTATGCGAAGTCGTTGACATCGCCAGTAGATAAAGCAACCGGAACTTTAAAGGACGTGCAATGATTGAAGTAGAAATAACTACCCAGATGATTGACAACGCAAGAGTTAAAGCAAAAGAACTCGGACGTTTACGCAATTCAATTACTAAAGGTGGTGGTAATCTAATAGGTTTCATTGGGGAAAAGATTGCCCAGCAATGTTTAGGCGGTGAATTAGTTAACACGTATGACTACGATCTAGTATTAGATGATGGTACAAAGATAGACGTTAAGACTAAAGCGACTACCGTTGCGCCTAAAGAAAACTATACGTGTACAGTACCTGCTTATAACACAAAACAAAAGTGTGACGCCTATTGTTTTGTCCGAGTTAAGAAAGATCTAACTGTCGGTTGGCATTTAGGTCTGTTAAAGAAGGAAGAATTTTTTGACATAGCAGAGTACTTTAAAAAAGGAGAGTTACATGCGTCAGGGTTTGTTTATAAAGGTGATTGCTACGAAACACTTATACATGATCTACGGGACACAATATGAAGAAGACGTTTCGATTCAACAAACATAAGAATGAACCACCTTTAAGACTACAGTATCAAAAAGGTTATGATGCTTTCTTTAACAGTAGACAATGGACACAAAGGGTTAATGATGCAACTGTTATTGTGACGGCCTGCCCGTTCAAAGAACACACACCGCAGGCTCGTGAATGGCAAAGGGGCTACAACACAGCTTACTTTGACAATCTGGAGAAACTGCATGGCACTACTGGACGACGTTAAAGCTTTTATGGAAAAGAAAGGTGCAGCTATGACCTTTGAAGAATACCAGAAGTTCTGTAAGACAACAGCTATCTACCCTGAAACCACTAAGCTGATGTATCCAGCATTAGGTTTAACAGGTGAAGCTGGTGAAGTAGCCAACAAGATTAAGAAATTAGTCAGGGATGGAGTACCTAAAGAACGTAAGGATTTAGACGCCGCTAAAGAACAGATAGCAGCAGAGCTTGGCGACGTACTGTGGTACTGTGCAGCACTCGCTAGTGATCTAGATGTTTCTTTAGGCCGTGTAGCTAAAGACAACATGGACAAGCTTACGTCCCGTAAAGAACGCGGTAAGATAGGTGGCTCTGGTGATAACCGTTAAGGTTTATAAGCCCCTTTAAAAACTTTACCCAACTCATGGCCCAGACCATACAAGCCTGTCTTCTCGACAGTCAAGTTTTCTGGGCCATCTTTTTGTGCGTAGTACGCTAGTATCTGTCCGTATGTTGTATCGTACAGTGTGCCATTAGCCACCATATTTTCATACAGTGTAAGTAAATGGTTATTAACTACAGCCTTAGTTCGTTTATCAATATTATCTAGCCAGCGCATTCTTGCGAATGGACCTGTATATATGTACAAGCTACGCTGCTTCAAGTTATTTAATATCTCATACGCTTTCTCAGGATTCTTGTCCTTCAGACGCATGATCTCTTCTCTCATTTTAGGAGTGTCTTCTCCTAATTTAGCTTGAATAGCTTTGATGTTAAAATATTCACCTATTTTTTTAGCTTCTTTTTTAGTACTGCTAATAACACTATTCATAAACAGACTACGCTGCTGCTTAGACATATTCATATATGTATCACTGGCCATGATACCTCTGATCGCAGTAAGCATATGGTCTGAGTGTGCTTGTCTTATATAAGAGTCTGCCACTCTATCTCCTGAAGGTCTAAACTTCTGCCACTCTGGTAAGCCAAGTGCATTCATCTCTGCCTCTACATCATTAGGTGGTAGCTCCATACGAGTACCTAATGTTTGTTTAGCTAGTGTGTTCTGTCTGTAGGCAGGATTCTCTCTGTAAGCAAACTTACGTATAGGTGCAGCTTCAAAACCTAAAGCCTCTTGTGCGGCAACAGGCAACACACCTTTAACATCTTCTCCGAAAGCAGATACCGCTCTTTCTTGTAGGCCAAAACCTTCTATGTTAGCTTTAGTGTCCCGAATAACAGCTTCGGTTTCATCGAATGATGCCATCACGTCTTTAACAAAGTTTGTTCCTACAAATGGAGACTTGACATAGGCAGAAAAGAATTGCCCTACTGCTGTACCAACTTTATCTTCACCAAAGTAACCGCCTGTCTCGTCTTGTTGCGCTAAACTAAACAGCGCTTCAAACATAGGTAGCTGTCCTGTAGCACGCATATTCAAACCTGCAATGGCTTCAGCTATGTCGGATAGTCCTGTAGTCGGACCACCTTCCGTTATTGCTTGGCCTCTCATTCCGTTTTTAAGATTAACTTTTATCTGTTCTTCAGTCATACCCTGTGTTTTAAGTATCAAGTCAGCAACAAGTAGGTATGGAGCTAGTGGAAATAAAGGCCGTGTATCAACATCGGAATCACCGATACGTAGTTTCCAGTAAGGATTCTCTTGTTGGTCAGATCTCATACGCATAGCGGCATACAGTGCAGCTGTACCTACCATACCTCTACTAAACGAACGATTAAGACTTGCGTAATCAATAGCTTTTTTCTGATCTGCCTTACGGCCTAAGTTAGCTGTGGCAGTAGTAATAGCCTGAACAGCATTCATAGCTGTATTCAACGGGCTGTATTGATATTGAAATGCCATTGCGTTAAACATAAATCTAGCAAATGGGAATACGACAGTACCCATTGGTATCTTCTCAATAAAGTCTATTGTAGTAGCTGCAATATCTTCTGATACACCTTTGCCTTTCTTAAAGCTATAACTGAAAGTACCTTTCAATGTATCTTCAGCAGCTTGTTGTAGAAACTTTGATGGTATTGTTTTGCCAGATAGTAGAACATCATTCATACCTTCTTTGATACCTGCACGTCTAAAGCTTTTGTCAAGCTCGTATGCAAACAAAGATCTACGAAAGAAACCATCTGATGCTATATTTAAACCGTTTAAGAAATTAGCTACGGCGGGAAGATTTTTGCCTTCACCAAACTCTGCATTGTTTCTAAATAATCTACGTGTTAAAGCGGGATCATTTACCAACGCTAAATCTATAAAAGCTCTAGCACCTGTAGCGTTTGATCTCCAGAGATTAAGTAATAGACCAGAGCTATCTAACCAAATATCACGCAAGCCATTACCAAAAGTAAAGTCTTTATCTCTAGCAACTCTACCTATATTAAATACAATAGACTCAATAGCGTTTGCACCTGTAGCAAATGTTATATTTGTTAAGCCAGAGAATATGTTACGTGCTGTAGTAGCTGGAGTGATAGTCATCATCGAACGTCTAAACCGTCCAAACTTATTATACATATCATACAGAGATTCATACGTAAGTTGTGTACCATCTACAGAACTAAAGTAATCATTAAGCATCTTACGCTGTTTTCTATTTAAAGAACCATGCTCTTTTAATACCCTACCTAACCGAGAAGGTACATTAAGTGTGCGCCCTGCCTGAGACATAGTTTCATCAAACGCTTTTAGTACAGCGTTATACATCTCGTCACCTTCAAACGTCTTGTCTGAAAACTTTTTAAGTATGTCAACAAAGTCGTCTACCCTACCCGTTGCTTCTAGTAGGCTCATAACTTCATCAACGCCGTCTTCATCTCTTGTAGCGTTTAAGGATTTGTCACGTATGTATTTATAAATATCTACAATCAAGTCTGTAGCTACATTGTCATTACGTTTAGATGCAGTTACACCATCAAGAATAATTTTAGTGAGAGCATCTTCTGTTTGGGGTAAACCCATTTTAGCAGCATCGTCAAATTCTTTTATTTTAAGTTCTACAATATCTGTAACAATGCCGCCCATCTTTTTAGATATATCGACCCGAAGCTGTGCTTGTGTAAACGGTTCACTGTCTGTCTCAGTACCAATCGAATCAAGTAAACGCCTATCTGCATCTGCATTAGGGTTTACACCAGTGGTTTCATCTAGCCCTATATGTTTCTTGATAGTATCAACAGTGTCAGCCGCGTCTTTAGCAGCTTCTGTTTCAAGATCTGTAGCCTTTAATAAACGCCCTGTTACATCACCCTGTACAGGGTCATTAGTTACTGCATCTACAAGAAGCTTTTCTACTGTAAGCTCATTATCAATCTGACCAAATCTAGCTTTAACAAAATTGTTGTAGTAATTTAGTGTCTGTCTCTTAGCGGCACGACCTGCTACTAAACCTTCAACACCACCTAACAGCGCACCAAAACCGCCCTGCATAATTACACTGTTCATGTCCGTGTGCATATCTTCATAGTTTAGATCTGGATCTACTTCATACTTTAAGTTACCGTTTTCATCTTCTACTAACTGTACCTTACCCTGCATTTCCATTTCTTGAAGCATAGCGTTTTCAAGAGAACCCTGTGCAGCACCTAATGCTGCATGAGATACAGTGCCTCTAAGACCATGCTTAGATAGATTCGCACCTAATACGTTAACGGTGATAGCTTTCTTAATAATTTGACTAGCTGCTGCACGACTAGCACCTATAGCTATAGGCGCACCTGCACCACCAGTAAATGCACCAGCTATTAAAGCCTGAGCAAAATTTAATGGGTCAGTAATAACAGCGCTAGCATAGTCTAGAAAACTGTTACCTGCGTCACCTAAGTGTTGCTCATATAACTCAGGTGCATTATTTTCTATATATGAATATACAGTACCCATCGCTTGCTTGGTCTCAGGTGAAGCATCACGTAAGAAACTAATTTCTTTACCCAATGAATAGCTGTTAGTTGTCATATATCTATGATGATTCATGTACCTATCATAGAAATCTTCGTCTGTTTCAGCATCTTCTTGTTTACCATCTTCGCCAAAACGATCATACATATACCTACGCATTGCGGCCATAACAGACTCATTGCTAAGTATTTTAGCTTTGTAGTCTTCCTCTTCGCCTGTCAGAGTAGCGGCACGTTCAAACTGATAACCGTCTTGTGTAGCAGATAAAGGATCTGTTATGGCGGTATCAATTTGTTGTTCGTCAGGCTTTTCAAATACAGAATTGAAAATGTCTAAGTCTTCTTGTGTAATTTCTACGTTTGCCATAAAGAGTCCTATCTTTCTATGCCATATTTACGCACTAAGTTATCAATCTCTGTTTCGTATGTACCTATTAACCCTCTAACTCTAGCTTTACCGTCTTCATTCATCATACGAATTTGCCCCATCAGATTTTTTATTTGGCCTTTACGGCGGTCTCTTAGCCTTTCTGCACGGGCTATATCTTCAGTGGACAAGCCTTCTTCTGATCCAGTACCTTCAGGTATAGTAAACCTTCTGTTAACATCACCGACATCTACGTCTGATGGTTGTATCTTTGTATCCTGCTGTTGTGTATCTCCTTTTTTACCACCGGCTTGATCTTTTATAAAGCCTCTGTCTTTTGCAAACTGTAGTACACGTTTCTTTTTAACTGCCTTTTCTTCAGCAGAAAGATCTGGGAAGGTTGAGTCTACACCGGCTACAATTATTTCTAAAGGTGTAGCTTCTGAGCCAGCTACATTTCTACCTGATGTAGAAACATTAGCATAGTCTCGCATGTCAGTCACATAGTCCCGCCCTACTATTGCTGCCACAGGTAACAGGTTTGTTGTGTTTCTATATTGTGGTGCCATAGCACTAAATTGTTCAAGAGTAGCTTGTTGCCAAAGTTCAATCTCTGCTTCTCGTGCTTCTTTTGCATCGTACGCACGGATTGTTGGCATTCCCTGTATTTCAAAAGCACTAGCTGTTTTATTTGTGCTAAATCTTTTGTCTAGACTTTTAAGTTCGTCTACTCGTGCGCTAGTATTCTTGTAGAAGTTTCTTACTCGTACAACACTATCGTAGGCTACTTCTGCTTCACGTACTTTTCTTTCGTTTTCAACAGAAGGATTATCAGCCAATGTTTTTCGCGCTTGATCTAACGCATACATTTCTTCTTCGCCAGCTAAATACCTTTTAGTGGCCTCTAGTCTTCTATTTGTCTCTGCGTCTTTAGCTTCCCCCTTAAGGCGTTTTATATCTAGATTAAACTTTTCTATATCTTGTTCTGCTTTAATCTTTGCTTGGTCGTAATCAAATTTTGCTTTTTCTGTTTCCGCTATGTCTTTTTCTATACCGCGCTTAGTCGATGCTGTTCTTAGATCTACACCTGCAAGTGATAAAGCTGCTTGCGCTCTATCATATTGTCCTGTAGAGGCGTACTTTTGATAGCCAGATAACTCATCGGTAATAGCACTAGCCTGTCTCTCCGCAACATCAGCACGTTGTTTAGCAAATGTTTCACCGAAAAGACCCATATCGTCGCGGAGAAATCTAGCCATACCAGTACGACGTTTGCTAAGATCATATGGTTGTGGTGTATACTTAAATGCCCCGCCTACTTGCATACGTGCAATGTCGTCCGATGTGTAGCTTCTGATCTCTTGATCTGCACCACGCTTAAACAGATGCGGTGCTATGTCCCGTAAACTTTTATTTTCTTGATCGCGTAATGCTTTAAGCTTTTCAATAATGCCATTAACCTGTGCAGTAGATTTGCCCTGCATAATTCTAGCAGCAGCTTCCATACCGTCTAGCTCTGTACCTAATTGGTCTGAAGAAGGGCTTCCAACTAATGCCGCAAACTGTTTAGCTTGTTCTTCAAAAGCATCAAATTTCGTAACGTATTTATCGTACTCACCTTTAACCGCTGACCTTCGACGGTCTAAATATTCATCAAAGTCTTTTTGCGTACCTTCAGTAAGCATAGTACCGAGATCTGTTTTTTCACCGAGACCACCTAAAATACTTTTACCTATGGATGTTGCTGCGCCTTCAGCAGCACCTATTAAAAAGTTTTTCCAGAAGCTCATTATACTCTCCTACTCATAAGACCTGATGACGGCGCTTCAACTTCAGAGGATATATCTTCGTCGTCCATTTCAAACTCAGCCATCTCTTTATCAGACATAGCAAAGTCTTCCATATCAAGTTCTGTAGGATCTTCACCGGCAGCAACGCTATCTGACATACGCTTCTGTACTACCATAGCCATAGACTCACTGAACCTGTTTTCGTCGTCTTCATCACCTGTCTCAATAGAAATATCCGTAAAGTTAGCTACAGTCTTAATGCCTTCTATTAAAATAGGAGACACAAGCACACCAACGTCTACACTATGTAAACCGTTCTGCACTCCTACCATTGTCATTTGTTCCGCTATGTCTATTGCAGAGCCACCCATTTCAGCTACACTAACTATAGTATCTACACCTTGGGGAGAAAACAGATTTTCAAGATAGTAGTCAGCAGCTTCACCTACACTACTAAATTGCGGCGGTTGCTCCCAAGGTCTAGAACCTAACTCTGTAGTTAAGCCCATACCCGGAATGGGAGCTTCAAAGTTTGGCTCTTGGGCCTGTTCTATTTCTTCTAAAGTATATGCCATTATACAATGTACCTATCATTAAAATTTTTTAATAGCGCAAACATATTTTTTGCTGCGGTGTTCTCAGAACCTTTTAATGTTTTAGGACTAGAATCTTTTGGTGTATTGTAAGTAACACCTATGCGCCCTGCTAAACCTCCTGTTCTAACAGTATTTTCTTTCTTTGGTGGTTCATACGTTTTTTTGAAAGCGGCATATGCCTGTCTAGTTAATCCCAACATTTTTGACTACTCCTAAATAATCTACTCGTAGATAACCAGCTTCTTCGTCTTCGTGTACAAGCTCTGGATAATATTTCAGAATATTCTGCGCTATAAAGCCTCTATTTTGATGCGTGTTTACACCTAATGTTTTAGCTTTATCTTTCCATTCCCACTTATACATCTTAATGCCGTTACCATAATCTTTAATTTCTTGTATGTTTTTCTTTAGTCGTATATCAGATGCGAAAAAGCTAGAGGCAATACTACCAATAACAGTACCAGCAATCTTACCAAAACCACTACCACTGTCTGAACCTGCTTCTGCTCTTGCTTTAATCTCAGCAATAGAAAGATTGTTTTCTCTTTGAAGCCTGCCCTCTTCAGCTTGAAATGCAAACTCAAATACGTCTTTATAAAGCTGCCACATATTGTTATATGCTAATGTAGAAAGCTCTAGTGTAGAACGTGCATTAAGTTCGTTAGCTCTATTCAGTGCTGCTGTATCTGCCGTAGCTATTTGCCTACGCCATGTAGCGTTAGACTGTGCAATTACAAGAGCGTTCTGTGCATTAAACTGATCACGTTGTGCTTGTATACCAGCATTGAACTGAGCATTTGCATTTGTTTGTCCTGCATTAAACTGACTAATTGCATTTGCTTGAGCTACATTAAACTGATCTGTCGTTGCTCTTAGATTAGCAAAGAACTGAGTAGTTTGATTTTCACTCTGTGCATTAAACTGTGCAGCAGCATTAGCAGCAGCAGCATCAGTAAACATAGACTGAATAGCTTGCTGAGAACTAAAGATAGATGTCTGTTGCCTGTTATTTAAATTAGCTAAGTCCATCTGCAAAAAGTTCTGTGCGTTTTGTACAGCTGCTTGTTGTCTATTGTTTAAGCTTGCCATTTCTAAATTAGCTAGTGCAGCAGCTTCTGCCATAGTTACAGCCTGTCTATTACTCAGGTTCTGCAAGTTAATTGTATTTGCAATACGAGAATTTTCTAACTGCACCTGTTGCTCTGCATTAAAATTCATGTTAGCTATATCAGAAATCTTACTAGCATTCATTACTCTAGATTGAAACGCCTGATCAAATTCTTGTCCCATAAACTGAGCGCGTTGCTGTGCCGCAAGCATAGCACGTTGTTGACGATTACTCAAGTTCTGAGATTCAAATTGTGCAAACACAGAAGCATCAGCTTGTGCTATAGGCACAGCAGCTTCCATTGCAGCCTGCACTACAGCTTGTCCTGCTAAACTTGAAGCAGATAAACCTCTCGCTGCCATAGTAGCATTAGCTGCACGCATAGCACCTGCTGCCCATGCAGGCGGATCTTTAGCGTCAAAGTCTGCATATAAATCTTCAAGCTGACCACGCACAGTAGCTTTTTCTGTAGGTGTGGCCGTAGCTGCTTGAATACTTTCAGTAAATTGCGCTGCCCTTTCGGCATTAGCTACTGGACTTACAAGTTCACCATTCTGAATTTCTCTTGTTACTTCATTGTTAAGAAGAATACCCTGTCCTTCTTGGGCTTTTAAAGATGATACATTTGTGTCATATTCTTCTGCCGCTGCCGTAGCTTGAGTTACTGTACCCTGTGCTGGACTTAAACCAGCAAGCTCTTCTTCTACACCTTCTTGTGTAGTTTCTACACCCATTTGAGCGGCTGGAGTTGTTTTAATTGTTCCGGCTTGCGTAGCTTCGGCTGTTGTTACACCAGCTGTTGGTGCGGCTTCTGCTGCCTGTCCAACACCATCACCTATTAATTGTTCTTGTTCTAATGGTACCCCAAACGCATCTACTGTCATTTCTTTTGTAAGAATAGGCTCACCTTCTGGAGTAAGCCCTTCCATCATAGCAGTAGTTCTATTTACAATTTCAGGACTATCTACTGTACCAGAAGGCACAGGAGCATAGCCATAAAAATTTCTATATTGAGAAAGATAATCTCTATCTGCATCAGTTATTTGATCTGATCTTTTTCTACCAATTTCATTATAACGATTAAGAGCATCTCCACCTGAAAGTGTCTCATCTCCAAATGTAAAATCTACGGAACTACGTAAATCTGTCAGTCTTTGTGTTTCTTCGTCCGTTAATTTATCTTGACTTATAGAACCTAATCGTTGAAGCTCATCTTGTTCTCTTGTGGTTAAGATACCACCTTCAGCAAACCTAACTACACCGCCTCTAGCGGCCATCATAGTTCCTACAGCTTGCTGTTGAAACTGTTCGTACTTAGCTTTAGCGTCTGGGTTCTGAGCTAGAAACTGTTGAAAGCCTTCTTTATTATATGGCGTAGCGCTATAGCCTGCTGCCGATGCAATGCGCGGCATAGCGGCATCTGAAAATTTAATATTAGTATACGGTGCAGCCATATTTTATTCCTTAGATCTTAATTCTTTAATCGTCTGATATATTCTTAACGACAACCAAATTACGGATAGCAATGAAGCCACAGCAGGCAGTATTTCAAATAGAGTGCCTACTGCCACTGTGACAGCAGACCAGTCAATAATAGTTTTTTCTGACGGGTCTAACATTTATTTATGCAGCCTTTTCTGGTTGTTGTTCTAGAGATTGCGCTAGCATATTGACAAACGCTTCTCTACCTACTTCAAGCTGCTGTACGTTAAAACGTGCGCTTGATAACTTACGATCAAGATCAGCAATATGATTAACCATAGTCCTTTGTTGATCGCTAAAGTTTTCTAATTCGTATTGTACGTCATTAACTACAATAGGGTTCTTTTTATCTTGTCCCATTGTTTAGTCCTTTCTATGGTTTAGTTGGCCATGTAATCGTGTTAGGAAAACCAGCCTGTTGTGGCACATCGAGCAAAGCTATACGATAGTCTGCCCATGCTTGTTGCTCTGCTGAAGACAGTTCTGCCCAGCGGAGAGGGTTTGTAACAATGGGGTCAACTTCGCGAACTAGAAGTTCGTCCCGCATCGTTCTGATACTTTGAGCTTTTTGCTCTTCGCTTCCGTAGTCAACTTGGCTAGTTACACCGTCGATGATTGTATTGTGACTAGAGTTTATAGCATTTTGCCAAGTCTCTTCTGAGACTTGAACATTAGGTTCTGGTATTGTATCATGTATTTCACTTTCATACCAGCCTAATATTTGACCGTTGTTTTCTACGTGTGCATATTTCATGGTTAAATCCCTATTGCTATATATATTGTATCTGATATTGCAGACGAACTGTACGTAGTAAAACCGGTTCTAGAACGATTCCAGTTAGAGTGATAGACGGTCCAAGCCTCTCCTGCATATTGCTCTGCAATAGAAGTTACTACCGAAAAACAATAGCTTGGGAAGGCAATCGGAAAAGTAACAGTATGATAACCAGAGGTAGAAGAATCAAAGCCCCATTGAATATAAAGCCCATTAGGTAACTTCACATATCCGCTAGACGTATTAGAACTACTATAACTTAATGCGTCATTACCATTATGCCATATTGTTCCTATCCCATCTAGCGCGTTAATTTCACCTGCCGTTGCGGTAATACCAAAGTCACCTAATGTAATGCTTCTAGTTGAAACTGCTCCATTAGCGTCTGTAACGTGACCGAGCGTATCTGTAGTTATGTTAAAGTTTAAATCACTGATAACTGTAACACCAGACAATGCGCCTGTGTCTATATTAATGTCATCACCCGGATGCGTTGGGTGTGTATAGTTATTAGCACTAGTAGCAATAGTATCTAATTTTGCACCATCAGTAGCAACGTCACGACCATCAACAGTACCGGATACTGTAATGTTGCCTGTAACACTAATACCAGAAGTATTTGTTGCAAGCTTTGCAGCATTATCGTAATACAGTGTAACAGCATTATCTTGATCTATGTAAATAGCATTATCAGTACTACTAGTACGAAGGATAATATCTCCGCCTGTACTTTGAATGTATAAGCTGCCAGTCCCCTGTTCTTGTATAACTGAGTCAGTACCATTATGCAAAATTTGTAAGTCATTACTATTACCAAAATATGCAGGAACATTATCTCGATGACTAGTAGAACTATAAAACGTAGCTGTACTACTAGCACTAAGTGTAGTAAAGGCACCACTTGACGTAGAGCTAGAACCTATTGAAGTACCGTCAATAGCACCACCGTTAATGTCTACAGTAGTAAATGTAGATGTTCCCGTTGAAGTTACGTTACCTGCGACATCGCCCGTAAGATTACCTGTTACATTACCAGTTACGTTACCAGTTAATGCACCAGTTACAACACCGTCTTTAAGCAATACGCTGTCAACAGTTACACCAGATGCTGCTGTAGTTTCATTAATAGTGTTTGTGGTAATAGCTTGACCAGAGCTAACAACAATATTGTTGCTGCCTGTTGTATTACCTATTGCAAGAATTTCAGATAATGTATCTACAGTATCTACTTGAGCATCTACATATGCTTTAATAGCTTGCTCTGTAGCTAAATGCGTAGCACTAGCAGATGCACCGGATAGTGTACTACTATTACGAACTCCTGTAATTGTAGTAGAGCTATTAACATTTAAACTTGCAGAGGTAAGTGCGCCACTTGCAGCAAGTGTTGTAAACGAACCTGCCGCAGCAGTAGAGCCACCAATAGGTGTAGCATTAATAGTAGCACCATCAATAGTACCACCATTAATATCAATAGTAGTAACTGTACCTAAATCTGACCATGTACCTGTTAATGATCCGCCACTACTAGCAGTTATTGCACCACCTACAGTAAGCGCACTACTAATGTCTGTAGTAGTAGCATTAATATCTAATGTAGTAGTAGTAATTTCTACTTCACTACCCGCATCAATATCTAATTGACCGGTAGTACTGGAATTAATAAAGTTAGAAGCACTACGAAACTCAATCTTTTTGTCAGTATCTACAAGAATGCTTTCACCTAAACCATCAATGTACGCTTTACCGTCAATATACAAATCTTTAAATTGTAGTACATTAGTGCCAATGCTAAGTGTGTTTGTGGTCTTAGGTTTAACTTCAGTAGCGCTAACAACAAGATCTTGTACAGGACCAACAAAAGTAATTGCACCACCTTCAGCAGCAGTACCGTCATGCGTATGACCAGACGTACTAAAGGCAGTTACGATAGCGTCAAATTCACCGTCAAGATCCGCACTGTTAATAACATTACCGTCAGATATATTATTAGACGTGTCGTTTCTTGTATATCCCGTACCCATATGTTATCTCCTTGCGTTGTTAGCGTATTCTATCGTAACAGCGTCTAATGTGTAAGATGGGTTAGTATTGTTACTTTCAAATACTAAAGACCCTGTATAGCCAGATCCTATTAATTGTGCTTCAAATACGTATTGTAACTTACCACCAAACAAACCAGATCCATACGTACCTAAACCATATAATGAAACTGAACCTGAAGTTTCTAATATATTATTTATAAGAACACCTTCAGGCTGTATTCCATCTACTTGGTCAAAGTCTAGTTTTAAATACGCATCAAATGAAACAATGCCTGATGGATCTGTATATAAAAACATTTTATAAAATGTCTTACGTACTCTCGGATCTGTTAAAGGTAAATTAGGTGTAGCAAATACTGCGTATATATCAGAACCATCGAAGCTATTGCCCTGCTCTAACTGATAAACATAACCATTATTATTGCCAAAAACAATTAATTCTGTTCCTTCATTTAAATGACTGTCTGCTACGTAGACTTGAATGCCTCTTGTTTCTGAACAGCCAAATCCTCCACCGCCTTCTTCAGCTAACTGTGTTACAATAATACCTAAAGCATTTTCCTGCGTGTAAGATGCGTTGTATCCTAATAATCTATACTGAGACTTACCCCTAATAACTACACTAGAGTAACTGGTACTAGAAGCTGTAAAGTTACTAAACTTACTCTGTATAGTCTTTGACACATTTTGAAAACTAAAGTCGCCTACTCTGTCTGTAGCACCCAATAGTCTTAAGCCGTCTGGTGCTAAAAACATTACGTCAGTACCTATTTCTTGAATACTGTCACCTGCTATACAACCAATGTCTCTAGTTACAGGATCTAATCTAAAGTCTGCTATAGTAGAACCTGCTATCTTAAAGATTGAATTTTCCGTAAAGATAAATAATTGCTCTCTAAATACAGATAATCCAACAATGTCGTCACCTACATTTAGTGTACCAGCACCATTGGCAGCACTAAAGTCTGAATCTGTATATACTGCTGTGAAAGTTATATCAGAACCTTTAGCAAAAAACAAGCTATTTTTAAAGTTTTTTACGTGCGTAGCTGCATTAACGTCAGTCGGCGCACTATCTAAAACGGTATATGTAGTACCATCATATATTGCTGGATTGTTAGCTCCATCAACAAATATAATTTTATCTGTCCCATTAAAGTTATACCGATCAAAGCGAAGCCTCCCAGCACCGTCGCGAGATACGGATAAGAATGTTATAGCTGCATTGTCTGCTGGACTGCTAGCTAATGCAGGATTAATTGCTAACGTAGCGCCACCTGAAGTAACCGTTGCGTCAGCAGTTATAGTATATACTTTATCTACTCCAGCTATTTTAAATACGTCACCGGCCTGCGGTGCTGCGGTTAAACCATCTACCACTAAACTAGAGCCTGTTTGTGATCCGCCATTAATTAGTACACTGCCATATGAAGGTAAATTAATATGAGTAAAACCAGATCCTGTTGTTTTAAACATATCAAAATTACGCTGCACTAACACCGTGTCTTCAAATACAGCTATGCCCGTCATTAAATGTTTTGTTGCTGTAGTTACAAATGTAAGTTCTGCGGCATTAGCAGGACTACTATCTAGTGACTCAGCTAGTGTTAATGTTGCTCTATTATTTGTAGCGTCAAAACTAAGACTACTTATAGTATATGTTCCGGTAACACCTGCTATAGTAAACGTGTCATCCGCTTCTGGTGTTTTGTGTATGTTTCCTATAATTAATGTTGTGCCTGTTTGTGAAGCACCATGAACAACAGGCTTACCATATGGCGGCACTAGTGTACTCTCATATTTAGTATAACCATTAATACGTCTATAGCCACCTTCAATAGATGGCTCAAAGTTACGTAATATTGTAGCACTACCCGGAGCGTTTAGACCCTGCTGTAAAGGACTAAGATTAGTTATTAAACCACCTCTAAACTCAATAGGGTAAGTTTGCCATGTTTCCATTATAGTGAATCCAACGATGAACCTGCGTTAGAAGATGAAGCAGCTAAACGTGCGCCACCCTGATTATTACTGACCATATAGCTACGTAGATACTCATATCTATTAATAAGCATACTACGCATATTCTTAATACCGTCTTCAAACTTCTGTAATGAAACTGTAGCCATCTGTGTGTCACCCCTAAACAAATACGCGTAGTACATTGACCCATCTACAATAATATGTTTAAAGCGTTCAGGTACATTGGGAACGTCTGTAGCTAGTTCTAAATCTACCGGTATACGATAATATTCATAAACAACGGTATACGCTTTATCTGGTGGAGGAACCATTCCGTACTCTAATGACGGTGCATGAAATACATAATTAGGTAAGCTGTTACTTTCAGTAAGTGTCTTATACTCTTGTGATATAGCTTTCTCTAAATATTCTTCATAATCTAATACCTTTAATTTTTTAGTATTAGCACTTATAGAACTATCTTCTTTAATTCTAAAACTATCAAATGATATAATCTTACAGTCATACGGAAATGGATAGCGTGTTATGCCTGCACTAAGAATATCTTCTTGCATAACATGGTTAAATGGCCAGCTATACTCAGACTGATTGATATGCCTAAGTGACGCATTAACTGAGTCTTTAGCATGAGCATAAAAACCTTTAGCTGTACTAAAGTTAGATGACGTTAGCTCAACTTCGTTAAGCCGTCTGTTTATTTCGTTTACAAGACCGAGAAAATTGTATGCCATTATTTCTCTCTTATAGTTAGTTTAATAGACCGTTCAGCAGTGCTTCCTGTATTGTCTGTCATTCTGCACATGAAGGTATATTCACGATTAAGAACACCACCACCAATGTTAATTGTAGCAACAGTGTTAGTGTTTGATGATGATACATTTTGTATACTGTCTGTAACTGAATTACCAGATGCAGTGGTTAAGTCTTCACCGTCTGCTAGTGTAGTCTTACCAATCTCATTGGTTTTAACGTACCAAATAACAGAACTGATTGTTGTGTCTTCCGCTTCTAAAAAGCGTGACCAATCTACACTATAGTCTAGTGTTTCATCAGGATCTTTAACAGGCCATCTAAAAGACATTCTACTACTCCGCTACGTAAACAGTTCGATCATACGAATCAGATTTTCTTTCTACATATACAGTACGTTGCTCTTTAGGTACTCGTATAGTTCTTTCATATGTTGTAGACATTATGCAACTCTCGGTATATACACACAGCGTCTTTTACTATACTGTGTTTTAACTGCATCAAAATTAAATACTACGCCTATTGGTGTAGGTGAACCAACCGTAAGGTTTAAGGCATTAGTAGTAAGAACATGCGTTACATGCAGTGTAGGTGTACCAATAGATCCTGTAGCTTCTACGCCTACAAAGCTATCTACCAAGTACGTAATAAACGGTACGCCAATAGAGCCTGTAGCTTCAACGCCTGTCGGTACTACAGCAACATTTGGTTGTGCTGTACCTGATAAACCTGTTGCAGAAACACCGCTAACATTTGTAACAATATTAAGCTGAAGCGTTCCTATAGAGCCTGTAGCGTCAACACCATCTACAGAGTACGTTAAGTTAGGTGCTACAGTACCAGCACTGCTAGTGCCTTCTACGCCGCTTACAGGCTGTGTTATCGGTACGGTAAGGGTACCTACGTTACCTGTAGCAGATACGCCTGTAGAGGGCTGTTCTACCGGTACAGTGACACTTCCAGAACTACCTGTACCAGATACACCGTTTATACCTACATTAGCGGTAAGGTTTAGTGTAATAGTACCTATACTACCAGTAGCAGATATACCCGTGACAGCTACATCAGCGTCTATGTAGGCGCTACTAGCTAATGGAAATGAAGCTAGAGGTGATATAGCGGTCATATGTTATGCCTTACTCGGCTTCTTGAATTGTTAACACGCCTGCTTCTACTTGGCGCAGGATTTCAGCGTAGTGACGGTTGGCGGGGTCTATGGGGACAAACAGTTCAACGCCGTCGATGGTGGCACGGATGGAGGTGTTGGTGCCTGACATAGGGTCGACCATGTACTGAGCTAATGTGATGTTCATATTATCCATGATTATAACTCCGCATCAAAGTCTACATACCCAGTGCTAATGGGAGGAGCACAAATAAAAATCGGCCTTCTGTCTGCACCAACTGCGGTGTGGGTATATTGTATCTGCGCCCCGTAAGTTGATGGTTGAAACTGACCAACTCCTGTAATAGCCTGATCGAAAACGTATCTGTCGGTTGTAATAATGTTACTATACGAATGACTGGGGTCTGCTCTTTTTGTGGTTTTGAAATAAATCTGAGTGTGGCTTTGAGTAGTTTCTCTTTGCATACCATTACCAATAGGCGCATAGTTATACCCTCCAATACGCTCAAAGTACCTCTGGCACCGTGCAAGCTCATCCCCATACGGGCGATGCTCGAAGGGGGTTGGTTCAGAGCCGAGTTCTAATTGGACGCCTGTGATCTGCCATGTGGCGTTGGTCGTAGTTAGAACAGCGTCTGTATCTTGTCCGTCTGCCCAAGCTGAACTAACATATGAAATCCAACCAGAAGAAGATGAAGTACCTTTAAAAACACTTCCAGCACCTAAATGCCAATTTACATAAAGGCCGATACCATTGTCATTATCTATAGCACCCCCAGAAAGAGTGTTAGCAGAAAAAGTAACAGTTTTATATTCCCAAGTACCCGCAGAATTTATTGTATATGTTTTATTATGTATCTGCGCTGTATTATCAGCTTTGAATAAACCTACGGCAAAAGTTCCAGTTACACTAGATTTTACCCAAAAAGACAGTGTTACTTGTTTCGCTGAACTTGTGCCGTAACCTAAACCTTGAAGATTTTGAGCCTCAATGCGTTGGTGAAGATAAGCGTACTCGTCAGAAGCTATCGATGTTTCAGCGGTGGTAACAGTTATCTTTAAACTAGAACTAAAATTATCTGGTGCATCACTGTCTTGTGTTAGCGTTCCTGCCAAATTGTCTAAATTAGCAGTACCCCATTCAAACCTATCTGGCCCAAATTGACCGCTGGCAAGAGTTCCTGCACCTCTTTGATATATCTGCATAGCACCATTGATAATCAGGTTCCGAAAACCGTGTACCGCTGTGTCGGCAAAACTGTTGTTCTGGATTGTGCTGAGTGCCATTGGCTAGATCCTTACTCGTTAGCAGCTATCGCAGCATTGGCAGCGGTCATGTCTTCAGTTGTCCAGAAGTCTTTAGCCACCATAATCTTCAGGTGATCGACGTTGCGCTGAACGCAGTCTGCCCACTCTGCATCGTCCATGTCTTCTGGTTGTCCAGCGTTTAGCAAGTCAACAGAGTGACCCATTGCTGTATAATGCTGGGCGATTTGTTCTTCTTGAGTGCGTTCCATTATGGGGTCTCCAGTGCTTGTACTTTAGCTTCCAAGGTTTCAATCCGCTCCATCGCTTCTTGTAGTGCCTTGACTGCTTTCATGTATAGGACGGAGTAGTTTACAGACTTGGTTGTTGTGCCAAGATCATTGAGGTCTTTGTCTTTATCAGGACTTTCAATAACAAGGCCACCCATGCCAGCAGCTTCGACTTCTTGCGCTATAACGCCAAGTCTATTAGGTGCATCAAGAGCATCTTCTTTCATGCTGTATTTGCGAACACGCAGAGCTTTTATATCGTCCCATTGTGATCCGCTATCAACAATATTCTCTTTCAGCTTCTCGTCTGAAATAGCGCCGTAACTGTTGTTTACATTAACCACGTTTCCGTTTGAGCGAACATAAAAACGTGCAGTTGTGCTATCCTGACATGCAATAAAGGTTCGCACATTATCATTAGGTGATCCTGCATAGAAATTTACAAAAAGACCATAAACATTTGAGCTTGCCGCTGAATGTTCAAAGATTTGAACATAATTGCCTGTAACAGTGTTAGCCGTAACGTGTTTATTACCGCTGTTACCCATAGTAGATAGGTCAGGAGAAATATAGTGATGGCCAGTACTATTTATATGTGTTCTCGGGTTCCCAGCACCATCCGACAGCACGATGTTGTTGCTGCTGGTGCGGATGTCCAAGCCGCCTTGGTTGCCGTTGTAGCGGCCGAGTATGGTGTTCTTGGAGCCAGTGGTAACAAGTTCACCACACGAAACCCCCATCATTGTATTATCTGTGCCAGTGGTTACTGCGCCACCCGCTGAATTACCAACTGCCACATTGTTGTTGCCAGTAGTTACTGCATCTAATGTGTTTGATCCAACAGCAGTGTTGTTGGTTGCGGTGGTGTTTGAGTAAAGCGCCTGATACCCAACCGCTGTGTTGTTGCTTGCGGTGGTGTTTAAACGCAAAGCCTGTAAGCCCAATGCAGTGTTGTTTGCGCCAGTAGAATTACTTTCTAATGCTTGATAACCAACGCTAGAGTTGCTTCCACCCGTTGTCGTGTTTATAAGTGAACTAACACCTATAGCTACATTACCCGAACCACCAGTATTAGCATAAAGAGCCTTATACCCAACCGCAGTGTTGTTGCTGGCGGTGGTGCTATACCCCGCCTGATACCCCACTGCCGTGTTGTTGCTGGCGGTGGTGTTGGAGTATAAAGACATATAACCCATAGCGGTGTTATTATCGCCAGTTGTGTTTAAGCCTAATGTTCTGTCACCAAAGCCAGAGTTAGAAATACCGCCATCGTTATACTTTAAAGATTGCCAACCAAATGCATTGTTATGTTGCGTTGTTGTATTGCTATACAAAGCCTCATAGCCGACTGCATTGTTGTAGTTGGCGGTGGTGTTAAACAACAAGGAAGCATAGCCAATAGCTACGTTGGCTCCCCCTGTAGTGTTGGATGTCAGTGCAATGTCTCCAACTGCCACATTTGCACTTCCTGTTGTTGTAGCTGCCCCCGCCGCATTACCTATCATCGCACTATTTGAGCCGCTCGTAAGTGATCCAGCGGCATTGTGTCCAACGGCAACATTGTAGTTTCCGCTTGTCAAAGCATCTGCTGCACCATCACCCAACGCCACGTTCTGTGTCCCAACAGGATAGTTCCCGTCTAGCTTGATCGTGCCGTTATCTACTGTGAAGTTATTGTTTACGACTACCGCACCGTCAAACGTACCACCACTTAACGCAGACACTGTATCAGCTACCGAGAAGATACCGTAAGCTACAATCTCAACCAGATCACCAGCCGTTGCACCAGAGGTAAGTGTCACAGAGGTCTTAGTGGTAGCAGTATAATCGGTGGTGTCCTGCAAGAGTACGCCGTTAAGGTACACGTCAACGTAGCCACCGTCTTGGTACGCTAGTGTCTTACCGTTGCTGTCTGCGCCGCTGAACAAAGTCTGGGCTGCGGTTGCTGTGTAATAGAACCGACCTCTGACGTTGTTCTTGGGGCTGTTACCTATGTAGGGCATTTAGTTGTACCTCTTTGCTATGGACTGTCCGACCCAAAGTTATGCAGTGGGTTATGTAACACGGAAGGTCACCGTTCCGTTTATGACTGAGTTGTTGTTAAAATACGCAGCACCTATAGTTGTTGTGCTATCTGCATTGTAGTAATTCCAATAGTTAGCATTACGAGTAATTTGCCCAATAGGAAGCACATTAGCTGTTGAACCCCCTGAACCTGAATTAACATCGTGATGTAATCCATAAAAGGCGGGGTAGAGAGTGCCAACAGAAGTTGCATTAAAGGGCAGCCCTCCAAAGGTAGCGCCCCCTGTGCTTGAGCCTAATGAGAAAAGCTGAATTCTGAATTGTGCCGTTACTACAGTGCCTACTTTAACATAAGAGCCTGACTGAGTGGTATAAGCTAATCCTGAACCACCCGCAAAAGTCAAAGTAGGAGTCCAAGTTCCAGTTTCTGTGTCATCCAGCAAATTAGCCGACCCTGTGCCTCCAAGGTATATTCCACCGCTTGCTGTAATAGCGTCTGTAAATGTAGAGGCAGCTAAGTCGCGGGCTTTGGACATAGGTTACTCTCCGAGTTGGCTGCTGGCTACGTGCGCTTGGTAAGCAGCGATAACTTCAGCTGTATGTACAGCGGCAGCTATGGCTTGTACCTCTGTAGATTCACCGGATACGTCGTCACCGGGGGCTACTACATGGCGGCTAAAGCTGCGGCTTATTTCTACACCGTCGCGCTCGATGACCGTGGCTGTACGCACTTGGATGTGCTTGTAGTCACCAACGATTTCAATTTTGTCTTCTACTGTTCTTTCTGTTAGTGCCATTTTTTATCTCCTTATGGCTATGGACTGTCCGACCCCTGTGGTGTGGGGTTATGCTGCGCGATAGGTTATTGTTATATATGTGCCATTACTGGCTCCGCTGTTAAAAATAGTATAAGGTAAAGCGCTAAAGCCTCCGGTGTTACTATTGTAGTAAAACCTTAACCAATCAAAACCAGCACCGTTGTAGATGGTAATTGCTGTTTGATTATCTCTATACTGCGCCATAAGAGTACCTATAGCGGCGCTGCCTGTGTCTGACGTAAAAGGTAAACCATTTATTTGTATCTGAGCGGTGTTTGCAATATCACTAAATTTAACATTAGTCATCCACACAGTTACCTGCTCTCCGACTTTAGTATACCGAGCAGACGAAAAAGTAAGTGTTCCAACCGAAGCAGTCGGCGTGAAGTCGCCTTCTTCATACTCCTGAAGCAGATTTGCCGACCCTGTCCCGCCGAGATACACACCGCCAGAGAGGTAGAGGTCTTTGAAGCGAACAGCACCATTACCTATATCAACAGTGTTGTCTAAAATACTATTACCAGAAGAAACGGGTAGTATCTGATTAGTATGGAACTGAAAACCACTATCACCTGTTCCATTTATCTTTAATTTTCCAAAGCTGGTATCAGTCCCAATACTCCCCACAGTGGTGTTGTCTTTGCGGAAGGATAAAATACCACCATCTGATACAAGCCTGTCCATAACAAAGACAGTGCCATTACTTCTAGTTGCCGCAGTAAAACCTGTTGAGTTTGCTTCAAATCCAGCATTATCGGAGTTTGCACTCGTCTTACCCACCAGCAAGTTACCGCTGCTGTCGACGCGCATGCGTTCTGTGTTGTTGGTCGTGAACACATGAGCATGATTTGATCGAGTTCCAGTGTATCCCACTGAAGCCGTGGAGTCCGCAGCCATCTGAGTGACCACGCTTCCAGAACTCTGGAGAGAGTAACCGCCACTTGAGCCTGTGGTTTCACTTACAAGAAAACCGCCACCAAAAGCTGTAGGCGACGCCGTCCCAATCCCAACATTACCGCTGCTATCAATCGTGACCGCAGTACTAGTAGCGTTATCGTCTATGCCTGTGCTGGTTATGTTACCGCTTACTGTCACATCGTCTGGAAACACATATGTACCGTTAGCCTGCTTCTCAGGTATCGTCCCTGACTTCTCTGCTTTACCCTGAAAAACTATGTAGAAGTCGTCGGTGGCTACAATTGAGCCAGTCATGGTCAAAGCTGTACCGTTGACCGTATAAGCTACAGTTGGCTCTTGTCTTACGTTATTGACAAAGACTTCGATCTCACCTGCGCTACCTACTGGGTAGTCTAGCGTGAAGCTTGTGCCTGACCCGCCGGTTAGATCTTGGTAGCTAACCTGAGAATATGCTTCTGCTGGTACATTGCCGATGTATGGCATTAAGTGATCTCCAGAATGCTCATTACGACATCTACAGAACTAGCTGTGTCGCTTTTAACTTTAATGCTGTCGTTTGTTTCAAGTACTACCTTTTGATCTCCGCCTACTACAACTAACGAACCGCCTGACGGTATAGGCGCTTGATATATAAGATATGTGTCATTAGTACCGTCATTAAGTGTTACGTCCACTAATACTTGACTAGCCGTACGATTAGCTAAGTCTAAACCAATGACGGTTACTTCAGTAGAGGACGCTACTGTGTATGAACCTACCGCAGTAAGTGACGTTCCTATTGAACGCGATAGTTTTCTTTTAAAGGTATTTGCCATTGTTTATCCTAACGCTATTGCCATTGCTACCGCTGTACCAGCTTGATCTACATCTAAGTTTGTTCTTGTCGTTGCTGCGTCTGTTACGTTTAAAGAACCTGTAACATCTACACCTGTGCTACTGGTGGCGAGTTTAGCTGCGTTGTCGTAATAAAGTGTAACTGCACCATCTGCTACAGCAACAATACTATCTTCACCATTTTTAGCTTGAATGTTTACACCAGTATTAGCATTGATATTTATGTCTGCTAATGCATAGAAATAGTTTGTTGTCCCAGTGTGGTAAATTTGTAGGTCATTACCAGCGCCGAAGATAGCTTTGTCGTTATCACCAAAAGTAACGTCACCACTAAAAGCACCACTTGATGCTGTAAGAGCGCTAACGGTAAGCGGTGCGGCAGTAATAGTTAGATTGCCTGTACTAGAACCAGTAGCAGTTGTTGTACCTACTATAAATGAATCGGCTGACTCATCCCAACCCATAAAGGCATTGTCGCCCGTGCTACCACGTTCAATAACAATACCACTGTCATTTGCATTTGAGCTTACACCATTGTTTAATTCAAGCAGATTGTCACTAACAACAGTGTTTGTTGTATTTAATGTTGTAGTTGTACCGTTTACAGTTAGATCACCAGACAGTGTAAGGTTAACGCCTGTAGCTGTTCCTGTAAATGCTGGTGACGCAAGAGGCGCTTTAGCGTCTAACTGAGTTTGTATGT
>Ga0222718_10000404_pt1 | contig 45320 bp, 98 predicted proteins | sample C33_27DmetaG_FD_165045 | JGI IMG/M metagenome (GOLD analysis project Ga0222718, IMG submission 165045) | Estuarine water microbial communities from San Francisco Bay, California, United States - C33_27D | ecosystem: Environmental > Aquatic > Marine > Unclassified | place: USA: California...
TATCCACTACTATCATCAGTGAATATCGATCCAAACTCTCGATCAAACTGACTCTGACTCATTGTTGACTTCGCCTGACTCAATAGATTTTGATCGTACAACTGTTTTGGTGCGCAATCATAACTAAATTGCATTATTACCCTATGAGCTTCGCTTTGTTTTGTGCTACCACTTCGTATCAAACTTTCAAACTGTTCATATGCTTTGTACATATACTCAAATTTATAACTTGCAGAAGAAAGAGCTATAAGTTTATTGTTTTTCCAGACGTGTCGATCATCTTCACTCATTTTGCCTTGATCAATTAAATCGGTTTCTAAATTATACAATGATTCTCGTTGTGTTGGATTTTCCACAACACTCAAGAATGGTATGATAACCTCATTATAAATACGCTCGGGCATGAGCGCAAACTCATCGATGATGATTCTATGAAAACGAAAACCACGAAGCTTCTCACCGTCACCAAGTGGCAATGCACGAATTCTACTGCTTCCAATTTCTAGCAACCATTCATCATTGCTTTTTGATTTGTGTGTGATGCATTGTGAAAGATATGCAGCGCCTGGCTTGCTGGCAATATCTTCTATTTTTTTAAAGATCATTTTTGCCTGACGAAATGATTTAGAAAGTATACCAATCTCAACTCCTTGATTTAATAGCGCATCAAGATATGCATAAATTGCAGTGGTGAATGATTTACTCATACCCCGACTCCACACGCCCATAAAGTAATCTGTCTCGAACATAGCCTTGATTGCCATATGCTGAAAGGGAAACAATTGCACGCCGCTCACCAAGTCAGCAGTGAATGTTATATTTTCTCTTAAAAATTTATACAACAATAATTTAGCTTCCTTCTCTTCAATAAAACCTTTAATCTCTCCAAGTTTTTTGTTAAAGTCGTCGTCGCCTCTGCGCGAAAGTTGATTTCCTGTTTCCCAAGCCATTATATTAATTGATTGCTGATGTAATATTGTAAATCAACATTCCATAATTTCTTACCTAACGTTAAAATTTTTGGAATTAGTTGTTGGGACTGCTCTCTACTACCTGTAAAAATAAACTGGCAATGACCAGAAAAGTCGTGCGCCAATACCCTCATGTTGTGATAAATATACTTCATATTGGATGTGTGTGGCGACCATTTATTACGCTTTTCCATGGTGCTCATATCTGTTTCTGTTACCACAAAAAGATAACTGTCAAAATCTTTCGTGCGTTGTAGTTCTGCGCGAAATCGGTTTAGACTGTTTTTGCTTAGTGTGGATTTAAAATCTGTTTCACTTTTTCGATCAACATATGTATAATCGTAATGATTGCTACCCACGGCGTAGTCCCCAAAGTCTAATTTTAATGATTCTGAATTGTCAAACTCAAGAGGTTGCTGTTCACGAGTGTCAATAAATATTTTAACATCATCTGGCACAGGATTTTGCCATTCATCTGGCAATCGCGTACTAAATAATGGCTTAACTCCAACCAAATCACAAGCTTTGCTATATGAGCCAAAATGTTTTTGATATAAATCAACAGTTGGCATGTCACTCGTCTTTAGTTCTACATGCGACGGACCAAACCTTAACTCCTTACGTTTGATTCTTCGATCAAGCAATTCAAGAATATATTCTTTTACTTGTGCATCTGGTGTTTTTGCGCACCAATCTAATAATTGTTTTCTGTTGGCAAAATCGCGGTCAAAATATTGTTCTTTATTTTTAAATGGCAAAGGTTCTTTGGTGAGTAAATTATTTCGAGGATAATATTTGGTATAATATTCTGCAAGAGTAATTTTGTGTGAACGCAAGTGCATGTGCAATTTCTTTTCGTTTTCAAATTGTTCGGAACATATTTTACAGGTTATCATAACTCAAATCCGTATATTGTTAACCAACTCTCAGGAAATCTCCGTCTATGTCCAATAACACCCTTTCTTTGCAACCACCAAAATACATTCACGAATATTCTTGGAATATTTAATCGAAATCCTCGAGTGTTTGACACATGAGGTGTCTCAGAATATAATCGTCGGTACAATATACCACAATCAATTTGCTGCATATCACAATCAATTATATGTACATTTCTTACCATTGGACGATCAACATCATCATAATCTGTCCAATTGCCTAAATCGATACATGCACCATTCCACCAATTTTTAAAAGAACCAATAAATTTACAATTCTTAAATGTTATATTTTTTGCACCACCCTTGCATGTTATATGTTGTGTTGTATTTGAATTAGCAAAGAATGTACAATTATCAAAGGTTATGTTTTCTCCACGAACAATGTCCACGCAATCTTCACTACCACCAAATATCTGACTGTTTTTTACGATCACATTTCTGCAAAAGCTCAACTTCAAGCCCTCAACTGCTCCACCACCATCAATTGTACAAGAATCTATTGTTAACGAAAACTCTGGCTGTCCTGGGCGCCAACCAAAGCTTAAAGCTGCGGATTCTTCTTTTTCTGGAGAATCGCAAACAAAACACTTTCCATACAATACTTTTTCCTTAGATGACATCTTCTTTGGATATGCCAAGCACTCGAGCTTTCCAGTCTGGCATGGACTCTAAATGATCGGCTTCTTCTCGCGCAGCTTGCTTTTGAAGCTCGGCAATTTTGATCATAACTTCACGCTCCTCTTCTTCTTGAAACAATTGTACGAGCGCAAGAATGTTAGCGTTTTGTTGTTGTTTTGTGTTGATTCTTTTTGAACGGTCGCCTTGAAGTTTTTGAATGAGTGACTCCATTCTTTTTTCGCATTGATTGTATTCTTCGCTTTTTGTTTTTAATAGTTCGGCCAATCGAACAGTTAGATCTTGTTGATCCTCTGCCTCATCAAACATTCTATTCAATTTATTGATTGCGCCTTGTATGTTTTTTAAATGTATATAATCCATACATACATTGATGTATAAATTAATTTCATCACTTGTTAAATCTGGTTTGTCCCAGGTTGCACGCACAAATTCTGCCTCAAATAAATCGCGATCTTCTTGGCTGTCATAATTATTTATAACTTGTATAAAGCGGGGAGAAGCAAGAAAGCCACCTAACGATTCAATTCCTTTTCTTTCCGCCATACTCAATTTATTTTCGTCAATACGGGTTTGAGCATAATCATTTATTTTCTTTATGATCTTGCTTGGAGCTTTGGGCGGAGAATATTTCCTAAAGGCCGCGTCTTCAATCGCAGGAGTTGTTAGGTGTTCATTGCTTTCAACGTATGCATGAATAGCAACGTATTCTTGACCAACCTTTGTTATTCTTGCTTCTGGAAACAATATGCCCGCAACTTGACTGCAAGTCATACCATCACTAATAGAGTTATCAATAAAATCTTTTTGTTCTTGATTTAAAGATATTGGGTCTTTCGCACCAAAGTGTCGGGTCTCATAATTTATTTCGTTATCAGCAAGAAACTTTCTAACGGCCCTACCTTGTTTGCTGCGACCATCAATATTTTCTAATTCTGGAAAAACTAATTGAGTCAATTCAGTTAAATCTGTGATGCTACCAGCATTCTCGCGGATAATATCTTTTTGTTTTTTTGTTAAATCCATGGCGGGTCACTTCTTAAGGATATGACATCTTCACGCTCGAGTATTTCTTGCGCTTTTTGTTTGAACATTTTCTTTAAATTCTTTATTTGCTTGTAGCCAGCCTTGCGACCTTTTTCACTGGTTTTGTATCCCATTTTTTGTGCGACCTCTTCTTCATCCAAGTGTTGAACAAATAATAATTCGTATACTTGATATTGTTTTTCGTTTAATTCTTTTTGCATGTGAATGTTTAATTTGGCTTGTGCATCAAGAATATCAAAATTATAATCTCGCATGGATCCAACCTCGTGAGTATGATTCTCGAGGGCTAATGCCATCTTGATTCCGTATGCAGGCTTCTTGGTTCGCTCCCACTTGGCGTACAATGGGCAGGAAGAGTCCTGCAAGCCGCTTTTAGTGAATCCGCATAGAGATGACTCTCCTCCATCCTTTGTGGCGCAATTTTGATTGAATGGACAGTTCAGACAAGGTCTCACAAAGTTGCTGTAATTGTTCCGCAAAATGTTTTTCATTTGATTGGTTATGATTTTGTTAATCCATGGCTTGAGAGATCTTCTTTGATCCCATTGATGCCATTTTTTATGAATATGAGCTCGAATGATCTGCTCAACATCATCAAAATCAAACCATGCTAAAGAATCTAAAAACCACTTGCCTCTTCTTTTTTTTATTTCAAGATCAATTTCTTCTGACTTGTCCTCGTAAGTGAATTCAGGATTTTCTTGGTCGGCCACGTCTTTTCGCTTTTTTTTGAGGAGGATTGGGTTGATCATCTTTATTGATAGCTTCTATTTCTTCGAGAGGAATAATATCCTTGAGGCTAAATTTATTTTTGTCTTGCTCGATACTGTATGAAAATTTGGTTATATCTGGCACTTCGTATACATCTGTACCATCAGGATCGTCAATCTCTGCATGTTGAACAGGAGTTCGTCGTTTTGGAGCTCGACGGATGGGTGTCGACTTGCTTGCGCTGGTCGAACTCGTTTTAGCCGCAGATAATATGTTTATACCCTCTCCACAACCACCGCAAAATTTTGGTGCCTGAACAGAGTACATATTTTTAAAACCACAATGAGGACAATATGAGAAAGCCATAATATATTTATATTATAGCTTAAAATATAATTATATCAAATAACCGCTAATTACGCGTGCTTGTTTCTTGACAAATTCTTCAGCCTCATCACTCCATACTCGATTCTCTTTTACGTAATCTAATATGATGATACCAAGTATCTTACCATTTAATGTTTTGATTGGTCTAGCAAACATACTTTTCACACCCTTATCTTCAAGAAATGATTTGAATGTTATATCATCAGTATATTTTTCTAAATTTGGACACTTAAATGTTTTTTCTGATGCTATATCTTTTGTGAGGCCGTGAAAATTTGAGGTGCGAACATTCTGTATTTTATGACACTCAGAACTGATTCCCTCGCTAACCACTTCGTATGTGCAGCTTAGCTTTTGTTGACTTCTTCCAGAAAAGTAGTGTTCTCCATTATGAAACTCAAGAACATATGCTCTATCAGCTTCGGTTTCTGCAAGAACATATTCTAAAGCTGTGACAATGCTACTATGCTGATTCGGATCGTAGCTAAATTCTTTACTCTTTCTTTCATCGTACCTTATCTTAAAGTACATGCCTGCAACAGCAGTGATCGCTGAAACTATACCTGTTAAAACACTAATTATATCAAGTCCACTATCCATTTTTAAACAATTTCGATGAGAGAGCCAAAAGCATAACCGATCCTATTATAATTGAGAACCATAACAAGGACCCATAAATATCAAGCTTTTGCAATTCATCACTAATATATAATACATTATTTTCTTGACCAGGAGAAGCTTTTTCCGCTATTTCTTGCGGTTTCTGTATAAACTTTTTTACGCAACCACTAAATAATAAAAAACACAATCCTATATATCTCATCTACGTTTACTTGGTATCGCATAAAATCCAACCACCATAAAACACAAATCCATAAAACTAGCTAACATCAATCCTCCTGTCATTTTTACCATCTCCCAATCTTTGCCACCAAATATCCAGCTTACAAAGCCAAGCTTTCCTCCATCTCCTTTGGGTACAATGATGTTGTATTCTATTTGTGGATTCATTGCATAATAAATCATCAAAAAACACATAGTGAAAGTGATACTCATAAATAATATTCTACGAGACACTTTGACAAAAGAATCACTGCTATTTTTTTGTTGGCTGTCGATTAATGCCTTGAGCATCGTTTCATCTCGCGCAGCAAGTGCCAATTGATCTTGACGTTTTTGATCCAACCATGCGTTGAGCAGATTGCAGCCGAGTTTGATCGCGGCACCTATGATAGTGTTTAATATTGGTCCCATATATTGATGTACACTTTTAATTTTATTGACTTGTGTGTAATATAAGGTATGTCACAACGAAACATCCTAGAAACACTCAGTAAAAATCTAAATTCTTATCAATCAACATGTTGGTTAAAAACAGAAAACGCAAAATTAAATGGCGCGACTCCTGCAGAATTGATGATGGAAAATAAGCTTGATAAAGTGGCGAAAATATTGCCCGACGAAATTAAACGAATAAAAAGCAAAAAAAACAATTAACCACAAGACTCAATTGTAAAATTTATTCGAGTGTCAAATATTTGGTTTCTTGTATATGATATATAATCAAAACGAATAGAATCAGGAGTTGTTGTTATCACAGACTTGAGATTATAATCGTTATTGTTGTAGTGTATTTTTGACATCACAATACTACTACTGCTTCCAACATCAATTGAATTGGTGGTATTATAATTTTGTATTGATACGCTTGATTCGCCAAAGTTTTTTTGAAGAGTCAAAGAAGGTAATACTATGGTCTTCCGATCATACAATGGGCCATCTCCAACAGAAACAAAAGGTTGTTTTAAATCAACAAAAAATTCAACATCGCAAAAAAACTGACAATCAGTAGACAATAAATTCTCATCATTTAAAAAAGTAAAAAAATTTAATTTTGATTGCCGCGGTTCGACATTCAGATGTACGGTCTTTAAAAAATATGATGATTGTTTTGATGTTGTGGCTTTTGATAATAGTGTTCGTACAATACTTTTTGCAGATGGGTATTCTGCGTTTGAAATAAAAACCAAATCTTGATCAAGATCGACATTCTCAACATCAAGTGTTGGATATAATGATATATCCATGATCTAAGTGTTGTATGTTTGTGCTTTTATTTTTGCGCAACAATATGCCGAATTGATGCTTGATAAATCAGAAACATTTTGCAACCTTAAAGACGACAAACTTATTGAATCGGTGAGTGCTTGAATGAATGATACATTTCCTACGATGTTTGTTTGGCGACCATCTTGAGTTGCACAGGTACTCAAATTAACATCGCCGGAGGATGCGCCGATAGCAATCTCTGAGACACCCTCGAATGTCATCAGTTTGCAAACATCCTCGCCACCGTTTTTTATGATTGTCGCGGTAGGAAATTTTGCTTTTTCTCCGAATTCAAATGTGACAACAAAACTAGATGCAGTACTCAACAAATAATCGCGCGAAAACGATAAAATTGAACTCTCGAAACTTAATGTCTTGTACTGACTATCAAGATAATCCGATTGAATTGAAAAAGTATTCAAAAAAACAGAAGACTTTATTTTATATAATGTACTAGCATGCTCGATCAATAGCCAGCTAGCGTTTGCGTCATAGGATGCTGGCTCGGACAGCTCTTGTAGAAGTGTAGGCATGAATTATATTACACACAACAAAGTAAAATTATATAGAATTGCGCGATTTACTTGTTATCATGTACTATGAATGATGCATTAACTAGAATCAGTGTTTTACTTTTGTTTTTTTATATGGCTTGGTTTATGTGGGATCAACACGAAATTATTGAACATCAACGCGAACAAATACGCAACCTACAAACCGAATCATTTTACAATGCAATGATCATTGAAGCAATCAAACAACAACAAAAAAATCCAATTCATAAAAAAATACTTTAAAAAAATATAACCTATAATATAATCATATATGACAGACGAAAATATCCAAAATAGTAACAGTTCTGAAGATAACGTATCAGCCGAGCGCAATGACGCTGCGGTTGCACTAGCGAATGAATTTCTCAGTCGCGCAACACTAGGTGAAGCGCTATCTCAGGTTTCTCTCAACGCAATTCTACAATTGGCTCAAAGTCGTGCATTACAGCAAGGCAAAGAAGAAGTCAAGGGTATGAGTGACGAACAAGTAACAGAACTTCTTGAGACAGTACAAAAAAGCCGTCAAGAAGCAGAATCTACTGCTCAACAAGCAGTAGACGAAGTTACAAGCGAAACCGCTGAAGCGAGCTAACAATTTCGCTAAGGTTATAGCAGGCTATACGGTCTGTTACTATATTGTAGCCCGGGGTAGTTCCTATACTATACCCGGGCTCTTTTGTGTCTGAAAGTATCAGGTCGCTGATAAAATCATGTGCGCCGTGACATTTGAGCCAAGCCCAATATGCACTTCGCGTGCCAGGTTCACACTCTAACAACACATCCTCAAAAATAAATGTTCGCGCAAATAACGTAACATCGCGAAAACAACTTATTTCACTGGGCGGTTCGGTGAGGCAAGATTGGATTTTGAGTTGCATTGGTAATAAGAATTAAAATATGTTACCAAAATTAAAATCAACCGTAACACTATCTAAAATCTTAAAAACAGAAACGTGCTCTCGTTGCGACCAGGCATGGTACGAATTTTTAGTACCAATAGATCCATTTCTTTCTGTTTCTCCAGAAAGCCCTCTCCAGGCTTCTTGATTTGCTGAACCATTTCCTGGAGATCCTGGAGGATACAAGTGATTTGCATCATAACCATTCCAGTTGGTTACGTTTGAGCCAGGAAATCTAATTCTGCTTGAAGTGTTTCCGTTTGGATAACCTGAATCTTCAATACATCTTGATCTAAAATGTTGATTCCCAGTAGAAAATGTGTTTCTATGTAGTCCAATTGTGTATCCATAGTTATAAGCGCCTGTGTATTTTCCAAAACTAATGCACTGTATCCATGTATTTAAAGGAACCTCAAATGATATCGTTTTATTCCAAGCGTTTCCAGATGGAACATACCAATAAGCTAGTGCATTACTCCAGGTAGCGTTAGTATAATTATTGCTTGTAAAATTAAATTTAGATAAACCAGGCATACCTTGCCAACCCCAAATACCTAACATGGCACCACCAAGCCAACCATAATTCGAGGATATATTGCCTGAATGTCCGTATAAATATTCATCTCGATTTCTTAAAGTTAATAACCCAGTTGTTTGAGTGCTTGCACTGATATTTATCAATTTTTGCCTTGAAGTTGAATAATCTAACCCTGCGTCAATAGCAAATTGTGTATTAATATCTGCTAAACCTTGTGAATCCTGCACTTCATATCTTATTCGATACTTCGAACTATTTCGTGTGTCGGTATTTTGTACAGCCCATGGATTTGAATGATTAGTTGATTGATCGTAAACATGATCCCAGAGTTCGGTTAGTTCATTGTATTGTTCAACAGTTTTAACGATATTACTTGTTAAATCTTCATCTTGCGCATCCGATGCGGTCGCACCCTCGTCAATGAGTCTATATTTTGCTGGATTGTTGCCATAATGAATCATGCCACCCATGAATCTATGGTTTTCGCAATAATAAAAATATGTACCGTGTAAATTAGCGTCGCTCACAGTAAATGTTGTTTTTGCGCCAGCTTGTCCGGGAGTACCCTTAAAAGTAACACCTGGTGTATATTCAGATCCAAGATACAAATGTGCGCCGTCTGGATACAGCGCGATTCTCAAACGATGACCAGCATTAGAACTATCACTTTGATCAAAAACGATTGTATCACCCGCATTTGCAACAACGATTTTTTGGCGCAATCCATTAATAAAAAATACTGAATTACCTTCTGAGTTTTGAGAAACTTCAACAATCATGAAATTCTTTTCCAATTCAGTATTGCACTAGCAGATGGCATATATTCATCATCTAGCGTATACATTCTTTTTCCCGGAAACGTATCCGTCCATCCAGAATCTTTGATTAAATTATTTTCTATATTTTCATTTGTTTGCTCAAATTTAATCCAAGAAGTGTTGCTGTTATATGACGGGCCGTAAACAGTCCACGGCACATTAAAATGAATATAATTACCCTCCCTCAACCAATTTAAATTCCACGCTTGCTCAAAACCTCCAAATTGACCTGTTCCACTAACTTTCCGAGCTTTGCCGTTTTCATTAATTCTATATAAAATATCCGAAAACCAAACATAGGCTTTATTAAGGCTTGTAAATTCTACTTTCATTTTAATCACTACAGTAAAGTATTCACCACTTTGGTCGGGGGAGGTTGAACCAGACCCATTCCCCTCCCAGCTAGTTCCAATCAAAGCGTTAGTGGTAAAAAAATCTGTATACTCTATAGGTGTATCAGTATTAACAAAAAACATACTCGGTCCAAGCAAATCAATAACAGGTGGCGTATTGTTTGTATAATTTGCCCCTCGCAATCCGCCGAGACTATAATTGCTTGATGGATATGCCGCATTGCCTGCAAGCACAATTTCGCCAGCATTTGATGCATCATATAATTTTTGAATACTGATGCTTCCCTCCAAACCGGGTGACTCAAAAGATGATGCAGACAAGCCCTCGCGAAGCGCCAAGAATTCTTGTGTTTCGCGCATGCTGATTGAACCATCGGTTTTGAAAGTTCCATCGTGTGCGCCAATGATTGTATCCGCCATAGGCTATATTTACACTTTATTTTTTCTTGCTTATTTTTTCAATTACAAATTTTAATATTTTGCTTCTTAGTATGTCTTCTGCTCCAAAATGAAATGTGTGTATGCCGCGAGCTTGACTTTCTTGGTCATTGAAGATTGAATACATGTCCGCGAATCCACTTTTGCCATTGATATCGCTTTGCATTGGATCGCCGCAAATGATCAACTTGCTGCCCTCGCCCAAACGAGTCATTAATGTGGTTAATTCTTTAAAGGTAAAATTTTGACTTTCATCGGCGATCACGATTTCATCACGCCAACTTGCGCCGCGAAGATAGTTGATGGGCATGCCTTTTACTATTTCTTTTTCTTTTATTGTGCTGGCTTGGCCAGGAATCAACAGCTCGTCGAGCTTTTCATTCATTGGCATCATGTAAGGATTGATTTTTTCAGCCATTTCTCCGGGAAGCGCGCCGAGGCTCTTCTCGCCGCTCTCTGCGATTGTGCGTACATATGTGATGCCGCGCTCATTATTCATATTGTAAAGTTGTAGAGCACCGTATATGGCCACGTATGTCTTGCTCGTGCCCGCAGGGCCACTTATGAATATTATTTTGCTATCATTATCAAAGATGATTTGTAACAATTGCTTTTGTTTTTCAGTGAGTGCAATTTTTTTAAGCTTGATGTTTGTTTTGGTTAATGATTTACGAATTTTTTCAATTTCCGCTTCATTCACGATTTCTGGTTTTTTCTTGCGTCGAGGCATGATATATATTATTGTACAATATTGTACACTTTTTTTAAGTTTTTTTTGAGGCGGTCTAGTCTTTAAATAATTATAAATAGGTTATTTTAAAAAGGGCCGCCGATTTTTTTTTGGATCGAGCATATGTAGTAAATTATATAATGTGAATTTCATATTGAAAAAAGGCACCCCCCGCCGCTATTGTACAATTCGATCGAAAAATTAATCCATTTAATGGGTAGGGTCACCATGGGGGTGGGGTAGCTGTAAAGTTTTTTTACTTTTTTTGTCTTAGGGGTTGACTTTCGTTTGTCTCATGTCATACTCTACATCATAGACAATAACAAATAATAACAAATAAAATATCATGTTCTTAGAAATACTATTCATCATCAACTTTTCCTTCGTATTCTTTTTTGCTTACAAATGCATGACATCAAAGAGCATTGATCTTTTTGAGGATGTATCGAAAAAAAACTAAAATAAAGTTTGACTTTCACGAAAAAATTCAGTAGATTAAGTACATGATTAAGAATAAAAGATACGCAGTTTCCTTCGAAGTTTTAACCTATCGCAACGGAGACCTTCACTCAAACAAACAAGAGTTTACCACTATAACAGGTGAAGTAAACAGACAAACAGTTGCTTCTCATGCTTGGCATCTCATCAAAGAAGGAACAAAAGAAGTTTTTGAACCTGCTTGCGGTTCTGCAATTGATGGCGAGTATGTCACACTTGAACGCAAGCTTGGCAACATCTTGAACATAAATGAATTGCCTGAACCAACAGGCGAAATGAATTACGATCACGCTTACGCTGATTGCGAAAAATGGAACTATAATTGATATGACAACTGAAATAAATAACTTTCCCGAACTAGATCTTAGCCTCGCATTAAGCAAGGCAGAAGGAAACCTAAAGTTTCTTGCACAGGCTGAACTTGCAACCTTTACGCAAGGCGAGTCAGTACTTGAAGCATTGCACGCAGTACAACAAGCACGCAAGCATTGGGCAGAAGTAATAACAAAACAAAAAGAAGAAGGCGCGAAAAGGTTTGACTTACTACGCTAAACCTTTAGACTAAATACATCATGAGAAAAGTAACACAACAAATTAAACAAGCATTCGAACAACGCCAAGCCAAGTCGGTTGGCAACACCATGACAGACGGCAACGCTGTTTGGTTGCATGGCAATAAGATAGTGCAACGCACTGAGGACGGGCTTGTGCTTGGTAGCCTCGCAGGTTGGAACACGCCAACCACGAGAGAAAGAGTCAATGGAATAACAGGATTGGGCTTTCATCAGAAGAACTTCGAACCTATGCTAAACGGCAACATAGTTGACCCATCCGATTGGTTCGCAGTCGAGCAAGGTCCCGCGTTCGGGTAATGGCGTAAAGCCCTAAGCATCAACAACTTAGGGTAAACCGCCTACGAGAGTTTTGCGTAACTCGTTGGTATACAACAACTTACAACAAACCTAAAATCTTTCTTAAAATAAAACAACTTTTTTTTGCGTGTTTACATAAGTGCATGATAATCAATAGTTTATGACACAAAGTTTTTTTGCTATCGGCTTGACTTGGGGGCGTTTTGGTAGTACTTTGTATATATAAGATTAAGTAAGACAATTAACCAAAAATCAAAATGAAATTATCACAAAACCAAATAAACTCCCTCTTTTCAATACTTGCCGACGCTGATGAAGGTTGCAACGATCGTGCTTGCGACAACTTGGCAGAAGCCTTTGGTGGTGAGCTTGGACTTGGTGAAGTACTTTCAGTTCCTTCTGAGTTGTCATCCGAACAAGTTGTTTCTGAGATACAAGATCCTCAGTTATGGTGGGAATCGGGTTGCGTCGAAGCTTGTGAAGAAATACTTGAACTCGTAAGATAAAGCTTGTACTTTTAATCTTTAACCCTATAATAAAATTATGAATAAAATTGAAGTTAGAATAAAAAAATGGTCAACCTATTGGTCTGTCAAGATCTTTGATACAGGAACTGAATATCCTAGAGTTAGAACTGCATCTAGTCTTGCGTATCTTAATGCAATAATAAAAGATGAAAAGTTAAATTCTCCTCGCTTTAATGTTGTCAATCAGCATTGATCCTAGCGGGCTAATAGCTCAGCGGTAGAGCACCGCGTTGATAACGCGGCGGTCGGTGGTTCGAATCCACCTTAGCCCACCACTTTAAAAAGATTGCATAAGTTGTTGCATACCAGCAACTTGCGCAAAAAATCCTAGGGCCGGTTTGCGTAAGTCGTTGACAGTCAACGCTTTACAACAAAACAAATTATAATCGCAAATAAATTAAAGTTTTTTTCGCGGTTTTATATAAGTGCTTGATTGATAGTGTTTTATGATAGTGAGATAATTGCAAATAAATTTGACTTTTGCGGATTATGTGTTTAGATTGTATATATAAGATAAGATAAGACTTTAACAATTAACCAAATTAAATTATGAAAATCAAAGACATTATATTCCTAAAAGCTAACGACAACCAAGTATCCGCTCACTTGTACTACTCCACAGAAGATGTGGCTTATGAGTCGATGTCCTCAGTCGGTGTTTCTCGCAAGCAAGCAATCTTTAATCTTTGCAAACAAGGCAAGCTCTCTTGGGACTTGTTCGCTGAAGCTAAAGCGATAGCATTAACTAAAAAAGATCCACGCTTTGAAAAGAAAACTTTTGTTTCTCGCAATAGTGTTCGCGACCAAAGACTCGCAGACATCTGTGATGATATGCGTTGTTCAGTTGCCGAAGCAGTTGCGTTTCTTGATCGTGGAATTGCACCTTGCGGTTGGTAAAATAAACCTTGACCTTTCAACCTTTAATCAATAAACTCTATAATTATGACAGAAGAACTAGAAGAATTCATGACAGAAGAACTCGGCATCATTGATCGCCTCGGAACTGATCCTCTTGAAGGATTGGATCTTTTTGAAGATGTTGGTGGCAACATTTGGAATCTCGATCAAATCCTAAAAGAATTCAAGGATAGCAAAAATAATTAACTTTTTTCTTGCGTAAAATTAGGTTTAGTAGTAGTTTAGTAGTATGGAAACAAGATTAGATAAGATCACAAAAACAATGAGCAAAGCTCGTCAACAAAAACGCCAAGTGTGGATTCTCGATGCACTCATCGCCATTTTTGACAATGAAGCCTTAAAAGGCTTTCGCGAACAAGCCGACTTGGATTATGGCTATCACTCTCAATTTGATCAATAAGATGATTAATGTATACAAAAACCCTAACTTTGACAATTGGTACAATGTTGTACTAAACGGCAAAATAATTGACAACGCTCGCCACTACGCTAAGGCAATGGAATTGGCAAAGAAAATAAGCGTAAAACGCAAAGTTCCAATACTTTCTTCTAAGTAGCTGAACATCAACGACTTAGGGCAAACGGCCCAGGCGAGTTTTGCGTAACTCGTTAAACAACAACTGTTTACAACAAAGTAAAAATAATTGCATCTTTTTTTGCGTTAGGCTTGACAAGTAGGTGTTTTGGTGTTAGGTTTAGGTATGATTAAAATTAAAGATGTAGTAGTAGATTACCAACGCAGAATCCTCCAAGTCGAGGGTTTCCAAAAAGATGGAGCTGAAACTTTTGTTCTTGCAAGAATTTATCGCTCACAAGATCGTGTTGCCGTTCCTCTTTCCTCAGTAAAAAAACATCCATTCTTTGCATAAAAAAGCTTGCAAAGCTTAACCTTTTACCTTACTCTCTCATTATGAACAAAGAACAAGAACTAAAAGAACTCATTGAAATTCATACGCCAATCGCAGATGCGGGAGTTGCAAGTGCAAAAATTCTTGTAACAAATGCACAAATTGAGCTTGACGAAATACAAGAAATTCGTCAGAATCAAATGACATTAACCTTGACAGATTAAACAAAATAAACATAATTAACAACATGACTGAATCACAAAGATTAGAAATCATTCGCCAAATGGCGAGCAACAATAACGCTACAGAAATCTCTCCTGTATTCAAATCGTTCGTGGAAGATCTTCGAGCAGACATTCTTGCAGAAGAATTGATCGTTGAACATGGCTTGCTCAAAGCAACCGACCGAGATGTTGAGGACGAAGTCTCACACCTTGCAAGTAAAGAAGATCGTTCAGACGAAGAAGATGACTTCGACAATGACGAAAATCTTCACGACATGGAAGCGGTTAGTCCAACCATGCGAGCAATCTTTGAACGAGATTAAGCTTTACTTTTCAACCAAAAATTGCTAAAATAGTATCATGCAAATAAAAAGTAAAATACAAGTTCTCGCAGAAAATCTGCGAAAAGTAACTCAACAAAAGTTTGTGGCGATTCGCAAGGGCGATCACGAACAAGCACATAATCTGCACGGAATGCAAATAGAGCTTGACTTGCAACTTCATCTGCTTGAGTCGAAGCTTCAAAAAAATGATCCTTGCCTTGTTTGTTAATGGATGTAACAACAATTTTAATCATTAGTTCAATAGTGGGAATTATACGCATGATTCACGATCACTTCGGAAGCGGGGCATGGTAGGTTAATGTTTTGGGGGAATAGGTCACTCGCTGAGTATCGGAGTTTGACCTTTCTCCCATCTCATTGAGCATCAACGACTTATGGCAAACCGCCTAGGCGACTTTTGCGTAACTCGTTGATGTTCAAAAGGTTATGCAAAAACATTACAAAGCAAAAAAAAGCCCCCGAAGGGGCTAATCTCTAACTCAATCAAAAGTCAAGTCAATAATTTTTTTAATTCATTTTTTGATAGGTTGACTTTAGTTGCTTGTAAGTGTTTAAGATGGTCTTATCTGTTTCTAATAATTTTTGAACAGAAGGTTTTTTGTGATTGTAATACTTGAAGTTGAGTTGGTCAAGTAATTCCCTACTCTTTGCAATTGCTTGATGTTCTGAGCGAATAGCTTTTCTAATTTGTGGTTTGATTGGATCGCTCGAATCAAGAGACTTTAGTCTTGCTTCATACCTTGCTTTTCTCTTTTGTTTTTGAGATACTTTTTTTGCAATCTCAATTCTCTCGAAAGTTTGATCGACTAGCATATCATACAAACCTTGATCAATACCTGTTTCTGAAGGATATGGAGTTCCACGCATATCTTCTTCTTTTACATGATGCAATGCAACTTGAATACCACATTTTCTTTTTAACAAATCACTCATGTTTTTCTTGAATGCTCTCAAGGTGTTGATATACTTCTGTTCTTGCTTGTGAAAATTAGTAAATTGTTTTTGTAGTATGATACTACTTGCAGAAATAAAAGATGACAAATAAAAAGCTCCGTCTTCGTTTACTCCCTTAACATATGAATTTTCATATCCTTGCAATCTAGTAACTGGATCAACTGAAGATCCCGCCTTCAAGTGAAGAGTGTTTAGGTTAGTGTCGAGGTTCATTGCGATGTAGCACTTTTTAGTTCTCATAATTCTTAATCTGTGTTTTGTTTTAATTTTGGATAAGCTAATCTCATCCTTTAATAAATACAGTATGACAGTTTTTTACCTTAAGTCAATAGTTTTTTTCATAAAATTAAAAAAAATAAAAAAAGTTTGACAAACCTCTTGCGATGCAGTAGGTTGAGGTATGACTAAATCAGAAATGCAAAAAGAAATCCTAGAACTTCACAAGGTACTCAAGGAGTGCATCTTGACTGACTCGCAAAGAGTTGCGATACGCAATGAAATTGGCGAGTGGGAAGACCACATTGCTCTCCTAGAATTCGAGGATCAACCCGACATCGACTGGGGCTTTCACTCTCAATGGGAGTAACACAAGTCCCTGACAATCAACGACTTAGGGTAAACCGCCTAGGCGACTTTTGCGTAACTCGTTGATGTTCAGTATCTTACATAACTTTTTGAGGTTTGCCCGCTTTGGTGCATTTGTACATTTAGTATAAATACATATCGGCGGTTCTATTTCTATTTGCTATTTCTCTATTTCGTATTTACTATTTAAGTATTTAGTATTTGCAAGCATCCTCTTGTATGTTGTCTTGTCTAATGTCTACAAGTAATTTTTCGTGCAGTATGCCATCAAGATCAAATTGCTTTATCAACTTTGATATCTGTAATGGTGATTGATGAGCGAGTACATCATCGTGCTTGCCCAATGGTACAAAGTCTCCACGCTGATTGAACACCGCAACTTCGTAAGTGTTTGGATGATCTCCATAAAAGAAATCTCCACCTTCAGTATTGCCCACAACGCTGAAAGCGTAGCCATTGTCAAGAGTCAAACTTGCTTGAACGCCCAAATCTTGTAGGTTCGCGTGAGGAGTAAATGTTAAGTCATCAAAGGTCTTCATGGTAGATATAGATTGGTTCGTTGTTGTAATTAAGATGATTATGACGAATAAATGTGTTGTTGTCAATGTTTTTTTTCATGGTTGCTTCGCCAATAAAGAAATCGCTTTTGTGTGTCTTGTCTTCTGAGAGAACGGCAATCACACATCCATCGTTGCTTTTGGTTATGAGATACTTTTTAGTTGCGGTAGAAACTTGCATTTGTTTTGTTTTCGTATAGTGTTTCGTATGAGTGTGCTTTGTTGGCGATTGCTTTTAATGCTCCACCAACTACATTTAATAGTGAAAACGCATCTTCGTCAAGCAAATTGTTTTGCTCCATTGGCTCGATGAGTTTGTCGTGAATGAATGCCATTGCCAATTCGTTTGCTTCGAGAGCATCCAAGTCTTGGACTTGCAAGTGGTGTGGATCGTTAAGACGCATGAGTGAGATTGGTTTTGTGTTTGAGTTTGCGATGAATCACTTTTGTCTTGAGCTTGTGTGGTCGAGACTTGGTGAAGAGAATCTTTTTTCTGATCTTGATCATGGTTATAGTATGACAGAGTAATCAAATTAGTCAAGTACTAATTCTGAAGCACGATCAAATACCGCTTTTTTTGTGACAGATTGAACACATCTTTTTGATGGATTAGATCTGCGAAGACCCGAAGATAAAGATAGTGAACTTGATGTTTTTCTGAGTTCTTCATTTAAGGAACGAACTTCGCCATTGATGTCATCATAGCCATAAGTAAAATATTCATGGGTTTTATGAACCAATAAATTTCTTATATACTCGCAAGCGATAATACTCATCTCGTCAACGCAATCCAATCCAAACCTCCAAAATTTAAGATCAATAATATTCTCGGGAATGCCATCCCAAATAAATCCTCCAAAAATATATCCTCCTGTTTTAAGTAGTTGAGCATTTATTCCTGCATCCCCAATCTTTACTGAATGTCTTTTTTTGACATTAATACATTTAAACTCAATTCCATGCCCGTAACATAAATCTCTTGGCAAGTAGCTTCGCTCGACAATCTCGATGGGAAAATCTACAGAAGCAATAGGATTTGGATTTCTATAAGGAACCCCAGACTCGTCAGTCATACCGACAAGTTCTGCGAATACATCTTCGCCAAAATTACCATGCTTGTTGTTTTTCTTTGAGTTTTTGCAAAATGTGTTGTTATAGTTATAAGCACCATTCAAGTGACCTTCGTGCATAAGTTCTGATGCTTGTTTAATAATTTTTGTTTTTTCAATCATGTTCTCTGCAATTTAATTTATAAATATAAGTATGACAGCTGGCATACTAAAGTCAACCCCTTTTTTAATAAAATTAAAGAAAGTTATAAGTGCCTCCACATCAACGACTTGCGCGAAATCGCCCAGGGCAGCTTTGCGTAACTGCCTGACGCTCAACGGGTTAGTAGCCTAACCAATCGAGAACCTTCTGAGCTGAATACTCGACAAGGTCGCCAACCTCATCAAAAAATTCTTGCTTTCCCTGTTCATCAATGCCATGATCGTCAAGCTCTTGCATTGCTCGTGCATAACTAATAGTCATCGCTTCCGCTGATTCGTAATAAGTATCTGTCATGATGTAATAATAGTTGAGTTGAGTTGAGTTGTCAAGAGTCAATCCCCTCTTGAACAAATCCTGTTGTATCTTTCTTTGCCATACCTTTCTCGATAAGACCAACAACAACACCTTGCTTGTCAAGAAAGCGAAGATCGTTGTCGTCACCATTGGCAACTTCGTAACCTTTCCATGTCTTGGGTAATTGATTGCGAAATACAACCGCAACATTACCGCCCATCTCAAGAACCATTTCTGCAAGTTTGTCGTTTGTTTCTGAACGACTGAATGTCAAGTGGTAATTCTTGGGAAACTCTTTGTGCTTGCCAAGATACTGAGCCATACGCTTGAACGACTTGGTATAATCATAAAATTGAGTTGACGGAAACTTGTCAAAGATTGTTTGAGGTTGCTCTTCGTTAAAGAATACAGATTCCCAAGCAATGTCACTTGTAAGATTGAGACGGAAAACGGATTGCATACTCTTCTTTGTTGCAGACTTAATTGAACTAGAAATTTCTTTTGATAACTTGGAAAGGAAATCCATTTGCTTATCGAAGAACAACTTTGTCTTTGCAATACGAGATGCTTGAACTGAATTCATTTGTCCACGACCCGCTGTGTTGAGGCAACTTGCTGTACAACCCTTGCTTCGCCATTGGCAAACTTCAAAGCCCGAAAGATTTGCGGGAGCAAAGTGAATTCCTTTAGTAATGTAACCGAGCTTTTCGCCCTTTTCAATTTTTTGGTTACCTGCGGTAAGTAGTGTTGTCTTAATCATGTATCCAATTATGACAGATAAACTACCCAAGTCAACCCCTAAAATGCAGAAAAGTAAAAAAAGTTTTGTTGTGCATGTTGCTGTGTTTCAACGACTTGCGCGAAATCGCCTAGGCCCGTTTTTCCTAACTGCCTGGCCTTCAACAACTTATAAAATATCATTTGCGGATACAAAAAAGCCCCCCAAATGGGGGGCTTAGACCCTTGACTTAACAAGGCGACATCATCAACTCACCGACCTTTTAAAAGTTTTGTCGGCACAAGTTGCACGAAGCACATGGCGACGATTAACACGACGATTTGAGCCATTCATGTCCGAGAACATAACATGACGAGAGGTAACGCTATTGATTTTAGCGGAGAACGCTTTGCGTTGCTCACCTTTTTTAACAAGAAGGGAAACGAAACGACCCTTGAGACTTTCAACTACATTTTGGAGTTTTGGTTGCTTTTTCATAATTTTGATTTTGTTTTAGGTTTGTGTTATGGTTTGTTGTGATTAAGATGCGTTTGCCACTTGAGAAGTCAAGCCGACTTGAGAGTCAAGAACACCATGCAATGCAAGCGAGCGACTTGGCAATTGTGTGATTCCACCCTTGAGAATGTGAGTGAATCCATTATAAAGCGAGTGCATGGTACGAGGAGAAAAATCGTCATGTTCGGGTTTGTGCCATTGCTCGACAACATCAGCAATCTTTGCTTTGCTTATCGCTCCATTTTGGAATGCACGAATCACAAGGTCATGTGCTTGCTCGTTGTCAAGTTCATACTCTTTGTATGCCGAGATGCGTTGCTCGTCACTTGCCCATGTCTCAGTCATTTTGCCAAGAGTCTTTGCAATCACTTGAGACAAGTCTCGCAAAATGTGAGTGGTGTGCCGTCTAGCAAGAACAACTTCGTTGGTGAAGATAAGGTTTGAACAAACAAAAGGAGCGTTGCCCATGCACAATCCCGCAGGAAAACATTTGTCGTGCGAGTTGCGAAGACCAACAATAGTTCCACGCTCGTCATTGTCAACACCTGTGTTCTTAACATGAAACAAGCCAAAGTAGCGTTGACCATAGCGGTGAAGAGAATGGTAAGTTTTAACGATTTCCCAACCATTGCCTTGCATTTGTTTTTGCACACGATTAACAAGGTCAGCATGACCAATTGGTTGCCAAGAGTCAGTAGCTTCGGGAGTTGTTACATTCTCAACATCCTTGAAGGAAGATTCTTTGGTTGCACATACGGAGAGATTGATTTCTTTTGTCATAATTTTTTTAGTGTTGTGAGTTTCTGTCTTTGATGAGTTAATTATACTAAAGTTTTTGTTTTCTGTCAAGCTTTTTTCTTTGTGATTAAGTTTTTTTTGTTTCGACTAATTTTTTTCTTGTTCAGTTATCCTTATCTTTATGTATACAAGTATGTCAGAAAATAGAGTGAAGTCAACCTTTTTTTTTACAAAATGAAAGATTGCTGTAAGTTGTTGATGGTCAACGAGTTGCGCAACTCGGGCCTGGGTGGTTTTTCGTAACTCGTTGAGTATAAAGGGGTAGCGAGCCTCTAACCAAAAAAAGACCCGCCACCCCAAGTAAATTAAGCCCTCTTCTCTAAATCGTAGAGTTGATTAAGCAAGAGGTTGTGAGCCAACTTGCGAGCGAAATAATCTCCACTCTTCAGACCACGCATCTCGGCTCTTGCCAAGTCGTAGCCAATCGCACGAATTTTTTGGTTTAATCTGTCAATACTAGCGTTGCTCATTTTGTCCTTTCGTTGGTTGTGAATAATAATTAAATGCCTCTTCGGCTTGTTCTTGAGTATCGTATGATACGCAAAGCAGTTCTCCTTCATCAAAATAAGGATGATGTGGAGTTGACGATTCCTCAAAGTACAAATCCCATGTACCCGAATCGTCATCGTAAGTTGGTTTGTCGAATGGTTCGCCTATGCAAACCGCATCAGTATATTCTTGTCTTTCCATAATTTATTGTCCCCACATTTGGTTGTACATCTCTACATCAGTTTGGTTTTCTTGAATCTCGAAATCTTCGTGTTCCTCGCCCAAGCTGACTGAGACGCTTTCGCTAGTAATAATGATTCTACCTCCACCGACTATTGCTAGTCGTGCCTGTAAATCGTGAATGATGTTTTGTAGTTCTTCCATAATCAATACCAACAAGAATAGTAGATTCTGTGCTTGTTGTCAAGTGCTTTTCTTGCACTTTCTACAAACATCAAGTCGTTACTCTTATACCAATACTCGTTTTCGGGAAATGGTTCGTCATCTTCGTTGTTCCAAAAGTATGAGTCGCTTCCCCAAAAGAATCCGTTCGCTTCGGGAAACTCAAAATTGTTGATTGCATACTCCAAGTCGTCAATGTCTTGTGCGGTCAACTGCAATTCAACGCAATTAAAGTCGCCCATTTCATCACCTTCGGTTTGTGCGTTCGGACAACCTTTGTTTTCCCAAAGTTGTTGCATCCAACCTTGTAATCGATTGTGTTTTCGCCACTCCATCAGTTGAACATCGTCATCCGAGTTGCGTTTGCGTGGTGGTCGTGAGTATGCGTATTGGTCTAATCCCATAGTTTTTTCCTTTCGTTTATAGTTGTGCGGACTGCATCGATCCTTCCATCATAGCTTCTCTTTCGAGACTTTGCAAGTCTATAATGATGTCTGCGAGAACTTCTTCTGCTGACTGAGTTGTGAAACCCTTGACTCCAACTTGTTGACCTTTCTCAAGATTCATTCTGTCGAATGGGTCTGCGTAACGAAGATTGCCACGAACAATCTCTGCGATTTCTTGTCTAATTTGTGCTTGATTCATAATACTGCTAATACTTGTTTGGGTTCTAGTCTGACGGCAATAGCATAGTCTACCATCTGTTGAGTGTCTTTGTCAACAAAATTTTTGTGTTTGTATGGATTGTATGTAACAGGTCGAGCCGTTGGATGTGAGTCTATCCAACTGCCCATTTGCCAATTCTCAAGATAACCATGCACACCCGCATGAACATTCTTGCGTTGCTCTTTGAGAACACGCTTGCGTCCCGCTTGGCTAACTTTAAAGGTGCAACTATGCATGGCAAGATTCTTTGAGTGAAGTTTGACCAATCCATTTTGACGAACACTCCAACAATTCTTGTGAAGATTCTTGTAGACAAATACAGGTCGATTGTAGTTTATCTTGTATCGAGATTCGTCCTTAATCATGATTCTAGTTTGACAGATTTTTAGGTATTGTCAACACTTTTTTTAAAATAGTTGTATCTCTTTGCAGTTCAACGACTTAGGTAAAACTACCGACGCGATTTTTGCGCAACTCATTGATATTCAACTACTTATAACATTTTAATTTTTTATGTTAATTTAATTTTTTTTTGTATAATTTTATTTATTGTATTATTTATACTATTATTTATTGTATTATTATTTGTTATTTATGTCATTGTTATTTGCTTCTATGTATTTGATAAGATGATATTTGATATTTGTGCATTTGGGGTTTGGGGTTTACCAATTGCGAATATCGTTAATCATGCGGATTACTCCTACTACGCTACTAACTATTAAGATTGTAGTGACGTCCATTTATTGTGTTTTGCTGTATTGTTTCCAAATTTCTAGGTCGAGGTCGGTTACGCTTTTGCCAAGTTGGCGAGCTATGTTTTTAAAGATGTTCGCGAAATAAAGATAAGTGTTTTCATTGGAAGGCGTGCTTTTGGGTGCATCAGAGTGTCCTTGGTCACGAAGATAACGAAGAATGTGTGTGTCAAGCATCGGCTCATCAAAATCCTCACGACTATGAGAAAGAAAGAATCGTGCAGTCTTCAAACCTATTCCCGCAACCTCTAACAGACGACTCAACGAAACACTCTGTAAATCTTTAATCTTGCTCACTGCAACATAAGAATTGTATCTTTGTGCATAAGGACTCAACTTTGCCCAATGCATGATTTCATTTAGACGCCCGAGTTTAATCAATTTTTTTATACAATTAAATGGACTTGTTTCTTTTGTTATGTCTTTTGCTCTTTGTATAAATATCTCTAATTTGGGTGCTTCGATAGATGATTTTTTACCTGCTACATTGATACAGAATAAAATAAATTCTTGTAGTTCATCTTGTGTTCTATTGTAGTTTGTTACTTCGGCGGGATTAATCATAATGTTTTTTGTTTGAGGTTATTGTGCAATGTGAAGTGCGGTACGAAGATTGTTGCAGTCACGAGAAGATAGAAACACCTCTCGGCAATAATCTAAATTTTCTCGTTCAACTCGTTCGATCGTTTCGATTGCTTGGTAAGCATGAACTCGTTCGCGAGGTAGTCCGCCCCATTTGATAACCACTTTCATGTGTGGAAAATGCTCGGCAATCTCTGCGAGTTGTGCTTTGTTGATGTATCCCCAATTGGCAAGTATGTCTTTGAATGTTTTCATGTATACAAGTATGACAGATTGTTTGCGTGTGTCAACAAAAAAGTCCCATTCGAGCCGAAGGGGAGGAGGGAGGCTCGAACAGGACTAGATTGTGATTAAGAAATAGATGTGGGGAGGGACTACTAAATACCCTCGACTTTCGGTGTGAACTTTAGTTCAATGTTATCCTAATCGAACTACACTTGGATTGGTCATCCTACTTCAGACATTTGTCCATCAGCACTCCGCCACAGAGAAGCATATACCTTATCTCGAACACAAAGAGATTACTCGGTCACCCACAGGAAGGATTATAAGCCCTTCCAAAGTCATAAAATTTTAAAGATCAATTTATTTTATTTGATTGAGTTTGTTTCTCAATTATTTATACGAGTATTATAGCTTATATTTGATGATTTGTCAATACTTTTTTTACAAATTATTATTTCTTCGCAAAATGGGCAAGCACCATGACCTGCTTCGGGACAAGAATGTTCATATTTCACAACATCTTGTTCATATTTGGTCGCACAACTACATAAAAAAAATGATACTATTATATATTTCATTAATTTGGTAATAATAATTCTTTTAATTGTTGTATTGTTCTATTGGTTAATAAAGATAATTGTTCTAGTGTGATGTTCCAATTTGTATCGTAAAGATGTTCGATCTCGGCATCAGTCCATTGATCGGGCAATTTAAAAATATTTAATTTCATTTGTTATTATCATTTAATTCATCATGTATTAAGCATTGTATACGCCACAATCCATGATCTTGTATTGTTAAGTCGAGTTTGTCTTGCAAGAGTTTGCGTATTTGCAATACCAATTCAAGATGCTTTGTTTCAATCATAATCTTATGCAAATTTCCGTTTAGCTAGGCGAACTGCTCGCTCGGCTTTGATTTCTGCGAGGCGTTTTTGTGCTTCTGCTTGTTGTGCAAACAGACTATCTGTTACAACACTTCCAAAATTAGCAAACTTACCTCGTTTGTTTACGCTTGTATACTTTCCGTTTTGAATGTCAGTCATTACTTGACTTGCTCGTGCGTTTTTTGCAATACTCATTTTGTTTTTCCTTTTGTTAGCAATTATTGGTTGATGAATTCTAGTATGACAGAACTTTTTGAATTGTCAAGCTTTTTTTTTGTTGAACTTGCTTTTTCCGCCAAATGCCCCTGTTCTAGTGGCAACTCCGCCCTTCGTCCCAACTTTTCCTTTTCCGCTTTTCTTTTTGCCCACAACATATTTTCTTGGATTTATTTGTTTCATTTTTTATTTATTTTTTTGTTCAATTGGAGTTGCTGCTTTGTCAAGTTTAAGATTGGCGGGTTGTTTTGATTTGTGCTTACTGCATCCACAAAACATAATCCCATTCGAGTCAGAATCTACAGAATGAAGTATTTTATCTGATTGTTTCTCTTGTTTGAGTTGATCTATCGCTTGCTCTAATTTTTTCTTTTTGTCCATAATTTGAGTTGTATTATTTTGCTTATTCTATTGGAGGTAATATATTTGATTGTTTATTTGATTGAATTTTCTTTGCAATTAGCTCCTCTTCCATCATCCATTTCGTGGCATAACCTAACAAAAAACTTGGTAAAATTATGCACATTAAAATTATTATTGTTTCAATCATTTGTTTCTTAATATTTGAGCTATTAGTATTAGAGTTTCATTTATTTTATTTAATTCTACTCGTACATCATCTGTATATCCATTTGATATAGATATTTGTTCTTTTATTTTGTCGAGTTCTTTTGCAATTTGTTTCATGGTATATAATATATTGTATATTTGCAAATGTGTCAAGCAAAAAAATGAAATTGGCGGGATAGACGAGACTCGAACTCGCGACCTTCTGCGTGACAGGCAGACGCTCTAACCAAACTGAGCTACTACCCCCAATCCACCCACAATTACACTAAATATTTTGTATTATTATATATAATATGTCGATGTTTTATGTTTTTTTCGACATATAAATTAAATGTGTTTATTGAATCGACACAAATTCGGGACTATCTGTCCACATTCCTTTGGCTCGCTTGCCGTTGTCAGTTTTTCGGCTTATTTCATCTTTTATTTCGTTCAATTCGCGGCTCTCTTTATTTGATTCTTTTTTATTTGCAGTTATTTCAATCATTTTATCCAATAAATTATCTATTTCTCTTCTTATGTGCATTGTATTATATTGTATATATTGTTATTGTGTTATTTCGCTTAAATAATTGTATAAATTTCTACATTCTATTATTGCTTTGTTTGTATCATCTTGTTTTAAAAAGAATTCCATGCTTTGTTGCATCAATAATATGTCCTCTATCTGTTGGTCAGAGTATAAATGTATGTCTTTTGCTAATTGATTGACTATAAAATTGCTTTTTTCGAGCATCTCGTCAGCGTGAGGATCATCATCTTCCATTATTGCGTGATCTCCTCAAGATATTCTAGCGTGTTCTTGGCTTCCCATAACGCTTTCTGTTCATCGCCCAACTGCACATAAAAATTCATGCTATTATTATGTATATTTAATTGTTCTGCTTGGTCTTTGGTTAATTTGCTTATCTTGTTTTGAAAGATTTCAACTATTTCAATGCTTATTCTTTGTAGTTCAGTCATAATATACTATATACAATATAACACACACATGAGATTGTCAACAATAAAATACAATAAGATGTAAAATATTAGTAATCAATCACTTATAATAGAATCATTTGAAATTAGTTGGAAAGCCGTGACTATTTCGCACCACTTCTTTAGACTCGCCCGAATCGCACTCTTTTTTTGATTCATTTAGTACAATCGCACGAAATATTTGATGCAGTTGCGAGGCGAGTCGGCACACTTGTATAATACTTATTTTTGTTATTTGTATTATTGTATAGAGAAATTTATATACTTTAGTCATTTTTATTATTTATTTATTAGTTTTTTGTATCAAATTATACTATATTTAATAGTAATTTATTTTGAGTTTTTTTATTTTGCACCAATTTTAATTATAAAAACTGATTTAATTGTATCAATTATTTTATATATTTAAGTCGGGCAACCCACTTTCACCCATTTTAACCCACATTCTTATTATTTTTATTTTATTTTTTATTGTATATTATTATATAGTATCATCTATAGTATATATTGTATATTCCTATATGAAATGTATACATATTATGGTATATGATATTGTGATATAGAATGAATGTGGGAGGGGATGTATTGGCTAGATCGAGAAGATCACAACAAAATATAGTAAAACATATGTAGCTGATATGTAGCACATATGGTTACTCATAGTTTCGGAATGATATTGCGTATGGAAACCTTGGAATTCCATCGGGAGTCAGTTGGAAATACTTTATGGTTGCCATTTGCCCAATATACTCTGCACGATTATCATAAATTTCCTTGAGGTAATCAAAGTTGCCTTTGATGTTGCTATTAAAGGTTCTCTTGGTTTTCGGGCAATAACACACAAGATGCTTTGCAGTTCCACTACGATTACCATTTCCAACATCAATATCAACTACCTTATATTCTGCATCCACAAATTCTTTTCTTTTTAATAATGATTTGCTTCTCTTGTTTTCATAGCTTGATAATGATTTGCGAACCATTTGACCTTCATATCCTTGTTCAAGATATTGATTGTACAAACTATTTAGATTGCCGAGAGAATATGCTTCGTTGGTTTCAACAAGACAAATACTTTTTGTTTCAGTTATCTTGGCACTCATATCTTCAATGCGATGATCGAATGATTGTTTTTCGTTGATTACATCGTTCAGCTTTGGACAATCATAAATGTGATATTGTATTGTATCTTCTGCTTCTACTAATCGTTCTTGAAATTCTGTGCATTTCTTGGCAAATGCTTTGTCAGTCATGCTTGATGATTGAATTGGCTTTTGCTTGCGAACAAGAGAAGTAATTTTATTGAAATTGTCCCGCAAATCGTGATTGTATAGTTCTCCATCGAGAATAGCCTTTGGAAAGGCGAGGAAGAACCCATTTAGGCTTTTCAAGATGTGAGGAATACACTCTATCTCCTTGCCGTTGCGAGTTCGTCCTACGAGCTTGTCACCTTCTTTGCGTACAACGCATCTTATTCCATCCAATTTTGGTTGCGAATAACAAGGATACTTGATTTCATCTTGACGATCCTTGAAATTGTGTGCAAGCATTGGTTCATAAAACTTTTTGGTTTGTGCATCAATCTCGTTGAAAGCATATCCACTATCCAATTTCTTTTGGAATTTAGCTTGTGCTTGTAGTTCTGCTTGAGCTTCGGGAGTTGTTTCGTTACTTCGTCCAACATTCTTGGCTATTGTGGTTGTAGCCTTGTCGGTAGTCTTTTTACCATCCACCAAACCTTTGACTGCATAAAATGATGCACCATCAATGTGCATTGTCCATTCACGCAATTTACCTTTAGTGTCAATCTTATATAATGTCTGCAATGTTTTCGTCATGTTTATAATAATAGAGCAACATCAAAATGATGTCAAGCCTTTTAAATGAGTTTCTGTAAAATATTTAATTCTTCTTTACCAACATACTTATCAAAGTATATGCAAAAATCTATTAAATTAGCCCGAATTGAGAATTGTTCGCTATGTTGTATGTGATTAACAACAATATCAAATCTTCCATCTCTCCAAAATTCAATCAAGTCGGCAAAATCAAAATCAGTCTTTTTTTCGTTCTTGAGCATCTCTAACCTTTTTTGCCACCATCACCTTTGGATTGTTGATATGCGGAACAAGAGGCTCATTTCCTGTGTGAGACATTTTTTTACCAAATTTTGAATCTTTTTTACTTTCTATGCTTTGTTTTCCCATTTTAATTTAATTGTTTTTTTTGTTTGATTGTTTATCTTTGTACTCTTCTAATTTGTAAAACCTTTTGAATTTATGTATGAATTGATTGTCAGTAAGTGAATCAAAATCTTTTTGTAATTGCCATTTAGCAAATCGTTTGAGTTCTTGATTGCTCCAACCATCAATCATCTCTCTTGCGAGTTTTTCTTTGTTTGTAAATGTACAATAATTTTTATTCAATTAGTATTCCCCAATTAGTTCTTTTAAGCTGAATGTATTCGTTCCCATGTGAAAAACCACATTGTCAACAGATGGTTTACTTAGTAATTTTATTTTATCTGAATCTAAAAATTCATTAAATTGAGCTTCATTGTCAAAATCAATCTTTTGATTGAGATTGCCAAATCTATAAGTTATACAAAAATTCTCGTTCATTTAAGTAAATGTAATATCAATGCAAATATGCCCGAAATCGATCCGATTGTCATAATCAAACCTATCAAATCAATCATTTCCATTGTTCAAAAATAATAAATACCCGAATGCCAATACTACCAACACAACACCGATTGCCATGTTTACTCCATTTAATATACTATAAAATTCCATACGATTACGCTACTGCGAGGGTTTGAGGGTTTGCTACTTGTTCGATGAGAAATCTGCGAATCGATTCGCTAACATCTAATATCTCATTAAATTCTGTATAACTAAGTGGGTTCGCATCACCTTGTCCACCATAACAAATTCGATAACCTTCTTCAAGCGGAGCAATGTCTGCTTTTGCTTGCTTGGTATAATTGCCGTTGATGTCACGATACCACTCCCAAGCACAATGATACGAATTGATGTAAACAAGAACATCCAATCTTCCCAAGTTGTGTCCAACGCTATTTTTGCGTTCTCTCATGTCCACAAAATCAACACACGCACTTGGATAACCACTCTTCATGTCTTTAAGCCACACATGAACTGCATGATGATTCATTTGACTATAATATTGGTTGTTGCCACTTCCATATCTGTTGGCAGTCATCAGCTTTCCACCCGAAATCTTCGCCATCTGATCGTTTCGATCACTTTTGCTTTTGTAACTCAACAAATTTTCGCTTGGAATTAACTTCTTGAGTGTGTTGTTGCTTTTAAAATAAATTGTTTGTGGACTCCATAGATTCCATCTTACTTGTGCATTGTCAAAATAATTATTCATGTTTTTTTATTCAATTAGTGTTTTAGTTTATAGTTTATACTATATATCAAATGTTTTCATCTGTCAACTCTTTTTCTTCTATTCGTGTGGTATTATATTCAATTTCGGTTGTGAATGGATATTTGTTTAGAAATTCTGCTTTGCTCAATTCGTGAAAGTCGCTCATGCGTTCATTGTCTTCTACAAAACTTTGTATCTCATACGAATACTCCATGTGCCTATCCCAAACTTTTACATCGTCAGCAACCCAATCAAAAAAATCATGCAATAAGGTTACTGCTTCTAACACTTGATTGTTTCCATCTCCCAATGCACTTGTTTCTGCTTCGTTCAATACGAATTCTATTGCTTTTCTTAATTCCATTTTCTACGCTTCGTTCCATACTTCATCAAATCCAACCAATGCTTCGGTATCTCCACCGATATAGTCTCCATCGAATCCATTTTTGTTTTCAATTATCATTGCTCGTCTTGTGGTTTGTATTTGTTTGACTTTGCCAATTTGTTCAATGTCACACTTGAATCCTACCCAATCGCCAACATTCACTTCAAAAGTTTCTTCCCATTTGTTTTTGATTTTCATAAGTCCCATTCCCCCGCTTTTACATTGTCGATGTCTTGCGTTGCTTTGTGGTATGCAGTCGTATCGCTATGACCATCTTCAATCTCATCATCAAATAATTCAAGAATGTCCTTTGCGTGACTCACATTAAATGATTCTTGTTTGACCAATCTTTGCAACTCTTCTATTAGAATTTGTCTGTATGTTTGCATGAGTATAAGTATGTATTAAATTTTAATCTTTGTCAACCCCAAAAACTCTTTCCCATTCTTCACGAATATCAAGATCAGATGCCTCGTACAATCCCTCGCATCCATCAAGAAGAAAATCAATAATCTGACTAACACCCATATTCATTGCTTCCAATTCTGCAAGATCATAACGCATATCGTCAATCGTTGGTTCTTCGTCTCTACTTTGTCTTTCAGTTGTTCTCATCAGTAAGTGTATCTAATTTTTCGTATAATTTGTTAATTTGTTTTTCCAATTTGCAAATATACATTACATCATCGGGTTCTCGCATATACATAAAATCAAGCTCTGCTTCCAAGTCCTTGATTGACTTCCATGTGTCTCGATATTCTTCTTCGTTTTCTTGTACTTTCATAAGAATCTTATAATTCATCAAACGACAAAATCTTCGTAGATGAACAATGGCTTGTTGTTGTCTTGCATACCTCGAAATGTGCCAAGAGTATTGTACTCGAAATGTTCAAGTGCATCAGTTTCGTCAATCTCCCAATCTTCCATCAATGCACGAATAATCTTTTCGACTGAATATACTACTCGATCATCAATATCACTACCAATGATTGCACGATTGTAAGTAGAGCGAGGTTCAAGAACGATTGCATCTTCATTGTTTTCTGCAATTCGCTCGATCACTTCGTCACCAAATGATTGTTGATTTTCGTTTGTCATGTTGTTATCTTATAAAATTGCAGAAGTTGTGTCAACACTTAAATTCATACATTCTGATAATGTTGCATCTTCTTCAACTTCCTTGATTGAGATTCTAATGCGATCATTGTAATCCGTATCTTCTGTTGGCACAAAGTTAAATGTGCTAATTTCTCCACTCAATAAAAGCATAATGTCTTCGTGAGTTAAACCTAGTTGTATGTTATAATCTTTCATGTTATGCAAAATATACTCGCTCAAATGGTCTGTCTTCAACAGGCAAATGTTGGTTTGCAATCTTCTGAAGCAATCCAACTTGCTTGTTCAAATCATTCCAATCTGATTCTCTGTATTCATCTCTAACATGGTCAATCAACATATAATGTTCCATGCAATCTAACACATTTTGTAATGCAATTAACTGATTTTCTTTTAACTTCATAAATTTACCTTTCTAAGCAGTAACTCCAATAACGAGAATTTCTTCTGTTTTGAACTTTGTTCCAATACATTTCTCTTGCCACATTCGGAGCAACACCATGCTTGTCGCATCGTGCAAGCCACTCGTTCTCCATGCGTTCGTACTCCTTGAGAGTGTTCGCATGACCTTTCTTGGTATCGTGACCCATGAAACGCAAGAGGTGAACATCAAGACAACAAAGTTGTGCCTCAGTTGGATAACTCAATGCAAGAGCATAAGTAGTCTTTGCGTTACCTAATCCATAAATTGTTCCAATTAGACGATTGCGACATTCTTGCCATGTCTCGTCATCTTGCTTTTTGAATTGATCGGGATTCTCACGAAACTTAGTTGCCAAGTCCCACAATCCACGCTCTCTACGCTCGTACAAGCCAACTCTCGCCTTGACGATCATCTGCTTGAGCTTGTCCTTGGATATAGTCCAAGAAAGATCACTCATTGCAACCTCGTAGCCTCGCACATTACTTTCCCAAGTTGTATGCACACTCATAATGGCGAATACCCAACGAGCAAACATTTCGGAATCATCTTGAGGAATCAAGTTTGTCCAATACTCTTGTTCGGCATGAACTGCACCAAGTTTAAGGTTGTCGAAAAAGCGATCCACATTTTTAAGAGGATCAACTTTAGGTTTAGATTCTACTTGCTCGATACGCTCGTTGATTGGAGCGATAGAGTTTGTAAGAAGTAAGATAGAATTATTCAATGTGTTTTCTGCAATGTTCATAATAAGTAGTATGACAGATTAAGTGTTTATGTCAACGATTTTTTTTAAGAAAATGAATTTTGTTATAAATGTTTGATTATCAATGTTTTGGACTATCATTTAAATTTGTGCGAAATCAAATACAACAGGCTTGCCTCTTAACATTCCACAATTTTGTTTGTAAATATCAAGATCAGTACAACGCTCGTCTCCTAGAATCGAATGAATTTTTTCGTGCGATTGGTGAGAGAGTTTAGTGTTTGCTCGCTCTTGTATGACTATTTGATTGTCTATATAATATGGTTTGATATAAAATTTTTGCAAATCACTTGGCAACTCCGCAAACTCATCGTTGAGGGAATCGGCAATTTTAATTACATAACCTAATTTATTTTTTGAGTAAACTGATTTGTAACTACCTTCACCGATTTTTAAAAACCCCCGAACGATAATTTGCTGAACGAATTTTTCAATGTGTTTATCGAGTTCCAAGTAAAGACTTAACATCTTCGACTTGGTTGCGTTCATTGCTATGAGATTGCGATAAGAGTATCGTGAATCATGTGACGAGTTTTATAATCGAGAATTCGCCCCTCTTCGTCTTGTGGTAGATCATTCAACATCTCTTGCATATCTTGACTAAGAACCTCACAAATGCAAGCAATTTTGCGATAGATTCCGATTTCTTTGTATTTTAGAATAGCCCATATCGAATCAACTTGTGCATCGTTAGCTTGAGCGATAAGATTGAGCAACTTTATATCTTGTGTTTGTATTTCCATAATTGTATTAAATTTAAAAGGTTGCAACTTTCCATTGTGATCTTGGAGTATCATCATCTCCAACAAAATCATAACCAATATCAAGAACAATATCATAAATCTCTCCGCAAGTCAACTCATATCCTTTCATGCGACTTTGAATTTGCTTGAGGGTTGGCTCTTCACCAACTTCATGCTTGTTCTCGATATAGTTGCGAATCGCAATCGTTTCCATGTCTGAACCATCTTCCTCATCATGGCAACTGCAATTTTCACAATCACCAAAGCACTCATCATCTTCATCGAAGTCATCATCATTCGATCCGTAGATGGGCTTGTTTGCCTCGTAAACAGGTTTAAAGAGTTCGGTACGAGTATCAGTAATATCTGCCACTACTTCGTACTTGCTCACACGCAACTTTTGAAAATCACAATCAGTTGGAACACTAACTGCATCAGATGGATCGAATTTCACAACAAGCAATCTGCCATCGCTACTTGCCCACTCATTTGCATAGTCGTAACTACCAACATGAAGACCGAAACTACAATGATGATCTTTGTTGTCATCCACGCATCTGCGAGCAACCTCGATAGTTGCACCAACTTCATTCAAAATTTGATGTCGTTCGTTGGTTTCACCTTGCACAACAATCGTATCTGCATTGCCTGTTTGTGACCAATAATCGCCTTGAACACCTTTGTAACCAAGTACCATGCCATCTTCATCATTTGGCAACGCTCGATAACTCAAAAAGGTGTACAATTCGTTCACGCTATTGGCACTTGGATTGGCTTGCAAGCGAGTGATAAAATTCACAAGCGGAGCAGAATCTTTCATGCCACTACGAAGCATCTCGATGAGCTTGTCAACTACAACCCCATGTAGTCTATGACCTTTGTAATAGACAACTTCATCCTTGACTTCAATGTCTCCTTGGATAAAATTTTCAACTGATTTTTTAATGTCAATTAAATCTCCAAGATCATCATATCTTGCATCAAGAATTGCTTTCTTTGCAAGAGTATAATTTACATGATCTTTTCTTATTGAGTAAGGCTTGCCTTCCCAAAAGATGGTGATTGAATTTTCGCTTAATATGTATGGTACTTTATTCATTCTATATAATATACTTGATTTTGTTTTGTTTGTCAATTACTTTTTATCACAAAGATTGATATAATTGATTATGTCCTCGAAAATTTGTTTTTTTACATCGCAATATCTTACACTATCTGCAACATGAACGAGCATTGGATATGATGATTTAATTGTATCAATATCTTGCTTGAATTGCTTGGCAGAAAATCCATTGTCAAGATTGAACTGCAACCAATCGTTCTCACCTTGATCTTTCAGAAAAGAAATGTATGCACAACAAGTAGCACAATAATCTTCGTTTACAATAATATTAAAATTTTCTTTCGATTGGCGAAGCAAATGATTTTGTGGCAACTTGGATAAATCGAGTTGTTTGTTGTTGAACAATCTGCCAATGTCGTACCTTGCAACACTAATTGCGGATTTGAGTTCTGTATCTTGTTGAGCCACAACATAATTGTATTCTTTTTTGGCTTGAGCTTTGTTGTCAAGCAGATACTTTTTGTAAGCATCAGACATGAAATCAAAGAAAGAAATCCATGAATTTTTGTCTAGTTTACTGACATCTCCACTACGAACACCAAACAATCGAAAAGATTTTTCTTGTGAATTATCTTGTGCAAGATTGCGAATTTTTTTTGCTCTAACAGAAATATCCTTGAGATCATATTGTTCGCTATCAATCTTGTAACTTTTGATTGGCACATAAACAAACTTACCATCTATCAATCCAACTTGGTTGTCGCTTTCTTGCAAGGATGCAATGTCATCCTTAACATTTGACCAATAATCAATGTTTCGCCAATAAGAGGATGAGTCAAGTTTCATCTCAAATAATGCAATGTTTGCACGACTACCTTGACCCTTGCGAACACCAATTTGTGGTTTTTCCTTGACAACATTAGAAACAAACTTTTTGTGTTTGTCTGCGATGCGACCAAAATGCCATTCATTGTCAATGACTGATTGAGCAGAATCAGTTTTTGCATCAATAAAATATACGCTTTCTAGCTCTTCATCTTCATTGAATAATGTTCTTGCACGAAGATTGTTGCCATGAGTAGAGTCAATGTCTTGAAGTAAGAAGATAGTGTTTGCTCTGCAACACGCACGATTTGTTTTGCTACTACGCACACGAAATCCATTGCGAGCATCACGATCAGATACTTTTTCGGTATGGGTGATTACAAGTTCATCAGTCATTCCATAAGGACGATCAAATGCAAAAGAATTGATGCGAAGACCTTTCCAAGCAAATGAATTCTCAAATGCTCTGCGAAGAGTATCGGGTAATGAATTTACAATTCGTGCATAATTCGCTTTTGCTTCAAACAAATCTTCTGAATCTGCCAATTTTTCTTGGGCAAGCTCTTGAATTTCTTTGACCACTTCGATCATCAGTTGCACAACGAATTTTTGCGTTGGTTTATTGTATTCTAGTGCCTCACGACTATGATGCAATTTCACGCAACCAAGAGGAACACGCAAATAAAAGTTAGGTTCTTGTAGTAGATTTTCGATAACCTTTATCTGACTTTCATCGGTCACATAATTCTTTACATCAATAGCATTTGAGTCGAGTGGATACGCAACTCTACCCATGATGACATGAGACTTACCATTGTGGCGATAATAATATGATGAATTTTCGCTTTCAATAAAGAACCAATCATCTTTCTTGCTTTCAAGAAGAATCTTGTCTCGCTTGATGAATTTATCATCTGCACCAAGAAACTTAGGCATATCCTTGTCGGGGAAATGCTTGAAAAATTTCTTGCAACTATCTCGAAAGTTTTCGATGTCTTGTTCGCTGATTGCAACTTGAACCTCTAAACCTGTTGGTTCGTTGGTTGGTTCTTCATGCAACTTGACAATCTTGGTATCATCATGTTCATCTACAAAAATGTTGTAGCTACTTTTGAGTCCACCATGATACGAAACACAAGTAAAGTTGTCACCATAAGCCAATGGACTGAAACGACCGATTCCAAAAAATCCGACATAATCATTTGAATTTCTCTTGGTACTCTTGCCATACTTTGAGTATAATCCAAATACATCTTCTTGGCTAAGACCATTACCGAAGTCTCTCACACAAAAATTTGTGTTGAGCTTGCTTGGTATAGAAATTTCTATCTTACGCTTGCTTTTTGCTTCGGTATTCGCATCTACCGCATTGGCACTAATCTCACGAATAACCGCGAGTTGTGTGTTGGAATAATTGTTGCGAAGCAAACTAGCGACATAACGCATATCTTCGGCATCAATGGTACAAGTAACCGCATCGAAATCATGCGATTGAACAACTTTTTTAGATTTATTATCTGCAACTATCATTTTTTTATTTTGTTTATGTGTTAATTTAAAGTATGAATATAAATATAAAGTATAGGGGAATGTTTGTCAAGCCTTTTTTTAAAAAGATTTTCGGAATTGGTAAATTTGCGTGAAATTAAGTGTAATATAAGTTATGAATCTTACTAAAGAATGTTCTCAATGTCAAGAAAAAAAATCATTGGATGATTTCGCAGTTAATTCTAGGAATAAGACCAATGGCAAATGTGCAAAGTGCAAAACTTGCCAAAGAAAGTATCGACAAGAAAACAAAAAAGCAATTTCGCAAACTTTAAAAAAATGGAGAATCAAGAATTCTGAATTAATTAAACAAAAAAAATCAGAATATTATTTCTGCAACAAAAATAAGATTAATGCGAAGCAAAAAAAATATCGTGAAGAAAATGCTGAAGCAATCAAAATAAGTAAAAAATTAGAATATCAAAAAAATAAAGACAGATACCTTAGAAAGGCAAGAGAGTGGGACAAGAAAAATCCCGAATATAAAAAGTCAAGAAGATATAAAGATCAAAAAAATAAAACTCGTAGAAAAAGATACTCGAAAGATGTTGATTATAAATTAAGTGAAAAAATAAGAAATTATAGTCTACGAGTAACCAATGCGGTCAAAAAAAATAAACCTTTAAAATCATTAGATTATCTTGGATGCTCGATAGAGGAATTTAAAAATCATATAGAATCGCAATGGCAAGAGGGAATGACTTGGGATAATCATTCGCTCGATGGATGGCATATTGACCATATTGTATCTATTGATTGGCACATTAAAAATTCTACCGATCCTTGGCAAGCTAATCACTATACAAATTTACAACCTCTATGGTCTACCGAAAACATCAAGAAAAGTAATTCATAATTTTTTAGGTTTGTGTTTTTTTAAGTAAGAATATAGTATCTCATATATTCGGATTTATGTCAAGTGTTTTTTTTAAATTGGGCAATTTTCATTGAGTTGTTCGCACAATCTCTGAAGTTTGTGAAGAGAGGTGAGTTCATGTATCATCAAGGTTTCTTCTTCTTGTGTGGTAATTGGATACTTATTGATCTCTGAAATTTTTCGTTCGATTAGCTCTATTACTTCGTTCATCGTGATCCTCCATTTATATTGTCAAGCTCATTTTGTTTTGCTTGTTGTTTGTAACTGAATTTAATTTCTTGTTCGATTAGATCATTGATGCGACTTACATCTTCAATGTTAAAATCAAAGTGTGCTTCTAATACTTGTGCAATTTCTTCGGTGCAATCATTGAATGCTTCGGTATGTGACTTATTGTTTCTTGGTTCTGCTTTCATAATTCTGTTGATTTGATTGGTTCGCAAATGTGTGCATTAAATACATTTGTTTGTTTAACTAATTGTTTGTACTTTTTCTTGGCATCTTTCAACTCGACAAACGATTCCCAATGATGAGAAAGAATGTGCATTTGTGTGAGTCTCGTTGCCCAAGCTACTATATAAAATTTCATTTGTTATTGTTAAGTCTATTGAAATTGCATGATATGTCAAGCATTTTGTTGTGTTATTAATAAAAAACTAATGTTTTGTTGTGATAGTGTTGGTTTGTGCATCTTTTATCATGCGTTGTGAATCATTTTTGCAACTTTTGATTAACAATTTGATTTGTCCATCATTATGATGCACAAATTATTGTAATCGTCCACCCCCATCAATCACATTACGCAAGCAACTAGATTGTCCCTTGCGAGAAGAAACTGCTTTCGCTTTATCAAAAGCATCTGAGCTTGCGTACTGCACTAAAATTGGCGTACTTTTATCTAAATATACCATCATACCCTTGCGAGGTTGTGATGCCAACTCCTTTTCGTGCTTCACAATCGAAGCGTTCATGTCTGCAATAAAATCTATCATGTCAATATACTAGATTAGTTGTTGATTGTTGTCAAGCATTTTTTTTCAAGCTCTTCTTCAAGCTCATAAATGCCTCTATGGTAATACTTTAGATTATATTGTTCTGCAAATTGTTTTGCCAAAGATACAAAACTATCTGACCTATCAAAAGATTCGTATATGTCTGCATCTTCATACCAAGACTCGTAAGTTGAAATCATCAACTGAAAAGTTCCATCGAATCGCAAATCTTTTTCCATCCATTTAGGCATATCATCTCCACCTTTTTCATAAAGATGAACTTGACCCACATGGTTGGGGTAAAACTTCATGTGTTTCTTGACAGGCGATCTCATTATCCGACCTTCAAAGATTTTGCAAAGTTCCCAATTCGACTCTTCTGTTTGATTTGTTCTTCTAAAAAATACTGAATGTGCTTCTCCGCTCATTCAAACAATTATGACAGAGAAACAATCAATGTCAACACTTTTTTTCAAAATAGTTGTAACTCGTTGAGTTACCGCAATTTACGAATCATCCAATGCGACTAAACAAAAATTCCAAGACCTCTGCCTTGTTGGGTAAATCTGATTCCTCTATTAACTGAATTAAAAATTTTGTTTGATTAGCGACTCCACGATTGTATCCTCGACTATAATATACTTCTTCTGTTGATGCGTCATCCATGTATTATATTACTTAATATTTCGCTTTCGTCAATCCAACGATTTGACCAAGGACACAATTTTTCTATTTTGAGTATCTCAAGATTCCAATGTCGATGTTGTATCATCTCAAGTTGAAACTCAAGTGCTTGCTCTGCACTTTCTGCCATGTAAAAATGTTTATTTAATTGTACGCAATTTCTTCTTCGATAAGTTATTCGATACTCAAATTGTCTCTCCATACTTTATTTTAATCTTTTTGATCGATCTTTATAGTCTTGCAATAAAAATGATTCGCCCTTCAATGATTGTTTATTTATTTCGTCTTTATTTTCTCGTATTTCTTTTGGAGAGTATCCCCAAAATGTAATATCCCAAAGTATCAAACCCGCAAGTTTAGTATCACTAATACCTTTAGATGCAACCACTTCACATTCAATCAAGTCTTTCCATTCTACAAAATCTAAAACCGCACAATCATCTTCATTGCAAATATGTATGCAATGTGAATCTCCTATACTCTCTAATTTTATTATATTTTTGCATTCTTTTTTTTGTAAAAAAATTAGATAATCATATGATCTTTGAAGATTAACAGAAAATAGTTCTATTTTGTTTTTTGAATACTCTTTTAGATATTCTTTAAATATTGCGTTAAAAATGTTTTTGTATGATGTTTTCGTAAGTAATTGTCGTAAGGTCATACAAGTATATACACCTTATATTTACATCATAATCGTTCGCTACTCCAATAAATATTATCAAACAACACAAGCTCAATACTGCTTGGATACTCGACTTCCACCCCAACAGGCTCATGTTCTTGCACAACTTCATCGTTGTGTTTGTAAAAAAATTCTTCATGCTCACTTGCACAAACTACATCTATTATATTGTATTCTTTATTTGTCATCATTTCTGTCCCAATTTAAATATTTAAATAACCAAGTTGCGAAATCTTTTAAATCATAAATGTATCGACTTGAGTTGTCTTGCCCCAACCAAAAAGCACTTTGCTCGATCAATGTTTGATGTCGATTGCTAATTGTTTCGAGTTGTTCAATGCTCATTTCATCTCCTATATTTTCATACATAAGATTGATAGCATTCATTGTATTTTTTATTTGCTCTTCTTCGTTATACATTTTGTGAAAATAGTTTTTCGATATAAGAATCTAATCCTTGCATTATTTTATTTGCGAGATTTTCTCTTGCACTTTCACTTGCAATATTTATTTGAGAGTCTTTCATCTCATCAAGTATTTGTAGTATTATTTCTTTCATGTTCATTAGTATCTCATATATTTGAGAATTTGTCAAGAACAATTTTATTAGGTTGATGTAAAGTCATCATAATCAGCACATTCGGGATCAAAAATTGGAAACAGGTAGCTGAGTTGATTGCCGTCCGCATCCTCTTCCATGATCGCCTCATACCTTATTTGACCCGCTACTTCATGCCACAATCCACCAACCATTGTATTTGTTTTAAATACAGGATGAAATGTAACATCCATGTGATATGCTACGAATTTTTTACTTCTCTCGCCAATGTCCATTGTCGCAATCTTTTGTACACAATGCCAATGATTCTAGGTCATAATTTGCTTGAGTAAATGATCCAAAAAAACAACGCTTGTCCATCTGATCCCACATTTTTTGTAGCATTTCATTGCGTTTATTTATTGGAAATTTGTTTGCGATTTGCTCAACAATCGGTTTCCAAAATGTATAACTTGTTCGCTTTCTTATTTGCTTCTCTGTGTGAAAAACTTTTACTCCTTTATTTGCAAAAAAATCATTTACATTTAAGCATTTAAATTTTAGCAATCTTTCTGCTTGTGTCATTTTATTGTGCCTTGTTTGATTAAGGATGCGAATGTATTTGTTAATCTTTCGTGGCGAGATTTGTATATTTCTTGAATGCCAATTATGGTATTCATTATTTGATCCTCTGATGCAGGTTCGGGTGCATCTCCAATCATATACAATAATGTATCAAGGTCTTCAATCACCGATGACATTTCCATGATTCGATCTTCCATGTCAAAACGATCAAGCGGTTTGTCGCTTAATTTTTGTAATGTATTTGAATATTTGTTCATTGTTTTTTCTGCTATTTCTTTTAGAGATTCCTTGACAGAATCTTCGTAAGTTGGGTGATCGTCTCCTGTTATTTGTGTCATTTCGAGTATGGTTTCACATCGCCATTTTGATCAAGTTTTTGATCTTCATATTTGGCAACAAGTCGTCTATAAATTTCCATTTTTGCACAATCCAAAACACCAACTATGTCATTGTATGTTTGGTAGCTTTCATTATTTGAGTCAATATATTTTGCAATTAGCTGATGTATTGCATAGTTTAAATCTCCCGCACATTCAAATTCTGAGAGTTGTAGTGCAACCAAGCCTTTATCAACTTTTTCTTTGCTTTCTTTTGAAATGTATGGCATATTATTGTTCCTCTTCGATGAAGCGATTGAGTGTATCCAATCGACTATATGCACTATCCAATAATTCAAGTGCTTCTTCTGCGTTATTGTAAAAATCTTTTGTGGAATGGTCGCCAATACCAACTGCTTTTTGACCCAAAAGATCGAGCGTTAATTTTGCTTTAGCAACATCCGCTTCAGCAGATGTCCTCAACATATCTTGTAATTTATTCATTGCCTGTGATTATATACCATATTTGGAAACAAGTCAAGAGCGAAAGCACTCCGACTGCCATAAATATTTCTTTAATTAAATTAATTTTTTGTTTCATTTATTCGTTGCCGTAACTCTGTACTTGAGAAGTTGTGCGATCTTTCATTATAGTATATTTCAATTCCCCTGTCAATACAAATTTGTTTGCCCGAAAAATCAACATCTCGATAGTCTGCACCGATGATACGAACATCAATAGGATATCCCAAAAGAATATCGTGCAAATCTTTTTCAAGATTGTAGGGTATCACCTCGTCAACATATTTGACCGCAGAAAGTTGTGCATATCGTTCAACTATACTTTGAATTGGTTTGTTTTTATTTGGTCGCTCGACTTGCGGGTCAACATGAAGACCGCAGATTAAGTAATCGCATACAGATTTTGCTTCTTTTAGCATTAACACATGACCTGTGTGAAGAAGGTCGAATGTACTAAATGTAATTCCTATTTTCATTCTAAATCTTTTAAAATATCATCTAATTGTTCGATTGTTATTGTTTCTGATTCGTCATAATCTTCGCATGGTTTGGCGAATTTTATTTGATCGTAGATAAGTATATTTTCTTTGCTTTTATTTGCGTCTGCAAGCATCATATTTAAGGTATCAATAAGTTCTTCGGGACTTTCTGCGATCACCTCTGCCTCTTCGCTATGTGCAAATATTTCGCCATCGTCATTGTACATCACCTCGTACAAACCATACGAATTTTTGCGTTTGATTATTCGGTAGTTCCACATATTATTTATAAATACTTTCTTTTCCTGTTCTTTTGTAGGCTTTTTTTACATACGATATAAATGTTTTTTCAGCAGTTGATTTATCTACCTTTGAATCTTGACCATATATATCATATAGTAAAGTTTTAAATTTGTGTGGCACGCTAAGATTAAGACCCGCACATTTGCGAAGAATGAGCATCGCATGACAATAAGTTTCGTGGCTAATGCGACCCATTCTGTTATACCCCAAAATCATTTGAATATATTTCTCCGCAAATTTACCTCGATGAGCATTTGGTGATGAACTAATTGCCTTATTTATGTGTTGCTTGTGTGCCTTTGCACTTTTTTTCTTGGGCTTTTTAAGGTAAGTTAATTTTCCACCTTTTACATCAAAATATAATTTATCTGTATTTATAAAATTGCAACGAATATCTTCATACAATTCAAATCCTACAAAAATTTTTGATTTATTTTCATCCAAGACATAGTAGTATTTGCAAGGTTTGCCATTGAAATAGCTAACCGCAGTCAAGCTATACTCATGGTATCTACCATTAGGTAATTGCTCATACTTTTGGCGAGCAATATCTCTGCTAAAAAATTGTAATGGTTTTTTATCTTTTCTTTGTAAACCTTTTTTATGCAACAAGGAACTTCGATCACAAAAATAATACCAATTAGAATATTTATTGCTATCAAATTTTTGAGTTTTCGTTTTGTAGATTTTCATTTTCTGTTGTTGTTTAGCAAATTAAATATACTAATTCCCAAGCAAACAATAATTATAATACCCGCGATTATTGCATCACATTTTATGTTGTATTGTAGTATTTGATCAATCATTATTCGTCAACATTATGCCATATTTTTCCTTCTTTGTCAAGCTCAGAACTCCATAACATTAACTTTTTATAAATAGGATATAAAACTGCACCCATCCATTCAAAATACAAAAAATTACTAAGCAAGTCGCCGCAATAATATAAAATTTTGCTTGCGATTAACTTCAATATCTTTTGATTGCGTTGACAATTGCCATTGCACCTTCTGTGTTTTTGGTCATTATTGCTTCGCCTGTAGTGAGCAGTATTTTCCAAAACTTCTCTCGTTGTTTTACATATACTACATTAACAGGATTGATGTAGAATTTTTCATTATTTGCATCTTCGATTGTTATCATTTGAATATATCTTCTCCTTTGTACATATTATCTTGAAATTGTTGTATTTTGCGATCTCTTGCTAGTCGTTCCATGCGTTCGTCTTCGACGGGTAGGTGACCTTGCATATTACCTTGATTCTCTTCATCGGTAAACCATTGATAGTCTAAATCAAAAATACTATCAACATTGCTTGGATGAAAACCTGCACTAACAAGCAAACCTTTGAATTGTTCTGCGAGATCATAAACATTTGAACCATCAAAAGATTCATCTGATTCGATACTATAAGTTTTATTGTGCAATGTAAGTGATAATTTCATGCGTTAATGATATCATTTATTTTTTGTTTTGTCAAGCTTTTTTTTGGTTTGTTTCCAGTTTATTTTAGAGTAATTGTCGCGAAATTGATTTGAGTTATTGTTTCGCGGCGAATCTCCTTTGCCGTTTTGATTATTTGATTTATTTTTACTCATACCATCAACAATAAAACTATAATCCCAATAATAAGAAACAACTCAATAATACTATTCCAACGATTAAACATAAATTTAAGAAAATTTTCATGATTTGAATATATTAACATAGATTGGTTATTTGGTCAAGCATAAAATGTAAGTGTAAGAATGTATATGACAGAACAACCAAGATTTGATGACTCTAGCGAGCTTGTACCGCATCGCAATTTTACAATACCTTTTAATTATGTGTGGGAACGCGAAAGTGCAAGATGGATTCCCATGGAAGAAGGTTTTGGTGGTTCATATTTGGATAACATAACATTCAATGCAAGTGCGTTTATTCATAAATTTGGTAGTAATCCCGAAATAAAAAATAGCGGATTATCAGTCGCTAGTCCCGAAACAATTTGGGATGGATCAAGTGAATATAATTTTCCAAGCGATGATGGAGAGGTTATGGAAATTGTTTCCACAAGCGGAAGCGACACTCAAGATGTAGTTGTGCAAGGTTTAGACGAAAACTTTATTGATAAAACTTGGACAGGCACGCTCACAGGATCAACTGCAGTTAATATAGGAACTTGGACTCGCATATTTCGAGCATATAATGATGGAGATGCCAATTTTGTGGGAGACATTACAATCAACCAAGTTGGCGGCTCG
>Ga0222718_10000405_pt1 | contig 45316 bp, 32 predicted proteins | sample C33_27DmetaG_FD_165045 | JGI IMG/M metagenome (GOLD analysis project Ga0222718, IMG submission 165045) | Estuarine water microbial communities from San Francisco Bay, California, United States - C33_27D | ecosystem: Environmental > Aquatic > Marine > Unclassified | place: USA: California...
TCTCCTGAGGGTTTTCTATTATCAGCCCGAAGACTAGCAGGGGCGGCAGGCAAGTGGAAGGAATATGCATCCCCGCAAAATCAATTCGGAAATACAGGACAGCTAATGATTCATGAAGTTGGACAACGCCTATGAAGCGAGATACCTTCTAACCTCTATTTGCTTACTCACTAAGGGTTCTGTGGACAGTCTGAGCTTCAATTCCCTCTTGGCGGAGCTCCGAATCACTCCGAGCCCGCAATCATAAAACATGTATTCGATACTTAGTGTAGCCACCACCATCACTCTGCTTAGCTCCCTGTTTGTTTGCATCAGATGGGGCAACGTGGTGTGCCGTGGCACTATTCCAACTTCGCTGCTAACGTTCTGCGCAATCCTCTTCACTTCAGGATTGGATGTAGGTTTGATCATGTTCCCGCTGGTCGAATTTCCTGTCTATGCCCAAGAGGCCGAATACAGTTTCGCCAATCCACTCGCTATAGAGTTTGGCTTCTGGGGTTTTCTGGTTTGGGCTTTCTATTTTCTGACAACTTTCTACTTTTGCATTGTTGAGCCCAAGGTAAAATTGTTCGAGATTAAAGTCGTAAAGGTCGTTAACAACCTCATCATTATTGCTACCTGCGCTTTTACCGGATTTCTCTTTCTTGATTCCGTCCCCGATTACATCGAAGGTATTAGTGCAGTTGAAAAATTCGGTTTGCTCGCCGTGCTCGTCCTTTTTGCCACCTACTCCAGCTCCCATATCCGCTACGTTAAAGTGTTAAGCGTCGCATCCGCATCGTTATTTCTGCTGTTAGGCATCATTCTGGCCTTGGTTTCCGGCGCATCTTTAGGTGAATTTCTGCAAACCGCCTCGGGAATAGGCGAATACTTCGGCAATATTCACCACTTCTTCACGCCCTTGAGTGACTATCATGGCTGGTATCTGTTCTGGTGGTTTTCCTGGAGCATAATGATTGGACAATTTGTCGCCCGGTTTGTCTCGCCTATGCCGACATGGCAATTATTTTTAGCTTTACTAACAATTCCCTCGATCGCTCTGGCACTGTGGTTTACGACGCTCTACTACTATTTCGTCAACGATATAAGGATTGGCCCAATCTTAAATATGGCTATGGTCGGACTAGGCATTATCTTTGTTGCTAATTCCCTCGATTCTCTGATCCGACTCTACACCGATAATCTAGGCTTCGGTGTTAGGCGGCTGGGCCTGGGCGTCTACTTAGTCGCGAATTGGGCACTGATCTACTTACTGATATTACTCTACCAATTTACTCCGTTTCAGATCGAATGGGTCGGCTTGGCGGTAATCGGTCTCTATGCGGCTATCTATTTCTTATTATTCAAAAGGCGCAAGCAATTTTTCCGCGGCAGCCTCTCAACAAACCCTCTATGAGAAGTTCATGAAAGAAGCCAATACAACTAACGATTCCTTTGACTATGTAATTGTCGGCGCCGGATCTGCAGGCGCTATTCTCGCCAGCCGCTTATCGGAAGACAAGAATGTCACCGTGTTATTACTCGAATACGGCGGCAGCGACTCCAGTATTTTTGTTCGTATGCCCTCGGCACTCTCGATCCCAATGAACTCACCCACATACAACTGGGGTTTCGAATCGCAGCCAGAGCCATTTCTTAATAATCGGCGCATGAACTGCCCCAGAGGAAAAGTGTTAGGAGGAACATCGTCAATCAATGGCATGGTTTACGTGCGAGGCCATGCCTCAGATATAGATGCCTGGGAACAGAGCGGCGCCAAGGACTGGAACTACGCCAATTGTCTACCCTATTTCAAGAAGCTGGAAACTCACGAAGTCGTCGAAAGTGAATATGCCGGCGACGCAGGACCTATAAAAATTAGCGGCGGCAATCGAATGAAGAACCCGCTCTACAGAGCCTTCGTTCAGGCTGGCGTCGAAGCCGGGTATAGCGAGACAGCTGATTATAATGGCTATCAACAAGAAGGCTTCGGCCCCAAGTATATGAATATTGAAAATGGTATTCGTGCCTCTACCGGATATTCCTATCTAAAACCGGCAAGACGGCGTGGCAATCTTCACATAGTGAAGCATGCCCTCGTCCAGCGCGTTCTGCTCGAGGAGAAAAAAGCAACCGGAGTCGAGTGCGAGATTAACGGACGGACACATTGCTACCATGCACGCCGCGAAGTAATCATTGCTGCGGGCGCGATAGGTTCACCACATCTTTTACAGACCTCTGGTATCGGGGCGCCTGCGGCACTAACAGAAGCTGGCATAGAGCCTCTACACGAACTGCCGGGCGTTGGAGAAAACCTGCAGGATCATCTGGAGTTTAATTTCCAGTATCGTTGCAAGCAGCCCATTACCCTGAACAGCAAGCTAGACCTCATCAGCAAGGCAAAAATCGGACTGCGCTGGCTACTGTTTCGCGACGGTCTGGGCAGCACAAATCATTTCGAAGCCTGCGCGTTTATCCGGTCGCGAGCCGGTGTGAAGTGGCCGGATATTCAATACCATTTCCTTCCTGGCGCGATTGCCTATGATGGAAGCTCCGCCTTCAAAGGACACGGCTTTCAAGTTCATGTGGGCCACAATAAACCCACGAGTCGAGGCTTTGTCCGCACAGTCGACGCAAATATACGGAATGCGCCCAAGATACAGTTCAATTACCTGCAGACAGAAGCTGACCGGCAAGGCTTCAGAGACGCACTGCGCCTAACTCGAGAGATTATGAGTCAGCCGGCTATGGACGCCTATAGAGACGAAGTGATCTCCCCCTCTAATGATATTAGAAGCGACGAAGAAATCGACAGCTTCATCGCGGGCGCTGTGGACAGTGCCTACCACCCTTGCGGTACTTGCAAGATGGGGTCTGATGCCCTTGCGGTAGTCGATGCGGACCTCAGGGTAAGAGGTATCGCTAATTTACGGGTAGTCGACGCCTCGGTGTTCCCCAGTATCACTAACGGTAATATCAATGCGCCGACTATGATGTTGGCCGAGCGCGCGGCCGATTTGATTAAAAACAGGGGCACAATACCCCCCGTCGACCTGCCTTGGTATACCGATCCGGACTGGAAAACTCGGCAGCGGCCGATCTCCGGTGCCGACCAACGCCTCTGAAAACCCCCTCTTGTAGCCAGCACTACTCTCACAAGCCCCAGAATCAGCTGCTGCAGCTTTATCACACTTTATTACAGTCCGGCTTATCACTACTTATATACCCTATGGTATCCTCCACTAGATTCTGTACTTTAAAGAGGCTAAAACAATGAAATCACGCTCCTCAACAATGGGCTCACTAGCCAGGAAAGTCGGCACTTTAGGCCTTCTGGCGGCTGCTTTGGGCTTAAGCCCTCAGATAGCTCTGAGTCAAAACCTGGTTACCGATGACACTGCGGAGTGGTTCACACTCGGCGGCGACTACGCCCATACGCGCTACACCCCTGCCGATGAAATTACGGCGGAGAACTTCACTGAACTCGAAGTTGCCTGGGAATGGGATGGCGCCAGCTTCGGCGGCCGCTCAGGTCGCTCAACACCTACTTATGTAGATGGCAAGTTATTCACTGTATCTGGTGCTCGCCGCAACGTGGTTGCAATCGACCCCAAGACTGGCGAGACCCTTTGGTCGTATCGCCTGCCAAACACAGGCCGCTGGGAATATTCCATGCGCGCCTCATACGGCAAGGGTATCGGCTATTCACGTATTGACGGAAAGGGTGTGGTCTATATCTCCACTCCTGGCTTCTTCCTGGTCGCTCTCGATGCCGAGACCGGCGCCCCACTTGAAGGCTTCGGCGGACAAGTACCTGTAGATGGCTTCCCATCAACTGGTGTAGTGGACATGCTTGCCGATCTGGGCCATCCCTATGACCCTTATGAAGGCATTCCGCTAGAGACTGGCTACATCACGACTTCCTCTCCACCGATTGTAGTTAACGACACTATCGTCGTGGGCAACTCCGCTGAGCAGGGTTATTTGCAGGCGAGAGTCGAGAACGTACCTGGGGATATCCTGGCTTATGACAAGACAACCGGCGAGTTCAAATGGAAGTTCAACGTAATTCCCCGTCCCGGTGAGTACGGCCACGAGACTTGGGAAAACGATGCCTGGCAGTGGACAGGAGACGTATCTTCCTGGGCGCCACTAACAGCCGATCCTGAGAACAACATCGTCTATGTTCCAACTAACCCACCGACGATCGATTACTACGGCGGCTTCCGTCCTGGTGACGGTCTGTTTGGTACCAGCCTGATAGCACTGGACACGGAAACTGGCGAACGTCGCTGGCACTTCCAGACCGTACATCACGATGTATGGAACTATGACAACCCGGCTGCGCCTATTCAGTTAGACTTGAATATCCCGGGCCGAGGCGTTGTTCCGTCGGTTCACCAGATCACCAAGCAGGGCTTTGTCTACTCTTTCGACCGCATGACTGGCGAGCCAATCTGGCCTATCGAAGAGCGCGCAGTTCCAGCCTCAATGGTTCCTGGTGAGAAGCTGTCTGCAACACAGCCTTTCCCAACCAAGCCGCCGGCCTACGAAATGCAGGGTCTAACTGAAGACGATCTGATCGACTTCACTCCTCAGCTGCGTAGAGAAGCGCTTGAAGTAATGGCCAATTACGATATGGGCCCTCTGTTTAATCCGCCTATCCACGATACGGATCCATCTGGCAAGATAGCCTCGGCCATGTGCCCGGGTGATGGTGGTGGTGCAAACATCAACAACCCACCGGTAGCAGATCCTACAACAGGCTTCCTCTACGTTACTTCTAGAAAGGCCTGCAGCTGGCAGCGAATTATTCCTGGCGAAGAGGCGGATGCGCGCATCGACCTCCCAACAGGGGCCACGTTCGCGGCCTATGCCAATGGCGCCCGTCCTAGACCACCTCGTCTAGCATCCGGCCTGCCTTACTTTAAGCCGCCGTACAGCACGATTACTGCCTACGACATGAATACAGGTGACATAGCATTCCAGATTCCTACTGGCGAAACGCCTGATCGTATCCGCAACAATCCTGCTCTAGATGGCATTGATGTGGGTGATACTGGTACTGGAAACGCGATTACCATGGTAACTACGGCAAACATGCTGATTTATTCAGACATGGATCACGACGGCGAGACTGCACTTCTTTACGGTATCGACAAGATGACCGGCGAAGAAGTTGGTCGAATCGAAGTGCCAGCACAGAGCCGCTATGGCATGAGCTCTTGGATGCACGATGGACATCAGTACATCATCCTGCAGACAGGTTCCAAGCTTACCGCAATGGCAATGCCAGGCGCGCAAGCTACTGGTGGTGCTGCACACTAAGCTGTAATCTGATCGAGAAAGATCAAATAACAGCAGCTCGAAATGATAAGGGCGGGAGGATTAATAATCCTGCCGCCCTTTTTGTTTGTCTCTAATTTATTCCCTGCTTATTTCCAGTTAGATAGTCTTTTTATCAAGGCACTTATCACGGACTAGCAACTCTACCGACGTTTCAATCCCGCAGAGTTACTCACAGACACAATCTGTAGCACAGATTATGTATTTCCCGTTTTGTCTAAGACCCTTCAAGCTGTAGAATTGGCTGCAATAATAAAGAGTAGAGGCAATACAATGACTAACCCGGTATCCAGACGAGAGTTCCTTAATTTACTGGGCGCCTATGGCGGCACATCAGCTGTGCTACGGGCTGGTGCCGCTCTGGGATTTATGCCCAGTAGCAGCCAGGCTGCCGAGATATCGCTGCGCGCCAATAATGGCAAGAAGGTTGCCATTCTCGGCACCGGCATATCTGCTCTCACTACAGCCTGGGAACTAACCAAAGCCGGATACGACTGCACTCTACTTGAGGCCTCTCACCGCCCCGGCGGACGCATGTTCACGGTTAGGGCTGGCACAGTCATCGACGAGATCGGAAATTATCAGCGCTGTGAATGGGATGACGACCCTCATCTGTATTTTAATGCTGGCGCCGCACGCATCCCCAGCATTCACAGCAGCGTACTGAAGTACTGCAAAGAGCTGGAAGTTGAATTACAAGTATTTGTTAACGAAAGCAAGACAGCCTGGGTTCAAGATGATGCGCTAAATGGCGGCAAACCAGTTCGTAACACCGATTATTCATCGAGCATGCAGGGATTCGTTTCAGAGATGCTTGCTAAGTCTCTGGGCAACTCAGAAGTCAACTCCTCTCTAACCGAATCCGAATCGGAAACATTGTTAGGTATGTTACGCAGCTTCGGCGACCTCAATGAAGACATGCTCTACAAAGGCTCGGTTAGAGCCGGCTATGGTTCAGGCGGATTCCTTGATCACGGCACCAAGAAAGATGTCATTGCACTGCGTGATCTTTTAAAGACACGGTTGGCAAGAAACGTAATGGTCACTACGCAAGAAGGAACGGGCAGCGGCCCACTTCTTATGCAGCCAGTAGGTGGTATGGATCGCATTATTTACGCATTCGCGAATCGACTCGGCAATCGAATTAAATTCCGTGCCCCGGTAACAGGGGTTATGGTCAAGGATGATGGCGTTGAAGTAGCCTATGAGCAGAACGGCGTCACAGAACTATTGAAGGCTGACTATTGTTTCAACTGTATCCCCAGCCATCTGATGAGCGGCATACCTAATAACTTTCCAACTGAATATACCGAGGCTCTGAATTACATACGCCGCGGCAAAGCCTATAAGGCTGCCTTTCAGGCCAAGGAACGTTTCTGGGAGAAAGAAAATATTTACGGAGGCATTACCTGGGTTAATGCCCCTATCCAACAGATTTGGTATCCACCGCATAACATTCACGGCAAAAAAGGTGTGGTACTTGCCGCCTATAATTTTGGCGGCGCGAACTACACCGAAATGTCACAAGAGGATAGGATCGAAGACCTGCTTAAGCATGGCGAGAAAGTTCACCCTAACTATCGTCAGATGGCAGAGAAACCTATGACTATCGCCTGGCATCGAATGAATCATATGCTAGGCTGCGCACCCAGATGGGCCAGAAATAGAGGCGGCTGGTCTGAAAAAGAAGAGCAGATGTATGAAACTCTCAGGCAACCAGTAAATGGTCGTCACTACCTGATTGGTGACCAGAGCACGCAGCACTCCGCCTGGATGGAAAGTGCTATTCAATCTGCCCACTACGCATTGGCAGATCTAGATCAACGAGTGAGATCCGAACCCGCATGAAAAAATTACTAACAGCAACAACATTAATTCTATCCGCTCTTTGTCTACCCGCAGTTCAGGCGGCTGAAGGTGATGTGGGGGTTGAGGCCGCGATGGATGATCGCTACTGCACCACCTGTCACGGCGTCGAGGGCATAGGCAATATGGCCGTTGAAGCTCCTCGACTGGCAGGCATGGAATCGTGGTATTTAAAACGCCAGCTGGAAAATTTCCGCGCTGGAATTCGTGGAACACACGAGCAAGATACCCAGGGCATCGCCATGCGACCTATGGCGACAAAACTCAGCGGTGAAAGTATAGAAGATATCGTCGCCTGGGTAGGCAGTTGGGAGTACGTGCCCGCCCAAGCCACCATCGAAGGCGATATAAATCAGGGGCGTAGCGCCTTCCAAAGCTGCGCGGCTTGTCATGGAGCGAATGCCGAAGGCAACGAAGCTCTGGGAGCACCCGCTCTAGCCGGTCAAAATGATTGGTATATGGTCACCCAGCTGAAGAATTTTCGCGCAGGGTTTCGAGGAGCACATCCAGAAGATACCTACGGCAGCCAGATGCTAAGCATGTCGAAAGCCTTAGGAGACGATCGGGCAGTCATTAACGTGGTGAGCTACATCAACACGCTGGTGAAATAGTCCTGGTGTTAATCTTTGGCTGCAGTCCCTGACATTAAAGAAATAGGCAATTGAAGCAAAAGAGTCAGCATAAGACGCCAGTATTGTACTTAGAAGCTGGCTTACCGGTGCGCTCTATTTATCCTGAGAGCTCCTGAAATCACTCCCTTGGGCTTTATGCCGTTTTTTCAACCGCTCTTATCGTTAGCTATATTCCCTATGGTATCCTTCGCTAGACTTTGTACCTAACGAGGCTATACCAATGAAACCATGTTCTTCAATAAATTCAGGCTCAAAGCCTAAGAAGCTCGCACATTTAAGCTTTTTAGCGGCCGCTCTATGCATATTGCCACAGATTGGTATGAGCCAGAATCTGGTCACAGACGACACCGTGGAGTGGTACACACTAGGCGGTGATTACGCACACACCCGTTACACTCCTGCCGATGAGATTACTGCAGAAAATTTCAGTGAACTCGAAGTGGCCTGGGAATGGGATGGCGCTAGTTTCAATGGTCGCGCTGGCCGCTCCACACCTACCTATGTAGATGGCAAACTAATCACTGTTTCCGGGCCGCGACGCAACGTGGTTGCCATCGACCCAAAGACTGGTGAAACACTCTGGGCCTACCGTCTGCCAAACACAGGTCGCTGGGAATATTCCATGCGCGCCTCTTACGGTAAAGGTATTGGCTATTCACGCATCGATGGTAAGGGCGTGGTCTACATCTCCACACCCGGATTCTTTCTGGTTGCTCTAGATGCCGAAACCGGCGCCCCACTTGAAGGCTTCGGTGGACAGGTGCCCGTAGACGGCTTCCCTGCAACTGGCGTCGTGGACATGCTTGCCGATCTTGGCCATCCCTACGATCCCTATGAGGGCATCCCACTGGAGACCGGTTACATCACAGCCTCTTCTCCACCAATCGTAGTTAACGACACGATTGTGGTTGGCAACTCCGCCGAGCAGGGTTACCTGCAAGCGCGAATTGAAAACGTCCCCGGCGATATTCTGGCCTATGACAAAGTTACCGGCGAATTTAAGTGGAAGTTTAATGTAATTCCCAAGCCAGGTGAGTACGGACATGAGACATGGGAAAATGATGCGTGGCAGTGGACTGGAGATGTATCCTCTTGGGCACCGCTAACAGCAGACCCTGAGAACAATCTTGTCTATGTTCCAACTAACCCGCCAACGATCGATTACTACGGCGGCTTCCGCCCTGGTGACAATCTGTTCGGCACTAGCGTAATCGCGCTGGACACCGAGACCGGTGAGCGCCGCTGGCACTATCAGACGGTAAAACACGATGTATGGAACTACGACAACCCCGCCGCGCCGATTCAGCTAGATCTGAATATTCCCGGCAGAGGCATAGTGCCTGCAGTCGCTCAGGTAACCAAGCAAGGCTATGTGTATACCTTCGATCGCATGACTGGCGAGCCAATCTGGCCAATGGAGGATCGTGCTGTTCCAGCTTCCGAAGTTCCTGGCGAGAAATTGTCGACTACACAGCCCATCCCAACTAAGCCACCACCATTCGAAATGCAGGGCATTAGCGAAGAAGATCTTATCGACTTCACTCCGCAGCTGCGCAGAGAAGCACTCGAAGTAATGGCCAACTACGACATGGGCCCTCTGTTCAATCCACCTATCCATGCGGCAAACGAAGCTGGCAAGATCAGCTCGGCCATGTGCCCGGGTGATGGCGGCGGTGCAAATATTTATGCGCCACCGGTGGCGGATCCAACTTCCGGCTTCCTGTACGTGCCCTCGATGAGAGCCTGTAGCTGGCAGCGTGTGATTCCTGGGGAAGAAGCAGATGCCCGCATCCCTAACCCAACAGGAACTACTTTCGCGATGTATGCCAACGGACCTGGCGGCAGACCCCCTCGACTTGCTTCTGGCCTGCCATACTTCAAGCCACCGTATAGCAGCATCACCGCCTACGATATGAATACCGGCGAGATTGCGTTCCAGATTCCAACAGGTGAGACGCCTGATCGCATCCGCAACAACCCTGCACTGGAAGAAATAGACGTTGGCGATACTGGAACTGGAAATCCTGTTTCCATGGTGACCACGAAGAACCTGTTAATTTACTCAGACATGGATCACGACGGTCAGACTGCGCTTCTGTATGCCATCGATAAGAAGACTGGCGAAGAAGTAGGACGTGTTGAAGTACCAGCACAGAGCCGTTATGGAATGAGCTCCTGGAAGCACGATGGACATCAGTACATCATCTTGCAAACAGGATCCAAGCTAACCGCGATGGCCTTACCTGGCGCCCAAGTAAGCGGTGGTGCAGCACACTAGTACACGACTTGATCAAGCTATAGTCGCATTAAAAAAGGGCGGTAGGATTATTAATCCTACCGCTCTTTTAATTTAAAGCCAGCGAACAGAATCTGAACTCTACTCTGTCTCTTTTGCACGCCCGGCGCTTAAAATATTAGATATGGCATAGTTACCTTCGTGGCAGGCATATTCATACATAACGTATTCATCGTCGCGAGTTAATGGCATAGAAATTGTAAAGGGTTCGGTAAAGTTTACCGGATCGGTAACTGTTGCCTCCCACATGATGGTGGCTTCGCTAACTCGAGTAAATCTTTCTAGTACATGTAATTCCTCTGAAACAGGCACACCTTTCAAACGACCGCCTGCAGCACTGCTGGCAATCATGCCACGGTCATTGAAATTACGCGTCTCTACCACCAGCGTATCGCCTTCCCAGTGCGCAATTGAATCTCCCATCCACAACTTCACGTTGGAGTCGACATGTACGTCCTTGTCCAAGGAAATAATTCGCACGTCATGGATCATTTCGTGAACTATTGTGAAGCTATCTGCTGTTTGGATAAAACGGTAGGCATTGTTGTAGCCTGCAGGCAACATCGACCCTGGCACCCCGCGAGTAATACAACGATCCCACACTGTGTGATTTACCCAATGATCTTCTACATGCTCGAAGCCATAGTCTCTTTTTGCTTCGGCCTCAGGTCGAATTGGGGCCCGGCCATTGGGCGGATCGACGATCATTGAAGTTTGCCCCGTCGACAATACTGTATCCCCTGAATCCAGCCATATTTGATTGTAGCCTCCAATGCTGCCGCCGGCTTCAACAACGATATTGTCGTCTGCTATTTCCCTTCTCTCGGCGGTTCGCGCCTCCAAGGCAGCAACTTCGTCAGTACTGAGGAAGGCCTGACCAGCCAGTGCTAAAGGTCGTTCGATAGGAGTGATAGTGTCGTTTGTCCACAACCCTTGTAAATCAGGCTGGCCATGGACTGTGCGGCCAACAATATAGTCTTGTGGAGCCGCGTTGACTGCTGCTGTGAAAGAGAGAAATCCCAATAAAGTCGCAGGCATATACATTGAAGAGAATTTCATAATTTCACCCAATAGACTATTTCAAGTAGAGGAAAAGACTAGAGCTTATTGAACGATTTGTCTATTACTTGCTGGAGGCTCCATATTACGGGCCTTCTTATTCTTCTATGAAGACATAGCACTAATATAGAAAGGCACGCCCATGGAGAAAATCCGATTCCATCTAAAAATCTAGTGCTCATAGCGTTTATATGATAAAGATACGTTATTGGCTCGGCGTCACAGTCGGACGTCATTCTGACACTTCACCTTAATTTATTGGCTTGCAAAGGAGAGCTAGAGGAGGAACAAAGATGGATCGACGCAAATTTCTCAGCAATATGAGTGCGGCCACGGTGGCTTCCATAGCCGGTGGCGCTACTCTGTCCGAAAAAGCCGACGCTCTCGAAGAGGCTATGAGCGTTGAGCTAGATAAGCGCATTGCCACTCCCTGGATGTGCAATATCGAACCCACACCGGAAGAGGTCGTCGGCGATACTCGCCCCTGGTATCAGCACGATGATCCACGACTTCCACAGATGCCTGAAGCACCCACCCTAATCGACTTTTTTAAACTACGCTTTGCGCCGGCCAACCATGTGTTACAAAGTGCTCGCCTTGCCAGGAACAACGGCATGGAAGAAAAAGTGGTTCTCGCCTGCCTACTTCATGATATCTGTGTGTCCAACCTGATTCGTACCGACCACGGATACTGGTGTGCGCAGATGATTCGCCCCTATGTCGATGAAGAGATTGCCTGGGCAATCGAGGCCCACCAGGCTCTGCGGTTTTTCCCCGATGAGTCCGTAGGCTATGCATATCCAGAAGCCTACATCCGCTTCTTTGGCGCCGATTACAAACCAGAACCCTATATCTATGAAGCCTATGAGAAAGCAAAAAATCATAAGTGGTACATGACCTCTCGGCTCATTACTCTGAATGATCTCTATTCTTTCGAGGAAGGCGTGACGGTAGACGTTGATGACTTTGCCGATATCATCGGACGTCATTTCCGCCAACCGAAAGAAGGCCTGGGTTTCGACAACAGCCCTGTTGCCCATATGTGGCGCAGTATGATTTGGCCTAATAATTTTCTATAGCACTTATTGTACTGACCATTTGTAGATCAACGTTGCAAAAGAGGCGGAGAGACAGGAACGTCTACTCCGCCTTTTTTAATTACAACGAAATCTAGCTAACATTCACCGTAAGAATATTGATTGCAATCGCATCCAATATTTTCTCAGCCGTATTGCCAATCATGGCTGCCTTAGTTCCATCACGTGCTGCCGTTCCAACAATAACGATGTCTGCTTCAATTTGTTCAGCAATTTCAGGAATAACTTTTTCCGGCGGCCCTTCGATCGTATACGCATTCGCAGCGTCTATACCCGCCTTGGCAGCAAGGTCGTCCTTATAGATATAGTTGTCAGCGCTTGAATAGGCGTTGACGGCATAGATACTGGCTCCCACCAGCAAGGCCTTGCCGTAGCCAATCACCAGATCATTAAGCTGGGTATGTAGAGCATCATCCCGGGACATATCGATCGCCATCAGCACCTTGATATTGGTTGATATCTCATCCTTCTTTATCTGGTAAACCGGACAGGGCGCATTGCGTAGCAAGGTCCAGTCTGCTGTCTTAAGTAGTCGTCTCTGCGCACCGGTTCTGGCATTTGCCGCCTTAATGATAAGGCTGGCGCCAGCCCTTAGCGCGGCTGGGGCAATTGCATCTCGCCATAGAGGAGTCCATTCAACCTCGACAACAACCTTAAGACCTGCCTCGCGAAGAGGAGCTACCAGAGTATCCAGCCAGGCCTGATGGCGCGCAGTCTCAACCCGCTCCATCGCATCAACATCCGTGCAATCTCCGGTGACATGAATAGCCTCATACGCATGAATCGCAATATCGTCATTGCGCCCTGCGATTTTTCCAGCTCGAGTAAGAGCTATCTGATTGTCAGACCTGCAAAACTGACAGCTGTATCGGTTATTTGCGTAAGTTGGCTGCTTGTCATTCTCAGGGGTAGCCCAGTGGGGGTTATTGCATTTACCGGCTTGCTATTCATCGGCTGCATAAGCTTTCTGCTAAGCCGACCTGAACCCGGGTCTCGTTAGCCAACAAATAGAGCTTCTGCAACTGGGATTAGAGTCAAAATACAGTCTTTCTAGCGCTATTTCCTGTGTTCTCTCGTCATTTCCCTTAAACTTGTGCCCAATCTCTCACTCGAGCTTGAGATATCTGGTAAACTGCAGCGTTTTGGCTAGGGCCTCAAGAATCATGAGCAGAATAAAGCATCGATCGCGTCTGCCATACCTCAGTCTCTCCCTACTATTGCTGACGGCACAAAACAGCTTTGCACAGGCGAACTCCTCTGCCGCGCAACCGGCTGGAGCTACCCCCGTTGAGAGTCCAGAAAACGCAGATGAGAGTGCAAACTCCACCGTTGTCTATAGCTCTGATTTTTTCTCACAGTACAATCCTGTAACAGCCAACGACATGCTGGACCGTATTCCCGGCATCTCGCTGGGTGGCGGCGGACCAGGTGGTCGCGGCGGAGATCGCGGACTAGGCACCGGCGGCAATCTATTGATCAATGGCCAGCGCATAGCGGGCAAGGGTAATTCCGCGAGGGATCAACTCGACCGCATCACCGCCGCGGAAGTTGATCGTATCGAAATCATTCGAGACACCTCGGGCGCATTGAATGTGCGTGGCGCCAGCGAAGTAATCAATGTGATCTTGCTTGCCTCGCAGTCGCGCTCTAGCACCACGGTGGAGCTTGTTAACCGGCTCAATCACGATGATACCCTCGAGACCGGAGGCTCGGTTGCATGGTCGCAGCAGGTTGGCAATTTTCAAGCACTGGTGAATCTAGAGGCTAGACCTAATTATGAAAATCGCGACAATCGAGAAGTTCGGCTAGGCCCGAACAACGAGCTAGTGGGTACTCTGTTCGAGACAAATATCCGCGATCAACAAGAGCATACTCTCTCTACCAATTTGAGCTACAGTCTGGGCGCTCATCGTATGCAGCTTAATGCGCTGATTAGCGAGGGAGATCACCCACGCCCTGTTCGCCGAGATTTTGTCGATTTTACCGATGCCGGACTGGTCAATCGTATTGAGGAAGAAGATGTCAATAAAGAGGAACGTAATTGGGAAGTTGGAGGCGATTATGAGTTCAGCTTCGACGATGGCTCGCGCCTGTCAGTTCTCTTCGTTGCCAATAATGAAATCCGCAATACCGTTCGCGAGCGATATTCAGCCAATCCCGCAGAAGTAGGCTTGAGCAAGAATCTATTCATCGACTCAAGGCAAGAGCGGCAGGAATTCATCGTTCAGGGCAATTATAACTTCTCGATAAACGAAGCACAGTCTTTGCGCGTTGGAATCGAGAGTGCCGACACACAGCTCGACTCCAGCCTGCTTATAGGGAGCAGCTCTGGATCAGAACCGGCCTCTACTAGCGTTGGCGGTCTGTCACCCCTTCTTTCAGTCTCCAACCCAGGGACCAAGGTCCAGGAAATTCGCTATGAAGGATTTGCCTTTCATAACTGGACGCTTAGCGATCGCAGCTCACTAGAAAGCAGTTTGGTCTACGAGACTTCCGAGATCTCGCAGACCGGTGCAGTTAGCAAAACACGTGACTTTCAATTCTGGCGCCCTTCTTTCGACTACCGCTTTAACATCACCGAAAATTTCCGCTTCCGCGGCACTGTTAAGCGTAGCGTTTCACAACTAAGCTTCTCAAGCTTTGCCGCGACAACGAACGAAGAAGACAGAGACCTTAATGCACTTGCTGGCAATCCCGAGCTGGAGCCGCAAACAAGCTGGGACTATGAAGGACAGCTGGAATATCGTCTGCCCAACGATGGCGGGGTGATATCCAGTAGCATTTCCTATTCGGATATCGACAATTATATTGGAAGAATCAACGCCACCATCGACCCTGAAGAGCCACTGTCTGCGACGGGTAACGTGGCGCCTGCCAAGCGCTGGGCAATGTTTAATCGGGCGAGCATTCGACTGAACAAGCTGAACTTGCCGAATGCCATACTCGGAGTGACTCTAGGCCTATTCGACTCCGAGATCATCGATCCGTTTCTAAAGACGAAGCAACGCATCGGTGGCCGCGGCTTCGCCGGTATAAATTTCCGCCATGACATTACCTCGCTTGGCCTGAGCTACGGTATTGATTACAGCCACTCTATCTGGGGTGGCAACTATGATATTGATATCAGGACGATCACCCGCAACGACAGAGAGCGATCGCTGGATCTATTCGTTTCCAAAGTCTGGTTCAAAGACTGGACCTTCCGTCTGGAATCCGACAACACACTGGATGCTTCACGCTGCCGATATAGACAGCGCTTCAATGGCACCACCATAGATGGCGATATATCACTGATACAGGATTCCTGCAGCAGTCGTTATCGCCGCCTGAACCTAAGCATCCAAACTACTTTTTAATTACCCCTACAAGAAAGCCAGATTTCTTATTCGCTGTTAAGGAATGAAAAATCTGGCTCTGATTACTATTTATTAGCCCAGTTGCGAACAACTAGATTGGCTAGCGCGTCGTCCAGTAAAAAACTTCCCAGGTATGCAGCGGCTCATTCTGACCCGTAATAATCTCACCCTCGAAATCATAGCGCATGGACATTCCGTTGTTGCTTCCGTAGGCCTCCAGCATCGGCAGGCGTGCATCGCCAAATATCTCGGTTGCCTTCAACGCATAGGTTGCATCGCCAAAGCGAATCCAGCCATTGGGATTGCTTCTAACGCGTTTCGCCCAATAACCATCGTCAGGACGCGTCGCAGTGATGATGCCGCCCTCGTCTGTGGCGTAGAAGACTTTCACCACAACCGGAGGAAAGCCCTCCATCTTAAGATAGACGACGCCATCTACATCGATTGTATTCCAGTTCTTTGGATGCTCGGTCAGCTGGCCACCGATTCTTACGCCTGGCAGCCTCTGGTAATTGAATGGAGCGGTATAGACATAAAAAACCACGGCCGAGGCAAGCAGTAGGCCCACTACCCAGCCGGTGATTTGCAGTTTGCTAAGCATGACGAAAACCTATTAGTGTTCTGATTCGGGCACTCATTTTCGCATACATCGCAAACGTGAAGCTGTCCGCTTTGTGAGTTTTAGTGACAGACGACAGAGTATCAACTAGCCGATTTCGATCAGCAGCTCGCCCGGGGTAATTCGATCGCCTTTGCTGACATTGACACTGAGAACCTTACCGTCAATATTGGCGTGAATTTCAGTTTCCATCTTCATGGCTTCGGTGACTAGAACGGCCTGACCGGAACTGACTGAATCTCCCTGTGCCACGAGCACCTCGACCACATTGCCCGGCATCGCCGCGGTGACATGACCAGGTTCGGTGGCCTTCTTCCTCTTGTCGCCCTTCTCAGCCACATACTCATTGAGTGGCTCAAAGATTACCTCTTCGGGCATGCCGTCCATAGAAAGATAAATCTTACGACGGCCAGCTCCCGATTCTCCGACACCGGTAATAGCTACCTCATAGGATTCACCATGAACATCGAGTTTGAACTCTGTCGCCATCGACGCCTTGGGGCGCTCTCCGCTACTTGGAGGCAATAGCGCTTCCGGCTCGAGAGTGCCATCGGCACGCTGCTGCAGGTACTCTCGACCGAGGTCGGGGAACATCGCAAAAGTTAGAACGTCTTCATCACTCTTCGCTAGCTCGGCAATTTCGGCCCGTAACTTTTCTAACTCTGGCTTGAGTGAGTCGGCTGGACGCTCATCACTGTAGGCTTCCTTACCGATGGCTTTATTGCGTAGCTGTTCATTTACTGCAGCTGGCGGACGTCCATAGCCACCGAGAAGATAACGCTTAACTTCATTCGTAATCGTCTTGTAACGCTCCCCAGAAAGCACATTATAGACTGCCTGCGTGCCCACGATCTGAGAGGTTGGAGTCACTAGAGGGGGAAAGCCGAGGTCCTCACGGACTCTGGGAATTTCATCAAACACTTCACGTATCCTATCGAGCGCGTTCTGTTCTTTTAACTGGTTGGCCAGGTTCGACATCATGCCGCCCGGGACTTGATTGATCTGTACCGAAATATCTTCTCGCGTAAACTCACTCTCGAACTGCTGATACTTTTTTCTCACCTTACGAAAATAGTCATCGATGGCGGTGAGTTTTGTAAGATCCAAGCCCGTGTCATAGGCGCTATCTTTAAGTGCTGCAACTTGTGCTTCAGTTGAAGGATGCGAGGTACCGCCGGCAAAAGCAGAGATAGAGGTATCGATTCTATCCGCACCTGCCTCTACGGCTTTGAGTTGGCACAGGGGGGCAAGGCCAGAAGTGGAATGGCTATGGATCGCAAGATCTAGAGGCACAGCGTCTTTTATCGCTTTGACCAATTCGTAAGTGCCATAAGGGGTCAGGAGTCCTGCCATATCTTTAATGACGATAGAGTCGGCGCCCATATTCTGTAGCTGCCTGGCCTGCTCAACATAGAGTTCGGCGGTATGGACCGGGCTAGTAGTAAAACAGATAGTTCCCTGCGCGTGTTTGCCCGCATCTTTAACGGCCCTCATGGCCGTTTCGACATTACGTAAATCATTCAAGGCATCGAACACACGAAACACATCGATACCATTGTCCGCAGACTTTTGTACAAACGCTGCTACTACATCATCGGCGTAATGCCTATAGCCGAGCAGGTTCTGACCTCTGAGCAACATCTGTAAACGCGTGTTCGGAAGTGCCGCCCTAAGCTTCTGCAGCCGCTCCCAAGGGTCTTCCTTGAGAAACCGAATACAAGCATCGAAGGTTGCACCACCCCAAACTTCAAGCGACCAGTAACCGATCTCATCGAGTTGCTGACAGATAGGCAGCATATCTTTGGTGCGCATGCGTGTGGCGATCAATGATTGATGCGCGTCACGCAAAATCACATCGGTCACCTGAATGGATTTAGCCTTGCTCATGCTTAATTCTCCTGCCAATACTGTGCTGATTACCAGCCTGAATAGGCTGCAACAGCAGCGGCCAGAGCCAGAGCAACTTCGCTTGGATGACGCTTATCAGAATAGTTTAATAGTTCCGGATGCTCAGGCACGAAACTCGTATCGAATTCCCGCTGCCGAAATGATTCATGGGCGAGTATCTGTTTGTAGTAAGCCGCCGTCGTACGAATACCGTGCAGGCGCATATCATCTATTGCCCTCTGTCCCCTTGCGATGACTTCCTCCCAGCTTAAGGCCCAGACTACGAGCTTGAGACACATGGAGTCATAATAAGGAGGAATCTCATAGCCGGTATAGATAGCGGTATCGACTCGAACACCGGGACCACCGGGAGCATAGTAGTGTGTTATGCGCCCGAAAGAAGGAAGGAAGTCGTTCTTCGGGTCCTCCGCATTAATACGGAATTGCATGGCATAGCCACGATAACTGATATCTTCCTGTTTATAGCTGAGCTCTTTCCCCTCGGCGACCCGAATCTGCTCACGCACGATATCGACACCGGTAATCTGTTCGGTGATCGTATGCTCCACCTGAATTCGGGTATTCATCTCCATGAAATAGATGTCTTCACCACTCAGCAAAAACTCCACAGTCCCTGCGCTTTCATAGCCGACATAACGCGCGGCGGCAACCGCCATCTCGCCGAGATAGCTACGCTGCTCCTCTGATATCTGCGGACTGGGAGCGATCTCAATCAGTTTCTGATTGCGGCGCTGAATCGAACAATCGCGCTCATACAGATGAACCACATTACCCTGCGAATCACCTAAAACCTGAACTTCAATATGCTTGGGATTGATTATGCATTTTTCGAGGAAGACTTCGGCCGACCCGAAAGCCTTGGTTGCCTCGGAGATCACACGCGGGTATTGGCTCTTCAAGTCTTCTGCATCGTCACAGCGGCGAATACCGCGGCCACCGCCCCCGGATGTTGCCTTAATCATCACCGGGTAGCCTACCCGCTCCGCTTGAACAAGCGCCTCTTCTATATTGGCAAGGTTGCCATCGGAACCCGGCGTCACCGGAACACCCGCTTGCGTCATTGCGCTGCGCGCCTCGGTCTTATCTCCCATGCGATGAATGACCTCAGAGGATGGCCCAACATAGGCAATATTCTTTTCTTCGCACAGCCGCGCAAGTTCGGGGTTCTCGGAAAGAAAGCCATAGCCGGGATGCAGTGCATCGCAACCAGTCTCAACCGCCAGATTCACTATTCGCGCTGGGTTTAAATAGCCTGCCAAGGGATCTTCCCCAAGAGAATAAGACTCATCGGCGCGTTTAACGAATAGACCATAGCGGTCAGGCTCGGTATAGATAGCTACCGAACGAATACCCATCTCGGCACAGGCGCGGACTATGCGCACGGCGATTTCGCCGCGGTTAGCTATTAGCAATTTCTTAATCTGCCGATTACTCATGTCTTTCGGGTCCGTAATTTCAGCGCCCAGTCTCTAGAGCCCGCACTTTGCCGGGTAGCGCCTTTCTATCTCGGGGGCAAGATTCTACCTAAAATCAGCCAGTTAGGCGACAAGGGGGTTCATTTAATACGCGTTAGCGCTGAGTGGGTATGTGAGAAGCTATTGACTCGCCGCCTCATCCATTTCCCCGCGCCTGGCACCAGCCAGAATCGCTGGCAGTGAATAATTACCCTCATGACAGGCATATTCATACATCTGCTCGTTCAGGCTGGTCATCGGCATCTCTGCAGTCCATGGCTGGCTGTAGAGCTCGGGATCATCGATGGTGAAAGAGTAGTTGATTCTGTCATCTGCGATACGAGTGAAGCGCTCAGTCAAAGTCACATTCTCCGAAATTAGATATTCCTTAATCTGCCAGGGATTGAAGTCTTTAGTAACAACGATCAGGGTAGCGCCCTCGTAGTAGCCGATTGAGTCTCCCAGCCATTGCTTGAAAGGAAGGTTACGGAAATCTTGATCGATACGCACCACGCGAACATTATGCACCATCTCTGCCAATAACATGACGTGGGTAGGAGACTGCACAATCTGCATATTATTGTTGTAGAAGCTGCTTACGAAGGGCATGGTCGATGCGTAGCTGACCAGGCAACGATCAGCAAGCCCTCTTCCCTCGGGTCCATCGCTTCTATCCCTGCCCATTAGCAGGCTCTCACGCTGCGCCTGTCGAATCTCCTGACCGCCGTCCTTCCAGGGAATCTGACCATCGGCGGGATCGATGATGAGGGATGTCCTGTACATGCCATCCATGAATGCGAGGGCATTGCCGGGCGCGAACCAAAAGTCGTTGTAGGCTCCTACGGCGCCACCGGTGGGGCCCTCGGCGCCAGTCTCCGCAAGAAATTCGTTGTATTCCTCAGTGGAGATCATCGTTGCCAGCATCGTCTCTTCGTCTATCTCTAACTGGCCCCCATAGATTTCCGGCCTCTGCAGAGAAGTCCTGGTCTCATAGGTCCAGATGCCCTGCACATCCGGCACTCCGAATGAGGTTTTTGGCGGCACGTAGTTCTCTGCCCCATTGGCATAGCTCGCCGATAGAACTATGACAAGCAAGGAGGTTAGATTGATCTTATTTTTCATGTAAGCCTCGATGTTTCGATACTTGCTGCCGCAGCAATCTGGGCTGACGGCAACGTAGTTGCTCAAACTTTATTGATAGCCTTCGGGTGTGTAAATAATAGCGCTTGGAAATTCCATCTTTCTTACCTCAGAATGTCCGACAAAGACCCCATCCTCCGCCTCTCGTCGACTGCCATAACTGCGCATGAAATCACTTTCCTCGGCGCGATTGGGTACCTCACCATTTAATGCAGTGCGCACAATCTTTGCAACCTCGACCGGCTTCTCACGCTGCGGGTAGTGCCCCGCGGTGGGCAGTATCCAGAAAGAGCTTTCAACATCTCGCTCGTTTAGATATGTCAGCCACACATAGTTAGGTATCCGTATTGGATTGATGTCATCTAACAATCCCCACATATAGGCAACCGGTATTGGACTTCGACTTAAATTATCCAGCCAACGAAATTCATTCTCCGCACGCTCTAGCAGGTATCTACCAACGTGCAGTAGCGCACTGTCGCCATCGTTAAACTTAAAAATATCCGAATAGGCTAGTGACTCCGGATTCCCCTCAGTCATTCGCGGCGCCGCCTTGCGAGACGCTATTAATGCCGGGCCTCTTTGGGCATCTAGTAAGGCAAACTGAAACGGCACCAAATTCGCCAGAGGAAGAAACATTCCGCTATTGGAAAGAAAATGGTAATTGATGTTGTATTCTGGATTCGGCTCGTCCAAATAGTTTCCAAGAAAAGCCAGGCCAATGCTGACGCCTCGGTCATGTGTGAAAAGTGCAAAATCATCGAACTCGACGACCTCGCGCACGAAATAGTCCAGCAGCATGGCGTTGTCTTCGAGCATGTAGCTGAAACCATCGAGCGGCTTATCGGAAAACCCCGAACCCGGGAAATCCAGCGCAGCAATATAGTAATCATCTTGCAGCAGCGGGATTAACTTGTAGAAGTCGAAACTGGAATTTGGGAAGCCGTGAACGATCAGCAGCTGTGGTTTGCTGCTATCGCCGAAGGTTTGATAGAACACGTTGAGCTTTGCTTCATTATTATTTTTGGTAGTCGAAGTCCATTCGAAATAGTCTCCACCCTCGTACCAGTCCTGCGCTAGATCGGAATAGAAGGTAAAGTCATCAGCTTGGGCTAACAGTGAACTTGTTGCTACCGAGAGCAAGGTAGCCAGGGCAATCGAGGCGAGTGTACTAGGCATTGGTGTCCCTTCTGCGAAAGACTCTATTCATAGAAATTGCTGATCTAGCAACAATAGGCGATCTATAACAATAACAAGTAAATCTAGATAAGACCAAATATTAACCCAATCGCTATCAATGCCAACATGGCGCTAACCAGTAGCTGAACCGAGCGCAGGGTAATCTTCTTTAACAAGCGCCTACCGAGCAACGCCCCAATAAATGCAGAAAGACTTGCCACGGCTACTACGACCCAATCGATTTCCTGACGCTCGCTGAATAGATCGATACCGTAGACCAATAATCGAGTCATATCCACGAGGACGGCGATAAGTACGCCGGTCGCTATGAAAGCCTCCTTGCTAAGATTTGCCTTGATCAGAAACATACTTCGGAACGCCCCCTGATGACCCGAGAGGCCACCAAAGAAGCCACTGAGGACACCGCCTAGCGGCAAATATTTCGAATCAAAGGACAATCGGCCCATCGCCGGCAGTAGTTCCAACACAATAAAGAGTAGCACCAAAGAGCCGAGAATGAGATTCAGGACAGAGGTACTCAAAACGTGGCCTAACAGGGAATACTCTATTGCGGCATCCCCTAGAGACAGATCGACGAGCAAGGCTGCACCTATCCAGGCGAACAGCACCGCCGGGATACCGAAGCGCAACAATACCCGGGCGTCTGCGCCGCGGCCGAGCAGAAGCAACTTGAAGAGATTATTCGCAAGATGTACCACCGCCGTCATCGCTACGGCAACTTCCAGAGGAAAGAATACAGCGACAACAGGCATTAACAGAGTTCCTAGACCGAAGCCAGAGAACAAGGTTAAGCCGGAAGCGATGAAAGCAGCTAGGCAAATTATCGCCAGTTCCATAGAGCCCTGCACCAGTATTGTTAGCACCGCATTATAGCCACGATCAACAACCACACTACAGTGAAACCCGGGGCAAATACCTATGCCAGTCGTGCTCAATCATCTTAACAGTAGAGAATGAGCCAGCAAATTACCCACCTCTACTACTAGACAATCAAGCCGGACAGCTATAGCTTTATCTAATTATTACACAATAAAATAATCGCAAAAAAACAAGCCCCGATTGGAGAGCAGAATGACCCAGCGCCGAGAATTTCTTAAGTTTCTAGCAGCCAGCCCCTTACTCACAAGCTATTCCGCTTTTGCACAAGAAGTAGAAGAAACGCTGGGACAGCGGCTCACTGACCCCTCCGAGGTTATCAATGTCTTTGAAATGGAGGCGATAGCGCGAGAAAGAATTCCACCTGCCCACTTAGGCTATCTTTCAACGGGTGTCGACAGCGACCTTACCCTGAGAGCAAATCGAGCTGGCTTTTCGCGCTTTCAAATAAGACCAAGAAGACTGGTAGATGTCAGCCAAACAGACACATCGGTGAATGTACTGGGCAGCGAAGCCAGCTCTCCTATCTTCCTATGTCCGGTTGGGAGTCAGGGCGCCTACCACGCGGACGCGGAATTAGGCACAGCCAGAGCGGCTGCTGCCAAAGGCCATCACATGGTCTTATCTACACAATCCTCAACCTCAGTGGAACAGGTTGCCGAGGCAAGGGGCGCGCCTATCTGGCATCAGCTCTATTCTACCAATCGTTGGGAATACACGGTCTCAATGCTGCAACGCGCCGAGGCGGCGGGTTGCACCTCAGTCTGTCTTACCATTGACTTGCCCGGTGGGCGCAACACAGAAACCCAATCGGTGTTAATCAGAGAAGATACGCGCAACTGCGCCTCCTGCCATACCGGGCAGAGCAAGCCCATGTTCGATGGCTTAAACATGCGTGGTGTCGGGCTAACGGATGCGGCTATGACCTGGAGTGTTATCCCTCGCATGAAAGAAGTCACCAATATGAACATTGTGATCAAAGGTATTGAGGTTGACGCTGATGCAGCGCTGGCGGTTCAATACGGTGCAGATGCTATTTGGGTTTCTAACCATGGAGGTCGCGCCACAGAAACCGGCCTTGGGACTATCGAATGCCTGCCGGAAATCGTGAGTGCTGTGAACGGACGAATTCCTATTATAGTCGATGGCGGTTTTCGTCGAGGCACCGATATCTATAAGGCGCTGGCAATGGGCGCTTCGGCTGTGGGTATCGGACGACCCTATTGCTTTGGCCTGGGCGCATTCGGTCAGGCTGGCGTTGAACGAGTATTGGATCTGCTCAACAGAGAGCTGCTTATCACTATGCGCGGCAGCGGCACCCCGACTATCGCCTCTATCGGCCCTGACTATGTTCAGGATGCCGGCTACAGAGTGCCCCGCGGCAGACTTGGTCGAGAACTACTATAGGCCAGGGATTTCCCTAGCTTCCTCCTCTGTCCAGAGGTTTTTAGCACGCAAGGAACAGGCCTGATAAAGGGTCTGTCCCTAGTCCGCCTTGTCTTATTCGCGGGCACACCGATAGATAGAACCCGCAAACTGAATCTAGAGCAAATATCGAAAGTATGTATCTAGGTCTATCCAGCCCCCTCCCCTAAGAAGCTATTAACCAAGAAACAATTTGAACGCGAACCCTTTGCGCCCCTGAGCCCTATCGCCCCATTTGGAGGCAGCGCACCATTATGACGCACCAATGTAGCGCGATTCCGGGCAAAAAAGTGCCGCTTTGACGCACTAACGCCAAGAATAAGAGGCCTCCAATCATTGGCACAGCTCTTGCAAAACATCCTGTAGCGGGTGGAACTGATCACCTCTTACCACTACCAACAAAGGGATAATACAAGACATGAACTCACGAATTCTTTCACTCGCCGCGGCGGGACTATTGCTTTCAGCTGGCACAGTACAAGCGGACGAATGGACAGCTAACTTCGCCGCTTCCAACAATTACATCTGGCGCGGTCTGACTCAGTCCATAAACGAAGGTGCTATCTCTGGTGGTATCGACTACGCCAGTGATAGTGGTTTTTATCTTGGTACTTGGGCGTCCAATGTTTCGTATGACGCAGACGACGCCTATTCATATGAGCATGATATATATTTTGGTTTCAGTGGGGAAGCCAGTGGTTTCAGTTATGACATAGGATACCTCTACTATAACTACGATGAGAATGCAGGGTATGATTTTGGAGAAATTTATGGATCGATTGCTGTTGGAAATTTCAGTCTTGGCCTCTCACTTCTTGCTAATGCTGAGCCAGACGAAGGCCCAGGCGAAGATTTTGGGTTCGCTCAAGCTTCCTATACATCGCTTGATTATGTAATTCCGTTAGCCAGTGGAGCAGAAATCGGTTTGCATGCCGGCTTCCACGAGGGCGACTTCATGTATTCATTTAATGGCGCGACTGACGATTATTGGGATTTCAATGTCAGTATTGCGAAGGACGGCTTCTCCGCAATGATTACGACGACGACCTTAGGTGATGATGATAATGGAGACGGTGTTGAAGACTATGCCAGTATGCCTGCGAGAGACAATGATGAAATAAAGTTTGTTGTTGGTTACTCTATGGACTTCGAGCTTTAAAAAATTTAGTTGCAGGTCTCACCGATTCTAGGGAGACTTATCTAAGCAGACTAAAAAGGGTGGCGAAACATTTTGTTCTTCCACCCTTTTCTACATTCCCTATCCGGTAATTTATTCTTGGCATTTGCCTCTAAGGAAATGTTCGCCTAATTAACAAGATTTTTTCTTAGCTGCTTAATAAGAAGAAAAAATCCTGAAACGTCAACTGGCTTCGAGCAAGATAAATTCTGGTTCAATCATCTTCTCAGTGAGAAGTGTACTACCTATCTGCAACTCACTTTCCACGATGCTCAGAATGTCTTCATTGTGCCAAGGTTTAGATACAAATCTATTAATATGGTCGTTCTCAAGAGCTGCAGCGGCATCTTTCTCACCGATGTAGCCGCTAATGAGTAAGGTACACGCATTGGGTTGTCTATCTTTCGCTATAGCGGCGAACTCAGTGCCAGTCATAACCGGCATCTTCTGATCAGTAATAATTAGGTCAAACTGTCGTTTATCGCACAACTCAAGCGCCTTCTTGGGGTCTGGACATATACTGACATCGTATTTTTTAAGTCGCAGCATTCTCGCCAAAGAACTCGCAACGAGCGAGTCATCTTCAACCAGAAGCACAGATACCAGGAGTACAGAATTTCTAATAGCGTTAATAGTCATCGTCTAGTTCCATTGATTATAGTTTACTTGCTCTATTACTGTGCATAAGCAGTGCCAGTTAAGATGCAGAGCTCTTCGACTGTGACCGACTTCAAATTTTAAGTTCTCTATCGCCGCTAAGCCCCGAACTATAAGGGCTTGAAATGTTGCTATTCTCTGCCCCCGCTTTCTCGAGCCTATGATCTCACTTGGAAAATAGTCGAATATGTAACAAATACGTATCAATATGGATTTACCAGGTTACGTTTTACGTGAAAGAGCAGTATAGAAGTGGCCGGTGGCGGCAAGAAGCAGGGCATAAAAAACCGGCGCCTGAGACCAGGCGCCGGTTTTTAGATCGTTACTTTGACTTCGGCTTTCTACATCAGATCGAATCGATCTAGAGTCATTACCTTCGTCCAGGCACTTACAAAGTCTTGGACAAACTGCTCCTCGGCATCATCGGCGGCATAGAACTCAGCTATTGCACGCAGCTCTGAGTTAGAGCCGAAGATGAGGTCAGCAGGTGTCGCTGTCCATTTCAACATATTTGTAGCTCTGTCTCTGCCTTCGTAGACAGCTTCATCGGAAGTCGATCGACTCCATACAACAGATAGATCGATCAGATTGACGAAGAAGTCATTGCTAAGAGTGCCAGGCTGGTCGGTAAACACACCGTGCTTGCTTTGACCTGCGTTTGCATCTAGTGCACGCATACCGCCCACCAGCGCTGTCATTTCTGGAACCGTAAGATTCAGCAACACCGCCTTCTCGATCAACATCTCGGCTGGCGAACGCGAATTGCCAGTCGCAAAATAATTACGGAAGCCATCGGCCGTCGGCTCAAGAGCTGCGAATGAAGCTGCGTCGGTATGATCTTGAGTTGCATCAGCGCGTCCGGGCACGAAGGCTACATCAACATCGTGGCCGCCCTGCTGCGCCGCACTTTCGATTGCAGCCGCTCCACCTAGAACAATAAGGTCAGCAAGAGAAACCTGCTTACGTGAACTTCTCTCATTGAACTCATTCTGAATGCCTTCCAGAACTCCTATCACTCGAGTTAACTCCTGAGGATTATTCGCTGCCCAGCCGCTCTGAGGAGCCAGTCGTACGCGCGCACCGTTAGCTCCACCACGCATATCAGTCCCACGAAAAGTCGAAGCCGAAGCCCAGGCAGTTCGAACTAGCTCTGCAGTAGTCAATCCGGAATCTAGGATCTCGTCCTTCAGGCGATTTACATCACGGTTATTGATAGGGCTATAGTCAACCTCAGGAATCGGATCCTGCCATACATACTCCGCGCTAGGAATCAGGTTGCCCAGATAACGAGAGCTTGGACCCATGTCGCGATGGGTTAGTTTGAACCATGCGCGAGCAAATGCGTCTTCGAATTGCTCAGGGTTCTCTAACCAACGCATTGTGATCTCGCGGTAGGCGGGATCGACTTTAAGCGCAAGGTCAGTTGTTAGCATCATCGGAGCATGACGCTTCGATGGATCATGCGCATCGGGTACCAAGTTTGATGCAGCTCCTTCTGCCGGCTCCCATTGAGTTGCGCCCGCTGGGCTGCGCGTCTGCACCCACTCATAGCCATATAAGTTCTGTAAGAAATTATTGGTCCATGCAGCAGGATCGATCGTCCATGCGCCTTCCAAGCCGCTAGTAATTGTGTCGCCTGCATTGCCGCTGCCATAGCTATTCTTCCAGCCTAGACCCTGCTGCTCTATGCTCGCAGCCTCAGGCTCGACGTCTACGTAGTCCGCCGGACGTGCCGCACCGTGCGCCTTGCCAAAGGTATGCCCACCGGCAATCAGGGCAACTGTTTCCTCGTCATTCATTGCCATGCGGCCAAATGCTTCGCGAATCGCATCTGCAGCGGACTGCGGATCGGCGTTGCCACCCGGACCCTCAGGGTTTACATAGATCAGACCCATCTGCGTGGCACCAAGTGCACCCTCTAGCTCGCCGCGCTCATTGCGACGATCGGATGCCAGCCATTCACCCTCTGGGCCCCAGTTTACTTCCTCGGCCTCCCAGGCATCGACACGCCCACCGGCGAATCCCAGTGTCTCGAATCCCATGGAATCCATTGCGACCGTGCCGGCAAGAATCATCAGGTCAGCCCATGAAATATTGCGGCCGTATTTTTGCTTAATAGGCAGCAACAACAGCCGCGCCTTGTCGAGGTTGGCATTGTCTGGCCAGCTATTCAGTGGGGCGAATCGCTGCATGCCGCCATCGGCACCACCACGTCCATCGATGCTGCGATAGGTTCCCGCGCTGTGCCACGCCATACGGATAAAGAACGGTCCGTAGTGACCGAAATCAGCAGGCCACCAATCCTGTGAAGTCGTCATTAGGGTTTCCAGGTCTGCCGTTAGCGCCTGTAGATCTAGATTAGAGAATGCCTCGGCATAGTCAAACTCTCCGCCCATCGGGTCGGAAGCCGGGGAATTCTGCCGCAGAGGCTCTAGACTTAGCCGATTAGGCCACCAGTAATCATTGTTTGCGACTTGCTCTTGCGCGTTGGCCGCATTGATCGGGGCAAGCGTTGAGAGCCCCAGTGCTGCGATAAGTGTAGGTAATGTACGTTTAAGCATTCGAAATGCCTCCGTTGATACAGTTAAACATCTTATAGAATTAGAGTACCTCGTGAATATACTGCCATGGAGGTGATCGGTAAAACGATATATACCGATAGATGTGATCGTAATTATCGATAGATTGAGGTCGGCGTGAGTGGCCACCCGGATAGGCCCAAGAGCGCAGACACGCTGCTATTCTAGAATTCTTCTAAGGGCCCAGCTTTAGAAGCCCTCAGAGGCAAAGGCGAGGGAGACGCACAGCCGAGGGACTGTACGCCTCATTGTGCGCGTCTAATTACCGCCCTGGTCTACATACTTCCAGTCTGCGGCACCAAAGAACATCTCGTCCCAACTCTGTAGCCCCCAGGGCACCGAGCGGAAAGGATCAGGGTTCATCTTGTTCTGCTGGGAATTATCGAACGCACCGGTAGCCGTGATCACAGTTCCCGCGGGAACGAACTTCGGCTCTTCATAGGTGTAGGCCAACTGCCAGTTGTAATTGTAGTTTGCGATATTGATAAGCTCTTCGCTACTCCCGTCAGGATAGTCCGCGAAGAAACGCATGCGCTTGCCACGAAAGTGCATATGCGGCGTAAAGGCAAACAGCTTTGCGTCCTTCTCGATTGTGAAGGATTGCGTCATTTCATAATCGGGATCCTGTGGCGGGATATTTACCCATGTAGGCGTAAAATGGCAGGCACACTGCCCTGACATCCTCTCTTCGGGCACGAAGCCCTCTGGATAAAACCACAGCCCTATGCGACTGGCATCGACGGATTCTTTGCCCGTAGTCGTGTAATGCATCTGCATGGCGATTCTTGTGCCTGCTTTCAATAAGCCCCCCGTGTTCGGCGGCTCCATGCGCGGAGCCTGCCCAGGAATATAGGGCGCGATATTGGGACGATCGGGTTCGCCGCCTAATAGCGACCCGCCGCGGGAGGCGCCGGGCGCGATCAAGCTGTGCAGGGTATGGTGCAATACGGTGTGATCCCCCGGAATATATTGACTGGCTCGCACCCAGCGGTCTTCTTCCAGGTCCAACTCCACCATCACGTTGTAATAATCCAAAACTCCAGTGGCTGGAATACTCTGCTCTGGGATCTCGATGACGTAATCCGGCTCACCAAAGGCCCACTCGGTCTCAGGCCAAACCAGCTCTGCCAAGGGGTCGCTATCGCCATCCTTGGGTGACCCGGCTTCAATCCAGTGAACAATCTTTTGAGCATCTGCATCGGCTAATACCATGTCATTAATGAAATGCCCTATGTGGGGATCGATCTGTCCCGGCGGCATCCGCTTGGTCATCAATACCTCGCGAATCATCTGTGACCAGCCCATTACCATGGTGTGAGAGTCGAGGGCGAAAGGAGCTATACCACCGGCTCGATGGCAGGTAGCACAGTTCTGAGCAATGATAGGGCCTATCTCTTTCTCGTAAGAAGGCGCCTGCTGTTGATGGGCCGCCTTTATCGGATAGCTGACGGCCGTGCCCGTGGTCGCTACTTCCATAGTCTGCAGGTCTCTGCCTGCGACAATGTCAGTCAATGCCTTAGTTAATTCCTCACCCACAGGACCACGGAACATAACCGTAAAAGATTTCGGGTTATAGACTAGAACCTCACCAATCTTATCGATACCCAGCGCCTCGGATATCAACCTTGCGTCATCCATCAACACCGGCACATCGATATTCAGTGCTGCGAGTTCCGCCCTTACCACATCGCGATCTTTCAAGCCCAGAGGGTTGATCATGAAGAACTCGATGTCCTTCGATTCGAAACTGGATTTCAGTGTATCGAAGTCAGCCAGCACATCCTGCACGGCGGCATCACCGGAGGCCTGAACTAGCAAGACGATCGCCTGATTGTCGTCATACCAGCTCATCTGATGGAAATAACCGTCCTGATCCAATAGCGAGAAGTCTCCCACTCGCTCGGCCCCCAGGGCTAGCGTCGGCAGGAGTGACAGGGCAAGCAGCAATTTTTGTAGATGTGATTTTGGATTCACCGTTTTTTCTCCATCAAATAGTGCATTTTTGTTCTCAGTAAGCATTATTCACAATACCCGCTCAATATACAAAAGGATTAAGGCATCGAATTAGCTATATTTTTGACTTGAGCCCGATTATTCTCAATGATTTCCCAGTCCACAAACAATAATTATAAGGGCCTGCTATGACCGATCACTCCGAAAGTGGCGCTGAAACAGCCAAAATCCCCCCCGTGCCACCACTGGAAAACCCCTATGCAAGCCCGAGTGCTCGGAAATATGCGTTGGTAGTTCTGACCCTCGTCTACACCTTCAATTTCATCGACAGGCAGCTACTCTCCATATTGCAAGAATCGATTAAAGTGGACCTCTCGCTTTCCGATAGCCAGCTTGGCTTGCTAACGGGTTTCGCCTTCGCGATGTTCTATGTAACTGCCGGCATTCCCATCGCGCGATTTGCAGATCGCAGCAATCGAAGGAATATTGTCGCTGTGTCTGTTGGCCTATGGAGCGCGATGACGGCGGTAAGTGGTCTCGTGCAGAATTATGGGCAATTACTCGCGGCCAGAATAGGTGTCGGCGTAGGTGAGGCTGGCGGAAGCCCGCCATCACATTCTATCGTTTCAGATATTTTTCCGCCGGAAAGACGAGCGAGTGCTCTTGCGTTTTATTCCACCGGCGTAAACCTTGGCATCTTGTTCGGCTTTTTGTTCGGCGGCTGGCTCAACGAGTTTTTTGGATGGCGCGTAGCATTCATGGTCGTTGGTATTCCAGGTGTATTACTGGCAATCCTCGTGCGAACAACTGTGCGCGAGCCTATTCGAGGCCTGATGGAAAATAGGACAGCCTCGGAGGTGCAAGTTCCCTTTAAGGAAGTTATCGCGCTCTTATGGAAACGCAAGACGTTTCGACATATGGCATTTGCCTGCGGACTTAATGCCTTCGCTGGCTACGGTACCGTAAACTGGATTGCTTCCTTCTTCATTCGTAGTCATGAGATGAGTACTGGAGAACTGGGAACCTGGCTCGCACTATCTACGGGTTTATTCGGTGCTATCGGCGTATTCCTTGGCGGCATGCTAGGTGACAAACTTGGAAAAGAAGACAAGCGCTGGTATCAGTGGGTACCAGGACTAGCCACTATCCTCTGCGTTCCGGCTATGCTTGTGGCCTTATTAACAGACAACCAATATGTTGCCCTGATGTTCATATTTATTCCTGGCACACTACAGAATGTATATCTGGGCAACTCCATAGCTACTACCCATGCCCTGGTAGGACTGCGCTGGCGATCTACTTCCTCTGCGATTCTGTTACTCATCATCAATATAGTTGGCCTGGGTCTGGGGCCGTTCGGTGTAGGCTATTTAAGTGACATGCTAACGCCTTCTCTGGGAGTCGAATCTCTACGCTATGCGATGGTGATTCTCCTACCTACAGTGAACGTCTGGTCGGCCATTCACTTCTATCTCGCATCGCGAACTTTGCGAAAGGAACTAGAGATGGCACCTGAATAGAGATTCTGTATCTACGAAATTATTGGAGTTAGAAAATGCTGCACCTAAACACTGCCGGACTAGTTCGCAGAAGTCTTTTGCTGTCCTTCGTTCTCGCAGGCATAGCATCGTGCTCAGATAATGAACCCGCCTTAGTAGAGGCAGTTATAGAGAACACCGGTTCCAGCCGTTCTGCCGCACAGATCCATGCAGCCACTCTAGTCTTAGATGCACATGCTGATATCGTGATTCCTTCAACATCGAGGGCTTACATGAGTGCCGATGGCTCATCTAAGGTGGATCCCGCGAAGATGCGTGCCGGCGGCGTCGATGCCGTTGTCATGTCGGTAGCCGTTGGTCCCGGGCCCAGAACCAAGGAAGGTGATGCCGCCGCGAGAGCCGAGGCCGATGAAAAAATAGCCGCCGTACATACACTGATAGAAGAAAGTCAGGGACAAGTTGTCATGGCGACGACGTCAGATGAAATAATCGCCGCCCACGAGGCGGGACAGTCTGCGCTTATTCTCGGGTTTCAAAATGCCCGCTCTCTACAGGGAGATGTTTCTGCAATCGATGAGTTCTATGCTGAAGGCGTTCGAATATTCGGCCTCAATCATCTAGGGCATAATGCTTTCTCTGACTCATCACGGCCAGAGTTTAGCGGAGAAACCGGCAGCTTTGAGGTGACCGAAGAGCATGGTGGCTTATCCGCCTTAGGCGTAGCTGCCGTGGAAAGAATCAATGATCTAGGCGCATTGGTAGATGTCTCACAATTATCCAAAGCAGCGACTCTACAAGTACTGGAGTTAACCGACTCTCCAATAATTGCCAGCCACTCGAATGCGAAGACTGTCTCAGACGTGACTCGCAATCTTAGCGATGAAGAGATTGATCGCATTGGCGAGAACGGCGGCGTAATACATGTCGCTGCGTTCAAAGGTTATCTTATCAATATCTCTGAGCCCGCTTTTATAGAGAAATTGGTAGCCCTGCGGGTAGCTGCTGGAATATCCGAAGAATACAATTATCCTTTCGAGCTCTATTGGGAGATCGATGATCTTGCCCAGAGGTCTGCATTCACTACTGCCGTTAGCGAGCTGCTCGGGCCAGCGACAACAGACAATATGATCGAGCACATCGACTACATCGTTGGCCGCATTGGCATCGACCATGTAGGCATTGGCAATGACTTCAATCATGGTAGCGGCATAGATGACTATAACGATGCCAGCGAAGCGATGAACCTCACCGAGGGCTTACTAGAGCGCGGCTATTCCGAAGAAGACATCCAAAAAATCTGGAGCGGGAATTTCCTGCGCATTCTAGACGCCGCGGCTGGAATTTAGCACAGCTTTTCTGCGCTTTTTAAAGCATGGACTTGGATACCATTAGCTTTTATTCTTGCTATCAGCGTCATTAGATTACTAAGAAGAAAGGAACAATCAATGAAATATTTAGTCACTCTTCTCACAACTGTAGTTGTGACGATTAGCTCACTCTCAGCCTCCGCCGAGACAAGCCTTTTGTTCATAGGCAACAGCTTCACCTACGCCTACGGCTCAGCGGCAAAATTCTATCGCGCTGACTCTGTGACCGATCTCAACAACGAAGGTATTGGTGGTGTCCCCGCATTGTTTAAGTCTTTCGCCGACCAGGCTGGCTTGGACTACGATGTTTATCTCGAGACTAGAGGTGGCAGCGGATTGGACTTTCATCTCGAGAACAAATTAGGCGTCATAGGACGGCGTCCCTGGGATAGAGTTGTGATGCACGGCTTCAGTACCCTGGATAGCAGCAATCCTAATAATCCGGCCGTACTCATCGATACCACGGCGCAGATGTCGAACTTTCTACAGGAACTTAATCCCGACGTTGAAGTGTTTCTCACCGCCACCTGGTCTCGTGCAGACCTTGTCTATCAATCCGACAGCCCCTGGAATGGAACGCCTATAGAGCAGATGGCGATAGACGTGCGTGCCGGGTACGATGCAGCCGCTGCCGGTGCTGATGCGGTTAAATCGGTAAACGGTGTTGGCCAGGCCTGGACACGAGCCATGGAAAGCGGCATCGCAGACCCCAATCCCTATGATGGAATCGACACAGACCTAATGGACCTTTGGACCTGGGATCACTATCACGCGAGCGACTATGGCTATTATCTCGAGGCATTAGTCGTCTTTGGCAACCTCACCGGACGCGATCCGCGCTCGCTGGGTGACAACGAGTGCTCCGGCTTCGAACTGGGCATGTCTCGACAGCAAGTGAGGGGGCTTCAGCAGGCCGCCTATGAGCAGCTCGCTAGCGAGGGCCGAGTAACAGCGGCTCCTCTCATATTGCCAAGACCCGTTCAACCTCAACCCTGTGTTGCTGTGCGATAACGTTAAGATACCAAGATAATAGGCTGTCGCCTCAGCCTATCATCTCAATCCTAAACTCAAGAACTAGCCGAGAATCCTTATGGCCTCCAAGTCACTACTCGTAACTGCCGCGCTGCTAGGCCTTGCCGCCGGCTCATTCAATTGTGCAATTGCTCAGGGTCAGACCCGGCCCAATATTGTTCTCATACTCGCAGACGACCTTGGCTTCACGGATATTTCCCCATTTGGCAGCGAAATCGACACGCCTAATATTGCCGAGCTTGCAGCCGCTGGCGTCTCCTTTACCAATTACCATACGGCAGGCAGCTGCGCTCCGGCGCGGGCCATGCTGCTAACCGGCGTCGACAGTCATAGAAACGGCGTACCCAATATTCCAGAGGCGTTACCCCCTGAACAGCAACAGTATGAAAACTATCAAGGCGTGCTCAATGACAAAGTCGTAACACTGTCTACAATTCTTCAGGACGCGGGTTATCACACGTACATGACTGGCAAATGGCACTTAGGTCATACGCCTGAATTGTTACCTTCTTCAAGAGGCTTCGATCGCACCATTGCCATGGCGGATACCGGTGCGGACAATTGGGATCAGCGTCCCTACCTGCCAATCTATGAGCAAGCCAACTGGTATGCCGACGGTGAACGACACACACTCCCAGACGATTTTTATTCATCAAAGTATTTCATCGACAAAACAATCGAATTTATCGCAGAGAATGAAGCGGATGACGAACCTTTCTTCGCCTACGTGCCATTTCAAGCCGTGCACATGCCAGTGCAGGCTCCCAAAGAATTTTCAGATAAATATGCTGGAGTGTATGACGAGGGCTGGGCAGTAATGCGAGAGAAAAGACGCCTTGCTTCCGAGGCCGCCGGCGTCGTTCCGCGCAATACCGAGGCGATAGTTACTCCTGGCACAATAGAATGGGACAGCTTGAGTGAAGAACAAAAAATTCATCACGCCAGACGTATGGAAGTCTACGCCGGAATGGTCGATGCGATGGACATGCATATTGGCCGGCTTATGGATTACTTAAAAGAAATCGGAGAATTCGAGAACACAATATTCGTCTTCACCTCTGACAATGGCGCCGAAGGCTCCAACTTAATCGGGGTAAATGGACGCGCAGCTCTGGGAATGGGAAATTGGTTCGATAGAGTGGGTTACAACTCGGACCTGGAGACTCTAGGCGAGGCAAATTCTTTTAATGCAATAGGGCCGAACAATGCGACAGTAGCCGCCTCCCCTCTCGCCTACTATAAATTCTACGCCAGCGAAGGTGGCCTGCGTGTGCCACTGGTTATGTCCGGCCCCGGTATAAACAAACAGAATGAGAAGACCGACGAGTTCGTCTTCGTCACCGATCTTGCACCTACCCTTCTTAGCCTGGTAGATCTTGAAGCACACGACGGCAACTGGAAAGGCGACTCCATCGAAGAGATTATTGGTAAGGACTTTTCTGCGTTTTTACAAGGCGGCGAATCAGATATTCACAGCGTGTCTGAAGCAATCGGCTATGAGCTGGGCGGCAACCGCGCGCTGTTCAAGGGAGACTACAAGTTGGTCTTCAATCGCAGCGCCGTTAATGACCAAAATTGGCATCTGTTCAACATCAAGACAGACCCCGGTGAGGCGCGCGATCTAGCGCAGATCGAACCCGAGCGCTATGCAGAAATGCTCGCAGACTACGAGGAATACGAGAGTAACAACAACGTGCTACCCATGCCGGAGGGCTACATTCAGCGTAGAGAGATCTTTCGCGGCGTTCAATTTAACTAAATGTTTCTGGGGCGCTAGAGTACGAACTGAATCCAATATTCGCTGCTAATAAACACCAAGGCTAGACAAGAACTTGCGGCAAACACCGAAGCCTTCTTCCAGTCCAGTCCGCTCTCTTCACAGCAATCACCGTCACGCACCGCGTTGCCTGCAAAAAACAAACTGCGCCCTGCAAATGCGAATGCAAGGAGCGTAGCTGTGATTAAGAAGGCTTGATATTGCTCAAAGAGCATCAGCTTGCTCATCCATGCGCCGCTTACACCCGTTGTCAAGAGCACTAGCGGACCTATGCAGCAAATGCTCGCCGTGAGCGATGCAGCTATCCCCCCAGCTATTAGGTGGCGATAATCAGCTTTTGACTTTATGAATTTCAAATTTTACCTCTATACACGAGCGCGAAGTTTTTCTGCCAACCACCTTTAAGGTTTTCTAACAACAGACGGAAAACCAATATTCGTGGTGGCAGCTACTAGTAACGACTTATCGATTTCCTCGCTGAAGAAAATCACTGTTGCTGTTTCGTCATCTAGATCTACTTCAACCTTTCTGACGCCTTGAACTTTCTGTAGTGAGTTGCGCACGGCAACAACACAACCGACTCAAGTCATATTTTGTACATCGAGAACGACGGTTTCTTCGCCTCGCTGCAAGGTGTCAGCCATATCAGCATTTGCAATGTTCGATAATAAGAACAACACCGCTATAAATGTCATCTCAATTGTATTGCGGACAAATGATCTAAAATATTTCATAGCTATTCCTCTTCTTTTATAGAGTCTATTCTCGATCAACTAAACCACTCCAACACAGCAAGCGCATCCAGTCGCCGCACTCGCTATAACAACTTCTGCTGCTTTGACATTTTGCTCCGCCGTTCTGCGAGTGGCAGAAGCAATAGAAGCACTTGTGTATTGGCTAGGGTCAGGCTTGGTCACCACTACTTCTTGACCAAAATAACCTGTGTAAACTTGGTATTGATGCTGACCTATATCTGTTGGCACACGAATAGTATTGGCATCAAGTACCTGCACATCGCTAATGGTTGTCCCATCACAGATAACAATAGCCTCGGCTGCGTTAGGCAAATTGGTGATCTGCCAGCTTGTAGCATCACCAACTCTTCCTCGATCGCCTGCGTACGTGCCGATGTGCAATACGCCACTGTCTTTATCATTCCAGGCGCTGTCTACACCAAGACTTGGATACTCAACTCCTTCGAGTGTTGGTGCCGTGTATTTGTCGAGATGATGCACTTTGAAAGCATCTACCCAGTTGCCTTCATTTATCTCGCTGATCATCTGTTGTGCAGAACGTTGACCTCGAGGCCAAGGCTCTCCATTGTTAAACCACCATCCAAACTTATCCATGTCATCGCCAAACCATTTCGGATCCGAGTAACGCTCGGCGGCAGCGCTAAGACGTGATATTGCAGTGTGGTCGCCAAGAGCTTTAGCCATAGCCATACCGTTGGCGCTGGGAAGAATATCCTTTCTTGGGTCGCGCCAGCCTAAGGTCATGGCGGCAGCATCGTAAATTTGAATGGCTAATTCCGGCGACTGTGGTAACAGAAAAAACGCCGAATTGATAGCGCTTGTGGCACCAGGAGTATTAACTTTAAAATCTTCGATAGGATCGTAATACAGGGTCGTCCACTCGATCTGATTCTGCGCATTGATGCCCACGTAATTGTCTCGCATGAACTGTATCCAATCCTCGAATGCGCCATGGGAATTGGAGACACCCAATTGGTCGGAGAGATACATGCCTAATCCTGCCGCCGAATTACAGATTGGCCAGATCTTGGTGTTCTCACACTGTGGCCCCTCGGGGTGATCTGTGTATTGTCTATGTAGATGTTCGACGATGCGCGGCTGAGTCCATTCGAACTTTTCGTTCTCATAGCCCGCTATCTCCCATGGCTTTTCCCATTTGTCATCACCGGAGACGTATTTGTAGATCGAAAGCAAAAGGTTCAACCAACCGCGAAAGAATAGATTACCGTCGGCACCGATAGGGTCGGGTTGAAGACCCCAAGGTTCGACACCATTCGCAGTCCAACCGGGCGAATCGTAGTTTCCGTGGACGCGTTCTGGCCATGCTTGAGAGCCTGGTGCGTTGGCTGCAACGTATTTATCCCTATCGGGACTCGGACCAATGAACGTGTTCCAATCTATAGCAGCCCAATAAGAGGTATGTCTCGTAGCCAGCTCATCCAAAATACGGGTATAGGCTTCGCGCCAGGCCGGAGTCTGGTCGGCCATCATCATAATCACGTAGCTAGAGTCAGTAAGATCGAAACGTGGATAACTCAGCATGGGCGCGGCACTGTACTGATCCCACCAGGGATGGGGGCCCTTGCCATCTTCTGTCCAGTCGATCTCTCTCAGAGGCAATTTAATGCCCCAAGGAAGCTCGATATCTTCGGAGTAGCCCCAGTCATCAGGCGTAGTGGCCTTCTGCCACATGAAGCGCATCCAACCCTTGGTACGCTCATTATGCTTTGGATAAAAACTGGGGCTATGTTTGTAGCGTGCATAGGGCTGGGTTTGCGCACCAACACAGGCACCTAAGGAGGAAGCGCCTCCGACAACTGCTGCGCCTTTTAAAAAGTCACGACGGGATTTCGTAGAGTTTTGCGACATACTATTCCTCGAATTGGAGACAGTAGATAATTTTTCTTATTTAGTCCTAAACTTTTTCTAATTGAACCTGATCGCCAATCAGTTTAGATAATTTCTCACGTGATAGCTAGACCGTGCCGTGGTCAACAGAATCAGGCTTGAACAATACTGTTACTGCGTAGTTAAATGAGACAATGTTAATTCATAACCTGCAATCACGGCTCACTTATCTTAGTCTCTTAGCCGCTCTTACCGCGCTCCCACTAGCCGTCAACGGCCAGGAAACTGAAGGTATTTCTCGAACCAGACATGGTTACCCCGATTTTCAGGGCTATTGGAACAATGCCAGCCAGACACCGATCGAACGCCCCACGAGTCTTGGCGACAAGCGCAGCTATACCCTGGAAGAAGCGCGGGCATTGGAGTCCACTGCACAGCAATCGGATACCCAGAAGGCCGCTCCTCTAGACCCTGATCGCGCGCCCCCAGCAGATGGTGGTGTGATCATGTTTCAAGCCGATGAGAACTTCGCCAATACCCGAATCAATATTACCCAGATTAATGGCGAGTACCGCACCTCGCTCATCGTTGAGCCTGCCGATGGCCGCTATCCCTATGTAGAAGGCGGCGCAAGCAAGGATGTATTTGGCCAGTGGAGAGCCGCAGGGCTGGGCGCCTACGACGGGCCGGAGATTCGCAGTCAAATGGAACGCTGTCTCCACGTCGGCTCGCAGATGCCGCCGATGATGGCGTGGACCTACAACGCCAACTACCAGATCGTGCAGACCGAAGACTATTTTATGCTCATGTCAGAGATGGCCCACGACGCTCGAATCATACCGATCGGTACCGAACGTAGAGACAATGAATTCTCTAAATGGTTCGGCAACTCAATTGCACATTGGCAGGAAGATACCCTGGTAGTTCACACTACAGGCTTTCATCCGCAGCAATCGAACTTTTTCATGAAGTCGTCTGATCAGTTTGAGGTGACAGAGTATTTTGAACTGGTATCCGATGGTGAGATCTTCTATCGCTATACGGTGACCGACCCCGTTATCTACAAGCAGCCGCTTACACTTGAGATGCAATTGCTACGCAAGACCGATGGCGAGCAGATCTATGAATTCGCCTGTCATGAGGGCAACTACAGCCTGCCTAGTATCTTATCTGGCGCACGTCGCGCTGAGGCGGATGCCAGGGCGGCGCTGGAGAATAACTAGCTAGAGATTTCTTCAGTACTTCTGCTTTCAAATGCTCGGTCATCATTCCAGCTGTGGCCAGGCATTCTGCGCACAAAGCAATAGACCGAAGCCCTTGAGATTCCCCGCCATTTCATTCACTCTTCGTCTTTCGAAACCCAATTCAAATGCAGTCGCCGAAGGAAGCAAAAATGCCTAGATCAACTTACCCAGTATTCACACTCTTGTGCGCATTCGGCTTAGCAGCTTGTAGCCCCGAAAGCCCTGATACTGCTCCAGGCAACGCGGCTGCTGTAGAGACTGCATGTGAGCAAGCTGACTTGGTGCTCTACAACACGACTATTTATACGTCCAATGCCGATCAATGGACCGCCGAGGCTGTGGCCAGCAAAGATGGACAGATCGTTTTCGTGGGCTCTAATACTGAGGCAGAAGAGTATATGTGTGGCTCTGTTCAGGCACTCGATCTGGAAGGCAGAACCGTTTACGCCGGCTTCACCGACAGCCACCAGCACTTGGAGGGAGTAGGACGACGCACCAAGACACTAAGCCTCTTCGGCATTGGGACTCTGCAGGAAACCGTCCAGACCATAGAAGACTGGGCGGCAAATATTCCAGAAGGCGGTTGGGTTCAAGGCCGAGGCTGGATAGAACGGGAATGGACCGACGAACAGCGCTTCCTCAACAAGTATGACGTAGACCGCTTTACAGCAGATAAGCCTCTATTCATGCCCAGGGCCGATGGCGTCTCCGCCCTGGTTAATACAAAGGCGATGGAACTTGCGGGGGTAACAAGTGAGACACCGGATCCCGAGGGCGGTCGCTTCGAGCGAGAATTAGACGGCACACCAACCGGCTATGTGTTGGCGAATGCGATGAATGTGTTTCGTGAAATTCTTCCGCCAGAGACCGACGCCTATCTGAAAGACAACCTGCTGCGCGGCCTGCGTGCCAATGCCTCATTGGGCTGGACTCAGACGCAGGACGCGGGCATGTCCTATCGACTCGTCGGTCTGATGAAAGAGATTCATGAAGAGGGCAACATGGCACATCGTGTGTATGCGGCCATCCCCGTACAGGAAGCGGCGACGATGTTGCAACGCGGCCGTGAAACGACGTCGGACGATATGTTCGATGTACGCGGCATCAAGGTTTTCATAGATGGCACTCTGGGGTCTCGCGGAGCGGCGCTCATCGACAACTATTCCGATGCCGATCATAACGGCTTCATGAATAGAACGACGAAAGAAGAGTTGATGCCCATTCTTTATGCCTCACTGCGACAGGGGATTCAGATCGAAACCCATGTCATAGGCGATCGCGCGGTGCGCTCACTTTTAGACTGGTACGACGAAGCCTACAATTATGTACCGAGAAGCGAGTGGGCTAGCGAAGATTTACGCTGGCGTATGGAGCACGCGCAGATCATTCCACCCTCAGATCAACAACGCTTTGTAGAGTTGGGCGTATTGCCCTCCATGCAGCCCAGCCATGCGATAGGCGATCTAAACTTTGCCCCGGATCGCTTGGGACGCGACAGGCTCTCCTATGCCTACCCCTGGCAGCAACTGGTAGACCGGGGCCTGATGATACTCGCCGGCTCGGATGCGCCCGTCGAGGAAGGCGACCCGCGAATCGAATTCTATGCGGCTGTAGCTAGAAGCCGCCTCAATGGAACCTCAGAGGCAGGCTGGCATCCAGAATTGGCTGTGTCTAGAGAGACTGCTCTATTGATGTTAACGCTATGGCCAGCACACGGCGCATTTCAGGAGGACCTGCGTGGCTCGATAGAAGTTGGTAAGTATGCCGATTTCACCATCTTCGATAACGATATAATGACTATCCCGGTAGCCGACATACTTACCAGCGAGAATGTCATGACTATAGTCGGTGGTGAGATCACCTTTCAGAGAAATTAGCCCGAAAAGGGCATGGGGTAGCAGGGATTACAAATAAATTCCGACGACCCCATTAATTCCTCCGACCCCTTTAATTCAGGTCGGGTTGTGGAATGAATACCGTACCATCCTCAAATTCTATCTCACGCAGATACATCGTGAATTCACGCCGCCCCTTACGACCAGTCGCTTTTACCTTGGCGCCAACCTTGAGAATATCCAGAGATACACCCTGACGCTCCAGAGTCGTCCTCGCACCCGACTCTATGAGCCAGAATGTCTCCTTGCCTTGTTCGTCGGTGTTCTTGATGAGGACAGAGGCGTGGGGATTTTGAAAGCGCACTCGCTCAATGACACCATCCACAGAAATGATTTCCTGAGTGAAATTTGCATTGGTTGAGTGATGGGCACTCAATCGAAATGGAAAGCTTAAGAAACAAAGTAGAACAATAAACAATAGGTCTTTTTTCATTTTATTCTCCGCCTCAGTTCGCATTGAGCTCATCAAACCAATCGTAATTTGCATCGGTACAATTATAGTTATTCAGTTCGGTGCCATCGGCTCGCCTGAAAAAATATTCAAGCACCAGTGGCTTCTCGAATATCGACTCGTCGATATAGGTATGGGTTATATGCAGTGTCTCCCCTTCCACTTCTAAAACCTCGATCGCTATGGTGCTTGGAGACTGGGGAATACCTCGCGACGTACGAATATATCCATAGGCATGATTTCTCGACTCAATAATCAGGCTATCGCCTTCAATGCGCGCGAAGGACGAGCCCATCTCGGGGAAAGAATCACCATTTAAGTTTCTGGTGCTGGGCTGGCTGGTCAATTCAGATTCATCACCAACTGGAATCTCTCTTCTTAGATCAAACAGTTCGTAGCTAATCCTTACTAGCCCATCGGTCTGCTCTATCTTAATTGGCGCATTGGGATTTGCCCAAATTCTGGAGGAACTCGCCGGCGTGCAATAGAGACTCGGATCATCTGAGAGCAGATCATACTCACTCTGAATTCGCTTTCCTTCAGCAGTTAGCGCTATCTCGCTCTCTGTCCCAGGACCCTCAAGCATCCAGGTTCCGCTTATAGTCGACTGTGCTAAGGTCGAGATAGAAACAGCCAGCAAACCTAATGTAAAAAATATCTTCACTAACATATCTTAAATGCCTCTGTATTTTTATTCGCAGTCTGAAACTTCGAACATCCAGATCGCGCCGCTGGTTACTGCAATCTCACTTCCAGGGATTTGTTCGCCACTTCCACCCATATACTTTCGCCCCAATTCTGCCAAGACAGGAACGACCTTCTCGGCATCGCCCATTACGCGATCGAGACACTGCTCGTAGATCTTCCCCTCATCCCGTATCAGGATTCGGTTGTCTTCTTCCAAGTAAGCCGGCCATTGCTTCCACAGTCTACCTATTGTGGAGTTCATATAGCCACTTACGATATAGAGACGTCCGTCGACTACTGGAACCCACACGGTTCGTGAAGTAGTAGGGCTCAGAGTCTGTATCTCAATTTCTTCTCGATCTTGCAGGAAGCCCCAGTTTGCGGGTGTGCTCGTTAGCTCTCCGCTACGAAATGGCCCGCCTATACTAATGGTAAACCAGGGATAAAATTCCACTGGCCCATCGTTGATTCGCATCAACCCATAGGCCAGGGCAGCGAGCAGCACGATTATTCCCAGGGCAGCAGCTACCCATCTACAAATCATTCCCAGTGCCGACATAAGGTTTATCACTCCTGGTTAAGAGAAAATCTACGTTAGAGAACGAAATACAGCAATAACTTACCGAGCATTTTTTAGCCTGACAGACTATTGCTCACATATACACTACCCGCTTCAGAGAATTGGGTCTAGCGACGCGTTTTGTCAGTGTATACCCGTTTCCAAATTTAGCTAAACAACTGCTATGAGCATGATCCTCACCGAAGTCCAGATACCAAAAAATGCCAAATTTGGCTTATTCTCTCTGCTACACGGTGATCGGCTCGGCAACATTATCGGCAGGTTCGCTATCGGCTCCCAATTCTCCGCGGTTTCAATAGCCGCCATGTTGAGCAATGATAGTTTTTGGCGTGGTTGCTGCTTTGGGTATACCTTCAAACGCACTTGTCTATGGCCAAGAGCTATTTAGTTTATATAACTTTGTATAGATACTTTCTTATATTCTCCTAAGCGGCATAGCCTTCGTCCTGCCTTTGTACACAGTCACCGATACTCTGCGGGATGCTAAGCAAAAACGCTTGATGTCAATTAAGGAACGTTACCGGGCACTTAATCGGAAACAGAATAGCGGGGCCAATCGTCTACATGCATTGAATACAGATCAGGTAGCCGATCTGAGGGCACTGAAGGCTTTACAACAAACAGCCCGCTCCATGCAGGTACGGCCATTCGACAGCGCAAGTATAGTCAAGTTTGTGTTCGCTACAGCCACTCCTGTCATAGTAATCTTAGCCTCTATGCTGCTATTCTGACTAGCACCCCACTAACACTTCTACCCATTGCCAGGACCACAACTATGATCAAACGCTTCCTGTTATTTATTGTACTCAGTATAGGCCTTATTCCCGCCAGCCATGCGAGCGACGTCTATCGAGACTGTATTAATCTGGTGACCGACTACGCGTACTACCGAGACAGATTCGATGCTATCGGATTTTCCAATCTATTCACCGAGGATGCATCCCTCAAAGTAGGGAATGGCACCTGGGAAGGCCGCAGTAATATCCGCGCTCGAATCGAGGGACTGGACAGTAGTGGTTCCATTCGCCATCTGATGAGCACAATCCGTATCCAACCGATCGATGCACTCAATGCAACGGGTGTAAGCTATGCAACCATCTATACAGCCTCTGCAGGGTCGAGTTCGACAGAGGGCTTCGCCATCATCGGCGAGTATCATGATAGCTTCGTACTAACCGATGACGGCTGGAAAATCAGCAATCGTGAGCTGAAGTCAGTTTTCTCCTATGAAGATAAATAGGCTATACCGATCAAGCTAGTATGGCTGCGCACAGAGACTACGTAGATGGCTAAAGGCATAACACGTTTCTATAGATGCGCAGCCCTTGTTCTAGCGTTGAGTTTACTTACCGCCTATGGGGCGGAGAATGACATACAGCTCCTCACCATCGAGGGCGACCTGATCGGGCTTAGTGAAACTTTCGATAGCACAGCCCTAGATCGGCAGGACGCTGTCGGGCTGGTTCACGAATACCATCGACTACTTCCTGAAGGCCTGCGCGCAGATGTAGAGTCTCTGCACCAACAGATGCTCAAACTGATACCGGATTTTGAAGTGGCCT
>Ga0222718_10000406_pt1 | contig 45273 bp, 62 predicted proteins | sample C33_27DmetaG_FD_165045 | JGI IMG/M metagenome (GOLD analysis project Ga0222718, IMG submission 165045) | Estuarine water microbial communities from San Francisco Bay, California, United States - C33_27D | ecosystem: Environmental > Aquatic > Marine > Unclassified | place: USA: California...
AAATATAGACAAGGAAGACGAAAAAAATTTAGCAACAGATATATATGTTGATAAAGAAACACATTTTGCAAAAACAGAATGGAAAGATAATAGAGGGTTACTTTTTATACCAAGTGATGAAAAGTGGCACGGTTTTGCTCCTATAGAATATACTGGAATAAGAACCATAATGATAATAAATTTTGTTGATACTGATGTATGGCAAAATACATCTCAATGTTTTATATGAAAAAAGTAATATCACCTTGTATAGATAAATGCTACACAGATGGTTATAAATGTCCTGGGTGTGGGCGTACTAATGACGAAGTTCAGGAATGGTTTTACGCAGAAGAGCCCAGAAGAAAAGAAATACTTGAGGAATGTGTCAAAAGATTAGACCCTGTAGCATTTGATGTTTGGGAAGAAAATTATGAATGGAAGTGTCAAGATTATGAAGACTAGATATTACATATTAGCAGGTGTATTATACACATTGTTTATAGGCTTTACCGCAAGTGCAATCCAAGGCAGACTTACAATGGAAGAACTCAAACCTGTGTATGAGGAAGAGTATTGTGAAGTTGTGAATGAATACACAGGCGAAGTAGATGGCGAACAATGGAATGAACTTTTTGTTATACTTGACGAGATTGAAGAAGAACGAAACGAATTACAGGAAATAATTGACGAAGGCATAGACAAGTACTACGAAGAAGAATTTGGCGAAAGCCGTAATCAAAGTGATGCTGATGCTTACATAAGTTTGTTTTACAATCTATCAGATCCTATTAATTGGATATTTACATTGATAATTGCTACATTTATAGCAGGTTTCTATCTAGCATTCTACAGTTGTAAACTTGCTATAGAAAGATATTTTAAAGGTAACAATACTGATGAGTAGAGGTTATATTGTAATAGCACAAAACAATGATACTGTTAATTATCTAGAGCAGGCATATGCCCTTGCATTAAATTTAAAATTAACACAGAGCACAGTCAATAGTCTGACAGTATGTATAGACGCTAAAACTAAAAAACTTATAAGAGCTAAACACAAAGAAGTTTTTGATAATATTGTTGATATACCCTGGCAAGACGATGCCGCAGATGCAGAATGGAAAATTAATAATAAGTGGAAATACTATTATATGAGCCCGTATGACGAAACTGTTATACTAGATACTGATATGATATTCCCTACTGATGTAAGTTATTGGTGGGATATAATGTCACAACGTGATGTATGGGCAACTACTAAAGTGAGAACATATAGAGGTGAAGTTGTCACAAGTAACTTTTATAGAAAATACTTCGCCGCAAATAACTTACCTAATGTGTATACAGCATTTTTTTATTTTAAAAAATCTGATCTAGCAAGTGAACTGTTTGCAATGATAGAAATAATTTTTCAGCACTGGCAAAGAATGTTCTATAAATATATGCCAAATGGAAAACCAGATTGGTTAAGTGGAGATGTTGCTTTTGCTCTTGCTATGCAAATACTAGGTATAGAATCAGAGTGCACCAGAGAAAATATAGACGAAGTTCCTACATTTATTCACATGAAAAGCCATGTACAAAATATACCTGATACCAGAATAAGTGAAACATGGACGGAAACCTTACCAACATATTACAACAACTATAAAGATTTTAAAATAGGAAACTTTCAACAATTATATCCATTCCACTATGTAGAAAAAGACTGGATGAGTATAAGTATGATAAAGCAAATGGAACAAGACTATGGCATTAAGTAAAGCAGAAGAAAGAAGAAAAAGATTTTTAGCAAACAAAGAACAGTTTGACGGAAACTATTATGCTATGCAAAAAGCAGAGTATGAAAAAGATGTTACTGTGTACTTCCTGGAAGACGGCACAATCACATGTGTATCTAAAGAACAGGATATAGAAGTATTAGAGGGTTGGAAATCTTATACTTTCGCTAAAGACCAAACTACAATTTTAGACGGCAAGAACTTAAACAACTACAGAGTAGCCGCAAATCCTGATGACGAAGACACTTACCATATTGAGTTAAAACCTATAGAAAGTCTGTATGTAAGAAATGAAGATGCTTTTGTACAATTAATAAAATATGACAAAAGCAAATCATATGATATAAAAGTAGGATTTAAAAATAATATGTTTAATGTTAGTGCAAGTACACGAACAAAAAATAAATATAAAGGAAAAGATTTAGATACAATTACTGCAAAAGGACATAAGCAATTAGTATTTTATTTTACAAGTGTAAACGATCCACATTTTATGATTTTTTTAATAAATATTTCTTTAAAAGATCTAATTGAAAACGGATCTGTTGCAACCGATGTTCCTAAAGACCTGGATCGATGTAGTGTATATACCCTAGAGGTATTTGATAAATATGTGCGTACTTAAAAAATACACAGGACGACACATATGGCGAAAATTGATGTTACAGAACTAGACATATTCTATATTTCTTACGATGAACCCAATTGCGAAGAACATTGGGCTGACTTATTAAATAAAGTACCTTGGGCTAAAAGAGTCCATGGTGTTAAAGGCTTTGATGCCGCTCACAAGGCATGTGCCAATCAATCCGAAACAGATCGTTTCATCACAGTAGATGGTGACAATATTGTAATGGATGATTTCTTTGAGCAAACCTTAGATGTTCCAGATACTGACCATGATGGTAAAGTTATTAGCGAATGTATTTTTAGTTGGAATGCTAAAAATATTTTAAACGGATTAGTATATGGTAACGGTGGACTAAAGTGTTGGCCTACTGAGTATGTAAAAGATATGAATACCCATGAAGCCGCAGAAGATGGTGAAGGCATGGAATTTTGTTGGAAGTTAGACTACATACAACTGAACGACACATTTAGTGAAGTACACCAAACAGCAAGTCCTTTCCAAGCCTTTAGAGCAGGGTTTAGAGAAGGTGTTAAAATGAGTACTGATCAAGGTACTCGTGTAAGACCAGACGAATTTAAACAAAAAATTTGGTGGCAAAACTACAACAGATTACAAACATGGTGTAACATAGGCAGTGACGTTGAAAACGGTCTGTGGGCCATATACGGAGCAAGACTGGGCTGTGATATGACTGTGAATAGTACATGGGATACCAATCAGATATCAGACTACGATTGGTTTAAAGACTTTTTTGATAATACGATATTACCTCGTTTTCCAGGAGACGAAGTATGCAAGTATACAAAGGTTAAATGGAATAATGAAATGCTAGAAATAGCAATAAAGGATTTAGGTGTAAAACTTAACGAAAGTATAAATGAAATGATGCTTTTTGATCCTAACCCACAAATGTGTAAATTTTTTAAACTAACTTATGTTAATCCTAAAAGATGGGGTGCCATGATAAGAGAAAAACAAATACAAGAATTGTTAGAAAAAGGATTGTTATGAAGAAATGGGTATTAGGTTTTGTAACTGGAATAGTCTTATTATTGTTAAGTGTTAATGCTTATGCTATTGATGTAGGCTTTGGTGCTGAAGTAGACGACGGTGATATGGAATTAGACCTAAGTATAGACTGGAATAGGGAAGTAGGACCATGGCAAACTAATATTGAATTTGACTTTGTAACTGAAGAAAGCGATGGAGAAGAAGAAGAAAATTTAACATATTTAAATATTAAACAGAATTATCAACGTACAGACAAGATGTATTTTCTAGGATTAGTACAAGTTGATAGTGACAAGTACAGAGATAGATATAAAACCAGAACAGTTATAGGCGCAGGGTTTGGGTACAAAATATATAGATCGGACCGCATAAAAATTAGTAATGAATACTCAGTTGCATATTTAGAAAGTGATAGTAGTGAAGCAATTATAAGAAATAGTACATGGATTACCTTTAAAATTGCAGATAAAATCAGTGCTACTAATAAGTTTTTATACGAATCAGGCGACGACTCATATACCAGAAACGAATTTAATTTAGATTACGAACTTGCAGACAATATTTCAGTAGGTATTGCATGGAGAATGATAGACGAAGGATTTCAAGACAGAGATACTAAGTCTATAAACTTTGGTATAAAATTTTAAAGTATGAGTATATATGATGATGCCGCAGATAAGGCCAAGGAACAACTAGATGTCATAAGCGAAACAATGTGTTACGCAAAATGGACACAGGTTTCTATGCACCTTACTAACGGCAAAACACATAGTTGCTATCATCCACCAACACACGATATTGATTTAGAAGAACTAAAAATAAATCCTACAGCACTACATAACACTAAAGAAAAGAAAGAGCAACGTGCTCAAATGTTAGCAGGTGAGCGACCAGAAGGCTGTAGTTATTGTTGGCGTATAGAAGATGTAGGTGGAAGAAGTGACCGTGTTTATCGCAGTGGAGAATATTGGGCACAAAATGCCAGAGAAGAAATAGCAGAAGCAGGTGCAGACGGAAATATAAATCCCAGATATGTAGAAGTTAATTTTAATCAAGCATGTAATTTTAAATGTAGTTATTGTTCACCACATTTAAGTACAACTTGGGAAAAAGAAGTAAAGGAACACGGCCCATATAATATTGTTGACGGTGAACATAATAATTTAGACAGTTTAAGTAAACAGCGATTACTACCACAAAAATTAGCACAAAACGAAAATCCATACGTTGATGCATTTTGGAAATGGTGGCCCGAGTTATATAAAAACTTAGAAGTTTTTCGTATGACAGGAGGCGAGCCTTTAATGGATGTAAATACATTTAAAGTCTTAGACTATGTGTATAAAAATCCCAATGCCTGGTTGGAGATGTCACTGACATCGAACATGGTACCACCTAAACCTATCTTAATGGATATGTTTATAGAGAAACTACAAAGTTTAGAAGAAATACAAATATGGGAAGACCCAGAAAAGTTTAACCCAAACTCAGGGAACAACTGGTATGTAGCACCAGCATGTAAGAACTTTGCCACATTTGTAAGTGTAGATGGTTACGGTGTACAAGCAGAGTATATGCGTACTGGTATGGATTTTTCAGTGCTACAAAAGAATGTAAAACGTATATTGAGCGAAACAGATAATAGTACTATAACATTTATTAATACTTTTAATGTGTTGAGTTTAACAAGTTTACGTGATTATTTACAATGGATTTTAGACTTGCGAGACGAATATGCTAAAGACCGACAGGGTATAAAATATATTCCTATTCCAGACAATGGCGATCACAAGCATGATGACTATGAAGTAAGACCCAAACAACGTATATGGTTTGATATTCCTTTATTGAGAGCACCACTGTGGCAATGTATACAGATTATGCCTGACTATTATCAGAGTTATCTGGAAGAAGCAATCGCATTCATGGAACTAAACAAAGCAGATGAAGTAAATATAGACTATAGAGGATTTAAAGATTTCGAAATAGATAAAGTCCGTAGAAACCTAGAATGGATGAAAGCAGGTTCTAATATGGATAAAGACGAACTACTTAAAGCAAGAGCAAATTTTTATAAATTTTTTACGCAACATGATGAAAGACGTGATACAAACTTCCTATCAACATTTCCTGAAATGGAAGATTGGTGGAGCATTTGTCAAGAAGCAGAGGCATTACTATGACCACAAAGCCAATAGTAGATGCTTTAAAAAAGGGTGTAGTTACAGTTGTATTTGAAAAAATAGGTACAGGCGAGATAAGAACTATGCCTTGCACATTAAATAATGACATCTCAGGTATTGAAATGAAAATAGGTGGATACACTAGTCCAGACAGTTTAATTATGTGGGGATTAGATGTTAAAGCATGGAGAGATGTACGGGTAGAAACCATAAAAGATTGGTATGTAGGTTACCCTAAGGAAAAATAATGGCAAGAAATCTATGTCTTGAATGTGGACTTTGCTGTAATGGAAAGGTATTTGAAGAAATGAGAGTTAGTCTTAAAGAAAGTAAATATTTTGCAAGTGCAAATTTAATTGCTACGGATACAAGCTCTAGTTATAGGGTAAATCAACCTTGTAATAATTTACAAGAAGGCAATAAATGTTCAATATATAAAAATAGGCCACAAGTTTGTATAGATTATAAATGTGGAGTGTTAAAGGCATATGAAAATGGAGAAATACATTGGGATACCGCACTAAATATTATTAAGGCAGTAAAAATTAAACCATCTATATTAAAGAGTAAATTTCGTGTCAGCACAGTAGAAAAATGGTATAAACAATACTGTGAGGACTCTAAGGAGAAATAATGGGAAGAAAGCAAGGCGAAAGTCACAGAGAATATAAAGCAAGGATGATTGATCCTGTTTCAGAATCCTTTTGTGGTGCAAAGTGGTACAATGCTACCATATGGTTAGGGCACGGTGGAACAACTAGTTGCCATCACCCTCCTGCACACCAAATTGATTTAGAAGAAATAAAAACAAACCCAAGTGCTATTCATAACACACGACATAAAAAGAAAATGCGTGATATGATGCAAAAAGGCGACCGTCCAAAAGAGTGCGAGTACTGTTGGAAAATTGAGGACATGGAAAAAGACTCAGACGGTAATGAGCCTGTAAGTGATAGAGTATACAAAACAGTTATATACGAAGACAAAGATTTAGATACTGCGGCTACCTTAGATCCACAGTTTGACGTAAACTTAAAAACATTAGAAATAGCATTTAACAGAACTTGCCAATTAGCATGTAGTTATTGTAACCCTGCTTTTAGTAGCACATGGGTAAAAGATATTCGTACTAACGGTGGTTATCAGGGAATTAAAAGTGATGCACGTGGACACTTTATAGACGATGCCCCCTACGCCGAACCTTTTGATGAGGGTCAAAAGAATCCATATGTAGATGCATTTTGGAGATGGTGGCCCGAACTCAGTAAAGATCTAGAAGAGATTCGTGTTACTGGTGGCGAGCCACTTATGACTCCAGACATATATGAGTTATTTGATTGGTTCGAAACAACAGACGAACCTAATAAAGACAATATGAGATTTGCTATTAACAGTAATTTAATGGCAAAGAAAGGCTTATTGGATAAACTTATTACAGGTACACAAAACATTAATAAGTTCCATTTATATTCAAGTTGCGAAGCATATGGCAAACAAGCAGAATATATTAGAGATGGCTTAGATTGGGATACCTGGACAACAAATTTTGAAAGAATATGTAGCGAAGCAAACCTAGACGGCTTACATATGATGATGACAATCAATGCACTATGTTTAGACACCATAGTGGAATTTTTAGATTGGATGCTAGGAATGAAACGTAAATACGGCCATAATCGTCCTGGATTTACCTGTAACATTTTACGTTTCCCTAGTTTCCAATCGCCTTTAACACTACCAGATAACTTGCGTAAACTTTACCATGATGAAATAAGTGCTTGGTTAGACGGTGTTAGAGATCGTGAAGAAAAAGATGCAAATGGACAACTATTAGTACAACCTTGGGAGCAAGACCAATTAAGTAGACTTATAGAATATTTAGATGTTGTTAAAACTCCGCACAGAAATACTGCTGATAGAGAATTACTAGAGCATGATTTTAAATTATTTTACGAACAGTATGATGCAAGACGTGGATTCAATTTTAAAGAAACATTTCCTAGACTTGCTGAGTTTTACGATAATATAAAAATTATTCCGATAGGTTTAGACGAACAAGATATACAAGCACCTAAAACACATGGTGTCACAGATAGTTTATACGCAAAACGTATCGTAACAGAAGATGGCGAAGTAAAAGTTGTTGAAATGAAAATGCGAGGACGTAAAACAGGCGAAAGTGATGAAGATTACGACAGCGATCTGTTTGAGTTTGAGCCTGATTACAAACCCAAAGGTGGCAGTAGTATAGGGTGGGATACTGAAGCAGATGGTTTAGGCGGAGCAGATGACTAAAGATATAAATGATATATTATTTATAGTCCAGGCTAGAACTAACAGCGAAAGAGTGCCTAACAAGATGCTTAGGCCTTTTGCTAATACTAACCTATTTGATATTTGCTTAAAGAAATTAAAGCAAACAAAGATACCCGCAGACAATTTTCGTGCTAGTGTACATGAATCTGAGCTTGAACAAGTGGTTGCAGACAATGGTTTTTTGTGCTATAATAGAAGTTACAGTAGTGCAAATAACGATAATAGTTTGCAGGAAATATATGAATGGCACAATAAGTATGATCATAAGTATGTAGTAATTATTAATGCGTGTAATTTGTTTTTGAAACCTAGCACCATAGATAATTTTATAGATGCTTACTGTAATAGCAAACACGAAGGAATGTTTGGTGTTATACCAAAGAAAAATTATTTTTGGAATAAACAGGGCTCATTACAAACACCATGGCCTAGTAGTTGCAACATTATGAATACTAAAGCCGTAGAAGAAACATACGAAGGAGCACATGTTTTATACGCAGGTAAAAGAGATGACATTGCAAAAGGGTATTGGATGGCACCAGCACCATATACTGCTAATGCACCCGAGCTGTTTGAAATAGAAGAATTTGAAAGTTTAGATATAGACTACGAATGGCAATTTGAAATGTACACACATTATTGGGAAAAATTAAATGGTTAACATTATTGCAGAGATAGGTATTAATCACAACGGTTGTATAAATACCTGTTTAGAAATGATAAAAGCGGCAAAAGATTCTGGAGCAGATTATGTTAAGTTCCAGAAACGTAATCCAGATGTATGCGTACCAGAAGCACAAAAATCAAAGATGAGATCTACTCCGTGGGGAGATATGACTTATTTAGAATACAAACATAGAATAGAGTTTGGCTTAAAGGAATACGAAGTCATAGACGACTACTGTAAATCAATTGACATTGGCTGGTTTGTAAGTGTATGGGATACCAGTAGTGTTAGGTATATGGAACATTTTAATAATGGATTAGTAAAAGTTCCTAGTGCAAAAGCAGACGACTTAGAACTAATACAATTATGCAAGGACACATTTGATCATGTAATTGTGAGTACAGGAATGTGTACCCAACAACAAATTTTTAATATACTAGACTTGTACAGTGACAGCACAGAAAAGAACGATCTAAGTATATTTCATACAGTAAGTGCATATCCTGTACAGACAGACTCGTTAAGGATGGACACTATAACATGGCTTAAGAGCTTCGGCTTCAGTGTGGGTTTCAGTAGTCACGAAACAAGTTTGTTACCTGCAAGTGCAAGTGTATTCAAAGGTGTAGATTGGATTGAAAGACACTTCACCTTTGACAAAGATATGTGGGGGACGGATCAAAAAGCAAGTAGCGATCCTAAGGAAATGCAGTTGTTAGTGAGTAACGTGAGAGTACTTGAAAAAGCACTGGGTGTTCGTGAAGGTGTTTTAGAATGCGAAAAAGAAAATATGAAGAAGATGAGATAATGCCGATAACAGATTTAAAGATTGCAATATGTATTAGCGGACAACTCCGCAAACTACCTATGACCAAACTGCATAGGATAGCATCGGCTTTAGGTGCAGATGTATATATACACACTTGGGATAACGAACACAATCCTCATCTTTCATCGTTACGTCAGTATTTTCCGGATGCAAAAATTACTGTGGAAAAATACGAAACAGAATTTGATAATATTTTAAAATTAGAAAACTCTTTTCCAGTTACACCAAACGGACCCGGCAACACCGTGTCTTTTAAAGAACGTTCGACTACTACCCTAAGATACCATTATGCACAATCATATACTGTTATTAAATCGTTGCAGATGTGCTTAGGGTCAGGCAAAAAATATGATTACATTTTTAGATGTCGAACTGATATAGATTTGCTTTTTGGACAATTTACACAAGAAGAAGAATTTGCTAAAGTAGATGAAAAAATAAGAGAGACATTGTATTTTCACAATAAGCACGAGTTTCATGAACAGGTACCACCTCTGAAAGATCCTAACAGTAAATACAATACTAGGCCTTTTATTGCATCTACTATGATATCTTACTACAAACGTGCAGTACATATACAAGATTGGTTTTGGATAATGAATCAAACAGCCTTAGAAAAATTATGTACAATGACACCCTCTGAAGCAGTTATGCGGTCTCAATTAATAACAAAGGATTATCAAATAGAATCAGGTCATCCACTTACAGATCCACCTTCACTTAAAACACCCTCGGTTTGGTTTAGAATGTTTGATACACTGGGAATAGTTTTTCTTTCATTAGTGGATCTTAGGATGAGTATATTTAGGTCACCTGAACCGTTAAACGTACCAGGTCATGGAGATATATTATGAGCGCAGAGTTATATGCTAATATAAGCATGGGCCATGAAAATGATTGGTCCACTATAGAAAAAAGAATAATTACAGCCGCACAATGTCATAGTGATGCCATAATTATATCTAAATCTACACCCAGTTTAATTATACCTGATAATAAAAAATATGTTAGTATAAACAGTAAATGGGGACACTTACCTTATATAGAAGTTGCAAAGAAAAGTGAAGTAGACGAACTAACTGTGCGAAAAATAAACAAACTAACAGAAGAGATTGGGATACCAGTTATATGGAGCATTACAGATACTGAAGCAGGCAACTGGGTAATAGAAAATACAGATTGTAATAAAATAAAAATACATTTTGATTCCAGAAACAATTTTGATTTATGGAAATTTTGTGAAGACCGGTTCCATCATGTTATTGTACCTTACGGCGGTATATTAGAAACCAACAGGCCCAAAAAATGGATGGCGATGGAAAACATATCTGTATATCATGCCGCATACAAGATGCCAAGCTCTGTTGAGGACTTAAATTTACATGTATTAGAGGAACTTAAAGAATATTCAAATACAGTAGGATATGAAGGAAGAAGTGCAGATATATATCCTGATTGTGCAGTAGAATTAAAAAATATTAGTTATATAGAAAAATTTTTAGGCGATGATGCTGGTGATCTTGGTGATGCTGTTTTAACACCTAAGAGATTTTATGATATGTTTATAAACTTGAACCAACTTGGGGTAGCAAATGGAGGCTAGATTTTGGACTCATAAATGCAAACAAGTGGGACACACAGGAACACTCAAAGGAGAGCCTTGCAACTACTGTGACGTAACAGAAGAGGATATAGAGCAAGAAGACATGTTTGATGATTTTTTACACAATCCTGAAATAATATGAGTAAAATAAGACCTAAATGGGAACATGGTGCTATGCACCCAGATTCGGAAAACAAAGTGTTTTGTACTGCACCCTGGACCCACACCTACATTTCTCCACAGTCAGAGAGGCGCCTATGCTGTGCTTCACGTGAAGATCATATGATGCAGAAGCAATATATAGATGCTAGTAACGATGAAAGTACAGGAATGTTTAGACCAGTAGGAACTATAGCAGATTATAAACCAGTCACATTAAAAGAACATTGGAACTCTCCTTATATGATGGACATAAGAAAGAAACTTATGGCAGGTGAGGAAATACCACAATGTAATGTTTGTAATGATAGTGTGTTAAGCCAAAGTACATATAGACAATGGTTTACAGGTTACTTATTTGAAAATAAAATAGATCAATGTTTTGAGGAGACAGACGAAAATGGATATACTACAATGGAACCTATCTCTTTTGATTATAGGGTTAGTAATTTATGCAATTTTAAATGCCGTATGTGTGGTGAGCCGCTCAGCTCAGCATGGGAGGCCGAGAAGCGAAAGCATGATCAATGGTCGCCTGAGAACCAGCCGTTCATGGTTCCAGAGAATAAAAAGATAATAGACAAGTTCCAAAAGGAAGTAGTAGAAGAAGAATTTTGGGAATATATTTGTAGTGGTACAGTAGAAGAATTGTACTGGGTAGGTGGTGAACCACTTATGTATGATATACACTGGCGAGCAATGGATAGGTTAGCACAAGATGATACACTAAAACTTGTACACTTACGATATAATAGTAATTTAAGTCGTGTGAGATTAGGTAAGCATTACTTGTATGACTGGTTACCACAGGCAAAAGACTGGACTATGTGTGCCAGTATAGACGGCACAGGTTGGATAGGAGAATTTATCCGTACTGGTCTTAAATGGGACGAGTGGGATAAAAACTTCAGAGAAGGCGTAGCATTACCAGGTGGACATGATAAAATGTTAATGGATTTAACACTTACAGGTCCTGGTATGCTGGACTTAAAAAACTTTTTTGACTATGCAATAGAACTAGATGTTAAAATAGAAACAAAAAGAATGTTTGCATTCCATAGCGATATAGTTTTTAGTCCTATGGCATGGCCTAGACATATATTAGACAGAATTATACATGAGAACTTAGACTATATACGTCCACGTGCAACACATAAACAACAAACACTTATTAATGAATTAGAAAATATGCTTACAGTTCCTACATTTGAGGAACAATGGCCAGATGAGCATGAGGATAACTTCTTTAGAGGCAGAAAATGGCAAAGGCGAATTGCAGAAATGAGACCTGAAGAAGCAACTACTATAGAAGATGTCTATAAATTAGACAGCGAATTATATGATTGGTGGATGAGAACAGACTACAAGGACAATCAGAGATAATGTTATTAGTAAAAAAAGATTGTAGTATGTTAGTATATAGTGTAGGGAAAACAGGCACTACATCTTTATTAAAATCTGTGTTAGGGTTCAACCCTCCTCCCTTTGCAGATGCAAGTTTATATACAAGCCTAGACTATGTTGGTATAGGAGAAGGTTCAGCAAGAGTAGTTTTAGAACATTTTGACCTTATTGATAAAGACGACCATGATCATATAGATCAATACGAGGGTTTAAAACGACTTATAAAAAATGGGGCGGCACCTCATTTTGTAATTAGAGAACCATGGCAACGATATGTAAGTGGTGTAAAAGAAGTGCTTTTAGACCTATTAGAACCTTTATATGGCAGTGAAAATGGAATAAAGTTAAACGAATTAGTATTAACAGATGCATCAAAATGCGAAAATTTATTGAATAGGTTTATGTACTTAACAGAATATAACGCAGTAAATTTATCAAAGTATAATTATAAGTATCATAAGTCATATGCTATAAATGATAATTACCATACTAGGAATTGGCTTAAAGAAATAAGCCATTTTAAAAATAAAACAATTATTACTAGTAAAAGCATAGATAAATTTACAACTGAGCTAGGATACATTCCGGTAGAATTTCAAAATACTACAGATAAAAAATTTAAAAGCCAGTTAAGCGAAATAATAAAAAAATTAAACATGTATTTTGTCCTTGAAGAATATCTCAGTCACGAAATAAAAGAGTACTCACGCCTACCTGATAAATATACAAGTAGTTAATACTACACAAACAACACAGGAGATAGAGATGGCCTCAGTCGGATTTATCGGTGTAGGTAAGTTAGGACAAGCCTGTGCCGAGATGGTCGCTGAAGTACATGATGTTGTTGGTTATGATGTTAATCCTGTAGAGCCTGAAAACTTTACAATGAGTGACACGTTGGAAGGAGCCGTAAAAGGACAAGATATTGTTTTTATTGCTGTACCTACACCGCATGACCCACAGTATGATGGAAAAGCACCAACCAGCCATTTACCAAACAAGGACTTTGACTACGGTTTAGTTAAGCAAGTTCTTTCGGAAGTGAATGCGGTTGCAACAAAAGACCAATTAGTAGTCCTTATATCAACAGTTCTCCCTGGAACAACCAGGAGAGAGTTTATTGATTTAATTCCAAATGCCAGATTCGTTTACAATCCATACTTAATTGCTATGGGTACAGTAAAGTGGGATATGGTTAATCCAGAAATGGTAATGATTGGAACAGAAGATGGAAGTGAAACAGGTGACGCATTGGAACTTGTAGACTTCTATAAAACAATTATGCAAAATACACCCAGGTACATTATAGGTACATGGGACGAAACAGAATGTATAAAAGTATTTTATAACACATTTATATCAGCAAAAGTTAGTCTAGTAAACATGATACAGGATGTTGCAGAAAAATCAGGTAACATAAATGCAGAAGTAGTTTGTGATGCCTTAGCAACATCAGATAGACGTATTATGGGTCCAGGATATATGAAGCCAGGCATGGGCGACGGAGGGGCATGTCACCCTAGAGATAATATCGCTTTGAGATGGATGGCAGAAGAACTTAACTTAGGTTATGATTTGTTTGATGCTGTAATGCTTAGTAGAGAAAAGCAAGCCGAGAACATGGCCCTTAGACTCACTAAAGAAGCAGGACAATGGCACCCAACAACTGGAACCTTTGTGCCAGACTTGCCAGTAGTTATTGTGGGTAAAGCATATAAACCACTAGTGGAATATGAGGCTGGTTCAGCCAGTATGCTTGTTGGACATTATGTAGAGAAATTAGGATTTAATCTTTACTACTACGATGAAAAGACAGGAGATATGCCGCCACAGGATGTTTTAGATAATCCTGCAGTATATTTACTAGCACATAATCCAGGTATCACATACGGTGATCAGTTAGATACAGTACCAGGCTGGTATGGAGATCATAAAGTAACTGATTGCGATGACGCACTAATATCAACTGGTAACGGAACAGAACTAACATTTTGTAAGGGAAGTGTCGTAATTGATCCATGGCGTAAAACACCAGATATGGATGGTGTAAAAGTAATACATTACGGAAATACTAGGAAGTAATATGTCTGATCCAAAATATTGTTCACTACTCTGGAAACACATTTCAAACGAGCCTTTAGGGCATGTAAGAACATGCTGTATTGCCAGAGATAGAGTATCTGATGAAGCAGGCAGAGAATATACTTTGGGTCAAACTTCTGTACGTGATATATTTCATAGTAAATATTATAAAGAAATAAGACAAGCAGTACGTGATGGCGAAATGCCTAAAAATTGCGAGCCTTGTTGGCAAGATGAACGAAACGGTAAAAAATCTAAACGTCAACTTTATAATGAAATTGCTGAGCAAAGATATGGCGAAATAAATTATGATGAAGAACCTGACTTACCAGAAGATTTTCAACTTATTTTAAGTAATACTTGTAACTTAAAATGCAGAAGTTGTAATCCTAATTACAGTAGTAAGTGGGTAAAAGAAGCAAAAGACAGAAAACTACCTTACATAGAAGAAACAGTAAAAATCGGAATGAACGATAGTGCTTCTAAATTTTGGACAGAGATGGATCAATGGTTACCAAGTATACGATTTTTAGAAGTTATGGGTGGCGACCCACTGTATATGAAAGAGTTTAGAGTATTTGCTGATAAACTTATGGCAGATGGCATCTCAAATGATTTGGAAATATCTTTCAGTACAAATGGAACAACAGTAAATAGGCCCTTTATAGAAAAAATGCTTAACAACTTTAAGAGTGTTGGGTTTAATGTAAGTATAGATGCGGCGGCACAAAAACGTTTTGATTATTTAAGGCATGGTGCTAGTTGGAAAGAAGTGGCAGATAATTTAGATTGGTTTCATGAATTGCTAATAGATAGAGGAATCAGTATAGGCATAACCGTAACAATAACAGCATTAAATGTTATGTATTTGGCAGAATTACATAAAATATTTGAAGAGCGTTGGCCAAAATTTATTATTTTCCATAATATGGCAAATTTTCCTACATGGTTTAATTGTAATGTTTTTCCAGAAGAGTGTAAACCAGAAATAGTAAAAACTTTAGAAGACCCTTCTAAATTTAGAACCGAATATCAAAAAGAGATTATGGGTATATTCCATCATGTAATGACTCCTCGTATGCAAACTACCTTACCTTATGGTACAAGTGGTGAAGACACAGTTGAAGCAGAAATAGAAAAACGTTGGTTTATGTTTTGTAAAGAAATTGTTGCAGGTGATTTATATAGGGGAGAAAATTTTAGAGAATCTTTTCCTGAACTATTTGAGATATTAGTAAAACACAGAGTATTTAATTACGACACAATGGTATATAATATCGAAAATATTCCAGACTTTGGTAACCTACAAGCAGGAACTATCATATGAGTATAAAAGACAATACTTTTTGCCCATTGCCCTGGTTACATTTAGGTACACACCCACACGGTGGTGTAACTCCTTGTTGCATATCAGATATGACAGCAGGAAAAAATAGAGCAAGAAATTACGGTGAAGAACGAGATGAGTTCTTTAACTTAAATGATCACGATATAGAAACACATATGAATAGTGATTATTTTAAAGAAATTAGATTGGAGATGCTAGAGGGTAAAGAACCAGTAGCATGTAAAAGATGTTATGATGAAGAAAGAAAGGGAATTGAGAGCAAACGAACTTACGAGTCCAAGATTTATAGGGACTATGACTCCGATTACGCATCCAGACTTACTGGTGCGGATGGGGGCATACCTATGGATCTTCGCTTTGTTGAGCTTCGGCTTGGTAATGTTTGCAATGTTAGGTGTCGTACTTGTAATCCAGCAAGTAGTTCACGTTGGGTGGCAGACTATAAAAAAATTGTGGATTCCCTGGACTTCGTAAACGACGGATACAGTTGGTTAGATCACAAGCATGACTTCCAATGGCCTGAAGATGAAAACTTTTACAATGATTTATTTAAATGTGCTCCTAACATGGAAGTACTATACATAAACGGTGGTGAGCCAACACTAATAAAAGCACATTGGAAGTATTTAGAAATGCTTGTGGAAAGTGGTCGTAGTAAAAATATTATACTATGGTATAATATAAACATGACAAGTATTCCAGATAAGGCAATACCATTATGGAAAGAATTTAAAGAAGCCAGAGTATGTCCAAGCATAGACGACCTAGCACACAGAAACAAATACATAAGGTTCCCTACAGAATGGTCAGATGTAGAGAGCAATTTAGATACTATATTAGCAGTACCAGAACTTACTGTTAGAATAACACAAACTGTTAGTGCATATAGTTACATTTATTTGGACGAGTTTTTAAATTGGGCGCCGTGTCCAGTTGATATGAACTTTGTTTATGACCCAGATTACCTATCGCCTGGAATATTACCTCCTGTCGTGAGACACGAGGCCCATGCCAAGTTTAGAAAAACGATGGGTAACAGACATGAACTCGGAACATTGTTAAGCATGTATAATGACGATGATTGGGATGAAGTTAAGTGGGAACACTTTTGTCGGTACAATGACGAGTTAGATAAAATACGCAATCATGAAGATGGTTGGAGGGAAGTATTCCCTGAATTAATAGAAATATTGGATAGACATGGAATTCAGCACAAATATTGAAGATCACGAAAATGATGTAATGTGTATCCTGCCCTGGATTCATATGCACCCGTGGCCTAATGGCAAAACTATGTTATGCTGTGACTCGCCCTGGGAAGACAACATTGGAGATCTTCGTGAGAACAGTTTAGAGGAAGTATGGAACAGCGAAAAAATGAAACAAGTTCGCTTAAACATGTTAAACGGTAAAAAGTGTTCGCAATGTGTACGTTGCTATGAAAAAGAAGATAAAGGACACGACAGTTTAAGAGTTAGAAGTAACCGAGATTGGCTAGAACCACATTGGGATAAAGTTGCAAAGACTAATGCAGATGGCAGTTTAGACGATTTACATATTGTATATTTAGATTTTCGTTTTAGTAACGTATGTAACCTACGTTGTAGATATTGTGGCCCTGAACTAAGCAGTAATTGGTATGCTGATGCAAAAGCAAGTACTTTCAATATAAGTCCAACAGAACGTATCATACAAATCCGTAAGGATGTAGATAACTTTATGGAAGAATTTGACCCTATGCTGGAACATATAGAGCAAATTTACTGGGCTGGTGGTGAGCCCATATTAATGGACGAGCATTGGGGCATAATGAATAGGCTTGTTGAAATGGGTAAAACAGATATACGCATTTTTTATAATACGAACTTCACAACATTAGACTATAAGGGACAAAGTGTATTAGACTTATGGAAAAACTTTGATAATATAAGTGTAGGTGCAAGTTTAGATGCAGAAGGTGTACGTGGAGAGTACCAACGTAAAGGTACAGTATGGGCAGATGTTGAAAACAATATAAAGCAATTAAAAGAAACATCTCCTGAAGTAGATTTTTATATTAGTGCAACAGTTAGTGCCTATAACGCCTGGCATATAACAGACTTCCATAGAAGTTGGGTAGATAAAGGTTATATTAAACCAGCAGATTGGTATATGAATGTATTACTAAACAACCAACGTTTTAGAATGAGTGTGTTACCACAAGGTTTAAAAGCAGAAATAAAAGCAAAATGGCAAAAACATTTAAAATGGTTAGAGCCGCAAGATAATATAGGCAGAGCAACTGAAGGATATAAAAGTTCTATGTTATTTTTAGACGATGACCATACACATTTACTAGCAGAATTTAAAGCATTTAACATAGAATTTGATAAATTAAGAGACGAAAACTTTGAAGATGTATATCCAGAGTTAGCAGGAATATGAGTTGTATTTTACCATTTATAAACTTAGAAGCCAGAACAGACGGCACAATGGCAGTTTGTTGTATTATGCAGGAATCTGCTAAAAAAGATGATGGCACAGAATTTAATTTAGCAAATGGTGATACCTTAAGCGATGTAAAAAATAGTAAATGGTTAAAAGCCACACAACAAAAGTTTTTAAAAAATGAAAAATTAGAAGCATGTAATAATTGTTGGCATGAAGAAAAAGCAGGAATACAAAGTAAAAGATTAAGAGAAAACTTCTATTGGGGGGAGGACTTTACATCTAACACTAAAGCATTAGACTTAAAATTAGGCAATATTTGTAACAGTAAATGTAGAATATGCAGTAGTTTTGCTAGTAGCCAATGGGCGGCAGAAGAAATAAAAATAAATCCTAATAATGAAGGTGCTAAAAAGTTTAATAAACTGGGTATGTGGCCAAAAACAAATGAACATTTTTGGAAAGATATTGATACCCATTTACAGAATATTGAGAAGTTAGAATTCTTTGGTGGTGAGCCCTTAATGATTGAAAGGCATTATGAAATTTTAGAAAGATGTGTAGAATTAGGTATTGCAAAAAAGATTAGTTTATCGTATAATACTAACGGTAGTATCTTTCCTGAAGACAAAATACAGTTATGGGAACAATTTAAAAAAGTAGAAATATTTCTTAGTATAGACGACATAAATGAGAGATTTGAATATATTAGATTTCCAGGCAACTTTACAGAAGTTATAACTAATTTAGGACATTTTAGTAAACTTAATAAAGATATATTCTCAATAGGCATTTTTCAAACTATAAGCATTTTTAATATTATGCATATGACTGAATTAACAACCTTTATAGATAGACATTTTGAAGATATAGACATACATTACAATATGGTGTTTACACCCAGTCATATATCTCCTAAAGTTTTACCTAGAAGAATAAAAAAGAAACTAAACAGTTTATATAAAGAAAATAATGCAGATCATGTAAATAATACATTAAAGTTTATGAATGGTGAACAATACCCTAAAGAGGAATATGTTAATTTTTTAATACAAACAAAACAAATAGATAAGTTTAGGAAAGAGCAATTTGAAAAAGTATTTCCAGATTTATTTAAATTTATAGAGAAAGATTGGAATGGAATACAGTAAAACATTTTGTCCGTATCCCTGGATACATGTAATGACTCAACCCACAGGTACTGTGAGTTGGTGCTGTGTTGCGAGAGATAATTTTAAAAATGACGATGGTTCAATGGTTGATCTGAATCAAGGACACAAAATAGAAAGTGTCTGGAACAGCAATCATATGCGTAAAATCCGTAAGCAAATGATAGAAGGCGACGTGGTAAAAGGTTGCGAACATTGTTATGATTTAGAAGATATGGGCTTCCCTAGTTATAGAACAAATTATATTAGGGATTGGTTTGAATACAGTGGACGAGGAGAAGAAATCCATGAAATAATAGAGCGTAGTATAAACAACGACTATAGAGTAGAAGAATCCCCAATGTACTTGGATTTTAGGCTAGGCAATATGTGTAACCTGAAGTGTAGAATGTGCCAACCACAAAATTCAAGTCAAATACAAAAGGAATATAAAAAGATAGAACAGGCTGAACCCAGGGCAGGGCAATTTATAAAAGATAACTTTACCTGGGGGCAGTTTGTTGACAATTTAACTAATTGGGAAGACGATCCAGAGTTTTTACGTCAAGTAGAGGAATGGTTGCCTAATGTGAGCAAGTTATACTTTACAGGTGGAGAGCCAACAATTATTGAACGTGTATATTGGATAATGGAAAAGTGTGTAGAGATGGGTATTGCTAAAGATATAGAGCTAGTATTCAACAGCAACATGACAAACATTCAGAAACGTTTTCTGGACTTGGTAGAGCAGTTTAAAAACGTATTAATGTGCGTAAGTGTAGATGCTTATGGACATGAAAACGAGTATATACGTGGTGCTAGTCACTGGAAACAAGTAGAAAAGAATTTAAGAAAGTATTGTGCTAGTGACGTTATTGGTACTGTACTGTTTAGTCCTGTTATACAAATATATAATGTATTAACTATTACAAAATTACTGTCTTTTATAGAAGAGTTAGAAATTGAATACGGCAGACAAGTATTTGTGACATTTTTAATTTGTGATTATCCTACCAGTTTAGATTTTAGAAACTGCCCTGAGCAAGTTAGAGAAGTTGCCGCAGGTAGATTAGAAGGCTGGTTAAAACAAAGTAAGGTACTAGCAAATAGACCTGAAAATGTGCAAAGTATAAATGCAACTATAAAAGCATTAAAAGAGAACCGCAAAGAAAATTGGGAACAGGAATTAGTAACATTTAAAAAATATACTAATTTGTTAGATAAACAAAGAGAAGAATCCATGGAGGAAGCATTACCTGAACTTCATAGATTGATGTATAATGCTAATAGATAACATTGCATTTTTTGGTGATAGTTTCTGTGCTGACTTTGAAGATTCCTATATAGAAAGTTTAAGCAAAGACTATAACATTACTCATATGGGATATCATGGTACCGGATTAACTTATGCAGTTGATAATTTTAGAAATTTCCTAAATAATAATAATTTAAGCAACACATTTTTTGTATTTTGTAATAGTGCAAGGGTCAGAAAACAAATACAACATCCTAATGGAGAACGGCCATTACCTTTTAGTAATGACCCTGGAATTGAGGAGGATTTTAGTAAAAAGTTTATACAAGCAATATCTCTACATGAAATATATATTCAAAATCACAAAGAGGACCTAAGGAATTATTTAAATGCTTTAGAGGCTCAGCAATGGCTAATACATAAATTTAAGATAAAATACTTTAAAAGATTTTTATGTTTTAAAAGTGAAGCAAATGTGTTAAACTGTCCATTAAATTTCTTTTATGATAATACTAGATTTAGTAACTTAGTAGACCTTAGTTGCTACTTTGAAAAAAACGCACATAAAAAACCAGAATATAAAAACCATTTCAGCCCACAAGGAAATAAAGCAATGGATTTCATAATTAGAGAGGCAATAAATGAACATACTAATTAATGGTTGTAGTCATACAGAAGCAAGTGAATGTGACAAAGGTCTGTCAGAGTTTTTATCTGAAAAACTAAATGCTACAGTTACAAACATAGCCAAAGGTGGTGGAGGAAATCATCGTATACTTCGCACAACTATGGAGTATTGCGAGAGCAATCAAGTAGATTTAGTTATTATTGGTTGGAGTACACACGAAAGATTTGAATTTGCTTGGAAGGGAGAGAGGAAAGATTATACACTATATAAGCAATCTGATCAAGAAGATTTACAAAAGTTTTATAGATACTTAGACTTAAATGTTGCTGATTGGAATATTGGATTAGAAGACACCATAACATATCAATATGCTTTACAAGTATATTTAGAGGCTAATAATATAGATTATTTGTATAGCAATATGTTTAACAGCATACCAGATAACTGCCAGATACCACTATGGAATAGCATAGATACAAGTAAATACTATAAACCAACAGAAAGTTTTATAGAAAAATATATGGAGTCTCACCCAGACGGATTTAGTGAAACAAAACATATAACTAATCAAAAAATATACCTAGACATAGCAAATGATCTAGTAGAAATGTATAAATGGAGATATTTTACATGAGCCAAGAAGATAAAAATACTGAACCTAAAGTAGAAAATGAAGAGCTAGATCTTACTGCTGAAGAGGAAGAGTTATTAAAGAAGAAATTAGAAGAATTAAGAAAAAGAGATCCATTCGTATATAGATAATGAGGATTTTAGGGCTTAGTTTTGGATTTCATGATGCTGGTGCCTGTATGCTACAGGACACCACAATAGAATTTGCTGGACACTCAGAACGTTACAGTAAATTAAAAAATGATGCATGGATTAATCATAAACTTATAGGTGCCGCAATAGAAGGCGGAAAACCTGATGTAATAGTGCTACATGAAAAAGCATGGCTTAAAAAGTTAAGAAATATTTACGGCAGAAACTGGTACGGTCTAAAAGAGCCTACTCAAAAACAATGGATTAAAAAGTTTTATCCTGAACTTAAAGGCATACCTATAAAAGATTATTATCATCATGAAACACATGCCGCCGCAGGTGTACTTAGCAGTAACTATGAAGATTGTGCTGTAATGGTTATAGATGCTATTGGCGAGTTTGATACTGCAAGTATATGGCAATGGAAAGAAGGAAAACTTAAAAAGTTACATAGCATAAAATTTCCCAGTAGTTTAGGATTGTTTTATAGTGCTGTAACACACCATGTAGGGTTAAAACCTATGGAAGATGAGTATATACTGATGGGCATGGCCGCTTATGGTAAGGCAGAAAACTGGAAACCATTAAGTAAAAAAATGGGCCATAGATTCTTCCATCACAAACATCCATGGATAAGCCATAGACAATCCATTTTAATGAAAGAAAATCTGCAAAGAGGTCTACCTCCAAAAAGTTTTGTAGGAGTAGATGAATTTGATATGGCCGCGGCCGCACAAGATCAAGTTGAACAACGTGTAAATGCGTATGCTCAATACGCCAAAGAACTTACTGGTAGTAACAATTTGGTTTACATGGGCGGAGTTGCACTAAATTGTGTAGCCAATAGTATGCTAACAGATATATTTAAAAATATTTTTATAATGCCTAACCCAGGAGATTGTGGTAGCAGTTTAGGTGCCGCCGCTCTTGAATTATATAATAAGACGGGAGAACGTGTTAAGTGGGAAACACCTTATTTAGGATACAATATAGAGGGCAAGTATCCAATTAAAAAAGCATTAAAAAGTTTAAAAGAGGGGGAACTCTTTGGGATAGCAAATGGAAGAGCCGAGTTTGGACCACGTGCATTAGGTAACAGAAGCCTATGTGCTGATCCAAGAGGGCCTGATGTTAAAGATAAAATGAATGTTATCAAAAAACGTCAAAAATTTAGACCGTTTGCACCAATGATTTTGGAAGAGCATGTGCATGATTATTTTGAAATGCCAGGAGGTATTTCCCATGCACCATATATGCAGTTTGTTGCAAAGTGTAAAAAGCCAGATGAGTTTCCTGCTATAATTCATGAAGACGGTACTAGCCGTGTTCAAACAGTACGGAAAGAAGAACATCCTGACTTGCATAAACTTCTAACAGAGTTTTACAAAGAAACAGGCTGTCCCATGTTACTTAATACAAGTTTAAACATAAAAGGACAACCTATTGTAAATGATGAAGAAGATGCCAAAGCCTTTGCCAAACACTATGAGGTAAAGGTACATGTCAGAGACTGATTGGCATAAAATTCAAAGAAAACTAGAAGGCAGATGTTATATGTGTGGGGGTGACCTGCCTGAGCACAGAGGTGTATGCCCTGTATACGGTGAAGAATTACATAAAAAATGGAACGGTATAAACAAAGGCATAGACGAAATAGAAGACGCAGTCCAATATATACTACAAAAGAATAATGTTTGATATTTTTTACATAGGCGAAAACATAAAACTTGCAGATGATTTTCCATTTGCAAAACAAGTATCTAAACATGATCAAATAAAACCTAATACAAAAATGTATTGGGTAATAGAACCAAATATTGAAATTACAGACACAGACGTTCTATCATATAGACCTGAAGCACATGATACTATATATGAGCATGTTTGGAAATGGGATACTAGTAACTATGGTGGATTACGGTTATTGCCTAAAAAGGAAAGTAAAGGCGTAAAAGAAATTAACAAAGTAGTTTGCAAAAAAAGTTTTGAAAAACTAAACACAAAAACACCAGGAAAATATTTTGATAAGAACCCTTATGCTAGTCATGTATGGTGCATAGATAAAGATTACAAGTTATCAGAAGATATTAATTGGGCTCCTAGTAATTTTGAACCAAACTTTATACATAGTTTTCATTTACGAGGTCAATTAGAACATAAGTATCCTGACAAAGAAGGCGGAATTAAATTATATCCAAGAGAATGGAAATCAGCAGATACAAAATATCATAATTTTTTAGATGCTAAATTAAATTATCCTATAATGTTTGTGAGAGATATAGAGGATTATAGCCAGAGAAATACATTTGCAGATGAATATGTTTGGTTAATAGATAGTGGCCACAAAGTAAACCATAAAACATTTGATTGGGTTCCTAGTCCTTTTGAAGATAGAATGATACATAGTTTTAAAATGCCTTACCAGTTACAAGAAAAATTCCCTGGTGAGATGGGTGGTATAAGACTAGTGCCTAAAAGATGGAAGGATGCTGAAACTAAGATACATAAAGAATGTCCTATTGAAGATGAAAATTATGATGTATTTTATACAAACAAAAAATTTGATGCAGATACTTTTGATTTTTATGCCAAACGTTCGGAAACAGAATGGTTTTGGGTAGTAGATCGAGATTACGATTTTAATGGCAAACTGTTATATGTACCTGCAACTTATGAAAGAGATTATATTCATGTTTTTAAATTACCAGGTTTTTTAGAATATCGTTATTATATTAGTATTACAGAGTTATGGGACGAGCGAGTGAGTGGAATCTATCTTGTATCAAAAAACTTTGATAACACTAAAAGAAAATTGCACATAGAAGAAAATCCTGTAAAATATGACGTATTTTTTACAGATAATTTAAATGACTATAATACTTTTGCTCGTAAAAGTAGAACCGATATGTTTTGGTTAATTGATGATAAAAGAAAAGTAGATCCTAATATACGTTGGCTACCTAAAGAAGAAGAACAAAAATATATAAATGAATTTACTGATGGTATGAAACTAATACCTAAAAACTTTGAAGATGCTATTGTAAAAACCCATGGTTCTATAAAAAGTTTTGGTCGTGAAGAATACGAAAAGTTTACAAATGAGGAAGAAGGCAGAAAAAATACAAAACTAGATTGGTTTTGGGTAGTAGATAATGATGTAGAAGTACTTGAGGATTTTGAGTTTGATTATATTCCAGATGAATGGGACAAAGGCAAAACTCATGTATGGCAAAAACTTAATCCTGTAACAAAAAGACAATACGATTACGGTGGTGTCACACTATATCCTAAAGTAAAACAAACTAAAGGAAGGCCCAAATATATTAGAGAACCTTCTTGCGTACAACAAGAATATCCAGTATATTACTTACAGGCATCTGATTATGAAAATGGCTTACAGAGCGTCTATGAGCGTCTATCAGCACAGTCTGACAGTAAGATGTACTGGGTTGTAGATGCTTTTACACGGTTAGACCCTGATTTTAAGTTTAGTTATTACCCCACACAATGGGACCAAGAGTATATTCATGTATTTTTAAACGAAGATAACGCACATACGAGCGTCAGATTAGTTCCTAAAGAGCTATTTACTACAGAACAATACACAGACAAAGACATAGAGAACAACAGTTTTGAACCCTTAAAACTTATAAATACTATTGCGAGCCTTAGGCCAAAATGGCCTGTTATTCACTTGCAAAGTTTAGAAAAGAACGAGTTTATAAACGCGATAAAGGATATAGAAACTCCCTTTGTTTGGACTGTAGACCCAGATGTGAAAGTGGATCAAAAATTACTCGACAGTGGATATCTGCCTGCAATAACCAACACTAACAAAGTACATGCCTGGCAAAAATTAAATCCTTTGACTAAAAAAGTACATGCATATGGTGGTGTAAGGTTATGGCCTACAAATAAAGATTATACCGATATTAAATCTGATGACTTACGATTAAACCGAATAAAAAATATACAGTATGTAAAAGAAGTAGGCTCGACAACAAAAGCCTTTGATGTAGTCTATTTAAGTTATAAAGAACCTTTTGCAGATAAAGGGTTTAATAAACTACAAGATCACATAAGAAGTAATTCTAATATAGGCTTAATATGGATAAGAGATGTTAAAGGTATTTTTGAGGCACACAAAGTAGCGGCAAGTAGAGTAAATACTAAAATGTTTTGGGTAGTAGATGCTGATGCAGAAATAGATAAAGAATTTAATTTTGATTACATTCCTGATGTGTATGACCAGGAAGTTGTGCATGTTTGGGCAAGTAAAAATCCTATAACACAAGATGAATATGGATACGGAGGAGTAAAATTATTCCCTACAGAAATGGTTAGAAATGCCACATCATGGGGATTAGATTTTACAACAGGATTAAGTTCTAGATTTAAATCTATGCCACAAGTAAGTTGCATTACTAGATTTAATACTGATGCATTTAGCACTTGGAGGAGTGCATTCAGAGAGTGTGTAAAACTTACACTTAATGATGATGCAGAAAGTAAACAACGATTAGATACTTGGATCAACACTAGGGGAACGGAGGCTTTTACTGACGAAGCAGTAAAAGGAGCACTAGAGGGGAACACTTTTGCTAAAACAAATAAAAACAATCTGGCAGAACTAGATAAAATTAATGATTTTGGCTGGTTAAGAGAGCAGTATGATAAGTCTTAATACCTGGAACGAAGTAGAGCACTATATAGATAACAGTTATCTACATATTCCTCCCAGTTACTTTGAAAGGGCAGTAATGGATAGACGTTATCCACGTGATGCTTTTAGCAAAGGACAATTAGCAAGTAAAAGTTGGTTACTGCAAGAGTTAAGCAACATAAAAGACTTGCCAGAAGACATGACCATAGCATTATTAGGATGCTGGATAGGTGCTATTGTAGAACCTTTACTGATATCAACTATTAAGATTGAACGCATATATGGTTTAGACATTGATGCACAAAGTATAGAACTTGCAGAAAAGTTTAATCAAAAACATGTAGCAAACAGTTGGAAGTTTAAAGGCGTAGTTGCAGATGTAAGTATGCTAGATTGTAATCATATGGAGTTTGAAACAGGAGGTGAGCTAATAAAGGTATCGCCTGACTGTATTATAAATACCAGTTGTGAACACATGGGTACAGAATGGTTTGAGTCTGCTGGAAGTGACCAACTTATAATTATGCAAACAAATGATTCAGAAGAGTTTGACGGTCATATTAACGTATGTTATACTGCTGAAGAAATGCAACAAAAATACCCATTAAGTAAAACGCATTTTGTTGGCAGTTTAAAAACACCAAGTTACACTAGACACATGCAAATAGGATACAAATGATAGTAATAAATTTCTTTGGCGGACCCAACTCAGGTAAAAGCACACAGGCCGCAGGTATATTTCATAAGATGAAAATTAATGGATATACTGCTGAGCATGTAAACGAGTATGCAAAAATGTGTGTATGGGAAAATAGGATAGACCTTCTGGAAGACCAACTTTATGTAATGGCAAAGCAAAATCGCAGAGTTAAAAGATTGCAAGATAAAGTAGATATTTGTATTACTGATTCACCTGTAATGTTAAGTTCTATATATCGAGATGCCTATGGCGATCCTCACTATAGCGATACATTAGATAAGATAGCATTTGAATGTTTTAACCAAAATCAAAACATAAACTTTATGTGCAAAAGAGTAGATCAAGATTGGGACGGTAGTAGCAGAGCACAAGATTATAATGAGGCATTACGAATAGACGATAAAATGTATAAAATGTTCAGGGACTATAATATACCTTTTTATCATTTAGATATAAACAAAGACACAATAGATACTGCTTATACATATATACAGAAACGCCTAGAGAAGAGGAACTTTTGAATGAAATTAGCAGTTTGCGGTTGCAGTTGGAGTAGCCGAGACAGACAACAACCGGGTTTAGAGTTTGGCCAACTTATTGCTGACCATTATAGTTGGGACTATGTTAATACCGCAGTTGCAAGTGCTAGTAACTTTATAATAAGATTACAAATACAACATGCAATAGAAAACGAAAGTCCAGATTTGTTTATTGTAAACTGGACTAATCCAGCAAGGATAGAATGGAACTTTGCCGGCAAGGAATATGATCCTTTACAAGGTTTAAAACAAGTAAGTTATACAACAAGTACACATTCGCCTGACGATGAGCGTCATCCTGCTGGAGAATTAGTAGATCCCACAATAGCATTTAACACATTCCAGAGTTTATTTTGTGAGGATTTACAACTCAGTTTTACAGAAGTATGTGAAACTTATCCTGTAATGTCTAGTACCTGTACAGAAAAAAACTGGAATGCATTACGCCATTATTATACAAATTTATACGATACTGCATTAGAATGCCACAAGCAGATCTTTATAATGCAAAGTGCTATACAGGAATTACAAAGGCACAATATACCCTTTTTAATGAGTCCAAACACATTAGATTTTTTACACGATTTACAAACATTACGTGGTGAAACAGACCCACAGAAAATATTAAAAGACAGTTACTACCCATTATGGGATATGATACCTGAGAGAAATAAAATAGATGGTGTTGCAAGTATGTTATCAGAAGTTGACAGCAAATTGTATAATACTTATGATGAAAATCCAGGACGATTACTTAGTAGCCACATATCCCCACTTGCCCACAAGGCTTATGCAGAAAGGCTAATACCCAGTATTAATAATTTGATTATATAAGTCTATAGAATGTGTCCTGGGCAATGACATCAAGTGACTTCTATTATATACTAAAGTTTCCTGCATATCCTTTAGCATATCTATAAATTCTTTATGCTCTAATTTTATTAAGTCAGTAACAATATCTATAATTTTGTCAGAACGTTTTATTTCATCTGTTTCTGAGTCATAACCTTCGTCCCACCAATTACTAAAAGTTTTAAACCCTAACTCATGCAAATGTGATAAACTGCCAGGCATACCATTTACGATAAACGGCTGTAAACATGCAATAGGCTTCAGTGTTTTTTCATTTATAAACATATGATGCTTGTCATAATGAAATAAACTTTCATTCACTACTTGTATATAACTTACTTGTTGTAGTTCCCACCCCATAATACTTACTAAATTAGGAGCATCTAAGTCTAAACTTAGATCATATTCCATAGGTAACATAGGTACAAGCTCTGGAAAATCTTGTGTATAAAAATCCATATCACACTCGTCTGGCTTTCCTAATGTACATAAAACATCTGGGCTATCTTTAAATGCATCAACAAATCTAAATCTGTTTTCGTCTGGCCTTCTATTAAAACTAGATATTTTGTACTCACGTTCTGCAAAAGATTGTTCTGCTTCAAACACCATAACATCACTATCTTCTGCGATGGGTTGCAGACAAGATCTGCCTACCTCCACAATAAATCTATTAAAATATAAATCTAAATTATGCACATTATATGGGTTGCTATCAACATATAAGTAGGGTTTTTGTATGTTATACTTGCTTAAAGTGTTGTCTATTATGCTTTTATACTGGTCATACTGGTGCTGTATGCTGTTATTTCTGCTCTCAAAAGTGTAATCAAACAGCAGGAAACACTTGTCGTTTTGTATGTCTTGTACTACTTTATCGCTTATTTCGTACACATAGTCTGCGTCTAACATAGCAGTAAGTATTAAATGGTATATATACTTGCCTTCTATCATTATGGTATCTGTAGAAACAAAGTAATCAGTATTACCAAAACACCTTGAAAGGTTATCTTCCATAGTGAATTTGTTATGCTGATCATAACCGATATATATTTTCTCCATATCAGTATTTAAGTAAATACTACTATGAAATTAGTAGTTTGCGGTTGTAGTTGGAGTAGTAGAGATCACGCATATCCTGATACTGAGTATGGCTATTTCATCTCTAATGAACTTGGCTGGGATTATCAAAACATCGCCAGAGTCGGAGGCAGTAACTTTAATATAAGACTGCAAATAGACTATGCAATAAAAAATCTTAATCCTGACTTTATAGTCGTTAATTGGACAACACCAGACAGATTTGATTGGAATCATCGAGGCAACTTATACGAAATAGAAAAAGGTTTAAAGCAATCAGACTATAGTGTAGATAAATTCTTTACTAATGAATGGAATCACCCTTGTTATCCTGATATAGAGCCCACTATAATGCATCAAAGTCTGACTGGATTAGTTACATATGACGACTTTGCCAGAACATATGAAGAAGCCTGTGTTTGGTGGGATAACTTACCCGCACATATGAACAAGGCACAATGGGAAAGTATGAAAACATTCTATATAAATTTATATGATACAGACTTAGAAGCACACAAACAATACTATATGATGGAAAGTGCTGTAAATCAAATGCAACGAGCAAATGTTCCTTTCCTATTTTGCCCAAATACTTTTAACTGGAAGCAAAACATACAAGAACGTTATAAACTAACTGATGAAGAAAAACACAAATACTATATAGATGGATTAACTTACGATTTCGTACCAGAAAAGAACCTACAATTATATACAGGTATTGCAGATGCTTTGGCCTGGGATTACGAAACTATGGAAGACCCAATTGGTAATCCTACCCATAATCATTGTCATCATTTGAGTGCAAATGCACAAAAGAGATGGGCTACTGAAATTGCTATTCCTAAAATTAGGCAACTTCTTTAATGTGTTTACAATTACCTCTAAAGGTATAACCAGGGCAAGTACAAGTCTTTTTATCAGTATCGATTAGATAAACAGCACCATTAGACCCTTCTACTTTAACAATATGACTTTCTAGTTCTTCTGGACGCTCACCTATTTTTATAAATTTACGTCTTGCTTTACTAAACTGATTACTAGGTACATTTAATACCTGCACTTCAGAATCCTTATTTGGTTGATATGCAATTAACTTGCCGGCACTATTAATATGATATATGCCGTTGTTTACTTTATATTTGCCCCAATCAGTTACTTCTTGTAGTATCTCAATCATATGTTACTCCTAACATTTACTATATATTATAGCAAATTTGCATGATTTGTCAACCATTTTTATACTTATATCTTTTAAAATTAAATAAATATATATGTAACAAAAAGTTACATTTACACACATACACACAGGAGAAAAAAATGAGTGATAGAAATAAATCGGGGTTCGAGATCAGAGCCGACTTACTAGGACAAGCACAAGGAATACTGGAGTTAAACATTCAGAGGAGGAATGATGCAATTCATTCTCACAATGATAGTTTTCCAACAGATAAAAGATCTTTGGTTGCGGAAACAATTACAGCACAGGAAGTAATCAGTGTTGCACAAGAACTTTACGAATTTGTAAACCAAAAGTAATAACGGTTTTTTAGATAATAAAGGAGCAGTAATGCTCCTTTTTTTATGGCAAAAATTATTCGTCAGTAAAATATTTATTAAGTAAAGTATTTGCCTGGCTTGTAATTTTATTCTGAATGATGTCTAATTCAACAATGATTTCTACTTCTTCAACAATTCTATCTGTATCAGTTTTTTTAAAAAGCCAATTAAGATCTTCTATAACTATATCATTTTGAATGTCTTTAAGTTCCGATTCTGTGCCATCATCATATCTTAATGTGACACGACTAACAAACTCAGCAGGAATTTCCTGAGTGAATATTTCTCTCAGGAAATTATTAATTTTTTTAGATCTGTTTTTAGATCGCCCTAATACAATTATTCGAGCTGGGCCTTTGGCCATTACTATACCTGTTTAGGTGGTCGTCCTGGTCCTTTCTTAGGTGCTAGACTAGGATCTAATTCATATGCGGCTTGTTTCTTAGCCTCTGCATCTTGCATCATTGCTTTTGCATCGCCTTCTATTAGTTCTGCTTGTTGTAATAGACCTTGTGCTTGAGATGTTGTTGAACTATCTTGTACCTGTTCAGCAAGTAACGTGTCTGGATTAACTTCTGTATTTAAAGGAGGGTTAGTTCCTTCATCTATTTTCCTAATTTCACTGTTTACATCTGATAAAGCAATTTTATCTGTAGGCGTAGGTGTTAAAAACACTAAATTACTTGCAACTTTAACTAATTTTTTAGTAAAATGCAGATCATTTAGTATGTTAGATCCATCTGGAAATTGCCTTCTTGAAAGAACTTCTGAAATCTCATTAGATTCCTGTGCTTCTAAGCTCTGTACTACATTCATCAACTCATCATGTTTTTGATCTTCCAAAGTAGTTGTTTCAACAATTAAGCAATTATCAGGTTCATTAGGAACTTCTCTAAAAACCACAACACATGGTTTTTCACCATATTTTCCTACATGTTTTAATGTTGCCATATTACTCTCCTGTTGGAGCGTCTTCAGTTGCTGGTGCTTCAGTAGATTCTTCTGCTCCTTCCTCTGCTTGATTTTGCTCGTTCACATAGTTTAAGAAAGTACTTAATTTATCAAATACTGCTCCAACCTGTGTGAGTTCGTTACCTCTAAAGGCGCCTCTTTGTGAAGCAAGGTCTACTATTTGTGCTAATAGTTGTAGATCTTGTAATCCTATGCTTTCAGGTGGTGTACCTTCTGCTGGTGCTTCTGCAGGTGCAACTTCTTCTGTTACTGCTTCTGCTTTTGTTTTTTTGCTGTTAGCCATTCTATTCTCCAATAAAATTAATTTTTTATATACCACTATTTAACACTATACTTAATTTTTAGTTCTAAAAAACGGTCTATTTTCTTATTTCTTCTATACCTGATTGCATATTATAGTAATGATAAAAGTTTTCCTTGTCTATGGGACTTGCAAAATATACATATACAGTTTTGTGTCCAAACACATCTTCTATATCATAATAAACAAGATCCTCAGGTATTGTTTTGATATAATCAAGTACTATATCTAGCAAAGATTCGTTACTAGGCTTACGGTAATCCTCTGAATTTTTAGCAACTTTTTTATCCTTTTCTATTTCTACCTTTACTTTATTACGCAACATAGTTACAAAAATTTCGTTACCGTGCAAGTTTTTCCAGTCTTCTCTAGTGAGAACTGATGTATAACTAATCATCTTCTCTGGTATAAGGTACTGTAATACCAAAAGGTGCTACTGGACTCTTACCTCCGTAGCCTGAGCCATGTACAATAAACAAAGTATCACAATAGTTTTCATCACCCCAACTACCCCAAGGATAACCGTCAGTAAACATGATATGCTTCTTAGGAACAATACCTTCTTGTTTCATATAGTCAAAAACACAATCAAACTCAGTACCGCCGCCCCCTTGAATATCGTATTCCAAAAACTCTTCCATATTATGTGGTGTAAAAGTTTGTGGATTATGTACCTCAGTATCAAAACAAAATAAATGTATTCTAAAATCAGTATACTGATCCATAATACCTTTTACTTCTGATAAAAAATCACGCAACATTGTATCATGTATAGAACCTGATACGTCCATGGATACTGCAATATCAATAGTTGTTTCCCTGTCCATTCCTGGCAAGTAAAATCCTTCTGTGAGTCCTTTTCTGCTAGGATTCATCATAGTGTAATCACTCTTAACAACACTTTGTATTTGCATAGCAATTAGTTGTCTCCAATCTAATTGAGGATTTAACAAATGATCTAATATCCTTTTTACACCACTTGGCAAGTTACCGGCACCTGCCGCCTTGGCCGCCTGCATTGTGGCACTCTGGAACTCTTGCTTAATTTGTTCTTTTTCTTCAGCAGTATATTTTGCAGGACCGTTTTCGTCTCCGCCTTCAGAATTTGCTTCTCCGCCTTCTCCAGTTGCTCCGACATCATCACCATCGTCTCTGTCTAAATGTATATCAAAAGACTCAACATCTATTACTCTGCCTTCTTGTTTTGCTTGTTCGAACAAATCATCATAAATTTCTTCTGATATCATACCTCTGTATTTCCAATCGAAACAAATCTTAACTAACTTAATCTCCTCGCCTATCTTGGCGTCAATCAAGTCTGCATTAATAACATAGTCATTAGCAATATTCCATAAACGTGGATCTCTGTCGCCACGTCTATTAGCATCAAAATGATCATAAACACAATGTAATACTTCGTGTCCAATACCAAATACAATTTCAGCGTCGCTCATTGCGGCAACGAAGTTCCTGTTATAGTAAAAGTATCTGCCGTCAGTAGCAAGAGTAGGACACCATTCTGTAGCATCTTTAAATCTAAGTCTAGTAGCCAAGTTACCAAAGAAGGGTGCTGAAATTAACATTTCAATCCTTGCTTTAATCAGTTTGTCTTCTATTTCTACAGATGTTAATTCAGTTTCAGGAATTTCATATAGTGCTTCTGCAACTCTGTCCTTAGGCTGTTCTGTTTTTGCTTTTTTTGTGTCTGTCATTTAACTGTTACTCCTAACATTTATACTATATATTATAGCAAAAAAGTGTTATTTGTCAAGTAAATGATACAGTTTTTCCTTATTTTCTTTAGCAATCTTAAAGAATAAATTATAGTTATAGTCTAATCTAGGTTTTAAATCCAGCAATGAGCGATGTAGTTGCTCCTGGTTAAGAGTTATAACCTCTCCTACAACAGATTGTATCCATTGTATCCTGTCATTATAGTCAATTCTATTATATCCAGTACCAAATAAGTCATCAAAAGTATCGAATCCCCAATCTTTTAATAATTTATATATATTATTATCGCCCAATATTACAAAAGGACGCCTACCTAATATAGGTTTAAATGTTTTTTCTGTAATAAAAACATCAGTATAAACAGTAGTTTCAGTTACAATGTTAAGATAGTGACTATTCCAGTTATCTGGATGGCCTAATGTAGTAATATCATTAGTAATACCAACGTCTCCAACTACAGAAGCATCTCCTTCCTCATTTTTAATATCTAATGGCAATTGGGTACGTTCTCCTAAACTGGCATGTCCGTATTCCAAATATCCTTTTAAAGACAACTTGTTATATAAATTTATCCTAGGACGATGCGGCTTTCTGTTCAAACACATAAAATGTTTTAAAGGAAATTTAAAGTTATAAGGATCAAACTTTTCAAAACCAGATATATTATCATGAACAAAGTCTACCCAAAAACTAAAATAATGCGGTCCAAGACTGTTACCAATATGTAAAATGTCGCATTGATTTAATAACTGCCATTCTTGTTGGAAAGAATGTGGTTCACAGGGAGGCCCATATAAATTATTCCAGTCAGGACCACTATAACATATTATTCTCCTAGAGTCTTTTTTACATTTCTCTACAAAATCTCTAAAACCTGCGTCTCTTACTGTGATCCAAGTAGTGTCTAAAAAGCAGTCGTTTTCTTTTAATTGGCTAATTAAAATTTTTTTGATTTTTTGATCATGATGACCGATAATAGTTTTTTCTTCGAAGCCATTATCCCAAATTAGATTATGCATACAGTTATTTATGTAAAAAATATCCGCTTTCTAGGACATACTATACTAACGGATCGCTCAACTAGGCTATTGCCTTATTGTAGTAACATCTGGCCCTACTGTTTTCAGGCGCTCTACTACACGGTTCAATAAAAAATCCCCCAGTTACCTGGGGGATGAAACTCGAGCATTCTTAGGTAGGGAGTAACATAGATAGGTGCTCGAGTTTAAGAATTACCTCTCCCTTAGGCTATATACTTTGTGTACCTCTCACTAAATGTTTTATGAAGTGCCTTATCAAGATCAGTTCTTACATTAAACCTAATCTGATAATCTTTCATTATTGTTTTAAATAAGAACACTACCATTTCAGGTTCAAAGTTATCATAACTGAACTTAACAGTATTATTAAGTGCCTTTCTGAACTTGTCGTCAATGCCTGAGTCTTTAAACATTTCGTTCAACTCATATGCAAGTCCAACTACAAGTGAGTACTTGGCTGAAATCTCTTTAGACAGTTTAGTGTCTAAATTCTTAACTGATCCGTCTATAATTTGATCAGGGTTAGGTAGTTTACTAGCAATCTTTCTGTGCTCTACAAATTTAATTGCCATTCCTTCACCTATAGCACCTGCTATTTCAACTTTTTGCTCATAAGCATCAGCATTATCAAATCCGTCAGCACCTAACATCTCACTCACATAAGTCCAACTTCTTGGAGTAGCAAATGATTGCGAACTGCTCTTAGGATCAAAGTCAAATAAGTCGCCTTTAGCAAAACTTAAATAACCTATAACATCAGGATGTACACTATTAAGCATAGCCCATTTGGACCAATCTTCAAAATTTACTTCCATATTGATGTGTCTAAACCTATTAGCCAATGGTGCCGGCATTCTGTATGTGACACCTCTGTCAGTCTCTCTATTACCTGCGGCAATAATTCTGACATTGTCTGGTAGTACATACTGTCCTACCCTTCTGTTAAGTACTAACTGATAAGCCGCCGCCTGTACACTTGGTGGTGCAGAGTTTAGCTCGTCCAAAAACAATATAATGTTATCGTAAGACTCAGCAAGTTCTTGGCTAGGCAAGTCACTAGGTGGGCTCCACTCCATTGTGTTGTTTTCTGGATTTCTGAAAGGATATCCTCTCAAATCAGTTGGTTCTAAAAGAGCCAATCTTAAATCAATACATAGTGCATTTCCTAGTTCACCACTGTCAACTATTCCTGATACTAATTCTGATTTACCAATTCCAGGTGCTCCCCAGATAAAGATTGGTCTGTTTACTTTAAGTGCTCTAAGTATAATTGGTGTTACACTTGATGCTCTGACGTTTAATGTTTCCATATTTAGTTACTCCTTAATTTAACCTATACAAATAGTATAACAAAAAAACAATTTAAGTCAAGCCTTTTTTGAGAAAAGTTTAGAAAATATTTTTTCTTGTTCTTCTCTGGAATAAGGTTGCTCGTTAAATGCTAATCTTTCTTCAGTGTTCAATTGAGCCCATAAAGAAAAATTACCTTCAAATGATAAAGAGTTATCATATTTAAATGTATACTCTCCTGCGTCTATTATAGTCATATATTACTCCTAATTAAATATATGCCATTATTATAGCAAATATTTTATATTTGTCAAGTCAAAAAAAAGGCGCCTAAAAGACGCCTTTAAATTTCTTAAAAATTAAGAGTTAGCAAGTGCTTTATAACCTGCGGCAATAATAGCTCTTGATGGTGTACCAAGTCTATAAACATTTCTGCTTCTGCCTTTTGTGTCAGTCACAACATTCAAATAGATTGGAAATCCTTTGAATCTTAGTGCTTGAATCACTGCTTGTGGGTTACCTGCTCCGAATTGAGCTCTTAATTGTGCTGAACTTAAAGTTCTGCCTGATTGAAGTGCTGATAGCACTTTCATTTCTTTAGTTGTTGTCATTGACATCTCCTATATTTACTTATTTGAGTTTAGCATTAACACTAAACATACAAGTATTATACACTAAACTAAGGGAATGTCAAGCCTAAATTACATCAATAAAGGCCGAAATATCTGAACCATTTAATTTAAACCATGCAGAGTCCTCTTGATCATAAAAAACCATTTTTTTCTTTGTAAAGTAATACGGCCATTTCATTTGCTGATCTAATACGAGATACATTTTAGGAGTAGGTTCTACACTATGACTATAATCATATGCTGTAAATTGTCTTTTAAGTAATTCGTTTCCCAAGTATGTCAAGCGAATGCCTTTAGGAATGCCATTATCTATTCTGAAGTTATTAAAGATTTTATATGCAAGTTGTATTCTACTGTCTTCTAAAAACTGTTCATAAAACTTATTCATTTTATTGTAGCCAGGACGTCTAGATTTACTTTCTAAAAGTCCTTCTTCAATAAAAGCAATAATTTTATCAAGTATTTGGTATTGGATATATTTACTTGACGTCATCTTCAGTAACCACTTTGCCTTCTGTAAGCATGACTACTGTAAATAATTCTGTCGAGAATGTTTTGTTTAATCGCTCTGCTAAATTAAAGGCATGCCCACTATTACTGAAAGAAACCTTTTTATACTTAGGTCCTGGATAGGAAAGGAGTGTATGTAAAGTTCTTAAATTAATAGGTTTACCGTCATAGAAAACACTAAAGATAGCATCTGCAGATAAAATCTGTTCTGCTTTATAAGTGTTCTTATTAACTGCTTCTAGTAATATTGTTGGCTTGGGTCTGCTCATGTGTATAATTCTCCTATACACATATTTATCTTTTTTTGAGATTAAAACAGTACTTAATATTGCTTATTTGCTTGGTAATCCAGCCTCTATAAATGCACCAATAGTTTCCATTTGTTCGCTAGTAAGCATTCCTGCCTGTGCCCACATAGTGCTACTCATAGCACCTACTTGTCCTCTGTTCTTGTAAGTGTTAAGTCTGTCCACAATATATGCTGAACTCTGCCCTGCTAGTGCTGGAAATACTGCCATACCTTCTCCTGCTTGTCCGTGACATGCGGCACAACCTGCCCATAAACTTCTGATATCACTAAACTCGTCCAAGTTAGCCAATGCTTGTTTGCGTTGCTCTATTTCAGATGGTGTACCGTTTAATGCTACATACTCAGCATAACATTCACCTATACATGTGGTATTACTTTTGGCACCACTGTATTCTAAATTAGGATATACTTTAGCAACAAAAAATAATCCTATTGCTAAACAACCTAATAAACTCATTCCTAATTCTTTCATTATTTACTCGCATCTACTAATGCTTTAAATTCTGTAAATCCACCAATTTTTTCTCCATCTACAATAATTTGTGGGAATGTTCTAGCACCTGGAAATGTTTCCATTAGTGTTTCTCTATCAAAATCCTCATCTAACATTTTGTATGTCAGTTCGTATCCTTCTCTTTCTGCTAATGCTTTTGCTTGTACACAGAAAGGGCATTGTGGTTTGCTGTAAATTTCTACTTTCATTATTCTGTTTTTATCCTTGGTTTTAAATCACAGGTTGATTGTATTTCCATTCCATTTACTTCAGTATCAAACTCTACTTCCATACCGCTAGTTAATTCTGCTGGAGCAGATGGACTAGTAACGTGATGGCGTTTTAGGTATATGTTTGACTTGCCAGCAGATACAATTCCGTATTGTTTCCTGCTGTTCCAAAAATTTAATGTTCCTGTTTTCATCTTTTTATTTATATATATCTATTGATAACCTAACTATAATAAGGTCGATTTGGCTTTCAAATGATAAAACCAAATTTTGTTTTTCATACCATTGATCAGAATGGTAATTCATGTCTTTATGTGGTTTGAAATGCCAACCCCATCTTTTTTTACAAATTTTATGAATAACTGGTATTAAACTCATTGATAGACCATATACTGGTGTTCTCCAATTATGCTTAAAAACTATATTATAACCACAATCTTCTGGTAGGGTAAAATCACTTGTCTGCAAAATCTCCCCCATCTATGTCCATATTACTAGAGGACTTGGGTGCCTCTTTTTGTTTAGGCAAGTTATTTAAAATATCAGAGAGATATTTTACATTAATTGTAAATTCTTGATGACCGGAATCTTTAAGATTATCTAGATGTAACTTTAATTTTTCCAACTCGTTCATCATACTTTCTTTCTTTATTAATCTTTTTAAGAACTATTTTACATTCTTCTTCAGTTTTAAAAGGACCTCTAAAACCATATTTTGTAAGTGTACTATATTTTGGGCCATGACCATGTTTCCAACATTTATCAAAATTTATACAATACCAACCTGCGGCATAATAGATATCGCTATCTGGTGTTTTAGTATAGAGAGGAACATCTGGATCATAATTAGGTTCAGTTGGGTCTAAAGGATATGGTGTTTCATATTCAATAAGATGCCCTTTTATATAAAATGCTTCTGGCTCAGTAGGCGATGTAGTAATTTGCTCTTTAAAAATATTACTATTTCCAAAAAACTCTTGTACCTCTTCTTCATTGTCTAAAGCAATTCCCTTAGAACCATTTATATAAAAAAAGTGGTCCTGCACATCTTTATTTAGGATACCTAATTTATTTTTGCCTTGTCTTACAAGCCAGGCCACATCAGATATCTGTTGTAATGATGTTTCTTTATTTTTTCGATCTTTTACCATGCTCTATTCTCCTTATTACCATAGTCTTCGTCTTTACCAACTACTACTCCACCTATGGAATAAAGTTGTTTATTTGGTTCTCCTTTATCATTTTTAAATAATTCAGGGCATACATCTCTTCTCATTTGTCTATATACTTTGTTCTGATCAGGACTCGTATATATCCAATACGGTTTTTTAGGCCAATCTAAGCAAATTCTTTTCATTGCTTCTTCTACAGGATCAGGCTTTTCCATTCATAAACTCCGCATAGTCTCCTGGGTTTTGACTCATACGTTCAAGATTCCATTTAGCACAAAACTTCATAAAATATATACCAACTTGTTGCTTAGTGTCTTGCTCTTTTGCTTCTACTATACGTTGTTTACATTCTGCTTTTACTTCATCTGGCTGTTTAGTTAGGTCAATTAATATACTGTTTCGTTCAAAATCGTCTTTAACTCTGTGCTCTTGCTCTTCATGATCTACCCAACGTTGTAGCATAAAATTATTGTAATTATATCCACCTGTATGTCTGTCTTCATATGCTTCTGTAATACCTGTTTTATTTTTTGTGCCTTTTAATCTTGCACCAGGATATGCACTAAATACGTTATCACTTGCATCACCTCTAACACACTTCTCAAACAATACCCATTCAGGAACAACTGGAGTTTTAACGTCATTAGTTTTTTTATCTATAACCCATTCTCCTGTCTTAGCATTCTTAAAACCTTCTAAACTAACTATTTGATCTGTTGTGCCGTTATATTGCGTGACATTAGGTGCTAAGAGCTGATAAAAGTCACTATCTGTACTGATTATAACATGGTTATCTTCAGGATGTTGCTGTATCCATGTAGCAATTAAGTCATCTGCTTCTGCATTAGGCTGTTGTATTACACTACAATTTGTACGTTTATCTAAAAACTCTATCATGTCATTATAAGATTCAAAAAACAATTCGTCATCTTCTTGCTCTCTAACACTTCTCTTGTCCATTGTAACTTTACGATTTGCTTTATATGGAGCATAGAAGTCTTTACGCCATGAACGACCTTCTAAACACATTACAACATGATCGCCATCAAAGTCGTTCCATACTTTTTTAATACTGTTAAACATAATATGCATAGCCATACCAACTCGCATGTCAATATCCTTACCACCGCCTACATGTTTAGCACGGAAGAACATGTTTAAACTGTCTACTAAAATATATGTCTTTTTACTCATTTTTATTCTTCTTCCTCAGTTAGTTCTAGTCCACCATACACAAACCATTCAGTATCTTCATAATACCAACCTGCTTCTTCTAGAGCCCAATGCCCATCTTCTTCCATAATGTTTTCTGCTTCTTCTACAAGTTCAGCATCAGCAGGACCTACGAATTCCCAATCATTTGTAAAACCTTGCCCAGACTCTACAAACTCCCAATCAGGGTGCATGTTCATATCTACACAATCATCATCTAATGGTGGAAGTACCATTTTCATCTGTTCTTCAGTGCCAACAAAGAACCATTCGCCACCATCATAGCCTTCTGTGTAAGAAAATATTGTGCCGTCTTTTTCGTAGATAACTTTTTCTACTAAACTTTTTCTGTTTTTAGGTTTTAAAATATATGTCTTTTTACTCATTGTTAATTCCTAAATCGTCGTTTATTATAGCATCGAAAGGAGATTCTTTCAAGTTATTTTCACGAATATTTTCAAAATCTCTTGTTAAATCGTATTTTAAATGTTTCCTAAAATTAGCCAATATATACTCTACTTCAGCAGACGTAAACTCTGCTAATTGTTTCTCTACTACTGGCTCTATAGACTTAACTAGGATCGCTAGTTTCGTCTTGGCTGTTGTCTCCATCGACTCGCCTGATGACATCTGCTTCTCCTTGTTGTTCCTGTAACCCGTAATCTTGATCTGCAATCTCCTGCACTAAAACTGTTCTGCAAACGTCATTAAACCATTTGTTTACTACGTCTTCATCATTTTCACCTGTGTATCCATTTTCATGTAAAAACTTAACAAAATGATCGTTCCAATCTAATTCCATAAATCCTGCTTGAGCATTTTCTGGATTTACATCTAATTTTAATACATTTACATAAGGTTCTTCTTTTAAATCAGCAATAGCCTTGTCATATTCATATTTGCCAATCTTTTCATTTTTAAATTGTACGTCTAGTTTAGCAACTTCCTTATCTATGTCACTTTCAGCATTTAACTCTGCAAGTACTTCTTCTAGTTCTTGTCCCTCATAATAATATTCTGCTTCTGCTATCGCACGAGTCTTACCTTTAAGACCCCAACTAGCAGGCATCATGCTAAATGGTAATTTAGTTTTTTTCGCCATCTTCTTTCTCCTCAATAACTTCAGTTATTCTTTTAATTGTACAAGGCCACATTGCTCTACTATTTGTAAAACTTACAGGAATAATACCATCGCCCTTGCCTATTGTATTAAATCCGCCCCACGGCTTAAATTGTAATCCACTAGCAAAAGGCATATCAAAACACCTATTAAAAAACTCTACATCTACTTTCCTGTTTCTATTAAGTGTGAGTCTTAGTGTATCTGTTTCTTCTATCCATCTAAAACTTCTAATACTGTCAACTCTAATACTTCTAACTTCTAAGTCTGCTTTAGTTATAGCAATGCCGTGTTCAGTGTGTCCTATTACTTCGTTGTCCGCCTTTGTTTCGTATGCTACCATCATTAAGAACATAACAACTGCTGTTATTAATAACGGACTCATGTTAATTAAAAAGTTTTTATCATGTTTATTCATATTATTTTCCTATTGCGTTTCCATATATGTGTACATGAACTCTGCTTGTATAATTGTAGCCACGTTGTATTGCCTCATCGGCTATTGTGGCTTCAGTTTGTACTAAGCCTTCAAAGGTGCCGCCAACTCCCATAATCCATACAGGGAAGTCACAGCCGGCATCTCTAAATAGTTTTGTGTGTTCTTCTACTTCACGCCAACTTTCTTCTGTGCCATTCACCACATACTTCAATTGACCATGCGGACTTACTTCTGCATATCTACCAATTACTTCTGGCTTGATTGCTTTCTTGTTCTTCTCACCAGCAGTACTCCACAGTTTAGGACTAAGACTCCAGTACCATTCATTATTCTTATACCATTTCTGAATGTAGTCTGCCAACTCGTCAGTAATAGGCTTCGTGCCATTAGTTTCCACAGTAACATTCTTAGGCATATTATTTCTACGTTTAAACTCTTCTAATACACCTATCATACCAGGTTGTGTGTTTTTAAGCATTGGCTCACCGCCTGTAAATACCATATGTGCAGACTGTCCTGTAACAGGATGTATAAATTGGGAGTGCGGCAGAAGGGCTGTAAGTTCATCTACTGCCTCCTCTACCGTCTTATCAGTTATTAAGTGCTTATACTTCTTACTCCAAGTATAACTGCTATCACAACCTTTTTCAAACACAGGCAAATCAAATACGTTTGTTATGTCTGTGATATCTAACTTCTCATATGGTAAATCATATGTACTAGGATCAGTAGGATCACTCTGCCCAAACCCATTACATTGTAAATTACATAGGAAAAATCTCATCCATAAACTAGGCACACCAACATATTGGCCTTCACCCTGTGCTGAATAAAATGTTTCGCTATACTTTAATGTAGTGTTATTCATCTTGTTGTTTTAAAAAATTTATAAAATCTTGTTTATTAAACTCTCCGTCAGTAATATCCATTATAGCACTATATACTATATTATGCAAGTCACTAGATTGGAAAGTTACACTTCCATTTAAATCATCTTCAAAAGATTCTATGGCACTCATTCTAAAACCTTTATCATATAGAATATTAAAGTCTGTTTCGTTTTCTAAAAATACTTTACCATATTGTATTACTTTTAAAAAATATACATCTGACATTTGTCTTGCTTCTATAGTAAGTTTGCCGACTTCTTCATCAACATTTTCAAGTTGTAGGTGTATACCAGCATCTAAGTTATCTAAATCAGCAATACAATCTAAACATTCCATAATCTCAAAATCTTTTAATGGATACCTGCTTATTAGCCAATCCATTTCCATTCTATCACAAATAGCATTAGTAACCTCTCTAACAGGCACAGCATGTTTGCCTACTACTAGATGTCCATTACGAGTACTAATCATACCTTGTTTCATTATGTTCCGCAAGAATGTTGTTGTTGTAATTTAATATTATCAAAAAACTCTTTCTTAGTACTCTGGTCTTCCATAAACCTGCCTTCCAATACAGTTGTTTGTGTTAAACTGCTATGTGCTAACACACCTCTGTTCTCTACGCAACCATGTGTTGCTTGTATGTATACACCTAAGTTTACACTACCAGTTGCCGCCTTAATTTCTTTAGCAATGTCATTAGCAAGTTCTTCTTGCAATGTACCACGTCTAGCACACCATTGTGCTATTCTAGTGTACTTAGAAAGCCCTATGAGCGTTTCTCCTGCAATAATACCTATGTATGCAATACCTTTAACAGGCTGATGATGGTGTGAACACATACTTTGTATTTCACTTCTAACAACCAACATGCCTTTGTAACCTTCTTCAATATCATTAGGAAATGCTGTAGCATTAGGCATATTATTATATCTGCCCCACATAAGTTCATTTATGTACATCTTGGCAAGACGTCTAGCAGTACCTTGGCTGTTAGGATCATTAAATCTATCAATAATAAGAGTATCTAAAACGCCTTCAAAATGAGGAATTAGTTCTTCTATAAGAGCTTGATCGTCTCCTTCATCCATATATTGTGCAACATTATCACTGGCCCAATACTTATGACCTGCATCTTTAATTCTTTGTGTTATTTTTTCACTAACCTTCATCTTCCATTTCCTTAATTTTAATCTTTAACTTTTCTATTTCCCTTTTAAGAGATAGTTTTTCTAACTTCTCTTGCCTTACCTTGTCATCACTATCATGATGTTCCCAATGCCTTGTAATCTTCTTATCTAGTTCTCGGTGTTTATCGTCT
>Ga0222718_10000408_pt1 | contig 45175 bp, 35 predicted proteins | sample C33_27DmetaG_FD_165045 | JGI IMG/M metagenome (GOLD analysis project Ga0222718, IMG submission 165045) | Estuarine water microbial communities from San Francisco Bay, California, United States - C33_27D | ecosystem: Environmental > Aquatic > Marine > Unclassified | place: USA: California...
TTCGCCTGGTTGAAGTATCTGCGGCGATTGGGGATGCGTTGGGAGTATCATGCTTTTTTGTTTGAAGGGTTCTGGCAACTCGGCTGCGTGTTCACTATTCTCAAAGGGTTATAGGACAAGCTCTAGTCTCGCAAATCGTCAACAGCGACAAGGTTTACCGTTCTGTGGGGACAGCTTTCTCGACTTCTTCCAACAGCAAATCGAGTCGGAACGGCTTGAATACGACTCCCTGGAGGCCTTCCTGACGAGCTTTTACAATTGAGTGTTCAGCGTCGTACCCAAAACCAGTCATTAACAGTACGGGGAGATTTTCGTCAATTGACTTCAGTCTTCGGTAGCATTCGTAACCAGTGTGATCGGGAAGCCTAATGTCAGTGATCACAAGGTCGTAGTCGAAGCTACGAGCCATCAGAAACGATTCTTCAGCATTATGGGCAGTCTCGACAACACATCCATACCGTTCGAGAAGTTCATGAGCCGATTGCAAAGTTTCTTCGTCCTGATCGGCAACCAAGATTCGTCGACCGGATAACGCGGGACGGGTTTCTTTTTGGCCGATAAGCTGAGTTTTTGTTTCGGACGGAGCCATCGTGGCGCCCGCTTGATGAATGAGTTGCCGAATCTGGCGAGCATCTTTCAGCAGTCTTTGTACTCGCTGAGTCAGTTCATCGTCTTGCCCATACAGCTTTTCCAGAAGCCAGGTGGCATCAATCAATATTTCATCAACCGGGTTGGCAACCTTTCGCAGAATTAATTGAGTTCCTTCGGCGGCCGTCGATTGACGTTCGGCCATCAATAGATTGAGTGTGTTCAGAGCGGCTGCGATTTCTCGGCTGAACAGTTCCAGAAACTTGAGGTCTTGCTCATCGAATGCTTTCGTGACGGGGGACTCCACATTAAATGTTCCCAATACCTGATCATGTAAGATCAAAGGGACCGTCAACGAGCTTCGTGCGTTCTGAGCACCGGGAAGATACAGAGAATCTTGTTCGATATCGGGACAGAGATAACTTCGTCCAGATTCTGCAACATAGCCGGTCACTCCATTATCTTCTGTCGCCGCATACAGAGTTCTTCCTGCCGCCAAAGGTTGCATGCCAACCTGTAACAGTTGGTTAAGTTGCCCTGTTTTTTGATCCAGTATTCGAATCTCGACAGTTTCGTATTTGAGAATGTCGGAAGTGTAATACAGGATTTTTGACTTCAGCAGATCAATTCGTTCGCGTTCAGACATCTCGGCGATATCTTGGGGTGCCAAATCGCCGAGGTCGAGTCCCGCTTGTGAGATTGCATCAAACTTCTGACGATTCACTTCTCGTTCGGAAACATCCCGCACGGTCACAAACAGAAGAGTAGGGTCGTCGTCGGAATGAGATTCTCGAATGGCTCGGGAATCTATCTCAAAATAACGATCATCATGAATCCTGATCGTTTCCCGAATCGTGCCTGACTCGGTGAGTGTCAACGCGAGCGGGCAGTCGACGGGAGCGGGAGGTTCCTGGATTCCTAGAATATCGTAAAACGAGCGGGTTGCCGGATGTTCCTCGTTGACAAGTCGACAAAACTCTTGATTGGCCCAAACAATCTCAAAATCATCAGTCAATAAGGCAACCCCAACAGGCAATGAGGGCAGGAACTCACTGGCCAATAGGAGAGATTCTTGTCCCGCATTCTCGTGTGGGAGGAAAAAGACTCCCGAAATTTCGGGGGATTGTAGTAAACTCAGTGATTCCGATAACGACTCAGGAAGTATGAATTCGCAAGGCGATTCCCATTGCTGCTGCAATTCATGGACAATTTCAGGTTTCGGTTGGCCCAAGATGACAAACCGGGGAGGTGAGGGTGAATTCAGTGGATTTCTCAAAAAAATGGCGGGAAACAGGCTCTGGAGGCTCCGGGTAACTTTTTGCCGATTATGTTATTTTAACCATGGCTTGATTTAGGGAAAGTCCATCTCTCTCCGCATTCGGTCCTTTTTCATAATCGTGAGTAATTATTCCGATCATGACTCGCAACGAACCACTACCAGATGAATCCAGAACCAAATCGATTTTCAAAGATAACAGGTCGGCTGGCATTGTTCGGCCCGGGAATTCTGGTTGCGGCAACCGGGGTAGGGGCTGGCGACCTTGCTACCGGGGCGTTTACCGGGGATAAGCTGGGGACCATGATCCTGTGGTCGGTTGTTTTGGGGGCTTTTTTCAAATACGTGTTGAATGAAGGTTTGACTCGCTGGCAACTGGCGACAGGGACCACCTTACTGGAAGGGTGCCTGAATCATTTTGGTCACTTCTTTCGCTGGACGTTTATCGCCTATCTACTCTGTTGGAGTTTTCTGGTGGCGTTGGCGTTGATGAGTGCCTGTGGAGCGACGATGCACGCCATCATCCCCTGGAACTCACCCAGTCAGGACAAGATCATTTACGGAATCATCCAGAGCTTGCTGGCCGTCATTTTGGTCAGGCAGGGTGGTTTTCGACTTTTTGAGCGACTGATGTCGGTGGCAGTTGGGATGATGTTCGTGACGGTCATGCTGACGGTCATTGCATTACGACCTGACCCACAAGACTTACTAACCGGTTTATTTCTCCCGGAGATATCGAGTCTGCTCGAAAACTCGGCGGAAGGGCTCACCTGGACAATCGCGCTCTTGGGAGGAGTGGGCGGGACGCTGACGATTGTATGTTATGGGTATTGGATACGTGAACTGGGGCGGGAAGGACGTGAGTCACTCAAAATCTGTCGGCTCGACCTAGCGTTAGGGTACGCGATGACGGCATTGTTCGGCATGGCGATGGTCATTATTGGTCAACACGCAGGCCCATTTAGTGCCAAGGGCTCGGCGTTACTCGTTGAGTTGAGTCAGGATTTGGGGGAAACCATTGGTCCGGTGGCTCGTTGGGTCTTTCTGTTTGGCGCCTGGGGAGCCGTATTCACAAGCTTGTTTGGAGTCTGGCAGAGTGTTCCCTATCTGTTTGCTGATTTCATGACCTTAAGTCAACAGTCAGAAAGCTCCGCTCCTCGACGAGCAGTAGACAGCGAATCCTGGGAGTATCGGGGATATCTTTATGGTCTTGCGATAATTCCCGCGTTGGGAATGTTGGTCATGGACTTCAAACAGGCCCAAAAGGTTTATGCCGTCGTGGGAGCACTTAGTATCCCATTGATTGCGATTCTGCTGTTAATTCTGTGTGGTCGGGAAAAGTTCATCGGTCGGGAGTTCAAAAACCGCACCTCGACAAACCTCTTATTACTCTTCATTCTCTTGTTTTTTGGGGCTGCAGGAGGAATGAGCGTTTGGGCCAAGTTTCAATGAGGAGAGTCCCCGGATCGATTTGAATTCCCGCTTTCAACCCGCTAGGATTCATAAAGCCATAAATTCGGTTGATACATGATTTTACCAAGTGTCGGCCGGTTGTTTGAAGCCGCGAGAAGGACTCGCTGGCTAGCTAAGTGTGAAATGATCACAAGTCGAACCCACGATTAAGGACCCACCATGACTTCACGCCGTTTTCTGACTGCTGTGTTCACACTGTTGACGGTTACCGTCATCAGCCTGCCTGCCACCGCAACCGCTCAGGATGAAGAGAAGAAAGAATCTGCTGCTCCAGAAGTAAAGACATTGATTGTCGATCTGGAAAGTCCTTCTGGAGTTGCCGTTGATCCCGAGACCGGACACGTTTTTGTGGCCAGTCGTTGGGGTGTCTATCGCTACGACCCAGTCAAGCACACACAAGATGTTCCCAAAGGAGAAAAACTGGTTCTGGCCATCGCTTCCTACCCGACAGATATTTACGGCAAAGGCCCGAAGTACAACATCGGACCACTTGGTGTAGCCGTCTGGAAGGATTGGTTGGTTGTCGGTGACGGTAGTCGTCCCGATGGCGAAGAATTGGTTCGCGTTTACAAAATTGATAAAGAGATGCCCAAGGACACCGCGAAAGAAGACACCGCGGCATTCACTTTGGGACCGATTAAAGCCGGAGAAGCTTCTGCCAAAGGTGAAGGCAACTTCTATGGAGTGACCACCATTGGTGACTCCATCGTTGTGACTGCTAATGGAGACGATACTAAAGGCTGGATTTTGAAATCGGATATCGCCGAAGGTAAGCCGGGCGATCTCTCGACGTTCATTGCTTCCAAAGAGAACCTGGAAGTGGATGCTCCAGCCGCAGCAACGGCGACTCCCGATGGAAAAGAAATCGTTGTGTCGCAAATGGGAGAGGTGAATGTCGCCGGTGACAGCCTGTTGACCTTCTACAATCCCGCAGATGGCAAATTGATCCGCAGCTTGGAAACAGGACTCTCAGATATTGTAGGTCTTGCTTACAGCCCGAAGACCAAAAGCCTGTATGCGACTGAGTTCTCTTGGGTGGATACCACCAAAGGGGCTCTCTATCGACTCGATATTGAGGGCGAGACAGTGACACCTGTCAAAATTGTTGATTTGGAAAAGCCGGCAGGCTTAGCCTTCGACAAAGACGGCACTCGGCTTTACATCACAACATTTGGTGCTGATTCTGGAACTGCCGGAGAAGAGCCCAAAGAAGGAGACGAAAAGAAAATGTCAGCCGGGAAACTGGTTGTCATCGAAGCCGGTCTCTGATAGCAGGAGTCGCTGAGAATTTTCCACGGTGAACGGTCATATGATCGTTCACCGTTTTTTTGTTTGGGGTTCGTGTTTAGAGGGAGGAAGCGGACCCCACTTTGAGTTATCTCACTTTTCTGGATTATTCTGACTCCACTCTTGCATCAGGCTTTCTGCAAACGGAAGCAGACTGGGAATACGCTCGCTGCGATAGATTGACCAGCCGACGTTTCTTGCGGGGGGGCTGGCCACTTTGACTTCCCAGACAAGCTCCGGTGATTTTTCGTGTGTGATCTCTAATAACCGCGCCCATTGATAATCTGAAGGAATTTTGTCTGAAGGGATTCCTCCTTCGAGTTCAATGTGCCCGCCATCGGTGATCAAGATATTGCCTGTTTTTGGCAACTCATCGGCTTCACCATAGAAGGGAGCATAGAATGTCGGATGGTTTTTCTGTCCACCGCGATATTCCCAGACGTTCTTAACGGTCATTGCCTCTTCATCAATTTCTAGTTCCAGGACGCGACTGAAGTTGTCTTTGGCTGATGTTTTTTCGGCAGGAGGAATGGACCGATAATTCCCGTTGTCATACATCAACAATGTGCCACGAGATGTGAGTTGTGGTCCATGTTGATGATAGGGCCACCGCCAATCGCCAACTTTTTGAAGCAGTTTTTCTTTCCAGGGACTTTCCCACTCCGAGGGGTCTCCCAGAATCCAGCGAATCTCTCCCGTCGCAAAATTCATTTTGATGAGACAATCCTGATGACGCAGAGAAAGAATGATCCAATCTTTCTCGGCGGTTCTGACAATGGCATTCGCGTGAGACCAATCTTCCGTGTTTTTCACTCCGGTCTCTTCGTATTTGTTATTCCAGAAGTTTCCAAAGGCACCATTGCTAAGGCGCGTGGTGTCGAGATGATCGAAGAGATTTAATTTGCGAGTCACTTTGCCATCAGCCCCGAATTCGACGATTTCGTCACCCACAACATCGGCTTCCGCACGCTTTTGTAAGTTTGTTGGCTCGGGATAGTAATTCTTTAATCGGCGCATCCGAGTCGATAACGCCATAAATCGATCATCTTCGAGAGGCAGCACTTCATGGTGGAGTGTGTCGCAATCGACCGGGATCGAGTCTTTGTTAGGAGACGGGCCAATATTGGCGGCATGCCATTGTCTGATAATTTTGCCGGCGAGATTCACTTCAATCATACGTCGATATCGAGCATGGTTATACAGCAGATGTCCATTCTCCATGACCTCAATACTGGCGGTACGATGACCGGTGTCGAGATACCAAACAACGCGCCCCTCTACATCCAGCATAATCATGTAGCCGTAATCCATGCGGTCGACGTTTTTGTCCCAAACATTGACGGGAAAGAGAGTGTAGCCGGGTTCCATCTGCTCGGGTTTGCTAATGATTGTTTCTAGCGGAGGGAAATATTTGGGCAGTGGGGGCGTTATGAATTTGAGTGGTTCGCTACGATCAAACCGTTGATTCTCGGAATCTTCCACGCGAACAACGATTTGGTGTGTCTGATCGGGATGCATTCCCAGCAGTGCCACCTTCTGGTGGATGGCTGGAGACATTTTGGGTCTCCAAACCCATTCACGTTCGCCGTCATTGACTTCCAACGCCACGACAACAGGGACCGCTGCGCTCACTTCAACGACGGCCATCAAGGGAGCGAGCGGGTTGGGACTTTCACTAATTGTGGGCGGAGATTCCAAGAGCTTGGCTGATTCCAAGCCGTCCACTGATTTTTGAGCGGGAATTGGCTTGGAAATCTCGGAGTTGGAAGAGCATCCCGGACAGCATAAGCTGAACACAGAAAACGCAACTAAGCAATAGGGAGTGAGTTGATTCATTGTGTATGTGAAAGAGTGATCCCATCGAATCATTGATGTCTGTGAGTTTTGTTCCGTCTTGACAACATATTAACTCCATAAAACGGCAAACTCCACTACTGAGTTTTGCTATCCACTCGGCAAATAAAGTCCTATGATGCTCGGACTGCGGATGAGTCGATGCTTGTCTATTCTGTCAATCCAGAGTTTCGTTAGCCGATTTGAGGACGGCAGGCAGGAGCCTGCCCTACACTGCATGTTTATGAGCACTGATCTTCTCGCCGAACAATTCGATTTTTCCGCGATGCGCAGGAAGCTGAAGTCGTGGTATCAAAAGCACGGCCGAGAGTTACCCTGGCGCAATCTCGAAGATCCGTACCGCGTCTGGATCAGCGAGATCATGCTGCAACAGACGACCGTCACCGCCGTCATTCCGTATTACGAACGATTTTTCAAACGGTTTCCCGATGTAAGATCGCTGGCAAAGTCCGATCAACAAGACGTTCTCGCGTTATGGGAAGGACTCGGCTATTACAGTCGAGCACGAAATCTACACAAAGCCGCCCGTGTGATTGTTGATGTGCATGATGGAGTGTTTCCTCGATCAGCAGTCGCATTGCAGACATTGCCGGGCATTGGGCGTTACACCGCCGGAGCGATTGCCTCGTTCGCAATGGGGCAATCGGCACCCATCGTCGAGGCCAACACACTTCGGCTTTACGCCCGACTCTTAGGAATGACCTATGATCCCCGTACGACTGCCGGACAGAAACTACTGTGGGACTTCGCCGAAGCCATCCTTCCAAAGAAGAATGCAGGAGACGTCAATCAAGCGTTGATGGATCTCGGCTCGCTCGTCTGTACTCCCCAAGAACCCGACTGCCCGAACTGCCCATTGCTCAACTTCTGCGATGCAGCCGAACTGGGGAAACAGGCCGAGATACCAATACCGAAACAGAAAACAAAAATCACCGAGTTACAAGACATCTGCGTGGCCATCAGGGATGGAAACAAGGTACTGTTACGACAACGTCAACCCAACGAACGCTGGGCCGGATTGTGGGATTTTCCTCGATGGACGAGTCAGAAAACCTTGCCGAAGCTGGCGGTCAATCTGTTACCCAAGGCGTCATTGGAACAATCGATCATTGCCGAGATCCGCGAACGCACCGGCTACGAAATCGATCATGGTCCCTTGGCCGAGGTCATTAAGCATTCGGTCACGCGATATCGGATTGAGCTTTTCTGTTTCACGGCGAAGAAGGTCTCGGGACGAAAGAAATCGAACGAACCTTTGGAATGGGTACCATTGAAAGAACTGGATGACCGACCGCTTTCGGTAACCGGTCGCAAGTTTGCGAAGAGACTGCAATCGGGCGGGTTGTTTTGAGGGTTTATTGCTGTAATCCTCCCGCCTAATTTCAGTTGTCATTATCTGACGAGGTGACGCCAAGCTTTTCCTCAAGGTATTCGATACGTTCTAGAAGCCGATTAACGAGCGTGCATAAATTAATGCAGACAATAGCTGCCAACGTCGTCCAAGCACCAATCGAAGAGGACAAGTCTGATATTTCCGGATGCTCGGGACGAGCATGCATCCAGTTGAAAACTAATAAACTGAGAAAAAGCAAGCTGAACGAGAGGAAAATGATCAATAAAATGTGATAGCTGATTTTCGGCATAAACTGTTTCATTGGGGCGTTTTCTATTCACTATTATTGCTGTTCGGTGAGCCTGATTTCTTGGTGCTTCTACGTTATCTGATTGGTACACTACGAAGCAATGATAGTCTCTACAACATCCATCAAATCACCTCAATAATCCCCCATGCACCCAACACAAACACGACGAGATTTTCTCTGGCAATCGGGTGGCGGTCTCGGCGGCATCGCTCTGGCGGCCATGTTGCAGGAACAAGGTTTGCTGGCTGCGGAAACCGGTTCCATCGGTGCGGGGGGAGTTCTCTCTGAACCCCATCATCGGCCCAAAGCCAAGCGAGTCATTCAGCTTTTCATGGCGGGAGCCGCCAGCCATATCGACCTGTTCGATCACAAACCGATGTTGGAGAAACATCACGGCGAACCATCTGACTTTGGTGAGCATGTGGAAGCGTTTCAAAATGGTCTCGGGCCGTGGATGAAATCACCGTTTGACTTTCAGCCTTACGGCAAATCGGGCAAACATCTGAGTGAAGTCGTGAACGATTTTGGCCCGGTCGTCGATGATATGGCGTTTGTTCATAATATGGTCGGGACGACCGGCGTCCACAGCGCGGCGACCTATCTGCAAGCGACCGGATTTCAAACACCCGGTTTTCCCGGTGCAGGATGTTGGGTCAGTTACGGCTTGGGGAGCATGAATCAGAATTTGCCGACGTTCGTGGTTTTACCCGATCAACGTGGCTATGCCTCCAACGGTCCCAAAAATTGGTCGGCGGCATTTTTGCCGGCATCACATCAGGGAACGGCCATCTTTCCGGGCCGCAAAAATCCGATTGCCGATCTCTTTCCACCAGCGAACTCGACTGTCTCAGCGAAGAGTGAAAAACAAACGCTCGATCTTCTGAACCATCTCAACCGCAAACATGCCGAGCAACGCGAAGGAGATTCTCGTCTCGATGCCCGCATTCAAAGTTACGAACTCGCCGCGCGTATGCAATTGGCGGCTCCCGAAGCACTTGATATCAACGGTGAGACCAAAGAAACATTACAAATGTACGGTCTCGATGATGTTCCTTCCTCGTTCAGTAACTCAATCAATCCGCGTGAAGAGAGCATTTACTTCGGACGAAAGTGTCTCGTTGCCCGACGTCTGATTGAACGCGGCGTTCGTTTCGTGCAAATCTGGTCAGGGAACGATAACGGCTTCCCAAGACGAAACTGGGACTCGCATGAAGATATCAAACGCGATCACGGACCACTCGCGAAGGGAATGGCAGTTGGGGCATCGGCATTGATCCGCGATCTCAAACAGCGCGGCCTGTTGGAAGACACCATCATATTATGGACGACCGAGTTTGGTCGAATGCCTTCGACTCAAGGTTCGAAAGGTCGCGATCATAATCCCTACTGCTTCACCAATTGGTTGTGTGGAGGTGGCATCAAAGGTGGGACGACATATGGGCCGAGCGACCAATGGGGCTATAAGCCTTTGGATCGCGATCAGCCGACCAAAGTTTATGATATTCACGCGACGATGCTGCATCTGCTGGGCATCGAACACGAACGGTTGACTGTTCGCAACAACGGCATCGACCGGCGTCTGACCGACGTACACGGCCACGTCATTCACGACATCATTGCGTGATGACTTTTTTCCAGTCACTTCTCGCAACGGCATCTTCCAGTCGTTACAGTAAACTGATCGATTATACTACGATTCTCACCACCCGCAGAGAGGTCCTGCCATGATCCGTTTTCTCGCCTTTGTATTGACTCTGACTCCCTTCAGTTTGCTAAATGCAGGTGATGTTGCTTTTGAAAAATTGGCGGACGACATTATCGTGACGATTGGTGGAGAAGAATTTTCTCGCTACCACACCTCTTCTGAGTGGAAAAAACCTTTCTTTGATCCGGTCGTGATGAGCGGCACCAAAATCACTCGCCCCATCGATCCGAATGAAAAAGAACATCCGCATCACAAAGGGATCTGGGTCTCGGTTGATGAAGTCAATGAGATCGATTATTGGGGCGAACATGGAGTCATCAAGAATGTTTCTACGAAGTGGAGCACTGCGGCCTGTGGTGATGAAGTGGGCGGCACATTGATGGTCGTCAATCATTGGCTCGATGATGCAGGGAAAACCGTTGTGATCGAAGAAACCTCCATCCACATCGCTCCCAACAAACTGCTGACATACGACATCACTTTCAAAGCTCCGGGACACAAGGTCGAGTTTCTGGACACCAAAGAAGGTCTGCTTGGTTTCCGCATGGCACATACGATGCGGGAAAGTGAAGGAGGGCGAGTTCTTGGTGCCAATGGTAAAAAGGGAACCAAAGAAAATTGGGGCCAACCAAACAAGTGGATTGATTATATCGGCGAAGTCGACGGCAAAACATTCGGCGTGACGTTGATGGATCATCCCGATAACTTCCGACCATCACGCTATCATGTCCGCAACTATGGTTTGTTTTCGATCAGTCCTCTGGGTGACAAGGCTTATACCCAAGGGAAAGAACCTGCCAAGCCGGTCCACCTCAAGCCTGGTGAGAAATTCACGTTGCGATACGGAATCTATTTCCATGAAGGCGATACTAACGCCGGGGAAGTCGAAAAAACATATCAGCAGTTCTTGGCGCAGTGAATCCCAGTGCATAAATATGAATTCGAGGTATGATCGATGACGACCACGACACGCCGTTCGTTTTTGCAGGTTTCATCCAGCTTGGCCGCCGGGATATTTGTCGGATCAGCGAGTCTCTTTGCCGAGACGCCGGGTTACAAAGTGCATGATCTCAAAGTCATTAGTCTGGATGATTATTATCACGGTTGGCCAACCGTCACACGGCGCAAAAACGGAGATTTAGTTTGTGCTTGGTCGGGAGGACGCGAGTCACACATTTGCCCATTTGGTCGGGTGGAAATGATTGTCTCTCATGATGAGGGAGAGACCTGGTCGTTCCCGCAAGTCATTTTGGATGGTCCCAGCGACGACCGTGATGCGGGGATTCTGGAAACGTCACAAGGAACTCTTCTCGCGACGACATTTACTTCTTTGGCTTATGTTCCCAGTCTCGAAAAAGCGAACGCCAAACCCGACTCGTGGGATGCTGTACGCCTCGCTCGCTGGAATGGGGCCCACAACCGAATCAGCGAGCAAGAACGCCAACGACACCTCGGCTGCTGGATGATTCGTTCCGAAGATGGTGGCGCGACTTGGTCAGAGCGGTATCGCTCGGTCGTGAATTCACCGCATGGACCGATTCAACTCTCTGACGGACGATTGCTCTATCCGGGCAAAGTTCTCTGGCAGGGAGAGACTAAAAAGATTGGGGTCGCCGAGTCCTTCGATGACGGTCGGAATTGGCACTGGTTGTCTGAAATCACTCCCCGAGAAGGCGACACCAGTGACAACTATCACGAATTGCACGGCGTCAAGACCAAAAGCGGAAAACTTGTCATCCAGATTCGCAATCATAATGCAAAAAACAAAGGGGAGACTCTGCAGACAGAGTCGACGGATGGCGGAAAAACATGGTCATCACCTCACAGTATCGGCGTCTGGGGGCTACCATCCTTTCTGACGCGACTCAATGACGACCGACTGTTAATGTCTTATGGCCATCGGCGGCCACCCTACGGTAATCAAGCCCGTCTCAGCAGCGACGAGGGAGTGACCTGGTCCGAACCGATGATCATCTCGGGAGATGGTGCAGGGGGCGACTTGGGCTATCCATCGACCGTCCAACTAAAAGATGGTTCGCTGCTGACAATCTGGTACGAAAAGCTGAAGGGCTCTTCGAAAGCCGTGCTCAGGCAAGCTCGTTGGCAACTGACATAGCAAATCCCTACGAGCCTAATCCAAGAAGAGACTCTCCTGAAGGGCTCTAATTCAGGTTCACCCGACGAATGCGTATTCAGTCTGACGGAGCGATAGAATTCTCGGTTCGAATTCTCTTTCCTTTCGATATCCATCAACAGTTCGCTTCAATGTCTTGATTTTATTGTTGCTCCGTTCCAGCGGTCCCGCTGAGGTCGGTTGTTTGTACCTCCTCCGTAGCTGAACTCGCAAGAGTTCAGAAGGACCACGCTGTCCTCGCATTTTCGTCTGAATTCTTGCGAATCCAGCTACCTGTTCGTTGCTGCATCGTGCGGTTGACGAATTTGCCAACATGTTTAATTTCCCGGTGAGGGATCGTTGAACAATTCAGCGTGAGAAAGACATGTCCGCTTTATGTCAATCTGCAGGATGAATACGTAAATCCCGGATGAACCCTAATTCACACCCAATGACATGATGCGAGCGGCTGTCCCCTTACTTTCAGCATGTGACTCTTTGGAGAGAGTCACTTTGAGAGTATGTTTTCCGGGTGTTAATTCGGTAGCCAGCTCTACTGATCGAGGATAATGTAATCCTTTGCTATAGCGATGATAAAGATTTACTTTCTGTGTCTCTCCCCCATCCACCGAAACTTCCAGTACGCCCGCATCGGGACCGGCAGATATATAGGCGATTGCTGTCGTTCCTTCGAACGTGAACTCAAAGGATGAACCCGGCTCGGTGGTATGCAACATCGGAATTCTGGTGAATCGATCCCGTTTACTGCCTTGCAGTGATTTCCAATCAGGAACAGAGACATCCCAGCCTTGTCGTTTGACGGCTTGATCGAACTTTACAAAACCCGCGTTCACATAACTGAATGGATCAACCAGTTGCTCGGGAATCGTGTGAGAGGCTGGCTCAACAGCATGCTTCCTGTCATTGGTCAGCAGGTAGTCAATCAAATCAGCGGCGATCCGATTACCGTGCGGAGCCGGATGCGTCCCCCCAAATTGTTTCCAAGTCAGATCACCTTCTGTAATTTGATCGGCTACTTCACGAGCGAGATGGATCGTGGAAACTCCATAATGCTGGGCAACCTTCTCGTGCTGGGCCATCGGTAATGGCATTTTGCCCGACTGTAATTGTTCCAACATGCCTGGGTTCACAAAGTAAGTCATCACAATGTCGGACATCGGGTTATGTTTGAGAACTTGACGAATAATCCCTTCAACGCCACGCACACATTCTTCGGGTGAGTGCATTGCATCCTGATCGTCGTTGACAGCGTATTCGACAAAAAACAAATCAACCGGTCCCTGAGAAAGGACGTCTCTATGCAAGCGAAATGCACCTGTTGTTGAACAGGTGGAAGAAATCCCCGCGTTCGTGAATGTGAATTGTGTGTCGGGAAACTGTTTCTGAAGAAGTTCCATCACCATCGGACGATAGCCATTCATCTCGGTGATTGAACCACCAAGAAACGCGACATGTCCGGTTTTCTTGTTTGAGAACTGATGCAGGGAATTCGCAAAGTTTCTTCGCGATGCAGTATTCTTGTATCCATTCACTGATTGTTGCAGCGGTTCGAGGTAATCGAGCGAAACCAGAAACTCATCCAGTTGCTGCATCGTTTTGAAATAACTTTTCAGCTCGCGTTGTTGAGTTTCTACCGTGCGAAAACGGGGATTGAAGAAACCATGGGGTTCCCCTTTGAAGGCTTTCAATTCGCAACGATTTCCGTTCGCTGTCATTCGTTCTGTAAACGCTTGCACGGTTTTGAAAGGAACTGCATCATCTTCTGTTCCATGAAAAATGATGGTCGGTGGCAACCCTTTGCGGACGTGGTGAATGGGAGAAATCAATGTGGGATCTCCAGGGATGCGGTCTGTAATCGATTTTAACTTTTCAGCAGTGAGTAGATCACTGTTGTCGAGTGGAGCCACCATCACGGCCGGATTAAAAAGTGCCATCGCATTCGGCATCGAGCTGATTGAGAGATTTTCACCTTCTTCGTCCTGTCCGGGAACAACGCCCGTGCAACAGGCCGTATGCCCTCCGGCAGAACCTCCCGAAGCGACGATTTTGTCGGGATTAACATTCAACTTGTTTGCGTTGGCTCGAACCCACCGGATTGCTGATTTCGCGTCGGCCACGCAATCAAATGGAGAGGCTTGATGTCGAGAAAGAACGCGATAATCAACTGTGATTGCGACCATTCCTCGACTCGACAGATAGCGACATTGGTTTTGAAATTGCGAGGGACTTCCTGCTTTCCATCCACCTCCAAAGAAAAAAACAATGGCCGGTCTTGGGCCTGAGAACTCTTTGCCATCTGGTTGATAAATCCAGGCAGAAAGATCAGCACCATTGACTCTCTTGTAAACTTCTTTTGACGCTTGGGGAAGTTCAGGGGGATAGGATCCCCTCATTGGAATCAGCTCTTCTGCAGAGACAAGCGATGAAGTCAAAAAGACAAATATCAAGAGCGACAATGTTAAACGCATGGTGTTCCTCTGCAAAATGTGAATCTGCGAGCGAGTCGCTTGATTCATCAAAGAATTGGATTATCCGATACTGTCCCACCGGACGCCTAAAAGCAAAGACCGATCCGGTAAACTGCAAAATAATTAGTTTGCAAACTTTTTGCCGGCAATGATGTAGACGGCGAAGAGAGCAACGCCAAGTAGCGTAAGAAGCATAAATTGCATGATTGTCGAGCGACTTGAAACATTTTCCTCAAAGGCATCGATTGTTTGTTTTGCCTGATATCGAACTTCAGGCTCGGGAGAGTTTTGAAGTAAGTCGTAGACATCCTTTTTATGTTCGACCGCATATCCGCCTGCTGCTTCGAGACCAACGAGCACCATTTCGAGTTGTGCTGGATCAGTGCTATTCAAATCTTTGGTGAGAACATCAAGGACCTCACTCCGTACACGCCCGATTTTCCCCAACGCGATTGCTGCTTCGCGCTGTATTTTTTCATCAGGACTGTTCCAAGCGACTTTCCACGATTCCAGGGCCACATCAGCCGCATATGATTTCTGTTGAAGCTGCAAACTCCATCCGATCAACAGCAGAGGCACTGCGATGAGTGTCGCAATCACCCAATTTGGTGTTTTCCAGATCGTAAAATCAGTCAGTCGTTCTTTTCGAGTCTCCATCGCTGGAGTTGTTTGGACATCGCGAGTGGCTTCCGTCTGATTAACACTCACCATCTTTACGGGAGAAACTGTTTCCAGCCGTTGTTGGATCTGCTCAGCGCTGGCTGGACGTTTCTCGGGGCTTTTCTCCAAGAGTGAAGAGATCAATAAGTCGAGCTCGGCGGGACAGTCGAAAACAGTCAGAGAGACTCGGGGTGCCTTTTTATTCAAATGTTGATCGAGAATTTCTGCTGCCGAAGTTCCATCAAAAGGTGGTTCCCCAGTGAGGACTTCGTACATCACACAACCCAGTGAATACAAATCGGCCCGGGCACCGATGTTCTTCCCTCGGATTTGTTCGGGGGACATATAGCGAAATGTTCCCATGGTCTTGCCAGCCGCTGTCAAATTCTGAGCGGCTGCAAAAGTCGCCAACCCAAAGTCGCTGAGTTTTAATTGCCCGTTTGAAGAAATCAGGAAGTTTCCCGGTTTCACATCGCGATGAGTCACATCGTGCGAATGAGCATACTGCAATGCGGCAGTTATTTGCTGGAAATATTTCACCGCTAATTCCCAGGGAAGCGCGCCTCGATGTTCGAGTAGTTTGTCGAAGCTTCCCCCTTCCACAATTTCCATGGCATAAAAGCGGTGAGATCCCTCAGTTGTTCCTCCGAACGAATGGACAATGTTTGGATGCCGCAACTTGCGTAGAATTTCTAACTCTCGATCAAAACGTCCGAGCACAATTTCGTCGGTGACTTCCTCGGGAAGAATTTTGACCGCGACCTGTTTGTCATTTTTGACATAGCGAGCGCGGTAGACCACCCCCATACCTCCCTCGCCGATTTTCTCAAGCAGCTCGAAAGGCCAAATCCATTTTTTGTTGATTTTAGACACGTCGATAATCTGGAACTTAAAAAAAAATTCTAAAGTGATCATAAATGACAGAGTACTGTAAAATGACCGACCTGTTCTACAAATTTTCATCACGAGTGTTTCTCACTAAAATCATAGGGGAAACAGATTCAAATACCTAATATTTTAGCATAGCACACATGGACATTGGGGTTGAATGTGATGAGCACAAGCGTTGCGCCTTGTCGAACAGCGAGACTCTTGCTGTGGTTATGATTGTTCTACCGGTTCTAACGATTGGAACTTTCTGACAATTTCTCGCGCAGAGCGTAATCCATCGACAGCCGCACTCACAATGCCTCCCGCATAACCTGCTCCCTCTCCCATGGGATACAAACCAACAATTCCTGGACAAACAAATGTCTCGCGTTCACGAGCAATCCTCACAGGAGAACTGCCTCGCATTTCAGGGCCAGCCAAAACGGCGTCCTTCAAATACTTTCCCTTCCATTTATGATCGAGCACCGGTAAGCCTCGCTTGATGGCCATGGTGACGACAGGTGGCAGCACTTCGCCCAATGCTGCCGAAACGCTTCCTCTTTCGTAAGATGTTCTCAGCCTTAACCCAGAATCAGAGGGGCGATCATTCAGGAAATCATCAGCCGATTGTAATGGGCAAAGGTAATCTCCTTTCCCCAAACCAAACGCGATTGATTCATATTGTCGCTGAAGCTCAACGCCTGCCAGGGGATGATCGCTACCAAACTGTTCCGGTTCCAAGGTGATCATCAAGCCGCTATTGGCATATGGGGAATCATGCCGGGAGTTACTCATTCCGTTGGTGCAGAACCGTTCCGGCTCGGACACACTGGGCATCACAATTCCACCAGCACACATGCAGAAGGTGTAGAGGTCTCTTTCTCCGTTAGCAACCATTGAGTAGTCCGCAGCGCCGAGGATATCGAGATACTCTTTCTTTCCGTACTTATGCTGATTCACGTTTTCTTGTGGTTGCTCAATTCGTAGTCCCAATTGAAACGCCTTTCGTTCCATGGGAACTCCTTGTTCGTACAAAGTCTGGTAGGTGTCTCGAGCGCTATGACCGATCCCCAATAACACTTGTTTTGTAGGAAGATAACCGCTGGAAGTGTGGACCCCACGAATCTGGCCCTCTTGCAAGTCGAGCGATTCGAGACGGCATCCGAATTGGTATTCTCCCCCCATTGCTTCGATCTTGCGGCGAAAGTTACGGCAGATCATTGGCAGCTTGTTGCTTCCCAAATGAGGCCGATTCTCATACGCAATTGAAGATCGACCACCACATTCGATAAATCGTTCGATGACCCAATCCACGTCGGCACCAGTCATACGACAGGTGAGCTTCCCATCGCTGAAGCAGCCTGCTCCTCCCTCGCCGAACAGGTAGTTGTTTTCACAATCGAAATTGCCTCCCCGATCGAACTTACGGTTGACGGCAACTCTCTCTTTGACTGGCTGACCACGCTCCAAAATGATCGGGCGGTATCCCTTCCACGCCAGATAGTATCCCGCCAACAAACCGGCAGGCCCCGAGCCAACAATTACAGGCCGTTCGTCAAGAGGTTCCGTGCCACTTGCGGGATTGTCGAACTGCGATGCGGTGTATTGGTTGATGTTCGAGTCATTTTCGAATCGAGTCAGTCGCTGTTCGGGATCATTGAGCGATACGACAACCGTATAGACAAACTTGAGGTTGTGACGAGATCGGGCATCGAGACTTTTGCGAAGGATTTTCCACTGTTGAACTTCGTTGACCGACAGTTTCAGTCGATTTGCGATCCGCTTAGGAAGTTCCGCTTCCGGGAATTCGACGGGAGTTTCAAGGTTGGTGAGGCGTATCGACATCAATGGGGTTCCGGTCCGCAGTTATCGGACGAGGAAAATGGCTTTGTTGATCAACTCAATCGTATGCCAAACCTCCAGAAAGTGCGAGGTATGCCCTGCCGATTCAGCCTTTCTCCATGCACATAACCTGTTCATAAAAACGATTTTGAGGTAATTTCGGTGATGTTCAAATAACACAAGTCTCATCAATACCACATATTGTTGAAAGATTGCTTCGTTAATTTCTTCAGATGGGGGATTGATACTCTGCAATCGCAGAGATGAAGTCAAAATCAGCTAAGAAAGGCAACTATGTACTCTCCACGTAAATCAAATCAGAAGTCTCTTCTTCGCCATGATGATCGACATGTCCGTCTCTATGATCCCAACTCGGATTCCGTTGATCCTTTCGAGCAAACTGACCGAGAACTGGATGAAATTCAACTGCTTAATCTGGTGAAGTTTCTTGAAGACATGGTTCGACCGTCCGTCATAATTGACTAGAGTCTTTCAATTGATTGGACACATCTGCATTTCTTCATCCCTCAATATTTATCAGTGAAATACATTTATCAGTGAAATACTGAAATCCCGAATAATCTCGGCGTGCGAAAGCCAGGCTCACCACTTTGTTGTGGTGGGCCTTTTTTGATGCGCAAACCAATGTTGGAGAGAAGCTTCAATCCAAAGTGAGAATCGAAATCATGTTTCCCGAATCAGACAGATTGATCAACAGGTCTCACATCCCCTACATGCGACATGATCATACGTTGAGAATCGTCAACCAAGCCTTACAACCAGAGTGATAAGTAAATACGTTGAGAAAACCCCGACACATTCCAGATTGCCTAATTTACCCAGGGTGTAATTTTTACACAATTAGACTTTGCAGACCCGAGGAATGTGACCTAGGTATAGAGGATGAGCTCGATGATCGAATCATTTACGAATCGCAGTTGGAATTCCAGCTTTACCTCGATGACGTTGTTGGACAAAGCACGACAAAACGACGAGGCTGCTTGGGAGATGATTGTCAAATTGTATGCACCTCTTGTGTATCGTTGGTGCAAGCGCGCTGGAATGAGCTACCACGATATTGAAAATCTCTCTCAGGATGTGTTCACAGTGGCGTATCGCAAACTGGATCGCTTTCAGAAAAAGACCGATTCCGACTCTTTCCGTGGTTGGCTTTATACGCTTGTTCGTAATAAACGAATCGATTGGCTACGCAAGCATAAGAATGATTTCGATGCGATCGGTGGAAGTCAGGTTTTGCTTATGCAACAACAGATCCCTGATGCTGCTTGGGAAGACTCTGAGGAACTGGATCAATCCGAACAGGAAGATGTGTTTTTGTTTAATCAAGCCATCCAATTGATTCGACAGGAGTTTGGACCACGCGATCAAAAAATCATCGAAGCACTGCTCTGTGAAAATCAGGACCCGCGTGAAATTGCAGTTCAGCTCGGGATCTCTCGGAATTCTATCTACATTGTGAAATCGCGAGTGATGCGTCGATTACGCTAAGAGTTTGCCGGATTGTTTGGCGAATCAGTGAATCCCGTTCAGGCGAAGTTGGGGTGATTCGAATGGAGTGCCCAACTTCACAGGAACTCACTTCTTTTCTTGGCGGAGATCTGACGGAGAGCCGGTTTGAAAAACTTGCCGAGCATCTCGAAGAATGCGAACGCTGCGGAGATAATCTGGAAACACTGGAGCCGGGCCAGCCACTTGATCAGCAAATTTCCCCGGTTATTATCGAGGAACAAAGTTGGGCCGAAAGCTTGGGTGCTCGCCAACTGACTCAACGACTACTTGATCGCAATTCACTTTCCGACGACCAGCTTGGTCCCGATGCCATTGGTCGCATCAAAATCGTCCGTTATCTCGCCAGCGGCTCTTTTGGTCGTGTGTTTATTGGCTGGGACGATGAGCTTCAAAGGCATGTTGCCGTCAAACTTCCCCGTGCGGGAATGTTTATCGATGATCAGTCACGGGAAGAAATTCGTCGTGAAGCGCGACAGGCGGCTCGTGTCGAGCATCCGGGCATTGTCCCCATCTATGATATCGGGACTGACGAGAATCATGATATCTATATTATTTCAGGATTCGTTGATGGATTCGACCTGAAACAGTGGCAAGTTATCAATCAACCGACGATTGATGAGTCATTAAAGTTGATCATCAAGATTGCTGAAATTATCGAATATGCTCACCAACATCAGTTGGTCCATCGTGACATCAAGCCCGGCAATATTCTGATCGACAAAGAAGGGAAACCTCATCTGGTTGATTTTGGATTGTCGATTAATTGTGACGATCCGGGAAGTCAATCATCACAAGGATTGGTGGGAACTCCAGCGTATCTCCCCCCCGATTATCTCGACTATGTTCACCCTCCCATTGATCCCAGAGGCGACCTTTACTCGTTAGGTGTCGTCCTGTTCGAACTTTTAGCCGGTGCTCGACCCTACGAACTGGAACCGGCGACTTGGCAACAGACACTCAAGACTGCTGATCCAATTCGGCCTCGAAAGTTGAATCCACGGATCTCTCGTAAGCTTGAGCGAATCTGCCTCAAGGCCATTGACCGAGATCCCCGCAAGCGATTTCAATCAGCAAGCGAACTCTCGCGCAAGCTTCAACAAGTTCTGGACAAGACGCAGGAAACGGTTCGTGCTCCCAAACGTGTTTCTCTGAAAAAGGTGGGAAAGTTAACCGCAATTTCCACCGTTCTGCTTTTGATTGTCGCCGTCGCATGGGCGACCTCTTTTCGAATTGGAGAAGGACAACGAAATCAATACTTAATCCCCGTCTTTCAGACCGCTCCTGAAAAGGCACAGATCACCGCTTTGAAGCCGGTCACTGTTCGAATCACAACCGAACCACCCGGCGCTCTTGCGGCCATCGTCCCATTGGCCAGACATGACTGGTCCCCCGTAATCTCTGCAGAAATCCAACCACAAAAACAGACACCGTTTGAAATTGAACTACCGCCCGGCGATTATCACGTGGAAGTCATGATTCCCGGTTACGGCTTCCATCAGGTTGTTCGAAGAATCTCCGGTTCGGAATCCATTGATTCGCAAGTCTATGCGTCACCAACGATCGTCATTCCTTCTCACGATATGAACTCTCACGATCTCGTCCACATTCACGGGGGAGAGTTCCTCTGCGGCTTACCACACGCTCGGGAAAAACGTAAGCTCGGCGACTTTATGATTCAGCGACACGAACCCACTTTTTCTGATTACAAGAGGGTCATGGGAGGTCTCACACCTGCGATGATTAAGGGCTTGCAGTCCGAAGGGGAGACCAACTACGATCGATCGCTGGGCTATTTGACATTTGCGGAAGCCTTGGCGTTTGCGGAGGCGTCGGGGTTAAGGATGCTCACCGAAACCGAGTGGATGTATGTGGCCTCTAATTCAGGGGAGACAATCTATCCTTGGGGAAACGATTTTCCAGAAGTCTCAACGTGGGAAAGTCTGATCCCTCTCGATCAAACCAGCAATGCTCAACACGATCCGATTTATGGTTTATATTCTGGATCTACGGAATGGCTGGCGACACCCGCATCCTCCCTGACTGTGAAGGGGGAATATTTCTTGGTTGCTGGCGGTATCTTCTCACTGAAGCAAGGGTTGCCTTTATCTGATGTCTTGAAAACGGAAGACAATAAAATGCTCAATTATGGCGTGGCATTCAGACATTCCAGCGAGAGTCATTTTGTCTATCCAGGATTGGGCGTAAGGCTGGGCCGTGACATGGGGCCACGTTATCTCTCGACCGTCAAGCTCACTTCGCAATGAGATCGGTATATTCAGCGCCGGTTGTCTCAGCGCATGAAAAACCCGCCTGTTCCCAAACAAGCGGGTTAGTATCAATCAAAAGTGAACGAATGATTGTCTTTACCGAGTGACAACAGGTGTGACGGTCGTCGCAAGGAATTTTCGTTCATCCCGGTCATTGAGCAGTTGCAGTACATGCGTTTGGTCATTTGCTTTCAGCACTTTGGCAGAAAATGTCGTGACAGTATTTGCTTCAACTGTTGGGTCGAGCTCTTTTCCAATTCGAACGATTTCGCTATCAGCCGAATTGTCTGATTTCAATTTGAGTTCGAACACTCGGAAATATCGAACATCGTCGTTTCCAAAATCGGCTTTCACAATGAAGTCAGCATTGCCCACAAAACTAACTCGATTTGAGGCGGCGACGAATTGTCCTGATTGTTCTTGGGACTCTCCGGGAGCACCTGATCGAGGTGAGATGTAGTCTTGTTGAACCGTCTTGGCAATCAGACGACTTTGAACAGGTAGCTTCTGTGTTTCAGGAATTGGTTTCAATCCGACAATGGCATTGTCGGCATCGGCATTGTTGACTTCATTAAGGACCAAGGCTTGTCCGAACTGATCGACAAAGATGGGATCGAGGCAGTCAACCGGCCATCCACAATTTGCCGCACCGAATGTGACATCGGCCCAAGCATTCGTCCAAACGTAGTCGCTTCCACAATGACTAGAGTTTTGGGTCATGAACAGAAGATCGCTACCAAGATTACCGAAGTAATAGATCGGGCAGTGCTTGGTTTAACCGGCGATTTGTGTATCGGCTTCCGCTTGTGGGGTTTCAGAAGTAATTGACAAACTGGCAATTCCCAAAGAACAGACGACCATTCCGGTCAGACAATAATTCTTCAATGCTGTTTTCATAGTGACACCTGATACTTTTGATTGATGAGGGAACTAACTTCTCCGTAGTAAGACAACTCTCTCCTTATCGTCCGGCATCTCCGAAAGAGGGGAGTCTCTGAGAGCACTATGCTCACAATCAGAAAGCCAGTCATAGCCATCATCGCCGTTGGGGCGGTAAAACCAGATGAGGTGGTCCTTTGTGGACAACTGGAAACCAGAAACTTGCTGACTGCCAGAAAAGAGAACCTGAAGCCCCCATCGTCTACATATTCCCTATTCTTACATTTACCACCATTCTTATTGATGATGGGGGGGAATAAGAGGAATAGGACTGAGGGGCGTTAGACAATCGTCACGAGACAATGATGGTGACGAAGACTGTGCGATTGACGTAAGTTAGAGAGAATCGGTCTCAAGCCATCAATTGAGTTCAGGAAGATTCAGTTTGACAGAGACGTTCGCAGAAATTCGTAGGCAACTTTGCGAGCGTCAATCGGAAAGTCGTGCTCGCAGTCAGGGTAGATGGCCTGCAAGTGGTCATTCGCATTGAACAAGCCGTAGACAGCCCCCGCTGCGGTCATCGATTCTTTAACTCCCAATACATCAAAGTTGTGATCGTGGAGAGGTGAGACCGTCAAAAATCTGCGAGGAGCAAATGTGCCAATGATCTCGGGGAAATCAAAAGGCACTTGATCGGGATTGTTCTCATACGCTGTTGCAATCCTCGGCATATACCGACTGCTCGTCCAGCCTTTCAAGTTGCCGCCATAATATTTATGAAACCGGGTGAATCCACAACAAGATACGATTGCCTTAATACGAGGCTCGAATGCCGCAGTAAACATCGCGTTGTGCCCGCCGAGAGAATGGCCAATGCAACCAATCTGATTTTTGGTGACCTGTGGTAAACTTTGTAGCAGATCGACTGCTCTTGTATTGTCGTAGATCGCCTTCATCGTTCCAGACACGTAAGTGTCATTGCCGAAATCATAATCGAGGCTTTCACCGAATGAAGGATAGTCGGGAGCGAGGGTTACAAAGCCTTCTTCTGCCAATTCATAGGCATAGTGCAAATTATTCTTCCCTCCACGACCAGCGGGTTCGTCCTTTCCAATCATTGTCGTTTGATGCAGGCACAAAACTGCCGGCGAAGTCTTTGATTCGACGGTGGGTAGAAATAGCCAGGCGTATACCCAGAATTTCGCATCGTCCGTGTGATAGCGAACTTTCCAACGTTGGGCGAAGGGCAACCGTTTGCGTTCGAGCACTTCCAAGCCAAGTGGGACGGGGTGCTCTGGAGTTGGCAATGGCCCCATGACTATTTGCATCTTCTCCAGAATATCTGCTTTTCGAGTCTCCCAGTCTTGGACAGATTTGACGGCAGGGAGTTTGTTTCTTGCGGCGAGCAAATTCAAGGTTGGAGAAGGGCTCTCTTGAACACTCGCGTTGACCACAAAACATGATAACAACAGGGGGATGCATGCAATTCGTTTCGGCATCGAGTGCCTCCAGTCAGTTTATGATTTCGGGAACTCATTCATTTCTAAAAACTGATCGGCCCATTGATACTCATCGAGTAAACCTGCCGTCGAAAATCCCAAATGACAATAAGCGGCGTAGACCGCCTCAATCGTTGCTAAGCCAGCAGAAGGGTCTTCATGGACCTTCGAAACTCGGGGATAAGCCGTTTGATAAACGGGAATCGAACGCACCGGGACTTCCGAGTAGCGTTTTTCCATTTTCTGGACTAATCGCCAAGTGGCATCGAGTACCAGCAGGCCGGAGTCGGCATCCGCCTCTGAAAGCATTGGACCACCAATCCCGAGACGCACGTAATTCTTGGGGACAGGCTTTTCATCCTGAGGATAGGTCAAAAACTCGAAGCCGGGATTTTGGCGTAATGGTTCGACACTACACTTACTGCGGCGTTCGCGACGATGGACGACAATGATGGTCGGGGGATGACTCACGACGTTAAAGTACCTCGCGGACAGTCTTTTCGGAGACGCCTTTGACCATCTCGACATTTCCGATTTCGGTTGGGAGAACAAATCTCAACTGGCCTCCCACCGTTTTCTTATCGAGTAACATTTTCTGCAGAATGTTATCTGCGGAAAACTCACAACCGACAGGTAATTCAACGGGCAGCCCGACTGCTTTCAACAGATTCACCTGTCGTTCAGTCTCTTCACCCGTAATACGCCCCAGCTTCTCGGCCAAACGGCTGGCGTAAACCATCCCGATAGAGACGGCTTCGCCGTGCAGAAGTTCGCCGTATCCGGCAAGGGCCTCGAAGGCATGTGCAAAGGTGTGTCCGTAGTTGAGGACGGCTCGCAGTCCGGTTCGCTCGAACTCATCCTGCTCAACAACATCGGCTTTCAAACGACAACTGCGAGCAATGACCTGCTTCATGACAGTAGGCTCCCGGCTGTTGAGCCCTTCGATATTTTCTTCCAAATATTTGAAGAAACTGTCATCGAGAATGACGCCATATTTGATGACTTCTGCCAAGCCACTGATATATTCTCGCGCGGGCAGAGTATTCAGTGTGTCGGTATCGATCAGCACGCCGAGTGGTTGATAAAAGGAGCCCACCAAATTTTTGGCCTGAGGCAGGTTCACGCCCACCTTGCCACCCACCGAACTATCGACCATTGCCAAGAGAGTGGTCGGAATTTGGATAAATGGAATACCTCGGGCGTAAGTCGCCGCGAGAAAACCGGCAGAGTCGCCAATCACTCCACCTCCGACAGCAACAACAAGAGTTTGTCGATCAGCCTGCAGCTTGACCAGATCGTCGTACATTCCGGTCACGACATTAATGTTTTTTGAAGACTCTCCCGGTTCAAGAGTGATGACTTCTGCCTGCCAACCAGCATCGATGAGTGATTTATAGACTGTCTCAGCATGGGGTGACTGGACATTTTGATCAGTCACGATAAGTGCTCTGCCTGTGGTTTTTTCTACGGAATTCAGCTTTTCGTCCCAAGAGGCCAGATATCGCTCGGCCTCAATTAGCAAAGAATCGCCAATCGCAATTTCGTAGGTACGCAGGCCGAGATAAACTTGAATGGTTATAAATGGAATCGTGGAGGACACGCGTTGCCTCTTCAGTGATCGAGATCTGCATGAGATGGAAATAAGATGAACCAAGTTCCAGTGTATCGTATTCGGAAAACGGAACTCCAGCCCGGATAACGTATCACCACGCAGGAAGGATGAAAAATTCGTCGAAAAACTGACGATTCCGTCCATATCGGGGATTTCGGGCCGCTTGACGCCGACTCGGGGGTTTCCTATCGTCTGTCTGATCAAGGCTTACACAACTTACCTGGAATACCAACCAAACCACGAGGAAAACGAACGATGGCAGATTTGATCGCCCCCCATGGAGGGCTCGATGCTCCCGTGAACTGTACTGTTCCCGCCGATCAGGTGGATGCTTTTAAGCAAGAAGCCGAAGGGCTGACAAAGGTTCCTGTCTCAGCCGCTGACCTTTCCTCAGTCTATCGTTGGGGTGATGGGACATTAAGTCCACTCGAAGGCCCAATGACCAGCGAAGTTTACAACAAAGTTCTCGATGAATCTGTCATTGAAGTGAACGGCGAAAAGTACGCTTGGACAATCCCACTTTCTCTTCCGGTGACAGCCGAACTCGCAGGGAGCCTGAGTGCCGGTCAAAAAGTGGCACTTGTTTGCTCCGAAGGAAATGTGGTCGGGACATTGGAAATTGAAGATGTCTTTGAATGGGATAAACCGCGATATCTCAAATCGGTTTACCTGACAGACCGGACCGATCACCCCGGTGCCGACATGGTTCTTAAAAACGATGCCGATATGACCCACTTGCTTGGTGGTAAAATTCAGGCATTGCCACAACCGAAGAATTCTGCCTTTGGCAAGTACGTCCTCACTCCTGCCGAAGTGCGTGAAGCACTCGCTGCAAAAGGCTGGGATGCTGCTGTCGCATTCCAAACTCGCAACCCGTTGCACCGCGCACACGAGTATGCACTCGTGTACGGATTAGAAACTTTGATCCGCGAAGGAAAAAATGCGGGGGCGGTTTTGAATCCGCTGATTGGTGAAACCAAAGGCGACGATGTCTCGGCTGAAATCCGTATGGAAACTTACGAGAAATTGATTGCCGACCGCGGTATGGGTGAAGGTGACAGCGATGCCGAACTGTGGGGACCACGTAATGAATCAGTTCCCGATCGTGTCTTGCTATTAGGACTCGACATCAAGATGTTCTACGGTGGACCAAAAGAAGCCGTCATGCACGGCATCTACCGTCAGAACATGGGTTACACTCACATCGTGATTGGTCGTAAACACGCCGATGCACCGTTTGCAGACGGAACTGCGATCTGGGGCGATTTCGATGCTCAGGAAATCTTCGAGAAGCTGAACGGCGATTTGAAGATCAAGAATGTGAACGTCGGCTTTGCCGCGTTTTACGAGTCTCTGGGCCGAGTTGATTTGATGGAAAATCACTCCGAAGAGAAGCCCGTCTTCATCTCGGGGAAAGATGTTCGCGCAACTTTGCAAAAAGGCGAAATGGTCGATCCTCGAATTATGCGAGAAAGCACATCGCAAATTCTTGCTGCTGCCATGAAACAGTGATCTCAAATCTCAATTCTGGAGCCGTTAGTGCAAGCTGGCCGGGCTTTGGGAATTCGAGTTCAGTCACTTTAAACGGCTCTCATTTTGAGAGCCGTTTTTTTATTTGATGACGTTCGAATGACTTGGCTGAAACTGCCTCTCGTGACGCCACATGATCTCGTCATTGATTACCCGATGGAGGACGGATCATTCAGAAGCAGCTGAGACAGATTTCTGCGTCTGTGTTTCGGGCTTGAGAAGTTCTCGATAGAGCGTTGCTGTTTGTTCCAACATGCGAGTGACGCTGTATTCTTTGCGCACATGCTCGCGTCCCGCCTCGCCAAGTTCGCGCGCGCGTTCGGGCCGAGTTAGTAAATCAATCATTCGTTGAGCCAAATTATCGACATCGCCAGCGGGAACAATCAATCCATTTTGCTGATCTTTGACCACACTATAAACACCACCTGTTTTCGTGGCAATTACCGGACGACCTCGGGCCATTGCTTCGAGCATGATCGAGCCGAGTCCTTGCTTGAGAGAAGGCAGGCAGAAGATGTCCATTGCTTCGATTGCCGCAGAAAAATCGTTCAGGCTGGGAACGAAAGTGACTGATCGTTCGACCTCGAGTGAGCGGGCGAGTTCTCTCAACCGCATTTCTTCTGGTCCCGAACCGGAAATGAGAAACTGAGTTTTCGGATATTGTTCCAAAACTTTTTTCGCGGCACCCAAAAAAAAGTGGACACCTTTAATCAATTCTAACGCACCGGCTGTCCCAATTACGGGCGGGCGGTCATCAGGAAGAATTTCTGCACCGCCTGCGTCGTTATCGAGGTCAACACCGCTACGTATCACCTGAACAATATCTGGATTGAGGCCGGTCCGCGCCAAGAGATCGTTGCGAACTGAATCGCTCACGGCGATCACACGTCGACAGATATTTGGCTGAATACGAAGAGACTCTCGCTCGCCGAGGTAATCGTGCATCGTCACGATACATGGAATGTTCCATAGCGAGGCCAGCATCATGCCCGGCTTTATCATGCGGCGAGATTGGACATGGATCAGTCGAGGATGCGGCTTGTGTTCAAATTCGGCAGCAAACAATCGGAGGACAGCTCGATTCAGTAGCGGCGTCGACATATGTGTCACTTCACGCACTTTGAGTTTGTGACACAACTCCCGTGAGAGTTGCCCCAGGTTCTCGGCAATCAGGGAGACATCAAACCCGTAATCGGCGAGACCTCGTTTCAGTCGCAGAGTGTACGCCGTCCCCCCACGCATACGGAGTTCTCCGGCAAGCAACAGGATCAGAGGGCGTTCTTCAGCAGACATAATAACCGTTCAGGCAAAGACTCAACCAGATGAAACGATAAGACAGTCACTATATTCTACCGAAGCGATTTCGGCTTGGAAAGAATCTCATTGGCAACAATCATCTGACGCATTCCTGAAGGAGAGGCGAGAAGATGTCGCAATTCAGCCGCGAAGTTCGCATCCTGTTGATGCTCATCAAGCTCTCCATCCAGTAATGAGCTAGCGACAATTGGTGAATCTTGACTCGTCAACACTCCTTCGTCTCGGTTTTCATCGAGATGAGATTGCATGTAGCGATCAACATGAGAGTCGACCGTCGATTTGATATGACGATCTTTTAACGATTTATTTTTTGTCTCTTCATCAAAAACAGGGCTGGCCGCTTTGGTCGCTGGTCGTCTTTGCGTCTTTTGTAGTTTACGACGCTGAGTAGATTGGGATCGAGGTTGTTGCCGTCTTTCGGGGGGCGCTTCAACACTCGCTTGCGATTCCTCGAAGCGTCGTCGTTCGGGAACCTTGTCGGCTTCATGTTCTCCCCGAATCTGCTGTTTTCGTTGAGGTCGGGGACGAGGTTTCTTTTTTACTTCCTGAGGTGCTTTACCGCCCAGAACTTCTTTCAGGAAGTCATCGATCTCACCTTGAAGTTCCCCCTGTTGTCGACGAGGTTGCCTGCCGCGGACTTGCGGTTGATCATCACCGCCCAATTTTTTGAGCAAATTGCTGATAAAGCCAAATACCGAAAACAGCACAAAGAATATTGCCATTAACGACGTAAAGTCGAGTGCCAGGATCGGCTTGATTGGGATGTCCAACAGCATAATGAAGTCCGAAAAGAATCGTACGCAAAAAGTTCGACTCGGCTGTCAAGGTTTCGTTAAGCTCCGGTTTTCGTCGATGTCTGTTTTCCGGTGCCGGCAATTGAAGCACGCATGTCTGTATCGGCTTGGACATTTTTGAGTTCGTAATAGTCGAGTAGTCCAAGTTGCCCACTGCGGAAAGATTCTGCAATGGCTTGAGGGACCAACGCTTCGGCATCGACAACCTTTGCGCGGTTCGCTTGAATTTTGGCACGCATTTCCTGTTCTTGAGCCATGGCAGAGGCGCGACGTTCTTCGGCCTTGGCTTGAGCAACCTGCATATCGGCTTCAGCTTGATCGGCCTGCAGTCGAGCGCCAATATTTTCACCCACATCGATATCGGCAATGTCAATGGAAACAATCTCGTAAGAAGTTTGGGCTTCGAGGCCGAGATTCAGTACTGTCCGCGAAATGTTATCGGGGTTTTCCAAAACGGTGGCATAGCTGGACGTCGATCCGATGGCTTGGACAATGCCTTGCCCCACGCGGGCAATCACGGTTTCTTCGGTGGCACCACCAATCAGTTGGGCAATGTTGGTCCGTACGGTCACGCGAGCGCGAGCTTTCAACTGAATTCCGTCACCGGCGACTGCATCCAAAGTGCCCGCAGTTTGTGAGGGGTCGGGGCAATCGATTACTTTCGGGTAAACACTCGTCCGAACTGCTTCCAGAATATCACGACCAGCCAGGTCAATGGCTGCGGCAGTGTCCCAATCGAGATCGATTTTGGCTCGATGAGCGGCGACCAGACTGCGGACCACGCGTTCGACATTTCCTCCCGCCATGTAATGAGCTTCGAGAGCATTGGTTGAGATCGGGTAGTAATCAGTCAACCCGGCTTGTACGGCAATAATTTTGCTTTTGACGATCACCGCAGGATTGATCTTCTTGATTGTCATCATCACCAAGGTGATTGGTCCGATGGCGGCTCCTGCGAAGACGGATTGAATCCAGAGGGAGAGGTAACGGGCAAACATGCCGAACAGAACCAGCGTCGCGATAAAGGCGAAAACACCAATCGCGGCGAGAGTTCCCGGTTGGAGAGCCAGAACCGAGAAATTTGAGAGGTTCGTTGCGAATACTGAATTCATGAGGTTTGATCCGGTAAAATGAAGTGTGAAAACCTCAAAGTGAGAGGCTCACTATAGTTTGTCTGTGTTACTCCTCGGGGAAAGGAAAGTCAAGTTTTTCCTCACCGAGTCGTTCAGAGGCATCAGAATTTGTTTCGACAGATACGGATTGATTGTTCGATTGGTCGGTCATATTCTCATCCGCAGGACTGATCACAATACGAGTTCCGCTCACACGAACAACTTTGACTTTTGTGGAAGGCTCCAGCATTAACCCGTCACTTTCGCTGTGGTATCGGCGTCCCTCAATGAGAGTCATTCCTCCCGGAGCGTGTAACGTGGCAGTTTCTCCAATGGATCCTACTAATTCCAAAAGTTTTTCTCTTTCTTTGGAATAGGGACGACTTTCCTCACCAGACGGAGGATCGGGGAGTAATCGCCGGCCAAAACTGGTTTTAGGTAAGACGACAACAGCTCCGGCAATCGTGGTAGGGACGGACAAAACGAAACTGATGATGTAAATCCACCAAACCACAGGCGAATTGTCCCACCAGGCATGATATCCCGACCAAATCGAGATCACGGCACTAATCACAGAAAATATTGTCAGCATTCCCGCTGAAGGAATGAAGAATTCCGCAACCAACAGGCCGAGAGTCAAGATTGCTAACCAGATTGCCAGCGAAGAATAATCCATAAACGTAATCTCATATCAAAGCGACGTTGTTATCAGATCATTATACCCGGAACGAATTGATTGCGGGTAAGGATTCACGAAACGTTCGACATTCTGAGAGGGATTTTGTTTTTCTTTTTGAATTTACAGATCCAGCACTTAAGATGTGACGTTCAACACTTCATATTGAAAGAGATTGCAAATCTGCGTGAGATTCGATTCTCAGCAGAAACCAGAGGTCGAGAGATCTTCCTGATTAAGGATACTGAGATGGGCGATATTGTGATGTACGTGGCGATCGGGTTTGTGGGCCTGTTCTCCCTCATCTTTCTGTACTTCTTTGCAAGGTACTTCAAACTGTGGGTGCAGTGCGTTTTCTCAAAGGCAAACATAAATCCTTTCCGATTGATGATGATGTCTTTGAAGGGGATAAACCCCTCGACGATCGTACAATCCAAAATTATGGCCGTTCAGGCTGGCTTACAATCTTCCACCAATGCTTTGGAAGCCCATTATTTGGCGGGCGGAAACGTGGATCGTGTTGTCCGTGCGTTAATTGCCTCACATCGAGCCAACATCGAACTTGACTGGAATACAGCGTCTGCCATCGACCTGGCCGGTCGTAATGTGTTGGAAGCGGTGCGAACCAGTGTTGATCCTAAGGTGATTGATTGCCCCGATCCAAATCGTGGAGCCAGTAATCGTCGTACGCTCGATGGAGTTGCCAAAGATGGAATTCAACTGAAAGCGCGTGCCCGCGTGACGGTCAGAACCAACTTACAGCAATTGGTCGGGGGTGCGACGGAAGACACGATTATTGCCCGCGTAGGTGAAGGGATCGTTTCGGCCATTGGATCATGTAAAAACCACAAAGAAGTGCTCGCGAATCCCATGTTGATCGCCAAGGCGGTACTCGATAAAGGACTCGATTCGCAGACGGCTTACGAGATTGTTTCGATTGATATTGCCGACATTGATGTGGGTGATAACGTCGGAGCTCGTCTTCAGGCCGATCAAGCCGAAGCCGACATGAGAATTGCCAGGGCCCGAGCCGAAGAACGCCGTGCGCGAGCGGTTGCCGAAGAACAAGAGTTCAAAGCTGAGACCGAGGAAAACCGCGCGAAAGTGATTCTGGCGGAAGCAGAAGTTCCAACGGCTATGGCCGATTCTTACAGAGCCGGTAATTTAAGAGCTAAATAATAGGGGCATCGAGGCAGGCAAGCGATTAAGGTTGATTTTTCCCAACCACAATGGCCACAATGATTTGTAGGAAGTCATCGATTCTAAGGATTGGATAACTCTGTGATCGGCACGCCGCATGCATTGTTTTCCAGACCGTTACAGATTCACCGACGGTCGGTGAAAGAAGACCGGTCATAAGGAGTCTTTGGATCACGTTTCCCTGGACAATTGCAATGGAAGTGCAGTGTCCTTCAAGAAACTGAAAGGTGACTGGTTTAACAGCCGATGATACACCCTGAGTACGGATGATTCCGCATCGATGAAGGAGTGTCTGTAGGTTGGAATTGTTCTGATAATCAAAATGTCGCGCAGCAGCAGGATGCCACTGTGACGGACGTCATTCTCACCAGGGTGGGAAATGTACGGAGTCTGTTTTAATGAGTAATGCTATTTCAGTGGATCTGGACAACCAAGAACGTGATATTCTCTTGCGAGGACTGCGACATGTTCGTAGCTCTATCGCATTGGCAGTCTGTGACCCAACTCTCGAGAGCGAAGTTCAAAGGGATGAGGATTTGCAGAATGTCGAGGATTTAATTTCTCGCTTAAGTGGATCACAAACTCAATCTGTTGCGAAAGTCTGATGCTATCTCGCAACCGAACGTAAACTCCGGTTCGCGCTACCAGCATGTTTGTCTGGAGACCGCAACCTGTACGATCCCTCCCCATGTGTTGACCTCGGAGGAGATCGAAGCTCGCCTCGCGCCGGTTTATGATCGACTGAGTTTACCTGCGGGTCGTCTCGAAATGATGACCGGCATCCAGGAACGACGTTTTTTTGATCCCGGCACAAAACCGGGATCAATTTCTGCGCAAACTGTCCGTAAAGCGGTCGAAAAATCTCAGCTCGATCCGAACTTATTCGGGGCTCTGATCCACGGGTCAGTTTGTCGTGACCAGATGGAGCCAGCGACCGCGACGGGAGTTCATGCAGCCAGCGGATTACCGCAATCAGCGCTTGTTTTCGATGTCAGCAACGCCTGTCTGGGTATTCTCAACGGCGTGCAGATTATTGCTGAAATGATCGAAGCCGGGCGTATCGAAGTGGGTGTGGTTGTCGGCACTGAAGTCGGACGCACTCTTGTGGAAGGGACGATTGATTCCCTGCTTCACGACTCGGACGTTGATCGCAAACGGGTCAAAAGTGATTTTGCCTCGTTGACGATTGGTTCGGGCTCCGCAGCGATTGTGCTCTGCCACGAACGCCATTCACAGTTTGGGCATAAGTTGCTGGGAGGTTCTTGGTTGGCCGATACGACGAACAATCATCTTTGCCAAGGAGGTGATAATTCGGACTGGAGTCGGGATAGCCGACCGCGCATGAATACCGATTCAGAAGGTTTGCTGAACGCGGGCGTTGCACTGGCAGAAAAAACCTGGACGATCTTTCGACGATTAATGGAGTGGACGAACAGTGATATCCAGCGCGTCTTCACACACCAGGTTGGGAAAGCCCATCGTTCGTTGTTAATGAAATCACTGGGGTTAGAACCCGATCTCGATTTCCCGACTGTCGAGCGTTTCGGAAACACCGGAGCCGCAGCGTTACCGATGGCTCTTGCACTCGGCATGGAGTCGGGCTTTCTGAACAAGGGAGATCGCGCAGCCTTGCTGGGCATCGGGAGCGGTTTGAATTCATTGATGTACGGACTCGAATGGTAGATCATCATGACAGACGACTGGGATGATGAGTATGACGACGATCTGGAAGACTTCGATGACGATGATCCCTCTGCCTGGTACGAATGCCCGCTGTGCGGTGAAGAAGTCTACGACGACGCGAACCTTTGTCCAAGCTGTGATCAATACATGGTACCTCAACTTGTCACTCGCTCCGATTCGAGGCCGATGTGGTATCTCTTCTTGGTGACCGCGGGGATTCTTGCCGTGATTGTGACAGTCAGTGGATTAATCAGCTTATTGTGAATTTCATGTCTTTCGAGCGATTTTGAATCGATCAACATCACGCTTCAAGTCGTTGAGCAGATCAGCGATATCGGGTAACTGGAAATGAGCATTCAAACCGCTCGGGTTAGGTAACACCCAGACGACCGCATCGCCAATGGTCGGCTCTTGTAGCCCGACTTTTCCTCCTTTGATTCCGAACGCCGTCCGATAAGACGTGATCCCGAGAAACGCGACAAATCGGGGTCGATACTTTTTGACCTTACGAGTCAAGGTGCAGGCTCCGCGTTCCAGTTCTTCTTTGGAGAGTTCATCAGCACGAGCCGAAGCACGCGGACAAAGATTGGTGATCCCCATGCCGAAGTCTGGCAAGCGGCAATCATCAAACGCCAGTAACTCTTCTCCCTCGGGGACGAAATCACTCATATTGAGAGCCGGCCAGAAGCGGTTTCCCGGCCGGCCAAAATGATGTCGCACGGCTGCGGAATACAAACCCGGATTGATGCCGACAAACAAAACATCCAAGCCATAATCGATGACATCATTGACACGGTTTTTTGTCGCCGCAGCGACTTGTTCTTTCGTTGGTTTCCAAACGGGTTCCTGTTTTGTTCGTCTTGGCATGTCTTCTAACCTAGCAAAGACAATCCTGTCTTGCATTAACGAATCAGAGCGGCGAACATGTGGGCTTAAATACTTTCACAACACACTGCGGACTTCCACACATGTACCGTCCAGTCAAATTGCTCGCCTTGCTACTACTCGGTCTGCCCTGTCTGTTACAGGCCGATGATTTCATTCCTCGTCGTCAGGATAAACCTCCCGGCCCGGCTCTCTCACCGATGGATGCCATCGCCAAGATGGACGTGCCGGAAGGGTTCTCGGTTGAGTTAGTGGCAGCAGAACCACAAATTTTCAATCCGGTCGGTATGGCCATCGATGAAAAAGGCCGATTCTGGATCACCGAATCCTTTGAGTATCCTCGAAAAGAGCCCGGTCCGGGACGTGATCGAATCAAGGTTCTCGAAGATACCACGGGAGACGGACGAGTCGATAAAGTGACCGTCTTTGCTGAGGGGCTCAATATCCCGTCGGGTATCGCGGTTGGTTATGGCGGTGTATGGGTTGCCAATGCTCCCGATATTCTCTTCATGCAGGATCTCGATGGTGATTTGAAAGTCGACAAAATCGAGAAAGTAGTCACCGGTTTCGGACGCACCGACACTCACGAACTACCAAACTCGTTGACTTGGGGACCAGATGGCTGGCTCTACGGCCTCAACGGAGTTTTCAACTATTGCGATGTCAAATACACGCCCAACAATCCGAACTTCGATGAGAAACATTCCGGTTGGAAGTTTACCTGTGCGCTGTTTCGCATTCATCCTCGCACGCGTGAGTTTGAACTATTCGCCGAAGGGACCAGTAACCCGTGGGGAGTCGCCTGGAACAAGGATGGTGAAGCGTTTCTGTCTGCGTGTGTGATTGACCATCTCTGGCACTTGACGCAATCCGGTTACTATCATCGACAAGGGGGGCCGTATCCGCCCCATACCTGGAAACTGGAATCCATCGTCAAACATAAACATCAAAAAGCCGCCTATTGTGGAATTCATTACTACGACTCAGATGCCTACCCCGAAGAGTATCGCGAAAAACTTTACATGGGGAACATCCACGGCAATTGCCTGAATGCTGATGCGCTTGAGCGTGATGGTTCGACCTATTTTGGAACGCCGCGTCCTGACTTTCTGACGGCCAATGATGTCTGGTTCATGCCTGTGGTTCAGAAGACAGGGCCAGACGGCTGCATTTATGTGCTGGACTGGTACGACCGCTATCACTGTTATCAGGATGCGAATCGTGACCCGGAAGGCGTTGACCGCGGGCATGGGCGTCTCTATCGGATTAGATATAAAGAATCGCCCCATACGCCGGCGGATTTTAATCTTGCTGCTGAAACCGATGATCAACTGATCGAACGACTCTCACAGCACAATGATTTTATCCGCTGGACGGCACAGCGATTGTTGTCTGAACGTAGCATCCAAGAGTCGCGACAAAAACTGAAAGCCATTGCCACCAATAATTCAGCCGATCAAAAGACACGTCTGCATGCGTTCTGGTCGGTAATTGGAATGAAACCCGATCCAGAAGATTTGTTGATCTATGATGATTTTATGGAACAGTTGATGTCTCAACCCGATCCAACATTGCGTGCGTGGGCAATTCGGGCTGCGGGACACCAGTTTCTGCATTCAAAATCACACAATGGATTCAATGAATCCGAGGAAGGCAATATTTTCGAATTAGTTGACACTGCCATTCATGACGAATCGGAAGACGTACGATTGCAGGGAGTGATTCTTGCCGGTGCGCACGCCAAGAAAATGCAGCCACACGGTTCTTATCCCGTTTACACAGAGTTGTTCGCAGAAGCTCTTAAACTTTCCTCAGAAGATGAAGTGCTGCCGAAAATTGTTTGGCGGAATTTGCTTTACTATCTGGAAAGCTTTCCGAATCAAGCCGCTGACTTTGCCACGATCAATGAGATCGCCGCCGGGTCGGGGGGACGAGAACTCATTCCTCGGTTGGTTGCGTGGATGCTCGATCACACGGACTACAAGGCGACCAACGTCGCCAAAGTGATCTCCTACCATTCACATTCTACAGGCGGAAATCCGCAAACGGCTGCCATCTGTCTCTCCATGATCAGTCAGCGTGTTCAAAATCGAACTCTCGCCGGAGAGAAGCTGAAGCAAACGAAAGAAGCACTCGGGACGGTTGTATCGAGTATCGCAGCGGGAGACAAAGACTCAGCCCCGTTTTTCTCAGCGGCCATGTTAGGCGCAAGCTGGGGAGATCCCGTTGCTCTCAAGGAAGCGGAAAAAATCCTGGCAAATAGCAAATCGCCGGAAGCACAACGATTGCAGGCATTGAATGCCTTGGTGGCCGCCGGTGAGGAAATGCACGTTCTGATTGCCATGGATCAAATCTTGGCGGATAAGAAATCTAATCCGGCTCCCTTTCGGGGCAAGATGATTAGCGCATTAGGACGACTTCGCAACGAGCATGTCGCATCTTTATTGGTCCTCAACTATTACGAGTTGGAACCGGAACTCAAGCCGCGTGTGATCGATATTCTCACACAGAGAAAAGCCTGGAGCATCAGTCTGCTCAACGCCATTGCCGAAGAAGAGATCCCGACGAGCGCACTCAATTTGAATCAAGTGAAAAGAATGCTGGCAACCGGTGACAAAGAACTCACCAAACTGGTCGGGCAACATTGGGGGCAAATTCGCGAAGGACGCGATCCTAAACGAGATCAGGTGATTGGAGAAATGAAACAGTTGATTCGTTCTTCGGAAGGAGACCCGTTTGCGGGCGAACTTGTCTTCAACAAAGTCTGCGGACAATGTCATAAGATTTACGGCAAGGGACAGGAAGTCGGTCCCGAAATTACACTCAACGGTCGCAATTCGTTCGAACAACTTTTGTCGAACGTCTTCGATCCTTCACTGGTGATCGGAGCTTCTTATCAGTCGTACACTGTCGTGACGGACGAAGGCCGTGTGCTCAACGGCTTGCTGGTTGAAGACACGGAGTCCAAAATTACGCTGAAAATCCAGGGCGGGAAGCGGGAAACGATTCCCCGCGCAGAGATTGAAATCCTGAAGAAAAGCCCCGTTTCCTTGATGCCCGAAAAGCTGGAAGAACAAATCAAACCACAGGAACTGGTTGACTTGTTCGCATTTATCACGCTCGACAAACATCCTTCCGATAGAACGGCTCGGCAGTTGCCGGGTGTGAAAGAAGTGGTCCCTCGCATTGCGACCAACCCGCAGCAGTTTGCGGAAGTGATCGGCGAAGTGGCTCCCGGATTTACGACCAAAAAGTCGGGCGTGGGAGATGTTGCATTACAAACCGGACACATGAATCGCTCGACAGTGGTAAGAACCCATCCCGTGAATCAAAACGAGCCGTGTGTCTTGTCCGGTTCGTTTGAAATTCCCTCAGGACAAAAAACGTGGCTGCTCGTTGATGTGGCCCATCACCCGGAAGGAGACTGGCGGCTGGAAGTCAAAGGGAATGGCAAACGGCTGTTGTCGGAAGATGTGGGTGGTCCAGCGTCGCGCGGTTGGCAATCATTCCGCATCGACCTGTCACAGTTTGCCGGTCAAAAAGTGAAGCTGGAACTCAAAAATCACGCGACCGGCTGGCGGAATGAATTCGGCTATTGGGGCGGTGCGCGGGTCGTGAGTGAATGAGAGTTACTCAATTGTGAGAAACAGGTCATTCCTCTTTATCGATGCTTTTTTGTAACCCTCGGCGAATCAATGCTTTGATTTTCGGACGACTGGACGAAGATGCCTTCTTCGAAACTGTTTTCGGGGTGATCTTCTCAATGGTTTCCAGAATGACTGCCGAGCTTTCGATAATGGCCAGACCGAGTCGCTTGCGTGTCATTCCTTCGGAATAGATGTTTTTGAACCGTTCATCGATGAAATGTTGGCCATGAACGAGGCCGATGATTTTGATTTCGTCTCCCAGTTGATCGGAATAAATCGGTCCGCCGCTGTTGCCTTCGAAGATATTGAAATCGACCAGATATTTTGGGTGGTCGTCAATCGGCGTTAATGGGTAATCAGCAATGCATCCCAAACGAGTGGTGGCAAATCCCGCTCTGCTCGGTTTGAAGATGGGAGCATGTGGATAGCCAACGCAACGAATGAACGAACCCGGTTCGGGAGCATGTGTGTTCCAGTCTTCGGCTGTTGCCAAAACGCTGATTGGTAATGAATCAATTGGTTTTTCTGAGGGAAAATCCAGGAAGATCACGGCCACATCTTCCTTCGGATGTTGTACCCAGAGTGGCTTCTGCCCCTTTCTGATGCGGATTTTTTCCGATTTGGCAGCCCACTTTCCTCCCTCATTCTGTTCTCGTAACACTAGTGTCGCGGTTTCACCCTTCATCCCTTCGAAGACATGGGCGGCAGTCACTAAGAGTAACTGCTGCCGTTCCGGTTCATTGGGATCAGGGCGGTCTAACACAAATCCGGTTCCCGTGGTGTTGGGATGCTCGACCCGATACGACGCCAACACGATTTGCGAAGGTGTTACCTCGGCATATGCAGGAACCGCGAGTTCCAATACGAGAACGGCGAATATAAAAAGTCGCATAAACTGACCTTCAAAAAGCATTCAGAAAATATTTCGCTGCCGACAATAATATCGCATCGAGGGGAGCGAAGGACATTTAATCTCTGAAATCTCTTAGAACGATCTTTACTGATGACAATGGACAAAATAATCAGCTCAAATCGAACAACATGATCTCCGCGTCGTTGGTTGCCGTGATGGTCAATGACGTTTCATCACTCACTGCGGCACCATCACTCGTGGACAATTTGATGTCATTGAGTGTGACTGATCCTCGCAACACCTGTAGCCAGGCATGCCGACCATCGGCCAGATCAACATCAACCAACTTTCCGGCATCCAATCGTGAGAGGTAGATTCTGGCATCTTGATAAATTTTCAGGGAACCTTCTTCGCCATCTGGTGAGGCCACGAGCCTTAGTTCGTTTTGTAGCCGATCATCGAAACGCTTTTGTTCATAACTTGGTTCGATTCCTTTCTCTGTCGGTAATAACCAAATTTGATACAAATGAGTCGGTTCATCGGAGGACGGATTGAACTCACTGTGCTCGATGCCGGTCCCTGCCGACATACGCTGAAATTCGCCCGGCGTGAGAACTTCTCCATTGCCCATGGAGTCTTTATGCTCGAGTGCTCCTTCCAAGACATAAGTGACAATTTCCATGTCTCGATGCGGATGTGTGCCGAACCCTTTGTCGGGAGCGACGCGATCTTCATTCATGACACGCAGCGAGCGAAACCCCATATGATCGGGGTCGTGATACGATGCGAACGAAAAAGTATGAGCTGCTTTTAGCCAGCCGTGATCGGCATGACCTCGATCAGACGCTTTGCGAACGGTGATCATTAAGGAGTCCAACTTATCTTTTGATGAGAGAAAAAATCATAAATTTAACTCAGAACACCTTTCACCACTTTTCCATGAACGTCGGTCAGTCGATAATCGCGACCTTGAAAACGATATGTTAAGCGTTCGTGATTCATGCCCAACAGGTGCATGATGGTGGCGTTCAAATCGTGGACGTGAACACCACGAGTTTCGCGGTCAACGATATTGTAAGAGAAATCATCGGTCTCGCCGTAACTGGTTCCCCCTTTGATGCCCCCCCCCGCCATCCAGATCGAGAAACATCGTGGGTGATGGTCTCGTCCGTAGTTCTTGCTATTCCCTTGTTTGTAGACAGTACGGCCGAACTCGCCTCCCCAGATAACGAGCGTATCTTTGAGTAAACCACGCTGTTTGAGATCCTGAATGAGAGCCGACGATCCTTGATCGACTTCTTTGGCAATTTTTGGATGACGAGTTGGTAGGCCGCCATGATGATCCCACCCACGATGATAAATCTGCACGAATCGCACACCACGCTCGCTCAATCGCCTTGCCAGTAAACAGTTGGCGGCGTGAGTGCCGGGAACTTTCGCATCTTCACCGTATAGATCAAATGTGCTTTCTGGTTCGTCCGAGGTGTCAGTCAACTCAGGAACCGACATTTGCATTCGATACGACATCTCGTAAGCCGCGATACGAGTTTGTATCTCTGGATCACCCACTTCTGTTTGGCGAAGTTCGTTCAATTGTGAAAGTGAATCGAGGAGTTGTCGTTTGTCGTCGAGTGACGCATTCGTGGGGTCATTCAAATACAACACCGGGTCACCAACCGAACGGAGTTTGACTCCTTGATGATTGGACGGCAGAAAGCCGCTTCCCCACAATCGCGAATAGAGTGGTTGTGCTTGAGTATCAGAGTTTTTATCGAGTAGGACGGCATAAGCGGGCAGATTTTCGCTTTCACTCCCCAAGCCGTAACTGACCCACGATCCGAGACTCGGGCGTCCGGGTTGTTGATGTCCCGTTTGGAAAAAAGTGATCGCCGGATCGTGGTTAATCGCTTCGGTGTGCATTGATTTGACGATGCAAATATCGTCGGCAATTTTCCCATGATGAGGCATCAAATCGCTAATCCACTGTCCCGATTCTCCATGTTGCTGGAACGGCATAAAAGATTTCGCCACTGCAAAAGACTTCTGCCCGGCCGTCATTCCGGTGAGTCTTTGTCCCATACGGACCGAGGCGGGCAACTCTTGTCCGTCCAGCTTTTCTAATGATGGCTTATAATCGAAAGTGTCAATGTGAGACGGTGCCCCGGACTGACACAGGTAGATTACCCGTTTCACTTTAGGAGCGAAATGTGTCGGGCCGGTTAAGCCGGGATCGTAACCGGGGCCGTTACTGGTCGCCAACGACTTCTGTTGCCCGTTAGCCTCTTTAGCAAGCAGTGATGCGAGTGCTGCCACGCCAATCCCGGTTGCAGACTTTCCAAAAAAGTAACGACGATTGATGGCCAGGTCGTGGTCGGTGATCGGCTTCATGGTTAGGTCTCGGAATCTGTTTGATAAATACTGTAGGGTCCGCTGTGCAGACCGAATTCATGAACGACTGTTTTCTCATAATGGTCCGCACAGCGGACCCTACGTCTGGCTTGCCGGATAGTGTTAGATTCAAAAATATTAATTCAACGTCATAAACTCACTCAAGTTCATCAATAGACGAGCAATACTCGTCAGGGCGGCGTGTTGAGATAATTCGAGTGATTCATCACGCGGAGAGTCTCCGACAGACAACAAAGCGGACGCTTCATCAGGATGCTGTTGATATTGCAGTAGTCGTTTTTGATAAGTCTCTTTGAGAAGTCTCAGTTCTTGCTTGGTCGGTTGACGAGAGGTTACAAGTTCGAATCCATGATTGATCTGCGTCTCAACCGAGTTGCCACCCTCATTCAGCATTCGTTCGGCCAGTTTGCGTGCCGCTTCGACAAATTGGGGGTCGTGCAACATCACAAAGGCTTGAAGGGGTGTATTGGTGCTTGAACGTCGAACGACACAGAATTCTCGTTCTGGGGCGTCAAATGTTGCCATGGAGGGAGGAGGGACCGTTCGTTTCCAGAATGTGTACAGGCTGCGTCGATAAAGGTTCTCACCGGTATCTTGTTTATAAGTTCGTGAATAGCCGGGGCGATTGTTGATTTCCTGCCAAAGCCCCTTGGGGTGATAAGGAAAGACACTTGGACCACCCATTTTCTCGACGAGCAATCCACTGGCGAGCAAAGCCGAATCACGAACGACCTCGGCATCGAGCCGACGGCGAGGACCGCGAGAGAGTAGTCGATTTTCAGGGTCGTTGGCTTGTTGTTCGGGTGTGACGACCGACGACTGTCGATAAGTACCCGACGTCACAATCAATTTATGCAGAGCCTTAATATCCCAATTCATTTCAACAAACTCGACCGCCAGCCAATCGAGCAGCTCGGGATGACTGGGCCAGTCTCCTTGAGAGCCAAAGTCCTCACTCGTTTTGACAATTCCCACTCCAAACAATCGTTGCCAGATGCGGTTGACGAATACTCTCGATGTCAGAGGGTGATCGGGTTTCACCAGCCACTCGGCCAAGGCAAGACGATTATTTGGCACGCCTTCTGGTAGTGCCGGCAATGCCGCCGGGACACCCGAATCGACAACATCCCGTTTTTGATCGTACTCTCCACGATACAAAACATGTGTCGTTCGTGGTTTTGTCTGTTCTGCCATGATCATCGTGGATGGAATGGAATTGATGATATTTTGACGTTCTTTTTCGACCATCGTCACAGTTTGCGCTGCCTGTCGGATTTCGGGAGAGGCAAACTTTCGCAACAGCCAATCTTCGACTTGTTGTTTTTGTTGTGGATTCCGTTTTTCTTGAGGTGTCTCGATAATCTTCTGAATTGCCAGTGTCAGCGGGGCGGCTTCTCCCTTCATGACCGCTAAGCGGAATCGGGCAATCTGATGCGACAGACCAAATTGAAAACTCATTTTGACTCGAATAATCTTCTGATCGGCGTTTTTGATCGGTTCGACCATGATGAAGACAGCCGTGCGACTGTCTGTGATTGTATTGCCATCCACTGCCCAGCCAGATCGATCCACTTTTCCGTCAATAGCTTTGCCGATCTCATAATTCTTCTGCGAGTAGTCGGCTTCCGCAGCAGAGATGACCACCTGTTCAAACTGGTCCGGCTTTGCGAGAGAGGTTGTTTCCACGATGAATTCGGTCATGACAAAGTTCCCGTTAGAACCTCGACCCGTTCCGCCGTTGACGGTTGAGGGATCTTTGATTGCTTCCAAGCGGATGGCACTGATCGCATTATCATCTGTTTTAAGATCAACAATATATTCTTCGGTGACCGGGTTTTTTCCGCTGGCCAACACCGATTGATCATCCTGGACCGTCAACGTCGCGCCGCCCGCTGAATTCATCTCTGTCGGAACAATGACTTGCCAGTTCGCCTGTTTGCCAGCCTTGACGAGGGATTCCCACTTCGCAAACGGCAACCCTTCCGCTCCGGCGACCTGCTTTAACTGCTGTTTTGCGCGGGCCAACCGGGTGTCGATTTCGTGCAATCGAGCATCTTGTAAAGGAGATTCGATTTTACGTCTTGGATCAACACCATTGAGCCCTCGTTCGGGTACACGATTAAAGAACGCAGAGAACTCATAAAACTCTTTTTGAGAAATCGGATCGTACTTATGATCGTGACAACGGCTACACAACATCGTCATTCCCATCCAGACGGTAGAAGTGGTGACAACCCTGTCAACGACATACTCGGTTCGGTATTCTTCATCAATGACACCACCTTCAATCGTGATCGGATGATTGCGATGAAATCCGGTTGCCAGACGAGTTAAGTCATTTGCATCAGGTAACAGGTCACCGGCGATTTGCTGACGAGTAAATTCGTCGAACGGTATATTTTGATTGAAAGCCCAAATCACCCAATCCCGCCAGACCCATTGCTCGCGTTCGAGATCGTATTGATAACCGTTGGTGTCGGCGTAACGTGCCGCATCGAGCCAAGGCTTCGCCATGTGTTCGCCATAGCGATCTGAAGACAACAAGCGGTCAACCAGTTTCTCATAGGCATTGTTTGATTGATCTGCCAGGAATGTTTCGATCTCAGCGGGTGTCGGTGGCAAACCGGTCAAGTCGAGAGATACGCGACGAATCAGAGTGCGCGGGTCAGCTTGCGGGGATGGTTTCAGCCCTTGCTGTTCGAGTTTCTTCAAAACAAAGGAATCGATTGGATTCCGTACGTGCTCTTGATGCTCAACAATGGGTGCTTCTACTTGTTTCGGTGAGATGAACGCCCAGTGGTCTTCGTACTCCGCACCGTTTTTGATCCACGTTTCCAGTAATTGAATCTGCTTTTCTGTGAGTGGTGCTTTGCCTGAATCGGGTGGCGGCATCTGCGTGAATTCGTCTGTGCTGCGAATTCGCTTGAGCAATTCGCTTGCTGTCGGCTTACCGGGAACAATGGCAGGCGTCTCGCTATTCGCAATGGCAATGTCACGTTTGTCGAGCCGCAAGTCGGCTTCACGTGATGCCGAGTCGGGGCCGTGACAGGTATAGCATCGATCCGAAAGAATCGCTCGAATGTCACGATTGAATTGTGGTTCATCCTCTGCGAGCAGGTCGCAGACAGGCAATAACAACACGGCGAATATGGTGAGCTGGTAGCGCGAGATCATAACGGGCATCTTCAGGTGGGAGAGTTAAACGTGAAATTCTATTCTAGCTGAGTCACTAAAGATCATGAACCACAAATCTCACGTTATTTGTTCAATCATCACACAGAGCGTCTCAACCAGAGTGACAAATGTGTCCCTTTGAATCATGAATCGATGAGGTAATTGATTCTTGACCCACTTATACTAGAGCCTGTCCTGAAACATCTATTTTAGTGAACGGTTTGGCCTGAGACTTGCATTAATGTCTCCTCCGAAAGGAGGCATAACCATGCCCACAAGATCCCGCAACGAGTCAGGCCGACTCCACG
>Ga0222718_10000410_pt1 | contig 44759 bp, 41 predicted proteins | sample C33_27DmetaG_FD_165045 | JGI IMG/M metagenome (GOLD analysis project Ga0222718, IMG submission 165045) | Estuarine water microbial communities from San Francisco Bay, California, United States - C33_27D | ecosystem: Environmental > Aquatic > Marine > Unclassified | place: USA: California...
TAAAGCTCCATCGTCGTATATGATTTTTTCATCTTTTAATAATTCCTCAATCATTTTTGGAATTAAATTATTCACATCACTTTCACCCAACCAATAATCAAAGCTATGGCCAAATATTTCAAAATTTTCTTCAAGGCTTTGTATGGAGATATCTTTAATAGATTTCCATATTTTTAGTAGTTCTTGATCATTATTATTTAGAAGCTTATTTACTTCTTGAGCGCGAGTTTTGAATTCATTGTTTTGTTTATATTCCTCACTTGCTTTTGGATAAATTATCTCTAATTGGCTTGAGTCTAAGTTTTGTAACTTTATGTCTTCTTTTTCTAAATAGGTAATAATTTGAGCTATTGGCATACCCCAGTCTCCAAGATGTATATCACTTACTGCCTCATTACCAATAAATGAGTGAATATTGTATAAACTTCTTCCAATATTCAAGGTGCGCATATGTCCAACATGTAATGGTTTGCCAATATTTGGCCCACCGTAATCAAAAATAATTTTACTACTCTGCTCATTTTCAAAATCACTTTCTGTATTTGTAATATTTTTCATGAGATAAATATGGTTTAGGCTTAAATTGAGAAATCCCATTTTATTTTTCTCTACAGGTAAGAAGATATTTGATGAATTAATTTTTTCTATCATGATTTCTTGTAGCTCATCAAAAAAGTCTGATTTATTATATTTTACTAAGTTGTTAATTTGTAAATCATATCCTGCTATTTTTGACATGCTTAACTGTATAGCTTCATCTAATTCAAATTTTTTAAACTCCTCTGATAGAGAAGTAGTTAAATTATTAAAAATATTATTCATATAGCTTTTTCTTATCTTATTTTACTGATTATCTACGAAAGAACACTTGTCTCAAAAAGTAAAGAATAAATAATGTGTTGTCGATTAAATATCTTTTGTAAAGTCTTTTTGGGTCTTGAAATAATCTAAGCAGCCATTCAAACCCCAAATTAGCAATCCACTCAGGAGCTTTCTTTTTTGTTCCCGCAACCCACTCAAAAACTGCTCCTACACCAACGAAGTTAATCGGGGTATTTATTTCATTACAAACCTTATCTATGAAAAGTTCTTGCTTGGGGAATCCCAGCGAGACCCAAATTATATCCGCATCAATGCTTTTTATTTCTTCTTTATATCTCTCAACCAAATCATCAGCACCCATAAATTCTGGACATAGATAACCAGCAATTTTTACATCAGGAAATTTTTGCGTTAATTTACTTATCATTAACTGTGTTATTTCATAATTATTACCAAAAAAATAATGTCTAGTATGGTGAATTAGTCCTTTTTCAATTGTTTGTAAAAAGACCTTGTAGCCATCAACTCTTGAAAATTTTAGTTTAGTTAAAAAAGAAAGTGCTTTGGCAACAGGGAAACCATCAGGAGCTTTAATTGTAAAGTTGTTGATTGTATTTCTGATAACAATATCACGAACACTTCTCACTAGTGTGTTTGCATTACAAATTGCTACTCGGTTTTTTGTTGAAGTGTTAAGTATTTCTGAAACTTGACCTATGTCTGTCTCACTTATGTTTGTTTGAAGCACCTTAGTAGTTTTCATTCTTGCAACTATTATATAAGTATTAAATTTAGATAATAAGAAAATTTTGCGCCTGTGGCTCAACTGGATAGAGCATCTGACTTCGGATCAGAGGGTTGGGGGTTCGAGTCCCTCCAGGCGTGCTAGTTTATTATACTGATTATTTTTTTTGCTCGATAATCTAACGAAATTATTTCTTTTTCTTTTGCATCTATCAAAGGCCTCTTCTCAGATTGAATTATTGCATTTAAAAAACTTTCTGAATTGTCAGAATTAAAAAAAGAAATATTACTACTGTAAGGAAGCTTTCTATGGGCATCAAAATCTGTAGCAACAATCTTTACATCAGCACTTAAGTATTCAAAATACTTTAGAGGAGAAGTATATTTTACTGAATGCTTGTTTGAATCTGAATTTATTAATATACCAATATCTGACTCTGAAATGTGTTTCGCAACTTTTTTATGATTTTCATATCCAAAAATTTTCACTCTGCTTTCTAGTTTTAATTTATTTACAAAATCTTGGTATATTTTTAGCTCTTCTTTTGAAGCTCCAATAACTTTTAAAGAATAAGATTCATTAAGATTCAGGAAGCAACTTATTATAAATTTTATACCCCTCTCTTCTCCGAATCTTGTTAATCTTCCAACAAATATTATTTGTTTTCTTTTTTTTGGCTCACTCTTAAAAATTTCAAGATCCACCCCATTTTGTAGCACTAGAAAATTCTTATTTAATGTAAATTTTTTTTCATAATCAGATTTAAGATTTTCATTAAGAAATATTATTTTTGAATTTCTACTTTTAAGTGATAACGAAATTATAAATTTTCTTAATTTTGTATATTGATGGCATTCGAATATTACAGGCATATTTTTTTTTGATAAGAAATAAAAAACCCAGTCAGATCTGGTAAAAAAACTATGATTTTGTTTATCTAAATCGATAAGCTTTACAACTTTTCTTGACCAAAGAAAGTGACTTACAATGTAAAAAAATCTTATAAAAAAATCAAACTTGCCAAAAGGGTAATTATGCTTAGTTCCTTCAACATTTATATTTAAATTTTCTCCATAATGTTCATTAATTTTTTGCAGGTCATCACTACTGTTGTTCTCTCTGAGTGGAAAAACAAGGGTGACATCTATATTATTTTTTAAAAGATATTTTATATTCGATATAGTTTGTAAACTATTTGCTGTATTTGCCGGAAAGGTCTGATATGTTATGTAGCTTATGGTTTTATTGTTGCTCATTATTTTTTACTTTTGTATTTGATATGATCATATAAATAAAAATTAACATCATTAATGAATTAAGATATAAAAGAGAATCACTTTTACCCAAATTTAATAGAAGAAAAATTAACAAAAATTTAAATTGAGGTTCTTGAGAAGTATATCTCAGTATATAAAAATTCCAGAAAATGAAAATGAAAACTCCCACAAAACCAAAGAATAAAAATATATCTAAAAAGGATGAGTGGGGTAAATACAATAAATTTAATTTTTCAAAAGGTACATCTAATTTAATATTCAAACTATAAAGATAATTATTCAATTGATTTGGTCCATTTCCGAAAAGGGATTCAATAATATTTGGATTATATTTTGCGACAAATATTCCCCACATTTCATTTCTATTAATAATAATTGAGAGAAAACTAATAAAAGTTACTAAATTTGGTACGAAAGGCAAATTGAAATTTGATTGAAAATAAACATTTGAAAGGTAAACAAGTAAATTTGACCCCCTGTTTTTGTTCTCAATATCTATTAAAGAAACTATTTCACCACTGTCAAAATATTTAGTAATTTCTACAGATTTAACTTCACTGCTTAAATTTGGAAAAAAGTTTGAGTGCAGAGAGGCTTCGTAGAGTAGCTGTGTTGAGATATATTCATATCCCAATTTGTTTACCAAAAAGAACGAACCGATAATCGATAACAAAAATATAAAAAGTAAAATATTTCTAAATTGAGCCCTCTTATAATTTTTAAAAGCAACAATCAAAATCAAAATAATAGTTAAAGAAATTATTGTTGCAAAGTTATTGGATTTATAAAGACCATAAACTGGGAGTATTGTCAAAGTCAAAACTTTGTAGTTAAAATTTACTTTTTTAAAGTAAGTCATTAAAAAATAAAACAATAAGACGAATCCATAAAATTCACCGATTGATTCTGCACTTGAAGAAAACCCTCTCCAAGTATTGCCGTCAACAGCCGAAAGAGAGTTTATACCTCGTTTATTTTGACCAAAAATAATAAAATTAAAAAAGTTTTGCAAAGGAAAGGCAGCACCAAGCATTCCAAGTAATAAAATTAAATTTGAAGCAATCAAGAGATTTGTATTAATCAAATTTAAATCAAAATTTGAGTTTTTGTAAATATAAATTATTCCATTTAACATAAAGAGAATTAATAAACTCCAGTAAATAAGAGAATAAAAATTATTGGAGCTATTTATAAAACCATTTAACTTATCAGTATCAAAATAGCTATTGGTATCTCTTGTTGTTTGTAGCCAGGCAAGCATAAAGAAAAAATATACTATATTTGTTTTTTTGTTAAATCTATTTTCAAAAAAAGATGTTATTCCTGCATATGAAAGCAAAATACTATAAAAGTTAAGGTTGAACCCATTGAACGCTCCCACAATTAAAAACATATATGGAAAAAAATTAATTAATGTGGATTTATAATTATGAAAAATTATAGAAATCAATATTGTTACTATATAAAAACTAAGAAACACATTAATTAAATAGAAGTTATTAATTGAAATACTTAAATCAAAATATTTATTTACTTGCGAATAAAATCGATCTTCGCTGAATTGTTGCATTGTAAAAAAAACTGTTATTAAAATGATTTTTACAAAACCGAACTTATCAATCTGAATACGTTTTTTTGAGATAGAAAAAAGCAGGAGTATCCAAATTAAACTCTGAAGAAGTAAAGTTATATTTGAATTCGTTCCGATAGAAACAATGTAAGTATCATTAACTTTATCTAAACCAGTAACCTTTCCAAAGCATTCAAGGCCGGGATAGTTATTGTTACTATATTTAATTTTTAAATCATTAGCCACATTCTCTTTAAAAACATTTATGAGTGATATATTGCATGTATTTGACTGATAATATTTTATTGATGAATCATTTATTTCAATTGCGGGATAAATATTTTCTGGAGATTCTCTCCAAAATGGAAATATAATTACGGTAAATATTAGAAAAAATAATAAAAAAGTATTTTTAGAAAAATTAGCTAATTTCATTAGATCTTTTTTTCATGTAGATAGTCAAAAGTGTAGATATTGCAGCTACTAATAATAAGCTATAAGATAGATATTGTTCACTTAATGAACTAATAAATTGAGAATTAGTCCACCCACCTTTTAAATAGTGAACACACTCTATCCATGAATTGACATTAATAGTGTTTTTTTCAACATCAAAAAGTGTTACGGCATTAAAGCTTGGGTCATTAATAAAAACAAAATTCGGGTCATTCCCTGGATCTGTGTAGATTACACCAGGAGGTTGCAGCCCACATGTTTTTTCAATTTCAGCAGTTATTTCCATACTTTAAAAAGTATATTAACTTTATTTGTCTTAGTTTAAGTATTTTTACTTATATCAATTTAATAAAAAATAAGTACTTTGATATCATCCATATATGAAACCAGACCCCGGATACTTTGGCCCCCAATCTATGATGTGGAAAGTAAACAAAGAAATCACAGTCCTTTTTGGTGGTGCTAGGGCGTTATTAATGCATGCAGCTCACCCACTAATTGCTGCAGGTGCTAGGCAGACTTCTTTCTACCAACGCGATCCATGGAAAAGGTTAATTAGGACCTTATCTCTCCAAAATTCTGTAACTTTTGGAACAAAAAAAGAAGCAGATGAAAGTGCTCATAGAATAAATAAGTTACATGAGGTTATTAAAGGCAAAGATGAAGTTTCTGGAGGCATTTATGATGCTCTTGATCATGAGCAGCTACTTTGGGTTCATGCGTGTCTTCAAATTTCATCAATATATTTTTACGAAAAGACTGTTAAAAAACTATCAGATGAGGATAAAAATCAATATCACCTTGAGAATATGATTGCTGCAGAAATGGTTTTAGTTGATAAAAATAAAATGCCAAAAACACACGAAGGCTTAAAGCAGTGGGTGATTGAAAAATCAAAAGAAAAAGATTACTTAATACACACAGATGTTGCCAAAGATGTTCAAGACATTATTGCTGGTGGGCCCGTTCCAACTCACATAAAACCTATCTGGCCTTTTATTGCTTTTACTGCTTTTCATACACTTCCTAAAGAATTTAAAGATTTATATAAAATCAAAACCACACCACTAAAAAGAAATATTCTTAGCTTTAATTTATTATTTTTGAAATTTACTAGACTTTTTCTTCCACCATTTTTTAGATTGATAGCTCCAGCAAGGTGGGCGCAGCAAAGGATAACAAAATCACCTAATTTAAAATTTCAAGACAAAATTAAAATCTAATTCCTATTTATAATCTCTTTATGGAAGATAATTCTAAATGGTCCAAAATCAACAGTGATATTTCTGACATTGTAGAAAAATTTCAAGAAAACATTGAGGAAGAAGATCTTGTTAAAGATTTACGTGAATCGATATTTGAGATAACTGAAAATACAAAAAATATATTTAAAAGCTTATCAGAAGCTATAGATTCTACGGTTAAAGATGAGGAAATCAAGAGCGCTTCGAAAAATTTAATCAAAAGTATTCAAGATGAGTTTGATGAAACATTAATGAAATCTAAAAATAAAATTAAAGAGTATACAAGCATTAATGAATCTACAGAGGAAGAATAGTCATATTGACAGAATTAAACTTTATAACTTTCACTAATAAAGGGTATGTAGATTATACAAAAAATTTACTTATCTCTAATAAAGTAAACAATGCAAATACCGACATAAAAGTCTATACATTAGATGAATACTCATTTAATTATTTTTCAGACATTCATAATAACGTAGAGCTATTTAAGAAAGAGGACTTTGCTGACAATTACTATAGCCAAGCTGATGAAAATTTTGGCAACCTGATGCTTGTTAAATTCGAGTTAATTTACAGAGAGTTACTCAAAAATAAAAATGTTATTTATGTAGATGGTGACATTGTATTTAAAAAAGACTTCAGAGATTATTTATTTAACTACTCACCACAATCTGATATTGTTTTTCAAAATGACCTTCGCCCTTCTAAGCCAAATAGAGAATGGGTCTGTGCTGGTTTTATGTATATTAAATCAAATGAAACAACAAAAGATTTTTTTAAACCAACTAAAAAACTTGTTAGAAAATTTACAAGGTATAAAACACACGATCAATCATATATTAATAAAAACAGAAGAAAATTTTCATACTCAATTTTGCCACTAGATGATTTTCCGAATGGCGCCCACTATTATCAGCACTATGAGACTTTAGATCCTTACATTGTGCACTTCAACTACGTAAGGGGTGACAAAAAACTACAGTTAATGCGTGAGCATAATGAATGGTATTTTTAAAGAAATAATATCTTATTAGAATAATTTAACACTATCCTAAATGTGCAAAATTATTTATAAAGTAATTTTTGGGTCGGTAGCTCAATCGGCAGAGCAGGAGCCTTTTAAGCTCAAGGTCGTGGGTTCGATTCCCACCCGACCCACTTTAAATGCCTTTTATTTTTGAACTAAACAGTGCGAAAGGTGTTTTAAATAATATTTTTAAATCTAGATATAGAGACCAATTTTCTATGTATTCAATATCATATTTATACCAAGTTTCAAAGTCGGATGTATTTCTTTCATTAATTTGCAAAAGTCCAGTTATTCCAGGTAGTACATTAAGTCTTCTCATATAATTTTGGTTAAAAAGGTTTGTATCTTCTTCAAACAAAGGCCTTGGCCCAACCAACGACATATCACCCTTTATCACATTTAATAATTGAGGCAACTCATCCAAACTAAAGTTTCTCATAAAATTTGTACCTTTTATTATTCTCGGATCATTTTCAATTTTAAAAATAATTTCATCATTTTTGTTTAAATCTTCTAGATCTTCTCTAAGGTCATGAGCGTTGTTTTTCATAGTTCTAAATTTATACATTGAAAATTGCTCACCGTGAAGTCCAACTCTATTTTGCTTTATTACCGCAGGACCTTTATCAAGATAAAGTATATATAGCCCTAATAAAATCATAATTGGGCTAAAAAGAACAATTCCTAGCGATCCAAGAGCAATATCCAGAAATCTTTTCAAAATATATTTTGATCCGTATTGGATGTCATTATTAAAGTAAGTTAAGTAACTGCCAGACAAAACCTCTTCTCGATACAGGAAATTATTGTTAAATTCCATTGGTTGTTTTGATATTATTAGAACTTTTTTATTTAAATTAACTAAGTATTCTTCTAATACTTTGCTGATGCCTGACTGATTTTTAAAGTTTAATATTATTAAATTTAAATTAATTTTTTTATTTAGTTTATCAATCTCACTTATTACTAAATCTGAGTTGTTGAGGTTTATATCATTTAAAGACAGAGAATTGTTTCTAAACGTCATAATTCTCAAATTTCTGAACCCGGAGTCTTCTTCTAGATTGAAAGAAATAAAATTTTCATTTGTTACGGATCTTCCTAATAGGGATGAAAGAAATTCACTATTTCTAAAAAATAACAAAAACAAAGGAATAATGAAAGTCAGTAAGACTAAATACCCTCTTGAAATTAAATTTGCAACTCTAAAGATAGTGAGAAAAACTACAAAACTACTTGTCCATAATAGATATATCGAAAAGTATTCATCTAAGTAGCTTCTATCAAGAGAGTAGGAGAGCTCGTTTACATAGGTATAAAATTTCGTGGAATATAAAAGAATTAGAAATAAAAATACAAATAAACCTATAAAAATTTCAATATTTATAAATCGTTCATCAATAAAAGAAAAGAACCTGTTACGGTCTTCCCATAAGTTATTATCAATCTGCATTCTAAAGCTGAAGCCTGCACAATTATCACAACGAGCATCAGAAATTAAAAAATTGTTTAAATAATAAATTAGAAAGTATGTCAGTGATATCTGAAGCGTTAAAAATCTTACACCATACTTTAATAAACTACTTAACTTCATATCTATATTTTATTGTAACTTATTGTTTTGTTTGAGTTTTTTTAGATGTATACTCAATTCTTACGGGGGCGTGGTGAAGTCTGGAGTTCACGCCTGCCTGTCACGCAGGAGGTCGCGGGTTCGAATCCCGTCGTCCCCGCTTAAAGGCCAGATAGCTCAGTCGGTAGAGCACTTGTCTGAAAAACAAGGGGTCGGCAGTTCGATTCTGCCTCTGGCCACTAAATTTGGTAAAATTATTTTAATTTATAAAATCGATTTACAAAAAAATGCATCATTTTTAAAGGCAATAGCTTAATAATAAAAGGCATAACATATACAAATTTAAAGTTAATAAATAACAATTTTATTAATTTTGCCCTAGGAAGTTTTCTCCACTTTATGAAATTGTTAAAGTTGTAAAGTTTTTCAACTTTTACATTTTTCTTTCCATAAATTTTTTCTAATAAATTATCTTTAATGTATATACAGTTTGGTGTGTGTGCAATTAAAGTATATCCTTTTTCATTTGCAACTTTGTTGGTTTCAAAGAAAGAATTTCCTAAATTTTTAGGGATATCTTTCTCAAATGGTAGATAAGCTGCATTTGCTTCAATTATTACTAGAAGTGGTCTTCCTGTGTAGTTTTTCCAAATTTCTAGGTTTTCGTAGCTGTCTACATCAATTGATAAAACTTCATACTCTTTTTTAATAGGAGAATTGCTTAGAAGATAATTAAGTGATTTATTACCAGTTCCACCAACAAAAGTATTTATGGGATGTATCTTTTTATATTTTTTTTGTGTTTCTAATAAATCAGAATAACGCTGTTTATCTCCTTCAATAAGAACAGCTGATGCCCCTTTTTTTATTAAATTAAAAGTATTACTCAGGTGCTTTCCGTCCCAAGCACCAAATTCGACAACCCAAAAGTCATTAAAGTTTACTTGACCAAGTCTTAGAAATATTTCATTGATGATTCCATCTTCTCCGTTTTGAGAGTATTTATTCTCTTTGTAATTATGAAGATTTTTTTTCATTAAAAAAAAGTATAGTTAATAAGTAAATTGTCATTGACTAAAAATATAGATACCATCAGGTTTGCCTTCATTAAAAATTTTTCTGACATCAATAAAGTTTGAACCAACTAATAAAGGAGGTCCGGTAAAGTAACCCGGTCTTGAGGGAAATATTTCAACCCAATATGTGAATTCGGAATCATAATTTCTCAATCCAAGGTTTTCCTTAATTAACTTTCCATAGAAATATTTATTTTTAGAGCGTTTCTTAATTGGTTTAATTTCATTCCCCCATAAATTTGCATGAGGAAAGTAATCAGCGTCATGAATGCAAACTATATTACTCAAGTCAGTTAATAAGTTTTTTACATTCGTTCTACTGTTCCAAGGACCTGAGTCAATAAAGGTGAGGTCAATCTTTTCAATCCCATCATTCAATATATGAGTCCTGATTTCTGAATATAATTCATCATCCAAGTAAATAAATTTTGAATTAGTATTTTTGAATTTCTTTGACATTTTTTTGTGCCATTCTTTATTGTTTTCAAAACTATAAAAAGTAAATTTTTTGTTTTTGGAATAATTTGTAAATACTCCAGTAGAGTTATCACCAGAACCAGCTTCTATAATAATAGGAATTTCTACATTGAGACTACCTAAGATAAATTTTAAATATTTTTTATGTGAACCCATCCCACCGTCAGGCTGGTAGTAAAGCGGAAACCCATTGTATCCAAAATAGTGAAGAATTTTTAAAAGTGGAAATGAGATTATTTTTTTTAAATTGATACAAAGATTATACAACTAAATATTTACAACGTTTGAGTTATAAATATTTAGTTGTATAAAGAAATTAAACAGATAAATATTTATATGATTACTGCTTATATGCAATTTTAAAGTAGCCTTCATTATTTATTTCTATATCACTAGTTCCCATTGTACAATTCAGGTTAATCCAACACTGATCTCCAGAATCTGGACTAAACCAGTCGTTACCTATATCAATATATTGAGCAATTTCACGTGGATCAAATAGAACAATACCTTTGTTATTTAGAAAACTTGAATAAGCGTCAACCCTTAATAGAAGGAGTATAGACAAAGTTGTCATAAGGTAATAAAAAGATTGTGAAAAATTAATTTTTATTTTTCGAGTATTCAAGCCAAGCATTCCAATAGATGTTAAAAAGCCACCGATAGCATATCTTGGAATAGGTCCATAAAAAAATAAAAAAATAAAAAATAGAAAAACGAATATTTGTGCAATTTTAATTATTTTCTTATCAACTGATTCTTTTTGGAAAAAGAATAATCGAAGTGTAATCAGTATTATGAGAGAAGAAAGAAAGTTAATAATTAGTGAAAGATGTAGACTATTTTCAATAAATTTTTCAAACCAATTAATAAACCCAAGTCCAAAAGTGTAGTTTAAACTATATGCTTTAGTTACCCCTTCAAAAGTTTCTGTTGAGCTGAAGACGTACCATTTAAAATTATTGATACATGTAAGGCTTAATGGAAAAATTAGACAACCTGTCGTTAAGTAGTTTTTTAAAATCCAAGTAAATCCAAAAAATAATGTAATAAGCTGACTCTTAAATATTTTTAGCTTGCTATAACCATTTTTATGGTAAATATAAATAGTAAAGAAATATAAAAACATTACTGGAAAAGCGTTTAACTTAATTTGAATTACAAACAAAATAAGCATCGAATATAATACACAATCAAGGTATTCAAATTTATTTGAATTTTTAATCAACATCACACTATAAATAAAAATAATATATATTAATATCCCGACAGCGACATCTTGCTTACCAACTCCCTCAATATATATATAGCCATTCCTGCCTCCCAAAGCTCCAAAGTTATCAAGTAAAGAAAAAATAATAATAAAAATTGAGGAGTTTTTCAGAAAAGTATTTTTACTATTTAAATTTTCAAGTAAGAATAAATAAAAATTGTGAATAAAGAATAAATTTATATAATGTAAATATAAAAAGTTAGCATCAATCCAAAAAAAAGCTGAGATATATTCATACACTGAAGACATGCCAAGTGGCCAAAATATGTTTACCAATCCAAAAACAATATTGGACTCTCTGATCCAATTTTGTGAATTTAGGTGGTAATATCCAGCGTCATAATGAAAATTTATATCAAAAGAACTAATTACCAATATTCCGGGAATAATTAGATAGTAAAAAATAATTTTAAAATTAAAAATATTTTTTAAATTTAAATCTAAATCTTTAAAATTGATCAAGATAAGAATAGAAGCTATTAGATATGTTAAAGGGCTTTTTAACGGAATAAAAAAGTTTAAGATCACCAATAGATTACTAAAAAATATGAATCCAGTTAAGGGGTACATAATTTTTTTTGTAAAAATCGTGGATTTGTTGTTGCTGTTTAGGTTGAAAGCTAATTTTAAAATAATAAAGAAAGACCTTCCCATTAATAAAAAAAACAAGTAAGTACATGAATAACTAATCAGCATTTCAATAAATAACAGTAAATTCATCATTTCATTTATTTAAAATTAATAACTAGTCAATTCATGTTTTATCAAGGAAGTGAAATTTCAAGGAAACTACCTGCTCCCGTAGTAATCAAAACAGAGTTAGATTTAGATGGGTTGATGGTTAATGAAGTTATGTAACTATCTAAATTTCCCAATGGAAATATTGAGAGTTCATTTTTTTTAAAATCATAACCAAACAATTCAGCACTTAGGTAATCTGCAAAAAAGTATATTTCAAAATAATCACTATCACTATCTTCTATAACACCACCACCAATAATTGCGGCTCTGAAATTTTCAGGTCCTTGGTGTGAATAAAATACTTTAGGTTTAATAGAATTTTGAATAACATATTCATTTATCGGTACTGAAGAATCTTTTGAGTGTAAAAGTATTTGGTTAAATTTTACGCCTTTATCAATATTTCCCTCAAAGTACGGCCAACCAAACAAATATGGCTTAGAGTCATTTTTAAATTTATTTAGATCGACAATGTTTAATTCCTCCTCTAAGGAGTTGCCAATATCTGGAACAAACAAAAAGTTTTTGTATTCAGAGGTTTGCCAGGGATTTCTTAAGCCAAACGCAAGAATATCATTTCTTGGACTTTGATTTTTTTCAAGTGCTAATAAATCTGGATTACTATCTTGCTTATTTAAAAATAGAATTTTACCCCTTGGAGAAGTGGTATCTAAAGGATCGGAATGATTGTAGCCCTCTTTAAGCTGCATGTCCCCAACACTTATTAAAAAATCTTCAAAATATTTTGACCATATTATATTTCCTGAGTAGTGACAACATTGTGAATTAGGTATTCTCATCAATATTTCAGAATTTATTTCAAGATTTGGCATCAGGTCTAAATTCATATAAAACTTTTCAAAAACTAAGTTATTGTTTAAATCTGAGTAGCTTACTATAAAGTAATCTTCTTCAGGATGGAAAGCAAGGCTGAAGAGACCTGATTCAAAGAAATCTTCAAAAACCCCAACTTTTGATGTTAAATCTAAGAATATTTCTCCACTTGGATATTGCAAAATATTACCACCATTCTCTAATACATAAATTTGATCATTATTGGTAATGATATTTGTAACCCTTTCCTTATAGGATGCAAGCTTGGTTATTGTTACTCCGCTATTACAATTTTTGTAATTGTCGCTGCCTTTCCAACTGCTACATTCCTCATCAACTAACCCATAGTTTATTTCATTTACCTCTGGAATTGGTACTGCGTAATTTATACCATCATCATTTGAGTTTCTAACCAAAAATATAGTCATTGTGATAAAAATAATTAATGGAATACCAATGACAATATACTTGTTAAAACTCTTCTTATGAACTTCAAGGTGCAATAAAAGTAAAAATAAGTATGAAATTATTGGAAAAATAATTATTGCTAAAATAGAAACTCCTCTGGAAAGGCTATAAAGACGTAAAATATACATCATAGAAAATAAAGATCCTGAATAAACAAAAAATAATTTTAAAATGGTTTTTATAATCTCAACAGGATTAGCGATAGAAAAATCTTTTACTACAAAAAAGTAGCTTATCAACGCTACTAAAAAACTTACAAAAACTGATATAAATTGTGAATTGATTTTTAATCCCACTGGGAAAGACATTGCATTTAAATCATTTTGTATATTTAGTAAAAGTATATTTGTTAAGCTCTCATCTCTAGCTAGCAAATTTGAAAATAAAAAATTGTTAAAGATTAAATTAAAAATAAAAAAGTTTATTGTTTTTAAAATGACATTTCCTTTTTATACAGAATACTACAAACAAAAAAGCAAGGTAATTTTTTAAAGTTATTAATACTAGATATCTAGTTCTAATTTAAATTTCTATTGAATATTTTTAATTGTGTAGAATAGTTAAGTAAAACAATAAAAATTTTATGAACAAAACTAAAATAAACTCAATTTTTAATTTTATAACTTTACTAGTAGCAAACGTATTTTACAGTAACTATTTCTTTGACAAGTTTGAAAAGTCTGACTTAACTATTGCTTTGCAGGGTCTTAATAATTTTACAGAAGACTTACAAGATGTTGGAATTTCATCAAGTTTTGAATTAAGTTTCTTTCTATTTGCAATAATTACTGGACTGTTAAATCTTTTATTTACTTATTTTTTTGTTTTGAAAATTAATTTATTAAAAGACCCCTTTAGCTTTATAAAATCCTTTTTTTATCTATTTCTTTTAAATTTTGGTGTATTGTCGTCTGTTTTGTATTTGTTCAGGTTTTATAGCTTTCCTAGGTCTTATTTATTATTAGATATAGTTCTCTACCCTATAGTTTTCATTTTATTAATTTTATTGACACAATTAAATGCAAAAAGTTCAATGCTCAGTAATTATAAATTTATAAAACCTATTATATATTTATCAATTATAAGTATTTTTTCTGTTGTAATTTTAAATCAATTTGAAAATCAAAATTTAAAAACCTCTGTCAGTGTAAGTAGTGAAAACAACATTCAAGATGAGATATCAGTAGAAATTCCCCTTGCAAACAATGAAGGTTTAGAGTGTGCAAAATGGTCTGGTAGTGATAATTACTCTGGGTGCAAAAATGCAATTTCTTTAACAAAGATAAAAACAATAGAAAACAACCAAGTCAATAATTTTGTAGTTTTAGACAAAATATTATTTACAGTTTTGAAGAGCGGAATCATCTTAAAAGATAATGAAATATTTCTTGATATTTCAAACAATGTAAAATCAAATGCATCTGAATCAGGGTTGTATGATATATCTTTTCATCCCACAGAACCGTATTTTCTAGTTAGCTATTCAAACAGTGATAATGATTTGGTTATAGATAAGTATTTACATGAAAAATTAGAAGATCCTATTTACGAAAAGCAACTTTTTAGTAAACCTAATGAGGGCCAAAATCATTATTGTGGTAGCTTAGATTGGTCTAGTTTCTTTAATACCTTTATGTACTGTGTTGGAGACATGGGTAATGAGAACTATTCCCTATCTACGACTTCGCAGAATGGAAAAATATTTTTACTTGAAAATAATGACAATTTTTTACCAGAATACATAAGTGAGTCAGAAAATAATGAATTAAGACAAGACTTTGTAGCATATGGCCTAAGGAACCCTTGGAATTTTATAGAATATCAAAATTACTTAATTATTCCTGATGTAGGCGAAAAATCTAATGAAGAGCTAAGCATCATTAATTTAAATGATCTTCAAAACTCACTAAAACCGGCATTATTCGGTTGGCCAATATTTGAAGGCTCTATAATTTATGAAAAAGACTTTTATGGATTAAAATTTTGGAAAAACAATGAAACTGATCTCTATGAATATGTATTAGAAAATTCAGTTAAACCAAATGTTTTTTATGACAGACCGGCACCCGAAAATAACAGAGCAGCAATTTTAGGGACTTTAGTATTTCAAAATTCTGAAAGTATTCTTCACGAACATGTTTTGTTTGCTGACTTTCTTAGTAAAGAAGTATTTGCGTATGATTATAAAACTGACAAATTATATATCATTAACTTGCCATATTTTCCCGGATATTTAACTTCGATATCAAAACATCCTAATGACTCAGATAAAATATTATTTTCTACAAGCAATGAAGGAAGTTCAGAAGTTTATGAACTACAACTACCTTAATGAATAGAAATGTAAAATCTTTATTTAAAGATATTATTTATATATCCAGACTCTCCAAAGTCCAAAATAAAAAGGTCAGAATACTTCTATCTATATTCCTTGCTAACTTAACAGTTGGATTTGACTTACTTATAATTGTTGTTTTCTCAAGAATTCTCTCAGATAATTCCAATTCACAGAACATCTATTTAGATTTCTTTCTCAACAACCTATACCTTTTACCATTTGTAATAGTTTTTAGATTTATATCAATCTATATTGAAAAAACTAACATACAGTTACTTGTTTTAGAACTCATGGAGAGTTTAAAGGAGTACATTATTCGAGAAGTTTACAAAAAAGGAAATTTTTCAGTAGCCGATGCTTCTTTTTATTCAACCACACTATCTGAACATATAGCTTCTTTTTATGGACACTTAGCTCAAGTCTTAAACAATCTAATGCAACTTATTGTATATGCATCATTTTTGATTTATCTAGATTTAAGAACGGTTGGATATTTTTTAATTTGTGGCTTATTGCTAATACTGCCTACTAAATCTCTTCTAAAGCTTGGAAGAAAGTATATGCATGAAAGTTTCACTGCTGCACAACTAATAATGAGAGGCATGCAAAGAGTAATTGATAATATATTTTTAATAAAAATTCTTAGAACATCTGAATCAGAATTTGAAGACTATAAGATTAACCTTAAAAAATTTACAAATGCTCAATTTAACAATATAAAATTTGGGATTATTAATAGTCTTGTACCTAACTTTTCTGCATTGATAATACTATCTGTATTAGTTGCTTTTTTTAATGCCGCAAAAATTATTACTTTGGAATTTCTTGGTGCAACTCTAAGACTTGTTCAAACTGTTGGTAATTTAAATCTTTCTTTAAACCACGTTGTCAACACTCAAGTACATATTGAAAAATTTAAAGAAATGGAAAAAGAGATACCTATTATTCGTGATTATTATAAAGTACATTCTTCTTCGAAAAATATAGCAGTCAAGATCGACAATGTTTCTTTTAATTATTTCAACAGCGAAATTAAAATTTTTGAAAATTTAAATTTAGAGTTTGAAAAAAATAAACATACAGTAATTACTGGACCAAATGGATCTGGAAAAAGTACATTACTGGGTTTAATTGCTGGAGTATTTTACCCTACAAATGGAGACATAATTTTATCATCATCAAACTTAGGGTATGTCGGAGTAACTCCACTGATTATTGATGGAACCTTAAAAGAAAATCTTTTATATGGAAATTCAAAAAATATTAATAATGAGGAAATTATCAATATTGTTGAAGAATTTAATTTATTTAATGAAAAAGATGAATTAAATTTAGACAAATATGTTTCTAATAAATCATTATCTTCAGGACAGATGCAAAAGATATCTTTTATAAGAAGTTTATTATCGGATGTAAAAATATTGTTACTTGATGAGTCAACTTCAAACTTAGATGTAAATACTAGAGATTTTATATTTAAAATATTATCAACAAAAAATATTACAATTATAAATTCAACTCATAACCAAGATGATTTTAATTTTGACAATCACTTAAGAATTGATGTTGGCGAAAAAAGAAATATTTCAGTTTTGTAATAGTTTTTTATATTCTTTTACTTCTTCTATTACATAATTCTGTAGAGAATTATGTTCAAAAATATAATTGTATGCATTTTTCGAAACTCCCTCTAATGTTTTAACATCACTTTTAATTTCATAAAAAAACTCTAGAAAGTTATTGTTTTCGAAATCAAATAAAAATCCATTTTTTCCATGCTCAATTATTTCTTGATGGTTGTCAATATTTGAAGCAAAAACAACACATCCTCTTGACATAGCTTCTAAAAGTGCCTTAGGATTTCCTTCAAAAGAAGAAGGATTTATAAAAAACCTATATTGTTTATAAATTTCTAGAAGCGTTTTATTCGGGACTCTATCGAATATTTTTAAATTTACATTATTTTTTTTTGCAGTTTCAAGCAGTGTAGTTTTTAGGGAACCATCACCATATATATCATAATTTATATTTGAATTTTTTATGGAAATAATGAAATTCTCAAAACCTTTTTGTTTTTCAAGTCGTCCAACAGAAATAAAATTTTCAATTTTATTATCAATAGTTTCGTAGCTGTTGTCTACCTCAATCCAATTTGGTCTAATAGTAATTTTTTTTGTTAGAAATCTATTTTCTAATATCTTTTTGTCTGATTCAGAAGTTACTGAGTATGCATCAGCATATAACAAGCAAATCTGAGTTAATAAGTAGTAAATCAATATCTTTATTGAGTTTTTTTTATTTCTTATTGAAAATTCCAAAAGATCAAAACCTGTTCTGATATACAAAGGTTTTCTGTAAACCAGCTTTGTTAACAAGGCCAACCAAGAACCAGACAGCTGATTTGTCTTTAAAAAATCTGAGTCTTTTATTATTTTCTTATTTTTTATTAAAAATTTAATAGATGAAAACAAGATACTGTTATTTATTTTCTTATTTTTGTTTGAATACAAAGCTATATGCTTAATTCCATATTTATTTAATTCATGATTACGATCTTCAGAGTCATATGTAATAAATGTAACATCTACACCTTGGTCAGAAAGTTTTTTATAAAGTAAGACTTCTCTTGAAAATATACCCGAACTTAACCAGTCGTTTAAAGATACTTTATACGTGAAAAAAAGAAGTAATTTCATAAAATAAACAGTTAGTCTTTATAATATACTTGGTTACAACTTTAATTTTCAATGAAAAAAATTTTAATAATTCATAACAAATACCAACAAACAGGAGGCGAAGACCTTGCTGTTGAAAATGAGATAAAAGTTTTAAGCAAATCTTACGAAGTAGATACACTAATTTTTGACAACAACATTGATAGGAAATTAAGTACATATAATTCTTTGTTACTGCTTACCAACTATCAAATAAATAAAAAATTAAAGAAAAAAATTAAAGATTTTCAACCCGACTTAGTTTATGTGCATAACACGTGGTTTAAGATTTCTTTAGGTATTTTTAAGATACTGGAAAAAGAAAATTTAAATACAGTTATCAAACTACATAATTTTAGATACTACTGTACAAGGACTTTTTTAAAAAAAATTCATTTAGAAAATGAGAAATATTGTAATGCATGTGGTGCAATTTTTAATGAAAGAGAAATTATAAATAAATATTATGATTCATCATTTATCAAATCAATTCTTGTAAACAACTATGGAAGAAAATATATGAATATATTAAAAAATGAAAAATTTATAAAAATTGTTTTAACAAATCACCATAAAGAATTTTTAATTAAAAATAATATCAGTCAAAACATAATTGTAATACCAAATTTTATTCCAATTATAAATACTGAAAAAAGCATCATTTCAAATGATTACATAGTATATGCGGGAAGAGTGTCTTCAGAAAAGGGACTCGAGGAGTTGATAGAGAGTTTTATTAATTCAAATCATAACCAATTAAAATTAAAAATTGTCGGAAACGGACCGTTACTTGAATTATTAACTGATAAGTATAAAGATGATAATGTTGAATTTCTGGGTGAGCTAGATAATAAAAAAACATTAAATATAATATTAAACGCAAAAGCAGTTATAACTGCAACAAAGCTTTTTGAAGGACAGCCCACCCTCCTTTGTGAAGCTTCAGCATTAGGCAAAACTTCAATTTTTCCTAAGACTGGTGGTATTGGAGAATTTTTTCCAGAAAATTATATTTTTGCATTTGAACAATTTAACTATTCAGATTTAATAAGAAAAATTGAATTATTAAATGACTCAAATCTAGTTAATAAACAAGGAACCAGCAATAAAATATACCTTAATAATATGTTGAATGAAAAAAAATTATTAAATTTTTATGATAGTCTGATGAATGAATAATAAATTAAAAGTATCCTTTATTGTCAGTGTTTTTAATTCCAGTCATCTAATTCAAAATTCAATGCAAAGTTTAATAAATCAAACGTATAAAAATATAGAAATTTTAATAATTGACGATGGTTCTACTGACAAATCATATAAAATTTTAAAATCAATAGAAGCAAGTAACAGTAATGTTAAATTATTTAAAAACAAGGTGAATTTAGGTCTTACAAAATCTCTGAATAAGCTGATAGATCATTGTGAGGGAGAGATAATCGCTAGACACGATATTGACGACTTTAGTAAGCCAAAAAGAATTGAAAAACAAGTTTACGAAATTAATAAACTTGACTTAGACTTCTGCCTAACAAGAGCAAGAAGACTTGATAATAACAAATTAATTCCAAAGTACTCTTTTCTACTTCCAGATAAATTCGTTATGAAGTATAAAAATCCATTTATACATGGAACACTTGCTATCAAAAAGGAAGTTTTATTGGCAGTTGGAAAATACAATAAGAAATTTTATTATGCGCAAGATTACAAACTATTTTCTGACATGATTAGTCAGAACTTAAAATATAAAGTCATTAATGAACCGTTGTATTATTTAAATATGATAGATAACCTATCTTCAAAATTTAAATCGGATCAACAATATTTTGCAAACTGTGTCAGAAAAAACTTGATTCCTTAAATATGAAAGTTTATGTAAATTCAGCAAAAGAAAATTGGATTGTAGATCGATACAGAAAAGAGTGGATTAAATACAACAAAGATAGCTTTTCCTTTGCTCCAAACAGAGGAATAATTTGGCTAATGTCACCATGGACATGGAAAAAGATACCAAAAAGATTCTTGTCAAGGGAGAAAGTGTTATGCACAATCCATCATATTGATGAAAATAAATTTTACGGAGGTGAGGAAAAAAATTTTTATGAAAGAGACAGGTATGTTGACCACTATCATGTAATTTCGGATAAGACTTACGAACAAGTTGATAAATTAACAAATAAACCTATTACTAAAATTCCTTTTTGGATAAATCAAAACTTGTGGTTCGAAATTTCTAAAAAAGATCAATTAAGAAAAAAATATAAACTAAATAAAGATCATTTTATTGTGGGTTCATTCCAAAGAGATACCGAAGGGGCTGATTTGATCTCTCCAAAATTATCAAAAGGACCAGACAGATTGGTTGAAATATTTTTACATTTAAGAAGTCTTAACAAAAACTTTGTAGTCATACTTACTGGCAAAAGAAGGCAATATATTATAAATAAGTGTATAGAAAATAAATTAAAGTATTTATATTTTGAAAACTGTAATTTTAAAACTATGAATGAGCTTTATAATTTATTAAATTTATATGTTGTTGCATCTAGGTTTGAGGGTGGTCCAGCGGCAATAATGGAATCAGCAATCATAAAAACTCCAATTATTTCTACTGATGTTGGTATAGCATCGGAAATATTGCACCCTCAATCTATATTTAATATGGAAAATTTTGAATCTGCAAAACCACAAATTGACTATGCTCATAAAAAAATACAAAATTTTATAATTCCAAAACATTTTGAAAACTACAAAAGACTTTTAAATGAGATATATGAAAATTAGTATAGGAACAAAAATAAAAGATGGACCATGGGGTGGCGGTAATTTATTTGCTATTAATCTAAAAGAATATCTAATTAACAAAGGACATATTGTAATTCATGACTTAAAAGATAGAGACATAGATCTGATTTTAATTACAGAACCTCGGAAAACATCAGAATCTTCAGCATTCACTAATTTTGATGTTTTAAACTATTTGAGTTATATAAAACGTGACACATTAGTTTCACACAGAATTAACGAATGCGACGAAAGAAAAGGTACAAAATTTGTAAATAAATACATAATTAATGCAAATAAAGTAAGTGATTCAACAATCTACGTAAGTTCATGGATTAAGGATATCTATATAAACCAAGGAATAGATGATAAACAAAACAAAGTTATTTTATCTGGTTCAGATTCAAGTGTTTTTAATCGCAATAATTTTAAAAAATGGAATAAGAATGAAAAATTTAAAATTGTAACCCACCACTGGGGAGCAAATTGGATGAAGGGGTTCGACATTTATGAAAAAATTGATAATTTACTTGATAATTCATACTGGTCAAATTTAATTGAGTTTACATATATAGGCAATACTCCTAAGGATTTTAAATTTAAAAACGCAAATGTAGTTAGCCCAAAAGCTGGTTTTGAACTTGCTAATGAAATTAAGAAAAATAACCTCTACATTACTGGGTCACTAAACGAACCGTCAGGCAACCATCATATTGAAGGTGCTCAGTGCGGATTACCAGTAATGTATGTTGAAAGTGGAGGGATACCAGAATATTGTGAAGGCTTTGGAAACAGTTTTTCATTAAAAAACCTTGAAGACAAGCTATTGGAATCTATGAACAATTATGAAGATTTATATGAAAATATGAAAAACTATAAGTTAAATTCTGAGAAAATGTCGGAAGAATATGAAGAATTATTTTTACAAATGTTACAAAACAAAAGTAAATTATTACAGAGAAGAAATATAATTTTTAATAACAATTATTTAAAAAAGTTGATATACAAAGCAGTTAATTAAAAATAATTTCTACAATTTTTTTGTAAAAATTATCTAAATTGTAGTTTTCCAAGATTGTCTTATTGCCTTTATAAGCAACGCTTTCAAGGTGTTCGCTATTTTCAATTAATTTTTTTATCATAATTTCCCAATTTTCAAGATTATTTTCCTTCATAAAAAAAATATTTTTATTATTCTCAAACTTTTCTTTTTCCCAAAACCCGACAGTTTCAGTGATGATCACAGGTACTTTCATCGACATTGACTGTAATGCAACACTTTGACCAGATGGTTGGTGGGAATCTATTAAAGGAATTAAAGATAATAGTGATTTATCATAAATACTTCTTAACTCTATGTCTGAAATTGTATCTTCAGACCACTTACCATTAATAACTTGAATATTTTTAGAAAACTCAAAATCTTTAGAATGTAAGAATTTAGATATAAGTATAAAGTTAAATTGATCCATTCTTTTTGATAATTTTTTTATAAAATCAAAATCTCTTTTTTCATCATTGCCAATAAATAAAAGGTATTCTTTTTGGTTAAAGCTTAAATTTGGTTTCCAAAAATCTACATCTACTGCAAAAGGTATAAAGTAAAACTTATGTGCATATCTTGGAAATTTTGATTTTGCATATTCCATTTCATTTTTACTTAGAAAGAATAAGTTTTGAACTAAACCACATAAACAAAAAATCAAAGAGTGTCTTAAAATCCTACGTACGAAATGTCTTTTTTGATCAAGAAATAATCCCATTATGAAAACGGATATTTTAATTTTTTTAGACAAGCGATTTTTCAATACATAGGGAATTAATGAAAACGCAACTCTTTGATTTGTACAAATTAAATGAGTAGTCTTTTGAATAATTTCTTTATTTTTTTTATATTTTATTTTCTCTGTATAAAAAGGTATCGTTGTTAAATATCTTATAAACTGAAAAACCTTTTTAATTAGATAGTTGTTACTATCGGTAAACTCTATAATATTAACGTTATTAAAATTTTTCTTAAAAATATGATAGGTATAAAAAAAATCATGTGCATAAGTGTTATTTGGATCTTCAAGTCGTTTCTTTCTACCACCTTGAAAAGCAAAAGTAATGTTTTCTTCCATCCCTTATTTGATATTACTCTTAAAGGAAGTCAATATTTTGAAAATTAAGTATATTTTAAATACAGCAACATTTTTCTATCTATCTTTAATGATATTTTTCATGATTTCTGCGAGACCATTTGCTGGCCTGATTGTTTTTGGATTTACATTAGGAGAATTGATTGTAGGGGCTTGTCTTTTGCTATCTTTAGTAATCTTGATAACACCAGGAAAATATCTAAAAAAATATTTTACTTTTAATGATCAATTTATTTATCACAAGTTAATAATCATATTTTTTATTTTATTAGTTTTAATTAACAAATCAGAAATATCAAATTTATATATATTTAGATCAAGTTCTTTTATTTGGACATTAAGCATAATCTATATTTCATCAGTGATTATGTTTAATCCTGATTTGTTTAAATATTTTATATATATTTTTGCACCTATACCAATAGTAAACTACCTTTTTGCTACGGGAAATTACCCAAATTTTATAATCAATTTTTATATAAAATATTCAGATAAATTTCAATTTATAAAAGCCTCAGATCTATTGATGTCTTATATGGTCGTAAATATAATTTTGATATTTTTAAACGGTGTTAACAATAAGACAATCACTTATCTTTGTATAACTTCTGGATTGTATTTTCCACTAATGCTTTTTAACAGTAGGGGTGCGTTTATTTCTGAAGTTATATTTTTAATTTTACAAGTTTATGTTAATAGGAGCTTTTTTAAAAAAAGTTTTAAAAAAGTTTCTCTTTATTGTACTTTGTTAATTCTAACGACAATTGGTTCAAGTATATATTTTGGTTATTCTTTTGATTTAATTCAAGTAGCTCCAGAAACACAAATTATAGCAGAGGCTGTTGAAGGAATTGCCAAAAATAAAAATACAAAAGAAGCTATTTTGGGATTTTATATTTGTGAAAATAGATTATGCTCAGAAGACAACACTCTGGATTGGAGATTAGATATTTGGGGTGATTTGGTAAGTGATTTAAACAACAAGAATAGAATACTTACTGGATACGGATTTGATGAAATATTTCCAATAATGCTAGATCCATCTGCTCCAGGACGATTAGGTAGAGATGGTTTAAATGAGAATGTACATAATTATTTTTTTAATATTATGGGGAGGATGGGTATTATCGGCTTGATACTAATTATTTTATTTTACAACTCATTAATAAACATGTACCAAAACAGATCAAAAGATTTTTATTTGCTATCCTTTTTAATCCCCGTATTTTTTAATTCTTTTTTTGACGCAAATATGGAAGGAGTTCAATATCCCTTTCTTTTCTTTTCTACCCTAGGTTTTATATTTTTTAATAATCAAATTAATAAAACTGTCACTTGAATCTGTTACTTGTTTATTATTAATTCATATGAAAAAAGCATTTATAACAGGTATTACTGGACAAGATGGATATTATTTGTCTAAGTATTTACTTGATAAAGGTTACGAAGTTGCGGGCTTGATAAGAAGAAGTTCTACTTTTAATACGTCAAGAATAGATCCCTTAATATCTCAACACCCAGAAAAAATAAAGCTTTATTTTTCAGATTTATTGGATCCATCGTCTTTAAACAACTTAATTATGAATATTCAACCAGACGAAATATATAACCTTGCAGCACAATCTCACGTCGCTGTTTCATTTAAAAATCCTATGTATACAATTTCTTCAGGCAATCAAGGTACAGTTTCATTATTAGAAGCTTTGAGAAATTCTCAGAAAGAAATGAAATATTATCAAGCTTCATCTTCAGAAATGTTTGGTGGAAGCAAGAAAGAACTGTTAAATGAAAATTCGTTATTTGAACCAAAAAGTCCATATGCCGCATCAAAAGTATTCTCACACAATATGACAAAGCTATATAGAGATTCTTACGATCTTTTTGCTGTTAATGGGATACTTTTCAATCATGAATCACCTCAAAGAGGAGAAACATTTGTTACCAGAAAAATTTCAAGAGCTGTTGGAAGAATTTATCATGGTCTACAAACAAAGCTAACCCTCGGTAATTTAGATGCATCTAGAGACTGGGGCTATGCTGGAGATTATGTTGAGGGAATGTGGATGATGCTACAGCATGATGTTCCAGATGACTGGGTGCTTGCTACTGGCGAGACTCATACTGTAAAAGAGTACTTAACTCTTGCATTTGAAATGCTTGATCTAGATTGGGAAAAATATGTTCTTACATCGGAAAAATATTTTCGACCCAACGAAGTTGATTATTTGTTAGGTGATAGTTCAAAAGCAAGAAAAGAACTAGGCTGGAAGCCCAAAGTCAGCTTTCAGGAATTAGTAAAAAAAATGATTGAAGAAGATTTAATTTTAGCGGAAAGAGAAAAGGTTTTGATTAACAATGGCTTGCTAATGCCTACCTGGGAGCACCACACTTAAATTTTCATTAAACCATTTTATAGTTTTTTCCAACCCATCGTCAAGTCCAGTTTTATGTTTCCAACCCAAATTGTTAATTTTGGTTGAGTCTAGCAATTTTCTTGGATTCCCATCTGGTTTATCAGTATTGAATTCTAAGTTACCATCATACTTTAATAAATCTTTAATTTTTTTTGAGAGCTCATAAATTGAAATTTCTTCCCCGCTACCAACATTATATATTCCCTCGGGTAAGTCATTATTTATGACAAATTTTACAGCATTTGATAAATCATCTACGTATAAAAACTCTCTAAGAGGCTTACCTGTACCCCAAATATTAAAAGTATCTTTTTCTTCTATCTTTGCTTCGTACATCCTTCTTATCAACCCTGGTATTACATGACTAGATATTGAAGAAAAATTATCATTAGGACCGTATAGATTTGTGGGCATTAGGTTTATAACCTTATGTCCAAATTGAATATTTAAAGAATTCCCTATTTCTATTGCTGCAATTTTTGCAATAGCATAAGGAGAGTTTGTAGGCTCAAGCTTGCCATCAAGAAAATAATCTTCTTTTATAGGGTTTTCTGCATTAAGGGGGTAGATACAGCTACTTCCTAAATTTATAACCCTGAGGTCAGGATAATCTATACATGCCTCAAGAATATTCATATTTATCTTTAGATTATCCAAAATGAATTCTGTCCTATTTGTGTTGTTGGCATAAATTCCACCAACTCTAGCTGCTGCATTTATAATTATGTCTGGCGATATTTTTTTAATAAGACTTGATGTTTCATCAAATGAAAACAAATTAGTGTCTTGGCGAGATGATGGAATGACTGCAAACTTTTCTGAACATTCTTCGAAACTTCTTATAATTGACGAGCCGACCATTCCCTTACTTCCAAAAACTAAAACTTTAATAATTAACCCTTTCTTTTTATTTTTACAAACATTATACATTTTAAAGTAACATTAATTAAAAAAAGGTTGTTTACTATAAAATGATTCAAAAAAATTTACACGAAAGAGTCTATCTTTTTTTAGAATCCTTGAAAAAAAAAGATAATAATTATTTTTACAATCCAATGTTAAATGGATTAACTAAGCACGGTAAAAGTTTAAATTTGGGATTCAGTACTTATGCATTAAAAATTTTTTTTATATATGGTTATTGGGATGAATTAAGTAAAAATGAAAAGACTAAATGGATCAATAATATAAATTCATTTCAAACTTGTATTTCTAATTTACCTAATAACTCATATGTTGATACTGCTTTGTACAATTTTTATATTTCACCTCCAAATTCAAAAATATTAAAAAATAATTTAAAAAGAATATATTCTAAAATTTCTTCGCAAAATTTTATTTCATTAGAAAATCAATTATTAAATGCAGTAAGGGCAGAAACTAAACAATCTATTTCCACCTTGCATCAAGTAGGTTATCTAAACAATAAAAAGTACAGTAATTTTGCTAAAAGTAATTCTGAAATAAATAAGTTTTTAGAAAGCTTTAATTGGGAGTTCCCTTGGTCTGCCGGTGCTAACTTTTCTTCACTCTGTGTTTTCAGCAAAACCCAATTAGATCATGATAATTTTTTAAGAAATAGAGATAGTTTGATGAATTATATTAAGTTAAAAGCAAATTCTGAGACAGGAGGTTATTACTCAAAAAAAACTCCTTCAAACAATGAAATAATTAATGGGTCAATGAAAGTAATTACCGGCTTAGATTGGTTAGATGAAGAAATTCACTACCCTAAAAAATTAATAGATTTCTGCTTATCAACAAAACCAAACAGTAATGGTTGCGATATTGTAGACATTATATATGTTCTTTTTAAATGTTCTGAACTAACAAATCATAGAAAAAAAGAAATATTTGAATATTTTAAAGATTTATCTGAAATTATATTTTCACACTATTTTTCAAGTTTTGGAGCATTTTCCTACTATAAAAACAAAAGTCAGCAATACTACAATGGTGTTGTAATTTCTAAAGGACAAAAAACGCCAGACTTACACGGAACCTTACTTTTAAGCTGGGGGCTCTCAATGATTGAAGTATTTTCAGAAAACAATATTGATAAGTGGAACATCATAAAGCCTTAGCATGCTAAATTTTTTATTTTGTTTTGATGATGGATATAATCTTCAAGCACAGTGTGCCATGTTTTCTTTACTTGAAAATGTTAGCGAAAAAATTAATATATTTTTAGTTCATAAAACTAAAGATTCTAATAATTTTATCGAGAACAAGATAGTTCTACATCCAAATTTAAATTCAATCGTTGTGAAAAAATTTAAAAACTCAAAAACAAAATTTCCAAACCTTAAAGGTGCCCATGTATCACAGGCAACATACTATAGATTATATTTAGAAGAATATATTGACACAGATACTGATTTTTTGATCTATTTAGATAGTGACATTATTTGTATTTCCGATCCTATTAATATCATTAAAAACGAAATTACTCAACTTACAAAAGCCAAAGCAATTATTAGTGCAAATTTGGAACATAATTTAACTGGATCTAAAGAAAGACTAAATCTAGATACTGATAAATATTTCAATGCTGGAGTTTTGATAATTGACTATAAAAATTGGACCGAACAAGCTACTTCAGATAAATTATTAACACTTATGTTTGACAATAAGAAAGAATTGAAATACTGGGATCAAGATCTTTTAAATATTTTTTTTAATGGCAACTTTAGTGAGATGACTAAGTTTTTGAATTACAGATTAGAAATTGAAGCTTTTGAAAAAACAGAAATTAATGAAATTAAAAAAATTGAAAATAGTGATATTGTTTTTATACATTACTTAGGAAAGTTCAAACCATGGAATGTAAAAGGGATAATAAATAAAAAATGTAATTTCTATCTAAATACATATAGAAATCTTTTTTCAAAAGAATATCATGTTTCATATAATTATAAATTAAATGCCTTTAAAGATTTAGTTAAAGGCTGGAGAACGCTTTCAATTTTTGAAACGGACAAACCATTACTGTTAACATACCATGTTCTGATGTCACTTTTAAAGGCTAATAAAAAATATGATTAATCAAGAAGGATTTATTTCAAGCTATAAATTTGCAAGAATATCAAATTTAGTTTATTCGGAAGTTTTGACATTAGATCAATTCTACGTCCTTAATCCCAAAAATATAGAAATACTATCTAAAGACAACGTTTCAGTATTTTATAAAAAAGTTAGCTTTGAAGTCAAAGACAATGACGTCATTTTTACAAATACTAATTTAATCAATGATTTATTTTCAGAACTCAAAAAGATAAGAAATTTAAAAAACATAACACTCATAACTAACCAAACTGATGACTCAATTACAAAAAAAACATATTTTAAAAAGCCAAATAGTGTTTCTAATTGGTATGCAATTAATGTACAACACAAAGCTAATGACTTAGTACCAATCCCGCTAGGTTTAGCTAATGATTATTCACCTAAAAACCTCAGAAGTTCTGACTTTTTGAATGTTCTTTACGAAAAAAAAGAACTACCCACTATGTATGTAAATTTTAGAGAAAATACAAACCTGAAAGCTAGAAAGAATTTAAAGGATTATTTTTCAGACGAACACTGGGTTGAAGTTGATATATCTGATTTGAGTATTGAAAACTATTTAAAAAAACTATCTTCACATAGCTTTACATTGTGTCCTTGGGGAAATGGAATAGACACACATCGCATTTGGGAAGCACTTTATGCAGGTTCTGTACCAATAACAAAAAACCACAATACTTTTTCAAACTTAAATAATTTACCAATTTTATTTGTAAACGATTATAAGGAAATAAACTATGATTTATTAAAAAATTATTTAGAAAGAAAAAATGATGGTTTATTCGAGATAGAAAAGTTAAATTTTAAATACTGGGAAGAAGTTATAAAAAGTAACAATATTGATAATAAGATTAATTCATATAATGTTACTGAATCTATCCGAAAACAAAAAAATATTAAAATGAGACTTGCATTTAATTCAAAAGTAAAAAGTGTTAATAAAAAAATTCTATTTTATATTAGAAAAGTTTCAAAAATTCCTTCAAAAATACTAAAAACACGGTATTAAAAGTGATTCAAAATATAAATAAATCAATAAAAATTAAAAAAATAAATTCTGCATTTAGACAATCGCCTTTTTACCTAGTTGATATTATTTATATTTTTTATTCTTTATTAAAAAATGTTGTTTTTAAAGGGTTCCCTTATAACAAAAAATTTACAATTGTAACAGCATCTGATGATAGATTCTTCGATTCGCTTACACAGCTGTTAGAAAATTTAAAAAAGTATTCCTTATTAGATAAAGTGCATTTATACGACCTGGGAATGAAAAGTACGCAATTAAAACGCTTAAAAGAAAATTACTCTAATGTAAAAGTTAGTAAATTTGATTTTACTTTATACCCAAACTTTATCTCTTTAAGAGGCGAAGACAGAACGCTTGGTGGTTATGCTTGGAAACCAAATATTATTAATGAGGTAATTAGTCAGAGAGGAAACTTAGTTCTTTGGATGGACTCTGCTAACTTAATTGATATTAGATTTAAACTTATTTTAATAGTTCTTACTAACAAAGGTTTTTTTTCACCAATAAGTACTGGTAAATTAAAAAATTTTACTCACCCTAGGACTGTGAAAATTTTAAATATTAGCGAAAACATACTTAAAAAACAAAATTTAACTGGAGGACTAGTTGGTTTTAACGCAGAGTCTCAAATGGCAAATAAACTTTTGCAAGAATGGGTTAAATTTTCAAATGTGAAAAATATTATTCTTCCAGAAAAGCTACAAGACCACCTTCACAGACATGATCAATCCATACTTTCATTCTTGTATTACAAAAATAACAAATTTACATATTTGCCTAAAATAAAACAAATTTTCGGTATTAGAGTAAATCAAAATCCAAATCAATACTTTTATCTTTTACATGACGATAATGAATTTGAAAATTTACTATATGAAAATTGGTATAACAAGTTTAAAGATGAATCTACTAAAACAATTAGTAAATCAAGAATATTGATATTGCTATCTCCTGGTAATATTTTAAAAGTTCAAAAAAAGTACTTAAATTCGAATTTTTTAGTATGTATTGTCAATAATGACCAGCAATTGGCAATGCTAGATAACTCTAAATTTTCTTCATATATTAAACACGTTAATTTATTCATAGCTTCAAATAATAAATTACATAATCAATTAAAAAAAGTTTATAAAAGCAATAGGGTTATTTTTCAAGATCCTAACGATTTAATTCCCTTTAAGGAAATCTTATTTAAAAAATATAAGGATGATTTTTAAAGAGTATTTTTTATTTTAATTACATTAGGAATATCTATATCTTTATTGACATTTCGAAACCAAGGATCCGCAATAATTATAAATTTGTCTCTACTTGTGTTTAGCAAAGCAGCCATTAGTGAAAAAGTACTATTACCTACTATAAAGTGATTAAAAGAAAGCATTTTACCGAAGTCGCTTAAAGTATTATCAACTGAATTTGATGAACTATAAATTTTATCTGCCCCTAAAAAGATAGATTGTTTACTGACCCATTCATAATCATCAGTAAATACAGAATAACTGAATTTTTCTATTTCTTTTGAGGCGGTATCGATAGCTTCCTTAAAAAAACTTAATTTTAAATCTTCGTTTAGATTTAAATAGTCTCTCCTCCTTACATGAACTATCGTATCTCCAGATTTTCTTGCAGCATTTCTTTCTAAACTAATTAAATTATTTTTTGATATTGAATGATTTAGAAAATCTTTATACTTGAGCACCAATTTCGGATCTTGCCAATATCCATCAAAAAAGTTATATTTTTTTAAATTATTGAGTTCCAAATTTGTGTCATATAGTTTTAAAAGAAGAGGATTTTTTGGTATCTCAATAAAATTCATCAGCATGCTAGAACTAAACTTATTTAAATTGTTGAAATCAAAATATTTTGGTTCTAATACCAACTCTCTTAACTCAATGTTAGGATCCCTAGACAATATAGATTTTGAAAAATTGCTTGTATCAACATAAATTTTTAATCCCAGATCTTCTAAGTATTTGGCGAAAGTAAATTGAAATAGTTGATTTCCAAATCCACCTTTTAAATATATAAAACCAATTTTTCTCATTTTTACTTCTTTTTTTTTGCCATGTATTTAAAAATTAATTTATCTTCTTAATTTTTCGAAAATTATATCTATAAAGGAAATAATTAAAATATAAATTAATATATATAATCTATCAAAACCGTAAATCCTGAAAATTAAATACACACTTGAAATTGAAATAAGATTAATTAAAACATAAAAACTGTATTTGTAATAGTAAAGTAAATAAATTTCAATAAAGGGTTTATAAATGACAAAAAGAATTGAAGATAACATAGATACTGAAATACTTATAAACAGTCCTATGAAAACATTATTTGTAATTATATCTTCAAGTGATTTTGGAAATACAAAAAGAAAATCATTGATTAAGAGATTTACATCAATATTTGTACTCAAATATATTACAAAATAATTTAAAAATGTGTTGATAGATAGTTTTATTAAACCCATTCTTTACTTTTTAGCCTCTACAAGAAAAAGTAATCCTATTTTTGTTTTAAACATATTATCTAATAAATTAACCATATTTATTCCCAATTTTAAACTTACTATAGAAAATAAAATCCCTAAGTTTAAAAATTTTAAAATTCTGAATTCTTTAAACTTTGATTTTTTAAACAAATTATTTAAACTTTCTTTTTGGTGCTTTGACTTATGTTGAGAAGAATAGTTTATTGGCCCAAGTAGATGAGAGAGCTTTTCAAGTAGTCTCATCGTAATATTGTAATTTGGTGTAGTAATAATTAATTTTCCACCGGGCTTCAATAAATCATATAGTTGATCTAGCAATTCTATCGATTCACTATTATCCAAGTATTCAAATAACCCTATAACAGTTACACTTTCAAAATGTGATTTGTAATTATTATAATCAAAGTCTTCTATATTTTTAAAAACACCTTTTGACCCATATTTTTTATTTGCAAAGGAAATTTGGTTTTTTGAAATATCAACACCAACACTCCCTTTATTTAGATAATTTCCAATAAATGTTCCCGGCCCACATGCATAATCTAAATGAGGACCGGAGTCACTAATTAATTTACAGATCTTACTAAAAGTAATATTGTGCCAATTAGCCTGTATACCCCTACCATTATTTAACCCATCAACTACTACTTTGTCATAATAGTTTTGAGGTAAAGCGCTATCCCAGAATTGGTTCATATGGTAATTTTATTCCAAAGACAAGAATTAATTCAATTATAAAGTTAAAAATTGATTCCCAAAGGTTATATAATTTGATTTATATTAAAAGGTTCTATAAATGAAAAATTTACAGATAGTAAAAAAAGAATTATTTGTATTCTGTTCGGTCTTTCTATATTTATTTATGTTTATTGATTTTGAAGTAATAAAGTTATTATTTTCAATTTTGATTTACATAATTTACGTTTTTTGTAAATATTTAGATTATTCGAATATTTTTCATTTATTTTGTCAAACAGTGCTGACTTTATTTTTGAATTTTTATTTTTACGAATCTCCTGACTTATTCTCAGTTACTCTCTCAATTTTTTTGATAATTATTTTTTTATTAGACAGTGAAGATTCATTAATTAATTTTTCATTTTCCCATAGTCAAAAAAACAATTTTTTTATAATAGCCTCATTATTTGTTGTCGGTATCTTTTTACAGAATATTTATTTAGACTATGAAACAATTGACTGGGATCAAAATAGCTACTTAGTTATGTCGCTAGATATTGGAAGAGGCAATCTTCCCTATGAAAATCAATGGGAAGACAAACAACCATTTTTTTATTATCTGTATTATTTTTTTATTAAACTATCCAATTACAAACTTGCTTTCTTTAAATTAACAAATGATTTAATTGTTTTTACAATTTCAATATTAATTTATTTCATTTCTTCAGATCTAAATAAAGAAAACAGATTTTACAGTATTGCTTCTCCATTTGTTTTTTTGTCACTCATGAGTATTCCATGGGGAACAGTTGACTACTCTGAACTGTACTCACTTTTATTTATAGGGTTTAGTTTTCTAGTAATGAACAAATTTACTAAAAATTCTTCTGTATTTATTTCGGGCTTGCTTTTTTCCTTGTCAACACTTATAAATATTGGATCTTCAATATTTATATTAGGTTTTCTATTGATGTTGCATTTACAGAAAAAGAATTACTTTCTATTTTTTACAGGTCTTACAATGGGCCACTTATTTTTTGTTTTGCTTTATTTTTTTAACGGGTTAATTGAAATATATATTGCAACTATTTTTACAATTCCTTTTGGTTATTCGACAAGCTCTCTTTTTGAATTAGGTACTCTGACTTCTTTTCTTTATTCTTTCTTTCAATACAATTATTTTCTTTATCTTTTACTAACAACATTAATATTTTTTAGATTCCATCATACTTTTTTTGGTTATAAATATTTTTTAGTGATGAAAGAAAAAACATTAATTTTGAATATGTTTACAGCTATTAGTGTTCTTTTTTTTGCTCTTGCTTCAAAAGGGTACAATCATCATTTAATTTATTTTTTATTCTTTATTTCAATAATCTTTCCAAGTAAGAATAGGGTTTCAAGTGGAATAACCATACTTGTCTTTAATTTTATTTTTGTTTTTTATCAAATTTTTCAGTTCTCACCTAACGTAATAAATAATATAACCAATGTATCGAAGATAAATGATGAATATCCTCTTTATGAAATGAGTCAAATTATTGATTCTTATTTTGAAGATGATTATGACATACTGGCCTTAGACCATCACTTGGTTTTGTTCTACCTAAATAAACCTAATTTTTCTTACATAGTCCACCCCACAAACCATTTTGAACCTTGGATTGAAGAGGTTCTAATTGATATGGACTTAATAGAACAAAATAATGTAGTTAATTTGATAAACAAGAAACCAGATGTTCTGATTTGTTCACATATAAGTATCAAATTTGATTTAATATATAATAAAAACTTCAATTGTGAAATTTCAGACTACTATCCAGAATATAAAAAGCTCAACTTTATTGATATAGAAGAGAATAGAAAAAGAGAATATTACTATGACCCATATCAAGATATAAGTGTATTTATAAAAGAAAAATGAAATGAACACTATAAAAAGTTTATCAATTATATTACCAACATTGAATGAATATACGAACCTAAAAATATTGATTCCACAAATCATTATTGAGATGAATCAATTTAGCGAGCTTCAGTACGAAATATTAGTTGTTGATGATAATTCAGATGATGATACCGAAAATTTAATTCATGATTTTTCAGTAACAAATTCAAATATAAAATTTATTAAGCGTACGAACCCACCCTCTCTTCCAATGTCTATATGGGAAGGAATTAATAATTCAAAGTCAGACTATGTTGTTTGGCTAGACGCAGACGGATCTATGCCACCAACTACCATTTCAAATCTTATTAAAAAACAATCACAAAATAAAGAATCTGTAGTAATAGCATCAAGATTTGTTGCAGGAGGAGGCTACAAGGGTATCGAAGAGGCTGGCAAGACTTCTTTTTTCACAGCTATGTACAATGTGTACAAATCGAAAGATTCGGTACTTGCTACAATCTTATCAAAAATTTTTAATAATATTCTTTATAGAGTTTTGCCTGGAAATGTAAAAGATGTAACAAGTGGATTCATAATGGGTAAAAAAAATTACTTTTATATAGATACCTTTAGAAGAGCAGCATATGGAGATTATTTCTTATATTTAATAACTAATTTAAACCAAAAAAATATTAACATTATCGAAGTTGGATATCTTTGTGAAACAAGATTACATGGTAATAGCAAAACGGGTTCAAACATATTTCAATTAATAAAAAGAGGCTTTCCTTACATTATTGCTTCATTAAAATGTAGAATAAGCTAAATGAAAATTTTTAATAAGAAAAATACTTTACTTGCAATTGTCATTAAAAAAGAAGATATTATTAAAGATAAAAATTTTATTACTAATAATGATGAAGAATTTCAAGTTGCTTCATTTAATTTAAAAAAAGACACAATTATTGAAAAGCATTACCATCCTCCACAGCAAAGGAAAGTTCGACATACTTCAGAAGTAATTACAGTTTTGGAAGGCAAAATAAAAGTTTCAATTTTTGACGAGGATCAATCTTTTATTACGGAAAAAGTTTTATGCCAGGGAGAAACAGTTGCTCTTCTTAAAGGTGGGCACGGTATAGAAATTTTAGAAGATGCTAAATTTATAGAATCCAAACAAGGTCCTTATATAGAAGATATTGACAAAATAAGATTCTAATGATTAATGTTTTTGAACCGAAACTTTCTGTTAAAGATAAATTTAGCGTAATGAATACATTATTGAAAAATAATATTTCAGGCACCAGTCCAGTCATAAATGAATTTGAAGAATTATCTTCTATATATTTTAATAGAAAGTATTCCGTTGCCTTAAGTAATGGCAGTACAGCATTAGATGTAGCTTTTCAATTATTGGAACTTTCTAAAAAAGATGAAGTAATTGTTCCATCTTTTACAATTATTTCGTGTTTATCTGCAATAATTCGTTCCGGGGCAAAACCTATTTTTTGCGATGTAGATCCTTCAACATGGAATATGACTTTAGATGAAGTTGAGAAAAAATACAATAAAAATACAAAGGCAGTGCTGATGGTTCACACTTATGGGTTACCAACTGAAGCAACAAAAATTGCCCAATTTTGTAAAGACAAGAATATCTATCTAATAGAAGACGCTGCAGAAGCCCATGGTCAAACTGAGGGCGGAGTGAAATGCGGGTCTTTTGGTGACATTTCTACACTTAGTTTCTATGCAAATAAGCATATAACTACAGGTGAGGGTGGGATGTTACTAACTAATTCTGAAATTTTCTATAGTAAAGCTAAGCAAATGATAAATTTAGATTTTGATAATAATAAAAGATTTGCTCACAATAATTTATATTGGAATTATAGGTTAAGCGGCTTACAGGCCTCACTTGGAATTTCTCAACTTAAGCAAATAAATAAAACTATTAACAAAAAAATTCAACAAGGGCTTTATTATTCAAAATTATTGTCTAATTATAATAATAAAATACAGCTTCCTCTTAATGAGCACAACGGTGAAAAAAATCATTTTTGGGTTTATGGAGTAGTAATAAAAAATTCAGTTGACCGAAAATTTGTTATGGAGGAATTATATAAAAATGGCATTCAAACAAGACCTTTTTTTTGGCCACTTCATTTACAAAAATCTCTTCCTTACAAGTATCAAACTAAAGAGGTTCTAAAAAACTCGGAAAAACTAGGTACAAATGGATTTTACTTACCAATAGGTAGTCATGTTACAAAAAAACATCAAAGATTTATTTCTTCTACCTTAATTTCTATTCTTTAAATTATTAATAAATGTAATTTAGAATGAATAAATAATGCAACAAGAATTAATAAGTGTAATTATTCCTTCCTTTAATAGGTTTAAATATTTAACAAATGCTGTCGATAGTGTATTAGAGCAAACATATAAAAATTTTGAAATAATTGTTGTGAACGACGGCTCTACCCAAAAAGAATATTATGAAAATAAACTTCATCAAGATATCAAAATGATTAATTTAAAAACTAATCAAAGAAATGAAATAGGATTTGTTTCGGAAGGCTATATTAGAAATTTTGGTATCAAAATTGCAAAAGGAGAGTATCTCGCTTTTTTAGATGATGATGATATTTGGCTTCCAGAAAAGCTGGAAATTCAATTGAATGCTATAAAAGAGTCGGGTCTAAAATTTTCATCTACAGAGGGTATTTTTGGTGAAGGTGTTTTTGATAAATCTAAAAGATACAAACTTTATAATAATGAACAATTTTATTCAAAAATAAGTAAGAAATATAGAAATTCCATATATAAACCAAAAAATTTAAAGAGTCTTTATAGAAATTCTTTCAAATTTCCAAATATTTGGACTTACGATTTTTTAAATTATCATAATTGCGTTATTGCTTCAAGCGTTATGGTGGAGAAAAATTTGATGAATATATTAGGCGGATTTAGAGGCATTCCAACTTCTATGCACTCAGATTATGATTGTTGGCTTGGTTTATTAAAACTAACCGATCTTATTTACGTAGATGAACCTCTATTCTATTACGATGGCGGTCATGGCGATGGTCAAGACTGGAGGTAGAAAATTTACTTGAAACAAATTATAAATAATCACAAAAGAATCCGAAAAGAAATCCAAAAAGAGCTCTCTAGAACACACAATTTGCAGTGGAAATTTGATTACGTATCGGAAAGTTGGGAGATAAAGTCATGACTTTTCACTCAATACTTTTAACCGTACATAACAAGCAAGACATGATTAAAAAAGTAGTTTCATCAATAACAAAAAATACAAAAGGACCTTATGAATTATTAATAGTATTTGACGGCTGTTCTGATGATTCAGAAAAAATTGTAACAAATTATCTAAAAAAATATAAAAATAGAAGTATTAAAAAAAAATATTTATATGCGAATGATGTATTTGAAACAAAAGCAAATAATATTGGGTTGAAAGAATGTTCAGGTGATTACATAACAATTATTCAAGACGACATGATTATAAAAGAAAATTCTTGGAATTTAAATTTGTTAAAACCATTTCAAAAATATAGTGATGTATTTTCAGTAACTGCACATACAAGTCATAATTTGGGATATGTTGAACCAAAAAATAAATTAGAAAAACATGGAAATTATTACATGTTAAATTTTCCAGACCCAATTGGATTTAGAACAACAAAAGAGATACCCAGAAGAGATGAATTTAACATAAGACTTACATCTAACAGGGGCCCATTAATGATAGATGCTGAGTATCTTGAGAAATTAAATTTTTTGGATGAAGTTTATGCACCACTTACTTGGGACGATCATGATTTAAATATTCGTGCAAGAATTAATTATGGGCTAGTTACAGGGTATTATCCTATAGACTTTGTGTCAGAAGTTAGGTGGGGTTCTACAAGAGATAAGAATGGAAAAATCCGTGATTGGCTAGTAGAAGCAGAAAAGAAAAATATGAAAATTATTTTCCAAAGATATGAAAATATTATAAAACAAAGAATTAAAGAAAAAAGACCAATATAGAAAAACAATGAATGAAAAAATAAATTTCATAACCTATGGAGACAGTAATTATTTTATACAAAGGCATCACTTAAAAAGTGTTGCCAAAAAATCAGGATTTTTTTCTTCTGCAAAGGCATACTCATATAAAAATTTAGATAAAGGTTTTAGAAAAGAATTTGAAAATATTTTAAAACACTCTAGAGGTGGCGGCTTTTGGATATGGAAACATTATTTTATCATGCAAGAATTAGAATTAATGAAAAATAACGATATTTTAGTTTGGTCTGATGCGGGATCGTCTTTTAATTATTTCGCAAAAAATAAATTTTCACAATACATTGAAATCTTGAATAGTTCAAATGAAAATAATTTAAGATTTAGGATGAAATATATAGAAAATGAATGGACCACAAAAGAATTATTTCAATACTTTAACCTTGATCCCTATTCAGAAATTGGGAAGTCTGGCCAGTTTCATGCAACTCATATGATCTTTAAAAAAAATGATCTTCTTACTGAATATATGAAAAAATATAGAAAGTTATTAACGGACAACCCATTGTTAATTACAGATTATTATGTAAAAAATCAAATTCCAGAATTTAAGGAAAATAGGCACGATCAAAGCATTTTTAGTTTGTTAAGTAAAACGCTTGGTTGTGTTGAGATACCAAGAGATGAAGCCTGCACCTCTGAAATACTCAACGACCAACACAACTACCCTTTTTTATCCACTAGAACAAAATACACAACATCAAAAAAAATAAAATTTATATTGGGATATTTTTATTATCGAAATAAACCAATTTATTTCAATGACAAAAGATTTTGGTTTCAAAGACCTTCTTTTTATGAGAGAATTTTGTATAAATTAAATAAAATGAAATTAAAAGATTAAAATCTTTTTCTATTTGCAAACAACCCAATTTTTCGTATCGAGGAGTCTTCAATCAATTCAAAACTATTCTTATACAAAAAATTAGTTACGGAAACCATGGTTGATTTTCCTTCATATCCTCTCTCATTTCCATAATCGACTGCAATATACTCAATTTCTTTTAATGAGTTTTTGCATCCTAAAAGAACCTCAGGTTCATATCCTTCTGCATCAATTTTTAAAAGTTTTATATTTTTAAAGTTGTAACTATCAAGTTTTTTAGTTTCGACGATTGAAGTATTTTTGGAATTGAACTCCGATAGAGATGTGTTGCCACCTTCGGTATCAATATATATTAGCTCTTTTCCTTCAATATTCGAAAGTGCAAATTTATGAATATTTTCTTGATTATTTATGTTTTTAGATAGACAAACAAAAGAAAAATCGTCGGGTTCAAAAGCATGGTATACAATTTTCTTTCCAAGAGTTTCAAAAGCTAAATACAATTCTCCAACATTTGCCCCACAATCAACGATCAAATCATTTTCTTTAAATTCAATTTTATTCAAACAGTAAGATTCAAATAGTTTTTCTAAATGTTTTTTTGAATCAATTGCTATTCTGGTAACACGTTTATTTGGAAAGAAAAAAGGCTTATTTCCGAGTTCTTTAAAATAATAACCATCTTTAAATTGTATTTTTCCATCACTCTTGTAAATCTGATTAATTAAAAAGCAAAAAATTTTACCATTACTTATTTTAAAAATAAATATTAAGATTCTTGATTTAATCAACAAACGAACTGTTCTAAAAAAAGTGTAATTCTTATCTTCAATTTCAACCTGCATAAAGTCAGGTATGTTTATAATTTTTGGCATAATCCTATGATCATCGATTATTGTAACCCTGAAAAATGAAGGTCATAAACTTTATTTATAGTTTTTTTATATTTAACGTAGGGTCTTGGCATATGAAAATCAGAATATATTTTTTTCTTGTCATAAAATAGATTAAAAAAAATTGAATAATCTCCTCTGTCAAGCCTGCAAAACCCTGCATCATTATCATTTAATTTAATAATTCGATCTGAATTACTTTCTGCAAAAGTATCCAGATTAGATTTGAGTGCTTTTTGATCAAAATACCAATTTTTTTTTAATTTTATATAATCTTTTGGATACCATTCAATCAATTTTTCCTTTATTTCATTAATATTGTCAATTTTAAATATTTCAGACCAAGTTTTTCCAAGTGCAACATTCCACATTATTGAAACCATATCTTTAGTTGTTGATTCTGGACGAAAAATTACAAACTTATCATTTTCAATTAGCTCTATATTTTTTTGGAAGTAGTCTTGAGACAAAGGCATATTATCTATATCAGAAATTATACAAACTTCGTCCTTAAATAAAACAGGTGCAAGAAGTCTTATATTTTGAGCAGCAAAAGTTTGATCTATATCTTCAATATGAAAATTATGAACACCCACTTCGTAAATAGGATTTTTACCGGTATAAAAAAGAACAGGTTCAATATTTAAATTTTTCCACGCTTTTGAGACAATTGGCCAAAATTGAAGGTATTCTTCATTATCATCTGATGACAAAATAACTTTATCAATTTTCATTAATATCTATCTTATTTAATTTTTTAATTAATTAGTTTTTTTATTTAAGTAATTGTTATTTTTATGAAAATTAAAAATAATATGTATTCCAGTGACTTAAATTTATGCTTATATAAATCCAAATAGAAACGAATAAGGTTTTAAGATATAGTTTTTTAATAAAGACCACTTGAATAATAGCTAATATTAATGCAGCGTTTCCTATGGTATAAAGATTGAATCTTATTGGAGGGTACCATCCAATAAATGACCAAAATAAATAAGACAATAGTGAAATTTGAAACATTACAAGAGTTAATTGTTTTGGCACCTTTGCAAGAGGAATACAAATAATAATTAATATAATCAATAAAATTAAATATTGAAGTGTAAGAAGGGTGTCTTTACCATAACAAATAAAATTTTCTGGAATATTTACACAATGCCAATTAGATTCATACCTTAAATACTCAAAACGGGGTTCATTTAGCACCCTTGTTGTAATTGCATTACCAAATCTAACAAAATAATTTTGTATCCAAATGAATTGGCCGTATTTATCAGTATTTTTATCTACTTTTTCGTATTCATTGAAATAAATATAAAAATTATATAGAAGAGTAGGTGAAATAAATGCTATAGTTTTAGCCGCTAAGTTGTTTATATTTTTAATTAAACTTTTAATATTAAAAACCTGAATTATAAAAACATAAAGAAAAACAATAACTATTGATCTATTGAACAAGAATAGGATTCCTATAAATAAATAAGTTTTATAACTTAAGCTATCATTTCTTTTAACTAAGCTATATGCAAGTGGAATAATTAAAAAAGTAAATAATTGATTAGATGTTTTATACACCCCAAAACGCAGCAATGGAAAAGTTAAACTGAGAACACTAATAAAAATTAAATCAAAAGTAGATATCTTTTGGTAATTATTTAAATAAATAATTAGATAAAGTTGAGAAATTGAGATTATTAGTAATTGAAAAATATAAAAAGACAAAATTGGTACAGAGACTGTATTTTTAGTAATTTTAAAAAAATCAAAAATATTATCTAGCAAGTTTATTGAGAGAATGTACAAAGGCCTTCCTTGATACAGATTGCCATCCTCATTAAATAAATTCTCAAAATTTTCAATTGAAGGATAGTAATGTATGTCATCACAAATATTAACTGGATATTTAAACTCTATAACTTTATTATCGAAGCTTAAATTATGTATTTCTGATTTGTCACATATTTCATACTCCAAACTCTGAGTCTGGTTGTATACCAAAATAAGTAATGAGAAAATTAAATTTAACAAAAATAATATAATAAACCACCTGATATTATTCTTTGCTTTAGACTCTAAAAGTGGCTTCATTGTTTTTTTAGATTAATGATCTTAAGGTGTTTATTTAACTTGGCACTTATTACTTTTAACAAATAAAAAAACCTGCCTTTTAGATATATAAATCTTATGTAAGCCAAACTTTTAAGATGAATTATCTCACTATCAATATCAGTTTTTAGAAGATAAATTATTTTAGAATTTAACAATTTTGAAGTATATTGTGGAAAAATATTGGTTAATTCAATTTCATTAGTCTCAGAGTGGCTTCTTGAATTTATATTCTTTGTATGTGTTGCGTTCTCATCAAAACCTATATTTTTAATTAAATTTGTACGTGGTATCACTCCATGATAGTTATTTGTAGCAACTAGGTGAAACAATTGAATATCCCAAAAATCAGGTTTTTCATTTTTCTTTATTTTTAAAAAATAAAAATAAAGAATTATTCTTTCAAAAGGCTTAAAGCTTTTAAGTTGCTTTAATAATTTATGAAAACTTACATTAATATCATTATATTTATAAGAAATCCATCTCGATTTCCACGTTGCCCAACCCCAAATTAGTGGTGTCGGGGCTAATATAATTTGAGAATCTTTAAAACATTTTTCTGGAATAATATTTCCTCCATTGTCCCCAGATATTAAAAAAATATTTTTATCTTTTTCAAATTTTTTTAGGAGTAAATTGCAGTAATTAAAAAAAGAATTATTAGGCATAACATCATCTTCTATAATCATTCCGGCATCTTCGTATTTAAAAAACCAATTTATAGCTGTATATGGACCTAAACCACAGCCTAAATTTTTACTTTGTTTCATTATTTTTGTATAAATATCTTTATTTAAATTTTTAAAGGCATTTTCAATAAGTTCAATTTTTTCAGAATCAGCCTTATTACGGGGGCCGTCAATATGAATATAAAGATTCTTTATAGGAGAATTATTTATAATTTCAATGCTTTTATCAATATATTGAGGTCTATTGAATAATATTAAAAGTGCTGCAAAATTTTTATCTTCTTGCATAATTAATACCTTAAACTAAAAAACATTTAATTGAGATATCTAATTTTAAATAAATTGAATCAAGAACTAATAATTAGTTCTAAGTTATTATCTTAAGATGGACATAAATTTAATCCAACAAGTTTGTGGTGTCGCACCGATTGACTTTGTAAAAATAGTACCTTCAGATTCTAATTATATATTTAAAAGTGATCCTAACTTCTTACCAATTAATTTATATGACTTCTTTGGTCGTGCAGCAACTGTAAATTCTTATGAAGAGTGTTACTATTATTTAGAATTAGGATTTGAACCAATCAAATTTACAATATTCGACATTTTATATTTAGGTATTATCTTATGTGTTACTGTTTTTTTAATCTATAAAATTTACAGTAAAAAATATTATTTAAAGTTATATGCATTTTTTAAAAGTACTAAATCAATATTATTAAATAGTAAATTACAAAGCTTTTTGTTCGTAGTATTTTTGCTAATTCAAAACTATTTCATTTTTAACTATGTTAAAAATAAGTCTTTTAAAATCCCAATGTTCATTGATGAATACATTTCATTAGCATCAAACATTAGTTTTTTTACGAAGCTTGACTTTAATGCTGGTAGCTTTGTTGGGGGAAGCTTTAGTGTTTTGCTAACCTCTGGTCCAATTTCTGCTCTTGGTGGCGTTCTGGGATGGCAAGCTACACATGATTTTATTTTTGCGAGAGTAGCAAATTATTACTGGAT
>Ga0222718_10000413_pt1 | contig 44541 bp, 61 predicted proteins | sample C33_27DmetaG_FD_165045 | JGI IMG/M metagenome (GOLD analysis project Ga0222718, IMG submission 165045) | Estuarine water microbial communities from San Francisco Bay, California, United States - C33_27D | ecosystem: Environmental > Aquatic > Marine > Unclassified | place: USA: California...
TTGTAAGTACTTTTATGTACACAGTGGAGAAACGCAAGATGATCTACATCATCAGCAGGAAGCCTACCTGGTTCCACACACACTGCCTAACACCCACACCCGGCACACCACTATGGTATGATCCCACATGGGTCATCGGAGATTGTGAACTGTGCAGGATGGACATAGACAACCAGGACTGGTGGAACAACTGTTCATACAACCAGTCGCAGAGGAAGTTCTACGATCTCATAGAAAAGGAATTGAAGGTCTGGATTTAATTATTTGATGTAAGGACCTTTTGCTTTAGAGTCAGTCCTCAGACGTTTCACTTTAACGTATTTCTTTTTGCCAAGTTTGTAGACAGTGGGCTTTGGTGGATCGTACGCATCGACCAGATGTTTGATATAACCATCGATCCATCTTCTGATGTTTCTGAACATAGTAAGCCCTCCGTCAATTTCATATTAGTTTCCTGGTTTCCAGATTGTCCAAGCACCGTAGGCTATTGCTAGACCTGCCGCTATCTTGGCCAATGGAGCCATGAACAGGATCATAAGACCCAATGCTATACAAACCGCACCGTCCCATGATGTTCTCTCTTTAGATCTTAATTTTAACCATTCCATGGTCTATCTCCTTATTGACCTTCTACAACCGGTGTAGGATCATTAGTGATCATGAACCAAACGCCTATCACTATAACGATTGCAACACCAATCATTATCTTTTTGTGTTTTTTCATTTCTTCTATTACTTTTTTCATAATACGCCCTCCTTTAAAGGTTATCCATATTTATCTTAACTGTTGTCCAGTTTCAATTCCGTTTCGGTTACCACAGTGCCCCTTAGGTCCACGTCATTCACTCCAACAGTCGCTCCTAGATCACGTATTGCGGTCTGTAGGGTGCTAGCCGTCCATCCGGCCCTCTCCATTGCGATGTCTATCCTACCGGTCGCGGCGTTCTCGATCCTTTGATGCACTATTGTGCCTCTGTCCAATATTGCTCTTATAACATTGTGAACTGCCTCGTCGTAACCTAGTTCTGTTCGAACATCTACAGCAGATGCACCGTTGTCCTTCAGTGTAATATGGAAGAACGATATGTCCGCCCCTATGAAGTTGTCTGTTTCGCCAATGGCACTTGTTACTTGGAAGTTGTTTGGTGTCGCCGGCACTATCTATCCATCTCCTTCTCTTGTTTCCTTTTTTCAAGCACACAGTCGTTTGGAGCAAACACACACCCCAGTACTTCTGCTATGCTATTGAAGTCTGCAGGCCGTGGGTTATCCTTGGATACCTGTTCCTTGTCCATGGCTTCCATCTCTGCTGTGATTTCTTTTTGATACTCTGCGTCAGTCTGGTGTGGAGACTCCTTGTTGATGTAATCAGTCGGTGTGCATCCAGACACACCCACCCACACCAATACTATTAGCATAGTGATAATAAATTTTCTGCTGTTTAAAAATTCCATCAGTCATATTTAACCTATGGTTGTGTTTGGTTATGTTTACTGAAATTTATCTTTGTGTGCCACAGTGCCAGCGTTAGAACCATTCTTGATCACGTAACTCTGTGTGCCGTTCGCACCAACATTCACTTCTCTACGCATGGACTTAAGAAGCAAAGACTCCTTGGCTTTCTTCTGCATTCTCTTGGCATAGGCAAGTATTGAATTTATATCTCTCATATGTGTCCTCCTAACCTTAGTATAAAATATTATTTATGCATTGTCAACATACCTGACCTGCATTTAGAACATAGTATATAATGGTAAAATGTTTTGCTATACACTTACGCCAGTTACTCTTTTACCATGCGTGTACGTGCTTCTGTGTGCGTTTAACAGGTAGACTAAAGCAGGTTTATCGTGTAATATAATTACTGTGACGCCGCTTTAGCTCAGCCGGTAGAGCAACTGATTTGTAATCAGTAGGTCCGCGGTTCGAATCCGTGAAGCGGCACCAGACAAACCAAACATGCCAATATTACCATTATCACCAAAAAACTCAATGGTCTTGCATGTGATGGTGTATTTGGGGGATTGGTGAAGTGGGATCACGCATCCATGGCATGGATGAGTCAGGAGTTCGACTCTCCTATCCTCCACCACGTGCCCGTAGTTCAGTTGGATAGAATACGAGTTTCCTAAACTTGGGGTCGCAGGTTCGAATCCTGCCGGGCACACCATGGACCGGTAGCTCAGTTGGATAGAGCGTGAGTTTGCGGAACTCAAGGCCGGAGGTTCGATTCCTTTCCGGTCCACCACCAACACAATAATTAATTGTGTGAAGAAGTTTTATTCGATCAAGTTAAAACAATTTAAGGAAAACATTCCTCCTGCATTGGCTGAGACAATGCTTTTGGATGAGTCTGAACTTGTGAAATATCTATGGAAACACAAGGCGTTGGAATTCAGATATCCCAAACACAAAAACAGATTGGATCTTTACGCGGATGAGAAATACTTGATGATGGGCAAGTTGAAATATCCAAACATGTTTGGGAATAGAAAAAGGATGGGTTTCATGGAACTGTACATAGTGCATAGAATAAACCAGAAGTTAAGCATAGCGAAGGGAAGCACCTAATGAAGTTTGGATTCTTTACAGACAGAGGACTGGACAAACAGAACCTAGGCAAGCACCCTTGGAACAAAGTCAAGGTCAACTCTTATGGGTACAGATGTCCTGAGTGGGAGCCTATGCCAGATGGCAAGAGGAATGTTGTTGTGCTTGGATGCAGTCACACCTTCGGACAGGGGTTGGGCGACGATCAACACTGGGTACACTTTCTCAGCCAACACAACAACGATAATCTAAGATACTGGAACCTAGGAGTGCCGGGAGCCTCCGGAGAAGCTCTGGTGCGTAGGTTATGGGGCACACAGAAACTTATAGATCCAAAGATCATAATAGTTTGTTGGCCTCCCATCACGAGACGAGAATGGTACGACAAAGAAATTAGTCCAATACACGGTGCCAGTGTAAAACTTCACATACAGAACAAGCGCACTGACATGAGTAATCACCTCCACAATGTTTTTTGGATTGAGAAGTACGCAGAAATAAACGGAGCCAAAACCTACTACTGTTATTCCATGGAAGAGGTCAAGCATCCAGACTTAGATAAACTTAATACGTTGAAAACCTATACACTGGCGAACTGCTGGCCTTATTGGGACAAGTTTGAACAGCGTGAACAGTTCAACAAGCCAAGCCTCGCCTCCGACGGAGCACACTATGGCATTGAACACCACAAACGTTTTGCGGAACTGTTCTTGAATCAATTTGGCAGGAAGTTGAGGTAATCGTTGATATCAACACCTCGCATAGAATCTTGACGTGATATAAATTTTTCCAACTCTCTGTCGTTATCTTTTCCCGTGGCGACCTGTTCAGGATAGAGATGTTTCATTGATTCAGTTAATCTATTTTTGTATTTGACGTTGTACACGTATGGGTATTCTAGGAATGCCCAGTTGTGTTGCAGTCCCTTTGATCGAGTGTAGTGTTCGATGTTTGGTAGATCTGCCAAGTTCAAGCAACTCACTGTTGTCCACGTGTCTAGACTCAATAGTTTATGTTTGTCTTGTAGTTCTAAGTATTGTGATAAGGTTTTCTCATAGTTGTTCCATTTGATAGGCCAACGAAGATAATCATGCACTTTTCCTATGCCATCCAGGCTCAAAGTCACAATAACCTTTGTACCTTTGTCTAGTAAACTTTCTAATTCGGGTATTACTCTCGAACCGTTGGTGTTCATCCTGACAATCTTTGTGGACGGTGGCAGATTAGATATCAGGTCTCGATAATTCTTACTGGCAGTTGGTTCACCTCCGTTGATGTCAATTTCAATTATCCGGTCCTGTGGTAGTTTTCTGAACAGTTTGCTGTTGTCCACCCTGATGTAATCACGTGATTGCAGGCTCCCAATCTTGGTGCTGTAATCTGGCTTGCATGTCTGGCAGGCGCTGTTACAGATGTTGTCTAACACACCTCCTACGATAAGATAATCATTTTTCAAGGGTGACAGCACACGATGTCTGTCGAGACTTGCTTGCCTCACACTTTTGCCACCCGATTGTTCTGTGAGCCTACACCTTACACACTCCTCCGGCCACGTGTTGTTCTCCATTTCTTTTGTCTTGGTGTTTAGCCATTCACTGTTCTCAAGTTCTCTAAAAGTTTTGAATTCGTGTGGTGCGTTCACCATGTGTCCACACTTTCCTATTGTGCCTTGTTGGTTCAGGCGAACATAATGATTGATCCTAGGACAGAACATTACCTATCCTCTTTATCAAAGTTCCAAGATTGATTGTTTCGCCAATCATGTCGACCAATCCGTAGTCTACTTCAATAAATTTCTGCAACAGTGGCACCGATATCTTTGGCTCTCCCTTTCTCTCGTGTATATCTGTCAACTTCTTGATGTAAGAGAAAGGTTTCAACGCAACATTGCTTTTGTAGAATCTGTACAGGTGCATCAACCACAAGTACTGCGGTGTGAAGTGCCTGTCTATGAATTGGCCCTTTGCGATGAGATTCCATGTGTTGAACACATCCAGATTATTTTGTCTGCACACTTCATTTACGCCACTAATGAAACGCTCCGCTGGATCCCTTATCAGCACGGTTATGTTTTCGCACTTTGAGATATTTTGGTTGTAGTAAAAACAAGTGGTATCATGCACTAATGATGTGAAGCCAACACGGTAGATAGGATACACGGTCTGTGGGCCAACGTCCACGACCAAGCAATCTGTGTTCAGTAAGTTATTCCAGTGTTTCAGCATTAATGTAACCAGTCGTGTTTTGTTCTCATGTTTTGTATCACCTGTGCGACGTATTCTTCAGGTGCCACGCTGTCTTCGTAACTGAAGCTCTGTGTCTTGACCTTTCCTGGTCTTATGAGATCCATTCTAATGTTGCTGGCTTGTGCATCAAGTTGATGGTGAGCCAGTTCCATGCTCATCTTCCTGTTCCTATACTCCATGGACTCCCTCATTGTGAGGCCCTTGATAGGTCGGTCGACATTCCATTCGCACACCTTCGTGGATATGTTCCAGATGTAGTGTGTTTCCTTGATGTCTCGCCACCTGTGCCATACTTCAAACAAAAGTTCGGTCTGTGCGTACACGCTTATGGCGTTGTTGATGAATAGGTCGCAAGGTTCGATAAGGGAAGCGGTGTGTGCCGTCCTCCTGATGTTCTCCCCATCGCTACGGGATAAGCCAACTATGGTGTGTCCTAGGTCGGCCAACTGAGTTGCGAACTGCTGACCTATTCCTCTTTTGTGTCCCGTGATTGCTACCTTCATGGAAATATTTAATTGGTAAATCTGCTACTATAAATATTTTCACAATGATAGATTACCTAGGGGATCAAACAAAATACAAGGCTTGCCATGAATTGCCTGCCTACAATCTCGAAGAAATACAGCAACAGGTGATGGCATGGATAAATGCCAATACCAATTTCGTGGAAGACAAGACCAGCACGGGTTTCTGGATGAAGATAGATTATAAAGACCTCGCCAAATCTGCTCCTTCTCTGATCGAGTATTTCAAACATGTCCGTATGCCCATCCAGGAAATCACTGTGGGTGTCTTGACCGAAGTAATGACGCAAGGTTTTGTTATGCACCATGGTAGTCCCGGCAGGAATTTCAAGATTAACTTTCCTATACACAATACAGAGGATGTCTACACCGAGTGGTATGACATACCACAGAACGATCTGCAAAAGTTTCCAACACTCAAGAATGTTCACACAGACCAACCTTGCTACAATCTCAGCTCAATACACAATACCGTCGATACCCTATATCCCTTGCGTGTGTCCTACAACATGCACAAGTGCCCCATAGTTTTCAACAGTTACCTGCCGCACAGGGTCATGCCAGGACCCAATGCCAAATATCCACGCATAATGTTGGCCACCATGCCGATGAAAGATCCATTTGATCTAATGCAGTTGTGATAAGGTAGCAGTCTCCAACAGATCCGTTTGCATTTTTGCGAGTTCACTAAGGTGTTGTTTGAAGTCATTGTGCTGTGGGTGTTCCTTGTTGAATATGTTCTGCGAGGCAAAGTCTTCCCAAGTGTTCCAGTCTTGTATGCGACTGAGCCAAACCCTGTCTGCTTTGTACTTCTGCCCCAACTTCACTATCTCACACATCTCGTGATAATTTTCCTTCTGCACTACAAAGTGCAGTTTTAGACTGAAGCCGTGTCTTACTTTCAGGTCAGCGATGTGTTCAAGATTTTCGTTGATCTTGTCCCAACGTCCACCCAGCCTCAGTCTCTCGTAGGTGTCCTTAGAGGCCCCGTCTATGCTGATCCCCAGCTCTTTGATGTTGCGTATGACCTTGTTCACTCGTGGCGAGAACTCCTTAAACATCAGTCCATTTGTGAGGATGGAATATTTTATGTTATCACGCTCGGGCGTGTTTTCCATGAAATACCTATAGACATGTGATGCGAATGGATCACCATCGGATCCGATGTGTACCTGTACCGGGTGTGGGTAATTCTGCAACCATTGATTTATCTTGTCGGCCAATCTCAAACCTAGATTGAACTGCGGTCCTTCCTTGTGGAACACCATGCCGATCCTACAACTCGGGCATCTCAGATTGCAACTGTCGTCTATGGCCAACCTGAGGTGTTGTGTGTTTGTGGCATTACTGTCCATAAGCCTACCACCCCTGATGTAAGAGCATTGGTGTTCATTGCAATAACGATAGGTTTGGTCTTCTATTGATGACTGCAGATGCTGATGCATGTCACTGCCTATTATCTTCTTCAGTGATTTGATCTGTAAATTACCTATGCTCTGTGGCAACCATGACTGGCACTCACACGCATAGCAGGATCCCCGCTTGTCAATCAGCACGGTGTCGAACGGTCTAGGACATCGTTTCTTTATCTCGAGGTTCTTGGTCGTGTTTATGCGATAGCGGTCGAACAGTCTCTGGTTGATCATTTGTTGGGATCGGTGATCATGTCCAGCGTCAGCGGCCGGGTCTCGTCGGTCTTCTGCTGTGGCATCTGTTGTGCCTTCTTGCTCCGCCTACGCTGTTCTCGTTCATGCTGTTTCTGTAATTTCTTGGCGCCTCTGGTGTTCTTGTAATCGTAGTGTATGCCCATCGTGAACCTCCTTTGCTACCCGTAATTATACACTCGAACGGTGCAGGTGTAAACTATTTTGGTAAAAAAAGTTGCACTTAATGGTTGCATTTTAGATAAATATGCCTTACAATCCAGAGCGGTCACGAGGCCTGTGATCGCATATTAATCATATAGATACAGGAGAAAAACAATCTATGAAAATGACTAAGAAGAAAGCGGCGATTGGTGTGGCTATTATAGTAGCACTTGTTGCCTTATGGTCGGTTATGAAACCGGCACCGGCTGAAGCGGCCGAGATGAAAGTGTATGGTTCTTTGAACTACATGCTGTCAAACAATGAAAATGCTTCAGGCGTAGCGACATCTAAAGCGGAGAACAACGGTTCTGCCATAGGTGTTGACTTCACTAGCAACATCGCAGAGGGAATCGACGGCTTCGCCAAGTTAGAAGTGGACATCGACGCGGATGACTCTGGTTCATCACCGTTTGACTCTAAACTGGCTTACGCTGGTATTGACATGGGTGACAAGGGTGTGCTATCAGCAGGAAGACAGAACTCTGTGTTCAAGGGTGCTGTTACATCTAAAACAGATGTGTTCCCAGAATTCGGCGGAAGTGCCGCACAGAAATTGTTCAGCAGAGACTCACACACAGTGATCTACTCGAACAGTTTGGGTGCAATCCAGATCGACAACTTGGTAAAAGTTGACGGTTCAACTGGTAAATCAGGCGTTGACGTGTACGAGACTGCGGCCTCTATGGACATCTCTGACTCACTGAACATTGGTGTTGCGTACACTGATGACAAAGTGAACTCAGTTGAGTACATGGGTGCGGGTATCACATTCGACCTTTCTGATGCTACAACAATCGGTTACAACCACACAATCAAGGAAGTGGAATCTACTGCTGTAGAGACCACTGCCAATGAAGTAGTTGCTTCACACCTAATCGGTGCGACAACCTTCTCAGTTGGTTATGGTGAGATCGAGGATGGCAACAAATACACTACGGTTGGCGCTGAGAAGAAATTCGGCGAAAACTTCAGCATGTATGGTGCCTTCCAACAAACGGACGTTGTTTCGGGTGTTGACACCCAAGACATGGCGGCTGGAATCAAGTTCACATTCTAGTTCCTAAACACTGTGGAGTCGGTCGGGATCGAGAAGGTCAAGGCCGGCTTTACGCTTTTTAACGCTTCGCGTTATTTCTTAACTTACGCTATTTTTGGTAATTTACGCTTACGCTTCGCTTACAAATACCTGATCTACCTTGTTGATATAACCCACAGAACGATATCCTAAATTTTCCACGTATTGTTTTAGGTCGTGTAAAGAATATCCAAATTTTTGTGTTAGGTTGCGGTTATGAAACTCCAGCACCAATACAGGCTTGTATTCTTTTATTGTTTGTTCAGCACCTTTCAACACATTCAATTCATACCCTTCTGTGTCTATCATCATTAGATCAACGTCTGTGATTCCAAGACTGTCAAACGATTTTATTTTGTATTTTTTTTCATTGCTGTTGGGATTGATATGATTTCCTAACGGTCCCCTGCGTCCGTGTCTGGAGAACCAATCGTTAGTGGCCACATCCTTGTCTGTTTCTCCAAGACCGTACGGATGTCTCATGACATTAGTACAATTAAACTTTTGCATATTGGTTTCGAAACATTGATAGATGTCGTTAGCAAAATCAAATGCGTGTACAGTCTCAAACTGTGTGCCTAAGAAACGTGTGAAAAAACCGTAGTGACATCCAGCATCCACTGCCACACGTTTCTGTGGTATGTGTTTGCTGATGATGTTTGATATTTCATCGATGTCTTCGTCTGTGATGTCTATGTTTTTGTTTTTGAGATTTCGTGGTAACACATCTTCTTCACTCACTGTCCAACCGTAATAGTCGTACGTGTTCATGGCCTATGTTTGGTCAGGACGTTGCCGCCTTCAACGTTGATGTAGTTGTTGTCACCCCACTGCAGATTTAGTATTTGATACCAACCCCATTCAGCACCCATTAGGTTTTTGTTTTTGAATTCTTTCTCAACATTTTTTAATTTGTGTCTAGGATGAAATATCAAGTGATCCCAAACATAAGGACCTGTACATCTTCTACAATCCTTGTATGAATGTACCTTTAAGGGTGTGTCTATGTTGTATCCCGGTTGGCTACCAGCAATGCCCACTACTGTTCCTTGTTGTGCTTTTTCTAACAAAGGCATAAAGTCAACCTTTTGACTTAACAGGGTGTCGTATCTTAGTTTGATAATTGTTTTGTATTTGTCTGGCAGTGTGTTCACTAGCCAATAATGTGCCAGTGTTTGTTTTGAATTGTGTTTGGTTTTTGCTAACAAACCTTCTCTACGGAACAATTTGCCACCTGGTTGTTCGGTGTAACGTTTCCAAATAGCACAATCTGGTTTATACTGTGTGTCTAATAAGTTGTGATAATTGTATTGTGGTTCATCAAACAGTATTAGAGGATCCACGTTTGGTTTGTCATAACCTTTCCATTGCATATGAAAAGTGTCAAACGGAAAAACTTTTTTTGCTATGTCTAGTACTTCTTTGTAATCAGGACCAGCAAGGCCAACCACACAAACGGCAACCTCATCTCCTTTTATCACTTCACGAATCCCCATTTGGCAATGGCCTGTTCGTATTCGATATTGTGTTGCTTGTCTATGGCCTGTCTCATGGCTCTGGCACCAGCCAGTGTACCCATTGGGTGTCCGTGTATGGCACCACCCACGTTGGCAATGAAGTCGTTGCCAAACTGTTTGACATTGGCCTGTACCAACCCTGGATGCATTCCGCAACTAAGTGCAGGTACCACATTGTGATTGTGTAGCACACTGATTGTTTCTCTGAGCTCATCTTCGTCGTCGCTGAGATAACCACCCCACATACCTGCGTGTATTGTATCAACTCCCATCATACCTGCCAACTGACAGATCACTTTCCAATCTATACCAAATGCGTGTCTACGGTCTGTGATAACCTTGTCACCGGATTTTTGGAAGTGTAGGAATAATCCTGTGTTCATTTTACGTATGGCATTGTACACTCCCATACCTGACCAGAAATTCACGTGTATGGCGTTGCCTCCCATGTCGGCAACCATCTGTGTTCTTTTCAAAATATGATCGTGATCACCATTGATGCAAACGGCATACACAACTTTTCTGCTCTGTGAGTTCAACCAGTTTGATATCAAAGGCACTCTTTCTTCCAACGGACAGAAACTTGGGTTACTCATTATTTCATCTTCTTTGATGAAGTCACAACCCCCGTCCACAAGTTCCTTGACCATATTCAACAAAGTTTCCGCTGGCATTCCTGTTTTGGGTTTCACAATAGCACCACTGAACGGTTTGTCGTAGCGTTTGGTGTAGTCACGCATACCAGTTATACCGTGAGCAGGTCCTAAGAAATATTTTTTAACTGAATCTGGAAACTTCAATGCACGTAGTCTGCAACTGTCAAATGTGTCAATGTCCATTTGGCCGCCCATCAGTTGGCATAACAGATGACTGACGCCATCGCCATTCCAGTCTGTGTTGATAATAGGAAAAGCGATCTTCACTTCGCCTTCTGTGAGGGTCTGTAAATCTTTTTTGTTGTGAGCTATCACACAACTGCTTTGCTCAAATAACTGTTCGGTCTCCCATTGATTCCTCACGTTTGGATTGCCAACACTTTGGCCTATTGCTAGGTTCCAGGCACACGTGGCCAAGTCTGCATTTTTAGATCTTATCCAGTAGGTGGCTATCACGTATTGAGATTGATCAATATTAGGATTGTAGAATAGCATTATTTTTTATTTGTTAAAAAGTTGTGAAGTTCCTCGGGTGTACCCATACCCCACATCTCGTCCACGAGGCTGGCCTTTATTTTTAAACCTGATTTGATTGCTTCGTTGTACACAGGGCAAACATAGAATTCATTGTTGGTCCTTATATTTTTTTCTATCATTTTTTCTGCATATTTGACCCAGTCACTGCCACGCTTCCAATGATAAATGCCAACAGTGGCATCACTCGATATAGGATTTTTTTCTGCAACTTCGGTAACGTACCCGTCTCCGTCCACTTTGGCAAAACTGTGTTTGGGATGGACACTTTTGAAAGTAAGGATACCTCCGTCGGCGTCATTGAAACTGCTGATAGTTTCAAAACTGTTCCATTTAATCCATTGGTCTGAATTGGAAATTATCAAAGGTTCGTCGTTGTCTATGAATTCTTTTGCCTTCAGTACTGTACAGGCCGCACCTTCTGTGAGTCCGTCTATCTGTACAATCTCACATCCTGGTGCTATCATTGACAGCATACCCTGTAAATCGTATTGTTCATAGTGAGATTTCTGAACTAAGAAAATATATTTGCCTTGTAGATTGAGGTTCCTAACTACCTGAGCAATCATTGGATCGCCTTGTACTTCTATTAAAGGTTTAGGGAAACTGTAACCCGCTTTTTCAAAGCGTGATCCTGCTCCAGCCATTGGTATTATTATATTCATTGTGCCTCCTTGTAATTATCTATGTGATCACTACACACACCAGAAAATTTTTTTATCTCTTCGTTGGTTAGTTTTTCAGGATGAACTGCAATAGTGTAATGACCTCCTGGTTGTCCGGGATATGCCCAAATCCATCCCTGAGATGTGATTGTATATTTGTCTTCTTGATGCCAGAAACAGTGTATGCCTAATGCAGTCATGGCCTGTAACGCATTATAACTTTTGGCATGGCACCACAAAGGATTGTCCCTGAGGAACTCTATCGACACTGCCTCCTGTGGTTCGTCGTGCCCTAGAAAAAATTTTTCTCCATCGAACTTGCACACATCTATTTCGCAATGGTAACCCTGCCTTAGTGCATCCTTGATGTAGGCGACTGTGTTTTCTTTTTCAGGATTGAGGCCATTGGTGTTGCCTCTGTGTGCTATGAGAATCATTATGTGCTTATTTAATGATTTCGTATTAGTCGGACAGATATTTCTCCAAACGGAAACCTTTGGAGTCGTAGCACTCCACGTAGTCTGAATTGTTGCTGTGTCTTATCGTGCCTTGTCCCCACACCACGTCATGGTCACTGTATGCGAACGCTTTCTTGATGGTGACATCTATGTACTGTCCATTACCAACTCCTAGTGTAAGGAACGTGACGTATCTGCCTTTGTCCCCTCTGAACACCCTGCCATTGGCTATCATTCCTGCAAACTCAACCTTGTCCAAGTAAAGTTCTTTCACGTACATACCAGGCATGAAGTTATCATCACTCCACCAACCGTACTTCCTGTATTGGAACTCCGGAGTGTCCCACTTGTCAGATTTGCTAGGTGTGACAACGTCTATGCCAACCCTCTTTGCTTCTGTCCTGTACACCCAACGCTTGTAGGATCCTTGACAGTGTTTCAAACACGACTTCCAGAACTTCTCTGGATTGTGTGCTTTCTGATATGCCAACGCCCATATCAGTCTACCTAAATTCACAGCGTGTGCCCTGCACAGGCCAAATCCAGACAGTGATTGTAGCATTGTGATTATCTCATCTTTGCGTGGATGGTCGCCTAGTTTTGTGATAAACTGCATTATCTTCTCTTCGTTCTTCTTGGCGAATGCCCTACGATACATGTCGGCCTCATATTTGTCTATGCCCAGCACCTCTGATATCCTATCTATTGCATCATCCTCGTACACTATGGTATCACTCATACGTTCCTTGCTCCAGTCATGGAACATGGTTGCTTTCTTACGTCCAGACACCGCTACCGGTCTTATCAGTGCTGTGCCGAACACACAGTCCTTGCTACTCTTTGGTTGTATCGCCCTGAACAGTCTCCGCATCGCAGGACTCTCTGCCTGTGTCACTCCCAACACGTCTCCTCGACACAAAAGGGCCGAGGTAGCGGCATCTTCCTCCGGATAGTCTGTCAGTTTCATTGTGGGATCTATCTCTATGAGTTGCGACAAACCACGATTGGCTAAAATGTCCACCTTCAGGTGTTCCAGGTCCTCCACTTCGTTTTTGTCTAGTAGTATTTGATTCTCCGCCGTGAACAGGCTTTTTGGTAGTTGTCTTTGAAACATCAGTATTCCTCCGCAGTGTTTTGATATGCATCTCTTCTTGCCTTTCAATTTGTTCTCGATACGTTTGGCTTCTTTGGTATCGATGCCCAACGAATCATATGTGAACCTGCGGGGTAGGTTACCCTTGGCACCCAAGCGTTTGGCCGCTTCACGCCTTGCTGACTTATCCTTATAGAGCACGTAGTTAGATATCCTAGCACTGCGTCCGGGCCACTTCTTGAAGATCCTCCGCATGACCTCGTCCTGTCGATGATGGGGGAAATCAATATCAACATCAGGTAGGTCGTCCCTGTTCGGGTTTAGGAATCTTGCCACGGGTATGTCCCACTCCACTGGGTCCACATCTGTTATGCCCAATAGGTAACAGACCAATGACGAACCTGCACTACCACGTGTCATGTGTGGTATGTCCCTTGTCATTGCTATGATATCACATATTTGGATGAAGTAGTCTACGAAACGTAGTTGAAGGATGATGCGAGTCTCCTCGGCTAGCCTATGCGTGTATTCTTCTGTGCCTGGACATTGCCTAATGAATCTATCGTACAGCCTTGTTATGTCGTTCAGTTCTTGGTCTTTCATTTGCCTATGCTTTTATGTTTGCCTGTTATTGCCTTGAGCAAGTGTATTTATCTACGTATATTATTATGCAGTGAGATTTTGGCGAAGTTTACTTTTGGGAATTGTGATATCTCTCTTGTCACAAGCGGCACTGATCACACACTCATCGCACAAGGGTGATCTTGATTTACAAACAAGTTTTGCATGTGTTATCAACCACATGTGAGCACCGTATTTGTATTTGCCGGGTGTGGTGTCATTGACCGTGATAGATGCTTTGCCTTCGTCGAGGCTGTCTGCCCAACCAAGACGCCACAACATCCTGAACACGTGGGTGTCCACTGCTATGTGTGGTTCGCCAAAAACGAACCTCATCACTATGTCAGAACTCTTACGTCCAACTCCTGGCAGTGTCATCAGTTCTTTCTGTGTGCTTGGCACACGACCATCAAACTTCTCCAAAAGCATTTTACTTGTGGCCAGTATGTTTTTAGATTTTGCATTGAACAAGCCTGCAGGTTTGATTGCTTCTATGATCTCATCCTGTGATAGTTTGAGCATGTCTTCAGGCGTGTCTGCCAGTGCAAAAAGTTGTCTACAAGCGACCGCTGTCCTTTTGTCTTGCGATTGTGCAGATAACATCACTCCTATTAGGCTTGTGTATGCCTTGGAGTATATTTTTGCTTTAGGTTTTTTGTTTGAGTAGTTTGGATATAGAGAACTTAATTTCTCGTATATATGGTTGATGTCATTACTGTTCTTCATCTGAGTGCAGTTCGTTTAAGAGTTGTCTCAGTTTACCGCCCTCGACTGTGGCTTTCACTTTTCCTATTGTGTCACCTTTTGTTGGATCAGGAACTTCTGGCCTAGCGTCTGTTGGTGTGCCCCCTCCTGTTACCTTAGATGTCTTTTTGAGATTATCGTATATTGTACTTCTCTGTTTGTCAAACTGTTTGTATTCTGGATCATCCGCCAAGTCTCTGATACGTAAACTGTCCACGTCAAACTCTAGATCCACTTTCTGTCCAACACCAGAACTTGATCTTGTTTTCATGAACTGTATCTGATACCTGCCACGTTCTTTCATTGCTCTTGATGTGAATATACCTATCACATTGTCAGCAGTCTGTATCTTAGAGAGTCCACCTGAGATGTGACTGTGATCAAACTCTATCTCTTCAACCGATGCCCTGTTCAACTGTGATGCAGTTGCCAACACGCATTGTTTCTCCACGACCAAGTTTCTCAGTTCTTCAGACACGTACTTGTCCTTGATAAACAAGTCCGCTGGCGATATCTTTTTACTCTTTGGCATCATGAGATCCAGGTAGTCAATCAGTATACAATCAATTTTTTTCTTGTTCTTAAGTTCTAGTTCTTTCAGATAAGTTCTCACATCCAACACGTTGCTACCACTTGGCAAGTATTTGATCTGCAAGTTTCCTGCTTTCTTCTTCAACATCTTGACTTTCATCTCAACGTTCTCTATCTCAGGAAACACTTTCTTTGTTGGAATGTTTGTCATCATCGCATCAAGCCTCATCGCTGTCAGTTGTTCACTCAATTCAAAAGAAATATAACAAACGTTCAGACCAGCCAGTGCCCAATTAACCGCAAGATTCTGCAAGAACAAACTCTTACCTGCGCCTGATCCACCTGCAAAGATGTTTAGTTCTCCGCGGTTGAAACCGCCAAACAGTTTCTTGTCTAGGTTATTCCAGCCTGTGCTGATCTGTCCGTTGTTTGCCTTGAGTGCCTCAAGTCTTCCCTTGGGATCCTCAAAGTAGTCTGTACCGAGATCACGTGTGAGTCCCACGTTGACTGCGTCCTTGACCATGTCCTCGACCGGAGCATAGTCGCCCTTCTCCAACATGTCTGCCGACTGTAGTATCGCACGTTCAAGTGCCTTGTGTCTCGAGAATGTTTCAAATTCATCCAACAACCAATTGAAATGGCTTGGGTCCAAGTCCTTTGCTGACTTCAACTTGATGTCATGTTTTGCGTTCACCTGTTCTACGTCAGGCATCACTTTGTATTCATCCATGTAGTCCTTGACGAACTTTGCGATTGGTTGCAGTTTACGATCAAATGATTCAGGTTTGAATATGTTCTGTGCCCGTGCGAAAGATTCCGCATCTGCTAGAAGCATCTCTATATAAAGTTTCTGTACATCAAAAGTATATTCAGACATTTAAATTCCCACAGTGTATTTTACAACATTCATGAGCAGAAGTAAATTGTTTTGTTGACTCGTAAAAGTCTTTTACCGCTTTGTCATCCAGTATATCTTTAAGATTATGGTTTTTGATGTTGTATTTTTTGTTTGTTGGTTTGAACACACTTTTATATTTGTACCTGTATGTTCCCATGTAACAGCAAGGATAAAAATCACCTTCGCTGTCTATGTACATTTCTATGCAGTCCTTTTTAAGGAGACAAGCAGGGATCATTTTACCATTTGTTTCGTTTGGGTCAACTTCTTTCTGTCTGATCTTATCTTGTGTGTATTCCTTGTCTGGCATTAGGTCTTTTCGGTCATCCCACCTATGACTGTGTACTATTTTGAATTCATCAAAGCCAAGTTCTTTACTAAGACTCCTAGCCTGATCTATTTGATGTTGGTTGTGTTTGAAAACTATAAATTTCCAAATCGTTTTGAAACCTTTCCCGGTGGTAGAGTCTACTGCTGTCATTATACTTTTCCATTTTGCATTCTTACGATAAATGTGGTTTGTATCCTCAAGACCGTCTATTGCGAATGTGATAGAATCTTTATCATCCAGTATTGCTACTAACTTTTCCCACCACGCCTTGGTCTTAGCACTGCCGTTGGTAGCAATGTCTAGTGTGTTTTTGTTCGTTTTTAATCTAGAACAAAGTTCAATGAATCGCGAATGATAAATTGGATCTCCTCTGTTGCCGCATATCTGCAAAGTGTTGTTGTTGCCTAAAAATCTCACGATATCATCTACATCAATTTCGTGCAGTAATCTTTTATTAAATTTTTTTTCAAACCAAGTACGGTCACAAAGAGGACACTCCAAAGTGCATTTACTGGTTGGTTCAATATGAAATCTAGCCATACATTTTTTTCTTGAGATCTATCTTCAATTTGCTGTCTTCTGTAGTCTTCAATATTGATTGCAAAACAAATAATCTACCAAATTTTGCAACTGCATCCGCTACGTCGTTCACTCCATTTGGCCATTCAGGAAATGCAACACTCCAACCAAATTCTTTTGCTTGGTCAATCAGTTTGTCTCCGGGTGCATCTCTGTCCGGTACAACTATCACTTTTCTACCCAACCCATCTATGAGATCTCGTTGTGTATCATTTATCTCACTACCAAGTATGCTCACACCAGAAACGGCTATTGCATCAAACGGCCCTTCGGTGACGATCACAAATTTACGTGTCCAATCCTGTGCATCCATGTTGAACACATAGCCTGGCCAAACATCTGTGTAGTACTTGACACTATCAGACTCCTCAAAGATTCTTCCTGTGAACCCTACCACCTCGCCCTTCCAGTAGAACGGAATCAACAGTCTCTGATTCACGTCCCACACCTTGTCTGGCGAGTACATGAAATCATACCAGTCAGCGCCTATACCCCTGCTCTCAAGATACTTCAGTAGTGCGTCTATCTTTTTCCATTGTGGTTCTGTCAAGTCATTTGCCACGTACTTTTCTAACCACACGTCTAGTTTGTGTGTGTTCTTTGGTAGAGTTTTCTTGTTGAATGTTACAAATTTCTTTTTCTCATACTTGACATCACTCTCTTCTTCACGCAGTGCTTCTATGGCCAACTTACGTATTGTGTCCTCGGGTATTCCAATGTAACTCATGAACTGCCTCATCTTATAGGTAAGTTTACGTCCTATGATGTAACTGGCCTTGAATCCACAATTGAAACAGTGATAACTCACAGTGCCGTCAGCACTGGTCATTATACCGCCACGTTTTTTCTTATCTGCTGTCTCTCCGTTGTGAACGCAACAAGGAGCATTGAAACTAGTCCAACCGCTAGGAGTCTTTTTCCTACCCGTAGGCAGGCTCGTCAGAATAGTAGATTGGATCAGGTTCATACCCTATATTTTACTGTCTATAAAGGATTTTGTCAATACGGCCTGTTGTGTCCGCAGTTCTTACCGCAATAAATCTCACGTTTTGGTAAACACCCGTGAAGTTGAGAGACGACACAGCAGACGAACTTGAAAGATCTGTGCTGGTAACTGCAAAGTAGTCATCATCGGTCGGACTGGTACCAACCATTGTTGCTTCAACCCTCACAGTGCCTGAAAAGTTATTTGGGTAAATTGCAATGGTATGCAATGCCTTGTTGTTGTTGATTCCTGGTTTGGCTGGTATATCGCTTGAAGTAAAAGTTTCTCCTGATAGAGTGAAAGTGGACACTGACGTGCTTGGTATAAATTGTGGATAGGCACCGTCGAGTAGTTCCATGCTACCTGAAGCAGAATATCCTGTGTCTGAATAGGTTACTTCTCGTGAACCGTCAGTTTTTACCTCACGCACCGCATAGTTGTAAAATTTTGCGTCCAATGGTAGCAAATCACCCTCGGTGATTGTGCAGGTGGCCTGTCCCTTGGTGGACAACGTACTCCCGTCGTCCAAAGGCGTCAACGTCTTTGTTATCACTGATTTGCTTGTTTCACTGTCGATAATGTTCAGTTCGTAGTAGTTTCCGCTGGCAACTGTTTTGGATGAGATGTCCTGTGCCTTCTGATCTTCGTTCTTGAACGTAAAAGTTATAGGGTTTGACACCCCTCTGTGTAGTGTTAAACGTCTATCGTACACTTTAGAATTCCTCCCGTGGTAACCACTTACGTAGGCCATTACCAACTGTGATAGTAAATACCTTGATACTGTTTGCATAGTACATATTTAACAGTATTTATAGATAGAGCATGAACGAAATTTTTAACACACTTAGGGACAAGTTCCCGTTTCTCAGCCTTATACGAAAGGGTGATCTGGAGTATGTGGGCATAGTGCAGAATGAAGATGTCAATGTCATCAGTTTCTATGATTATGGCAGGTTGATGATGCCACAAGACAAGATGAGATTCCTCAAATGCGGTGAGACTTGGTGGCATGAATCCAACCGTAAATTACCAATTAATATATTCCTAAAGGGTGAATTCCGTTATTTTAGATCTACATTGGTCACATTGAACTCCAAGGATGTTGAAATAGTCCACGGACCCACAGTCAAACTATCTGATATTTCAAAGAAACGGGTAAAACGAAGAACAATCCAATTAGTTCGTAGACCTACTTAGGCTTTTTTGTAATTTATCCCACAAACTTTTTCAACATATTTTGTCAAGTCGTTATTAGATTGATAGGATAACATTTCTGATCTTAAGGCTGAACTACGATTGGATTTCTTACGTTTTTTGGTGATTGTTTTCTTAGGTTTTTGATGTTGCATCAAAACTATATTTACCTCTAGATATCAAATTCATCTGCACCACTATCGCCTGTGCGTATGCGACTGCGTGTGATTTCTTGAAGAAGTAGGATCCATCCGTGGGTTTGATCCAAACCTCTTTCATGATGTCCACCCAGTCCTTGTGCATCAGGTGTCTCTTCGCAGGACGTATGATAGCCAATACAGCCGCAAGTTGTTCTATTGTCCTTGGTTCAAGTTTGGACACTATGTTGAAATGGCCATTTAGGTGGAAAAGGTTTTCCACTGTCTTTGGATCTTTCAGCATGTCCCAATCTGGCTCCTGGATCATCAGTTCAACTAATTCCTGCTCTGATTTCACATCCTTGTATATGTTAACATTGAGGCAGTCTACCTTGAAGTAGCCTCTGTCCTCTGCCTGTTTGTAATCAAGTGTCGCGTGCCCTGTCACAGGGTGTTCTGGCACTGCATGGAAGTATACTCCTGTTTTGTGCTTCTCTGACTTACCCTCTTTGATTATAGACGCCGGCGTGTGTTTGAATAACTTCAACGTGTTGTCTCTGTCATAGAAATCTATATCCACATCAGGCATTATAATTCCTCAGCAATTCCTAAAAGTTCTGCAATTAATAATCCACCTGCAAGCCAAACGATTCCTCCCCCTAATAGTACTGCGGCACATCCGGCAATACGAACAATGCTTTTTACCATGCTTATGTAAAAATGTTTTTTGCTTATGTCAACTGGTTCAGGCATTAGTGTACGCTTCCTTTCTCTTTTGAATCATGTTTGATAAATTCTTCTTTGGCTCCAGGAGACAATAGTTCGACCACATCAAGCATCTTCCTATAACCTTCACTGCTTCTTATCTCTTCAGTCATCTTGGGCATTATGATCTTTCCTATAGCACCATCTGGTTTGATTGTTATTGCTATGTCTCCCTCGTCAAACTCTAGGTTCTCTGCTATCTCTAAATTCACTTTAGACAATCTTGGCCTCTCTTGCTGTGTCCTGTACCAACATTAGATCCGCTGGATAACTTTTCAACTTGCTTGGCCAGAAACTTGGGTTGATAAATTTTTCTATCATTTGTAATTGTTCGTCGTTGAATGATTTTAACATCCTTTTGCCTGCGTTGCAACCTAACAGCAACCAAGGACTTATCTTGCCCTGTTGGATGTGTGCCACTGCCCTGTTGGTGTTGACCAGTCTGAAGTAATCTGACCACTGTGCGTTCTGTTCTGTGGCCCAGTCCATCATTGTGGCTATGCTTCTCTGTAATGCGGCCTCAACAGGTTCCGTCTTCAGTGCTTCAACGAGATACAACTCGTATAGGTCATCCCTCGACCAATGATCCAGTTTGACCTTTGATCGTAACACATAGTCTATGTACTTGTCTGGGTACAAGGGGTTGATGTGCATGATGAATCTACCAAACTTGACAAACGCATTGTAGTAGGCACTCTTGACAAAATCATCATATGTCTTTGGTTTTGAATTGTGTTGGTGTATCTGATAGAATCTCTGGAACACCATGAATGCATTCACCACCCATTTCTCATCACGTTGCAGATATCTACGTTTTGGTTCGCACAGGTGCACTTGCAGTGTCCGTGCCTTTGCGAACTCCTTGTCACAGTATGTGCATTTATTTGTTGTGGCCATTTTGTCCTGTCATGTAATTTAATAAGTTTATATGTTGTTGATTTTCTTTAAGTGTTTTCTGATTGTGTTTCAAAATTGGTATCATCTGCGCATACATCGAATTGATCTCCTCCAATGACTTTGAACAGATAGTCTCTATTATTTTTGTTATCATCTGTATTCGATCATACCCGTCATAATTATCATAACTTTCATCCCAAAATTTATCAAAACTTTTATATCCCATGTCGTGCAAGTAACTCAACGATCCTACATTTCCGTTAATGCAAAAAGGAGAACCGTGGGCGATCGCCTTCCATGTTTTTTCTGTGATATGAATGCCGTCATTGTGAATTTTTGTTTCTGATGATATCCAAAGGAAAGCATTATCAAAAATATTTTTTTCATTGTACTGATCTATTTCCCAGTGCTGATTTACTTTGTTATCAAATGACAATGGCAACATGTTGGTAAATTTTTTTTTGTTTTGATGCCAACTTTTGAAGTTTTGCATGAATTCCTCTGAAGTAATTGCGTCATCTACCCAGTTCGAATTTTTTGATTCAACTATCTCTTCGTATTGTTCACAACTGACATTGCCTTTGTCTAGTAACCGGGTATTCCATAAATTGTAAATTATTCCATATCTGTGATTTTTTAAGTTTCCCCTACAGAGGCAATTGTAATGTTTTACAAATTTTTTTTCTTGTATGTCGATCTTATTGGCTACCAATTTCATGATTTCTATGAAGTAACAATATTGTATAAAAGTTGCTTTTATTTTGTATCCTCTTTGCTCAAGGAAACTGATTTGTCTTTCGTGTATGTTGTTTGGTACGACCCACGTTAGGTTCTCTTCGGGCACGCCTCTTCCAGTAAAATGTCTTACCATGGTCGAATATTTGATCTCTCCAAAATCCGGAGTAATGTTAAATTTATTTTTCTCCCAAGCGAAGGTGTCAAAAAGATCCCATGCTTCTGTGGTTTGGAAAATTATGGGTTTGACAATACCCTGTTGCATATATAAAAAAATTTTATTGGGAATTTTTTCGATTACATGCTTTATGTCAAAGGGTCTGCATATAAAAAGTGCGAGGAATGTGGATGATTGACCGTCAAACTGTTCGGCTTTAACGAAGTTGAATTCTTTGAACAGTTGTTTGCTTGGGTCAACGAATATTTTTTCAATTCCATTTAGATCCGGCTCTATGATGTTAATTGTTTCCATGAGCTTCTATTAACTCCTCTAGTTCTCTGTCAGTGATCACTTTGTCTAATGTTTCAAGATCTGATTCCTTCCATGTTGGATAAATCTGTTGTAATTGCTTCAAACTTTTATTTGGAACACGTTTCATTGGCTTCAACCATGGATGAAACTGCTGTTGCAGTGCACCGCACATAGCAGTCAGTATCCAAAGTAATTTTTTGTGTTTACCCAGCGTAAAGCAGTGTTTGTTGACACACTCATTGACCATTTCCACGTAGTGCTCCACAAAGAACTTGTCCTTCGATGACACATTTGATGCATATCTCATCAACATGTATGGTGAATACAAAGACCTTTCTTTATCATCAATCCTGTCAAAGTAATCTTTGTTTCGGAAGTCCACTGCCTTAAGGCCATTCCTTAGATCAAAAAATTTCCTGTGATTATCTTTTGTCATAAAACTTCTTGAGTATAAACTCATTTTCAACAACACTCAACCAATTCATGCCACCTGCGTACTTGTAGTGCACCTGATCGTCCTCTAACCAGTCTGGGTTGGTGGAAGTGATATGGTTAATCAACTGTGTCTTAATTTTGTTTGTTTTGTCTAACTTGTCGTATATCTCGCTTGTTATCTCGTCGAGCATACCATCTGCCTTTATGTGCGGGGTGGGAGGTTTATGGTAATCGTAGTATGTGTTCCAATTGAAAGGAATCTTCTCAGTGGACAAAAAATTAATTGCATTATTGATTTCAAAGAGATTTTGTATTACGATATTTGTTTGATCATGTGTGTCGTATAAATTGGTAAACATTTTCTGCGTCTGCACGTTGTTGAGCCAACTGCCTGCCATGCCACCACTGTGTATCCAGTTACTGAACTCTGAGCGTCTTTGGAAATTATAATTTTCAAAGACTGTTGTTTTTGAACAACTCACATCTATTCTGTTCAGTCCACTGTATTGCAAGTAGACATAATCTGGATTGCCATTTACTTTTGTCCATTCTAATAACCTGTTTGTAATGTATCTGTTTCCAGCACCCCCGGATGACAAGTTGTAATAGATATCTGATTGATCACGCCATATCTCGTCATTGGGATCACCAGACATACACAAAAATTCATCTCTGTTTTTTGACAGACAATCTCTGATGACATGGTGCAGTCCTAGGCCGTTGCTACAGCCAATGATTAAAATCTTCATTCACCTTTACTCGAAAATCTCAAACTAAAGGCAGTGCAATCTTTAGGTGACACAAAGGTCAATTTGATCCTATTGTGCATGTATTGTATGCCGGCTAGTTTTTTGTTCAATTTCACCTCTGCCAACCAATCAAAAAAATTCATTGCCCATTCTCCGTTGTCCATCCAGACAGGGGGACCATCTGCTGTAACCATAATTGGCGCATCTATTTTTATTGTTTTCCTACCAGACTGAGCCATAATCTACTTGTTCACATTGTCGTGATATGTCTTTTACAAAGTAAGCACACATCGGTTTAGGACCGTTTTGTAATGGTACTGCTAACATTTGCCCAGATTTTATTTTTGGGAAATACCACTTGACTTCTGTGTAGATGTCAACAACATCGATGGGCATGAAGTCAGGTTTGGAACTAGACAACGGATTGAATGTGAATGCGTCAAATCCTCGATCATTCAAACTAGTTATTGGTAACACATGCATTTCGGATTGCCCTGCTTCACCTATCAACATCTTCCAGTCTAGAGGCATCTTTATCTTGTGATTGCCTATTTCCAATACGGCCGCTGGAGCGTTGAAGCTCTCCAGGAATATCAATGGTATGTAGAAGAAATCAGGATTGGCTGGATCTGAATTGTCAAGCACAGCAAATCGCAGTTTATCATCGACCCATTCGGGTATCTTCTCCAACTTGTATGTTCTGTTATCCAGTGTAAGGATTTTCATAATTTATCTTTTCTATATTATACGGGTAATTGGCCTCTTTGTAAAACTTTTTCCTTGCCCCGAGGTGTCTTTTCGCGAACTTGCAACTGCTGGTAATGTCCCAAATCTGTACACTGTCCTTGTCCTCTGCTTTCCTTATACCACGTCCTATGCTCTGTATGACCCTGACAAATGACTTGCCTGGTTCTATAAGGACAAGATTAAAAATCCTAGGAATATTAATGCCAACAGCGGCAACTCCATATGTGGCAATAATAACTTTATTTTGGCTAGTAGATACTTCATCGTATTGCTCCTTCCTGTCTGTGTTTTTAGTAGACCCTGACACGAACACAGCGTCTTTTATTTTCTTTTCCAAGATCTCACCTGCTGATATCCTATCAACTAGTATCAGTGTGTTTCCTGAAGTTGCAATGTCCTGTATCGTGTTTGCAACCCAAGTCATTCTGGTTGTGTCAGTAGTTAACCATTTCAATTCTTCGCCATAAGTTTTGAACTGTGGGTGGTCTTGTGTTTGTAAAACGTTGACATGACAGTTTGCAAGAACTCCCTTGTCCTGTAGTTCACTGGCCTGTATCCTGTTTGCTACTTCTCCTATACTGCATTTCAATCCCATGAATTCATAATCCGCCTTTGGCACAGTGCCCGTCAGTCCCCAACGTATACCGCAGTGTGCGAATGGCCCGGTTAGCAATCTCTTCAACACATCTGCTTTTGCCATGTGTACCTCATCTATGATGACTGTGTTGATTCCTTGTATTGCTTCCAAGAAGTCTGTTGTGTGTTCGTCCTTGCTTTTCTTTTCCAGCACGTTCAGTGACTGCCAGGTTGCAATAGTGTTGTATCTCCCCAGTTCCTTCCTGTCTCCGTAGTACACACCAACATCGAGGTTGCAGGCAAGGAAGTCCTCCTCCGTCTGTGTCACAAGACTTTTGTTTGGAACAATGGTCAGCGTCCTACCGTATGGTTCTACAAGTTGACACAAGGCCGCGGTTATTATTGTCTTTCCTGCGCCCGTGGCTATTTCCTGTATGCACTGTGGATTCTCAATGAACTTGTTTATTGTCTCTACTTGGTAGTCTCGCAACTGTATTGGCTGTCCTGCACAAGGATGTTTATCTGGCCAGGTGATGTGTGCGAGATAATCTTTGTCTACTGCCTTAAATTCAAAATTGTGTTGTGGTCTTTTGTCTTCGAAGTCCACATACACACCTCCCTCTTCTAGTATTGGCAGTATCTGGTCAACAAGGTTGAGATATGTTGTACCACCCAGACCAAAGAAACTAACCTTACCGTCCCATCTGCCCAGTTTCACAGCAGGCAAATGTCTCGCATATGGGATCTCGTATTTGAATTTGTTGGAGAGTCTCTTACGCCATTCGAGGCTAAGGTTCTCAAACTTCACGTTGACTTCGTCTTTTATTACTAGTTTACAACTGCTCATTCTAAAGTTTTATTATAATATGATCATGCCAATCCCAACTACTTGGTTGGTGATCACTATAATACAACTTTTTTGGAAGATTTTCAAGAAGTCTTTTAAGGTTGTCTGTGCCAGTAGCGTAATAACCACCACCCAGTGCAACCAAAGATGCTTTTGGTTTTATTTTGCTTTTAATCAGTGCTCTTGGTATTCTATTTCTAACAAAAATTATTTTGGTATCTTGGTTTATAAGTTTGAATTGTTTACTCATTTGATGCAACTCATATAGGTTTTCAAAAAACTCTTGTGACTTTTGATTGTCTAACAAGTAGGTCTTGTCGTTGTGTTTATCGATATCTTTCTTGAATATTGGCTCTTTGACATCAAATCCCCAACTGCATTGATTCAATAAATCTATGCCGTGTGATTTAAATGCGTTCAGCCATTCCCAAAAATCTTTGACGTCTGCCTCCATGTGTATGTCACCACTTACAGGCATGATTATTGGAAAACAATCTAATTCAATTAATCCTTTTACAACTTCTTTTTTTGAAAATGCTTTTGAATCTATCCATAACTTATGATATTTGTTATGTGCAATTTTTTTACCAATTGACGTGTCTGCATGTACATCTATTCCAGCAGTCGATATGTTAAAATTTTTCAATAAGTCGACTTGTGCCAACGGCGCTTTGCCTTTAAGGTGTATGTCCCAGTACTCTTGCAGTGATTGTGGGGCATCAACTAACACAATCTCTCCACCGATTAATTTTGCAGATGTCTGTTTGTGTCCTATCACTTCTTTTTTGATCGTTTCGTAGTCCTCAAGTAAACTGTCATCTGTAAATTTGAAATCATATCTGGCCGCAATCAATGTTAAGTAGTATGCCGTGACATCCGTGTGCAAGAAAGTCCACTTCTTGGCTTCCCCGTCGTATTGGCTATAACCTGCTGGAAAGTCTCTGTGATCTTTCAGACATCTTATCAATTGAATGACTTTCTTGTTGTATGGGAACCTTAGTTCTATCTTGTCAACTCCTTCCTCGTCCGTGTACTTCTCTATGACTTTGTCAAAACTGATCACCCTGAATTCATCCTCGTACTTGGGGTTGTCAAGCAAAGGTTTTATGTCCATACCATGTGCCTGGAACTTTGTGAGGTATCTCTTCAGTATCACGAGTGCTAGTCTGCCCTGCTTCTCTGTCCAGGCGTACTGAGATTCTGCCAGCGATCTCACAGTCTCATGATCCTTTGGATGTGGCTTTATCTGTGTGTTTGGTGCTTGAGCCCACAAATAATCATTATATGCTAGTATTTTAAGTGCTTCGTTAATTGTTTTTGGCAAATCTGTGTGCATTTTATCTATGGTATTTTAGGTAATTATTAGTATATTATAGCATAATTGGTAATACTGTCAACCATGAAAAAGGTAAAGAATAAAGCGGTAAATGTAAGGAAGCAACTTAAGGTCAAGTTGGAAAACACCGCGACCAGATACAAGAACACAAAAGGATTCAAGCCAACAGAACAACAGGCCTATCAATGGTTTAGATACATCAATAGATGTCTGTTCAATGGTAGATTACCAATAGTTCCATTGCATGTTAGGAAATTGCACAAGGATTGGGGAAGATGTGTAGCAAATTGGGACAATAGGAAAACACCAAAAGGTAAATTTGATCAAAGGGTTATCCCTTATCATATAGATGTTGATTACTATATTGAACTACATTGTAAGTTTCCAAGATGGAGAGATTTCGTAGAAACACTGGCCCATGAGATGGTACATCTATATCAGATGACCTGGATAAAAGATCCATACGCCAATCATAATGCAAACTTCTTTGCTTGGAAAAATAAATTTAGGATGGCGGGCTTAGGCCTATCAAGGTGTTAACACCTGCTCAAATTCAGCATAATTGATTACTTTGCTATTACCTAGGTCTGTTCCTGTCTGTAGGTATTTCAAGTATTCCGGAGGATTATCGTGAACAACTGTGTAATTCACGTATGGACGCATCTTCAACATGTCTCTGAATTGTTTAAGCCATCCTTCAAAAATTTTATCATCGTTACGTTCACCATAGCAATCGGTATCTTGGTAGATGTTGTTGAGTTCGCCTTTACCATATTCTCTGAAATCAAAACCAATCAAGTAAATGTTTTTATGTCCATGTACACCTGCTGTCCAGAATGCGGCATTTCCTGATATCCAGTGGGGGTTGTTTGGTATGAGGTGTAACATTCCTTTACTCTGCTTCCTATTGACTTCAAGGGATGGTGCGTAGTGGATTGTTTTTGTGCCCACCTTGTCTGCCACCATTTGTTGAGTCATCTTTGTGTCAACGGAAAATATGAAATCGGGCATGAAGTCTCTGTACAAAGCATTGCATCCGTATGTTTGTCCTGACGATTTTAATCGACTGAGATCAAAATCCTTACGCGATGGTCCGTTTCCTATGCAATATGCGTTACCCCTAGGCACGGCTTTCACCCTGTCTTCAAACCACTCTTCTTCTTTGATTCTTTTTCCATTTCTAATAATTGTCCTAACAATTACAGTTTCTCCTTTGTAAGGTTCAAATTTAATTGTCTCTACTAGCCTTTGGCCTCCTAATTTAATTTCTTGCATCATCGTAAGTATTTCTCCTGTAATCTTTTTTTAATCCTTTTCCATGGTAGACCAGCGGCAATTTCATCTTCAAACCATTCCGTGTATGCAAGTTTGTGTGCCCACGAGTGTCTGTTTGGCATCGCTGGTGTGTTTATGTCCGTTAAATTTAGATTGCCAACATCGTGGCACAAACTAGATTCTGACACAAACACCGGAATGCCTTGTATCACTGCCTCCATGGCAGGATTGCTAGAATGATTTACCACAGCCCATGTTCGACCTAGAGTGGCCTTGAAATCAGTATCATCATATGTCCTGTAATCTCGTTTTGGCAGTCTAATTTTGACATTGGTAAATTTATTTTCGTCAAAGGTGATGTGATTCCTAGGGTGCGGTCTCACTAATATTGGTCTTGTTGTGTATTTTCTGATTTCACGTATTTGTTGTTCTATCCATGTTGACATTTTTGGCAGTCCCTTCCATTGCTCTGATGAGTCATGTTGTCCACATATTACAATCATATCTCCGGTGGGGTTCCAAGGTCTCAGTTCGTGATCAAATAATGGCCAACGCTTGTCATCAAAATCTTGATTGGCGAAATCAGCATTTCTGTTTATGCCGTTGATACCAACTTTGAAACTCTTATTCCTACGTAGGCCACCGACCTCAAGCACAATTACAGGTTTGCCTTTTGATCTGTATTCGTTCCAGATCTGTTGGTATCCCATCATTCGGCCTCGCCACAGCACACTCCAGATCACAGCCACGTCTGCATTAGCAGATCTGTTGACCACAACATCCTCTCCGGCATCTCGCAAACCTTTTATGAATGCTTTGAATATTTCTTTACTGTTCAGAGGTCCGTATTCCGTCCATACCTCAACTTTCATTACACTTTTTTCCAGTATTCGAGATCGTGTACACTTTTAGTGGCCTCTAGTGTTTGGGGACGGAAATCGTTGCGTTTGCTTTTTCCTGCTGATTTACGATTGCCCTTCATGTGATCCATGTATAGTCCTAGTTCGCTGTTGATGAAAACGTGATGGCCTTTGACACCTTTCCAATAACCTATGTCATTTATTTTGATATTTTTTTCTCTTTGATATTTTTTTGCGAGGTGCCATAGTGTAGAACAATCAGTCCATTCCAGTAGTTTGAACATCTCATCTGTGATGTACATGTCCTCCCATTCATTACAAAGGTTTTGTATCTCCGGATTCCTCAGATTGTACCCCACGAATCCGCATTCTGGATACTTGCCTCCGTCTTTGAGATTTGGATTTTCACGTCCTAGGTATGTCACCATTGTGTCCTGAGGAAGTAGGCCTTCTAGGAAACTTTTTGGCATTGGTCGAAAAGTGTATGTGTCGGCGTCTAGCCATACCACATAATCATAATCGGCGGAATTCTTAAGAGCATGGGTGACGCAGAAAACTTTGTTGGCGAACCTTACGGCATTCCACAAGAAAGATCCTTTGTTTTTGTCGTTACCGCCTTTGACCTGTAGTTCTGCGGGACGCCTGACACCACCCGGTATTTCTTGCAATTCTCCATTTGCAACGGGATCATCCTTGTGTCTGGTCTTGAATTTCAAAAGTTCCGGCTGTACGCTGTGGACGTCATGCCATTCAACTCGAGGATGATCAAACACGTCTTGTTGTTGTGCTTCATGGTAAACTGCAAGGGTGATGTCCTCGGGCCAGTATTTGAGGACGCTTTCGACCGCCCGCTTGGCGTATTGATTCCATGTGCCTGGTTTATACGATGTCAATACTTTGATCTTCATTTGTCCTATTTAATTAAAAACTCATTTCGTATTTTTTTATCCAATCGTTCACGATCCATGCTGGCACCAAAGCCTTTCCTGCTTTTTGACTAGCCTTAATCATGTCTAATTTGCTTTTATCTTGCATTGCATCATTGTAGAATTTTTTTAATTTTTCGTCAACATTTGTTGTAAGCCAAATTCCTATAGGGACGGTCCATCCGGTTTTTCCTTTGTTGATTATTTCATTTGGTAGGAGGCCATTGTAGGCTTTTTTTGTTAGGATTTTTGTGTCAGATTTATCTGATCCCATTTTGATATTGGTGTGCATACTCATGCAATATTTCATGAAACTTTTTGTTGCTAAAGGGAAACGTCCCTCCATGCCATATGCCATTCCGTACTTGTCATTCCTATTGAACATCTCTTCAGGCACCTGTGCAACACAATCTAAGGCCATGTAAGAGCCAATGGGATCGTCAGGATTCCAAAGTTCGTCACTAAAGCATTTTCTGAATTCTTCTATAACAACTTCATCGCTGTACGAACTTTCGGTGAGTCGTAAAGGACGCTTGATTCGTTTCAACCACAGGCGAAGCACGTCGTCCCACGATTCTAATTTTGTCTTGCCAATTTGTTTTGACAGCCATTCCGGATTTTTCATTTTCCAGTATTTTGGATAGCCTGCAAGTATTTCGTCTCCCATGTCTCCGGCCAGTGTTACTATTATTTCTTTGTCAGAAATAAATTTGTTTGTGTAACAATACATACTCATACTTGGATTATAGATGGGTTGTTCCATGAAATAAATCGAGTCATCCCAACTGTTCATAAAATTTTCTGGTGTAATTTTAATTTCCGTGTGATTGAAATTATTCTGCTTCGCAAGTATTTCTGCACACCTGGCATCCTCATTATAATCTTCATCAGACACAACACTTGGATACATTTTGTTTGTGAAGGAGTTTACTTTGCCTTTTATCTTGTTAAGTTCATAAGCCACCAGGCTTGAATCTAAACCACCACTCAAAAAGACCCCGATCTTTCTCTGGCCTATACTGCACATCTTCACTGTCTTGTTTGCCTCTTGCCTGAACTCTTCTGGGTTGAAAGTACGTGTATTGGAGCATTTGATATATTGCCTGTGTTTACTTTTTATTCTCTTTGTAGGTATGTCCCACACAATGGTCTCTCCTGGGAGCATTTTCTTTATACCAGAAAAGAAAGTGTGGCTGAGAGCGTTTATTCCTGTCCTCTGCATGAAACTTACAGACATCTTGTCAATCTTCTGACATCCGGGCACTTTGTCTATCATACCTTTGATTTCTGAGCCAAATACTAGACCTTCTTTTATTTGAGCATAGAATAATGGTTTTATGCCCGCGTGATCTCTAGACAACCACAGTTCCTGTATTTTTGGTTTGTAGTAGGCAAAACCGTGCATGGAATCGATCTCTTCAATAAATTTCAGTCCGTGTGTGTCGAGGCCCCATGCAAGTAGTTCAGTGTCTGTGCCTGTAGTGTCTACGAAGCCTTGTGATCTGTATTTCTCTTTGAGCTCGTAATAGTTGAAAATTTCTCCATTGTACACAAGAGTATTACCTGCAGGTGTGTGCCATGGTTGTAATGACAGTTTAGGATCGCTCATTATTGAAAGGAGATTATGTCCAAACGTGACTTGTTTTAGAGGATCTTCCCATACCTGTTCACCGTCGGGACCTCTGTGTCTACACCAGTTTATAAAGTTTGAGATATAGTAAGGATCCCATGATGTGATTCCATAAATTCCACACATTAGTCTATTATCTCCATTATAATCCTAACTTCGCTTTAAATCTTTTGAACACAGTGCCGTCACGTATTTCTTTCTCGCTCCATAACTTGTAGCCTAGGTCGTGTACCCACTGAGTCCTGTCTGGGTATTCCGGATTTTCTATTTTTGTGAGATCTTTGTTCGCAACTGGCCAACTGAGTGCCAGATCTGAAGTATTGAAAGTTGGAATACCACGGATGCAAGAATCTACACCGGCTGTAGAATTATGTGTAACCACAGCGTGTATGTTCGTGATTGCTTCCTGGAAATGGAATCTATAATATTTTTTTTCTTCGCCGTTGAAATATTTTTGACCTATTACAACTTCAACATCATCTGGAAATTCGCCCATCCTGTTTTCCATTGCAACAACATGATTAGGATGTGGTCGCACTATGAATTTTCTTTTAGTAAGTGGTCGTAATATTTTATAAACGTTCAAAAACCAGTGGATTGGATCCAGTTCGTTCATGCTCCAGTTGTCGCTAGGTTGTAACACAAACATTATTGGATCGTCTGGTTGAGACTTCCTCCATGGTTCGTATCTCACCTTGAACATATTTCTCAACATCTCCCACCTGTCTCCCGGTGAATTGTCACTAAGAAAATTTCCGTTGTTCATTGGCGAGTAGAGGGAAACTCTCCAGTGATGGTTAGGTCCATGCACGTTTCCAAAACTGCTCATTAGTCCTCCGTCAAAGGTTATAATGAATATGCCTTTCTTTTTGGCACGTTCTACAAGATCTCTTCTCCTGCCTTTGGTGTGGTGTTTTTGTTTATCTCCACCATAACCAAACATGCATCCTATTGGTGCTGTAGGTTCCATCTCGTCCTTCCGCCAATCTCCTGTCATGTGTTCGTTAACCATGATGGGATTGTCACCACATGCTGTGATACCTTCAGCCATGTGTTTCAAAAGGTCGTAACTTGCCCCTCGCCTTCGATCTTTAACAGTCCTCCTAAATATTTCAACGTCCATCCAATATGCTCCATGCGTAGCCGTTTTTAAGTTCGTCGGCAGTGAATTGTCCGTAAGCCATCGAATAGTACAATGGTTCACGCTCCGTGTATTTAGGTGTTTCAATTTTAGAAAAATCTGTTTCTGAAATCGGAGCACAGGCGTTGTGAATGTCCGTAAAACAAGGGATTCCACGTGTAGTGGCCTCGAGACTTATATTAGAGTTGTAGGTAACTATGGCGTATGCATCGTCCCAGTCTATGGGAGGACTGGGAGGAGTGTTGTCCTTACCAGTAACAATGTATCCACCGTTAATGTCTTTTCCTATGATTGGATTGTAACCTTTGTTTTTAACAAGTATTGGACGATCTGTGTTGGCCTTTAATGTGCGAAGTGTGTTGTCCAGCCAATCGTGGACTCCAAAAAATTCTTGCATGGCATTTGATGGAGGGCACACAACAATGTTCCTTCCATCTTTTTTCCATGGTTTAATAGGCCATGGAAAACTTTTTTCAAATCTGTCACTGGGACGTTTCTCATACCAGTTTTTCAAATGATTGTTCTTTACAACTTTTACATAGTATGGAGCATTACGGGTTTCTCCCCAGTAAGGTCTGTCCATGTAGTAGAAATCAATATTATTTTTCTCCGCCCATCTGTAAACCAAGTGTGTCCCACGCAGTACACCAAACATTACTGCCTTGGTACAGTCTTTGGTTTTGATTATTTCCTGTGGTTGTAATTTTTTTGAATTTGACAGCCCATGCACTGCCCAATCAACATATTTTTCTGTGAGTTGTCTGTTGGTTGAACTAACGTAAATCATTTGACAGCCGTTTGATATCTTCCTGCACCATCAAGGCGATCATGTCTTTGAATGAAGTTTTTGGTTCCCAGCCAAGGGTTTGCTTGGCTTTCGCGTACGATCCGTGCAGTGCGTGTAGTTCAGCAGGACGTTTGAAACGTGGATCTGTCTCGATGTATTTCTCCCAATCTTCAATACCTGCTGTCTCAAATGCGTGGGTCAACAGTTCTCGAATAGAATGCTGTACCCCTGTGCATATCACATAATCACCTGGTTCTGGTTTCTGCACCATTGTGTACATTGCTTCTACAAAATCTCCTGCAAAACCCCAATCTCTTTTTGCATCTAGGTTTCCTAATGTTAATTTTTTAGCAAGTCCTAACTTGATTTTTGCAACACCGTCTGTGATTTTTCTTGTGACAAATTCTTTGCCACGTATTGGAGATTCGTGATTAAAAAGCACGCCGTTGGACGCATGGACGCTGTAACTTTCTCTGAAGTTCACTGTCATCCAGTATGCATAAAGTTTTGAAACACCATAGGGACTCCTAGGATGGAAAGGGGTATTTTCATCTTGCACTCCATTAACGTTGGAGTTGCCATATAATTCACTGGTGCTCGCCTGATAAAATTTAGTTGTTGGGTTATGTCCTACTATGGCATTTAGTATGTTCAATACACCCATTGCATTCACTTCACTAGTCTGTTTGTTCAGATCCCAACTGGCTCCAACAAAACTCTGTGCCGCTAAATTGTAAAATTCATTTGGACGTATTGTTCTTACTAGGTGGTTCATGTTGGCATCGTCTGTGATGTCGCCTGTAATCAATTCGACGTCGTTTTCTATGCCAAGGTAATTTAAATTAGCAAGGTTAGGGTTGCTGTAACGTTTTACCAAACCATAAACTTTGTAATTTTTTTCTAGAAGATGTTTTGCAAGGTAAGGACCGTCTTGTCCTGTCATTCCGGTAACAAATGCAATTTTTTTCATTCCAAGTAGTTATGCCTTATTTTGTGCCACCTATAAATATTGGCGATGGCAAACTTGATAATTCAATACTACATCGATACAAAAAAATATTCACATCCAACTTTCAACAACCTTGGCGCCAGTCCCATGGAGGAGTACAGCAGATACAGTCTCCAACTTTATTGTAAAAAATATGACATCGAGTACCTCAGAGTCACTGAGCCAAAATTAGGATTCAAACATCCAACTTGGGAAAGATTTGATTTATGGACTGACAGAAGTTGGTGGGACAAATATGATCAGATCATGTATGTTGACAGTGATGTGATTGCTTTTGAACACGCACCAAACATATTTGAAAAATATCCAACAATCGATAATGACCTGAAAACAGCATACTATCCTAAATTCAGAGATGCAGGTCCCACTGGGGCAAAATATAACCAACGTGTCAACCCACTTGCAGATTTGTACACAGGAGAGACAATCTCACAAAGATTTGTCCAACCTGGAGTCATGTTGCTTAACAAGGTAAACACAAAGTTCATGCTACCGTGGATCAGCAAATACAAAGATATCACCGACGACAGGATAGATGATGGTATGTTTCTAAATCACTGCATAGTAGAAAGTGAGGTGCCTCTACTCGACATGGATCGGAAATGGAATCACAAAAACAATGGCGAACGTTATGATTACAACAATGTTTACTTCTTACATTGTGCTGGCGGAAAGAAACACAAAAAAGGTGTTAAGATTTGGCCAAAACTTGCAAAATTATTCCCAGAAGTCAAAGTTGATCTTTCCGTGTTGAAGGACGATTAATCTAAAATTTTTATAAGTTTATCAATGTCTATCTTGAGATCCACCATGTCTTTAGATTTTTTGTTTCTTGGTTTCACTGCGGTAACTTTTTCTGTATCACACTTGAATACGTAATGATCAAGTCCTAAACAATGTGACAGAACAGGGTAAACTTTTTTACCGTAAAAGGCATCATGGGTGAGCTCATAAACTTTTGTTCCAGGACGCATCCAAAGGCAATTGGTCAATCCTGCGCCGTGTGGCGACACTATATGGCTGGCAGTGGCAAAAGTTTTTACCTGGTCCTTGATCGACAGATCTTCCAGTGTGATTGTTTCCCAGCCTTTCAAGGCCAATAACAATTCCTGTTGGTTCCTTATATTCCTGTTTTGGGCATCTTTCCTCGTGATTATTACTTTCCTGTTTGGATCTATGTCTTCTCCTACTACCAAGTTAGCAAGATATCTCAACCAACCAGGCATGTTTGGGGTCAATATCCCGTCATTGTAATTGCTCATCGATGGAACAATAAGGTGACTGAATCGCCATGTTTCGTTCTTTGGGATCACCAGATAGTTGAGATCAGGAAAAAAAGTTTTGCAGACTTTTTCAAAATATCTACTTGGATTAGATAGGATGAAAGTGTATTTCTCAAAATTTGTTGACCAACGTTTTTCTATCAGACGGAATTTTGATATTATATCTATCCATATGTGCCATGGGTTCTCAGAACTGTACTCATCGATAGGCAACCATACGTACTTCCAAGTGCCGTTGAATTGCTGTGTGATAGGAGGCATCTCGACATTGACTTGCTCTCCCCATTCTTTAAAAACATCATGCACCTTGTGGGGTTTGTTCCTGTATTTAGATATCAACGGCCAGACGTGGTTTGTAATTATTTTCCTATCCTCCGTGACAAGCACCGGCAAACTGTTTACGCTACAATTATTGAAGTCTGCCACAAACGTTGGCATTGTGCTGTAATGAACTTTGATGTTAGTTGGCTTCCACGTGATATCGTATGAAAATGACTGATCGATGATGTCCCATTGATTTGTAAAATATTTTATGTCGTTTATATTCTGGACTGTTTGCACAATAATAATTATACTATAATATTATGGTTTTGTTTTCAAATGGTTGTAGTTTCCTTAGTATGCGCCCCAAGGATGGAGTGATGACGTTCACATCCGAAATACTGGCCAAGGAATATGGTATGCAGATGGTAAATCTTGCCATGGGAGGCAGGGGCAACAACAGGATTAGTTTCACTACAAAACACTGGTTGGACAAGTTTCAGACCAAAGATGTATTTGCTGTAATTGGTTGGTCAAGTTATTTCCGTAACGATTACGTGACCAATGACGGATGGAAAAAAGGTAGGATAAAAGGCACTGATTCAACTTGGAGAACATGGAAGACTTTAGACAATCTTAGATTTGTTCATGGTAATAAAGGTTGGGATATTGAAGATGATGCTGTTGTAAAATTTCTAGATCAAGTCTATAATTTGCAGACATACTTTAAACAGAAAAAGATACCATACTTGATGTACAATGCACTTCCCAACAACCTAGATTCTAAATTACAGGACGTTTCAGATTTCAAAAAACACATTGACTGGAGGAGATTTTATGAACCAAATTACAGTCATCTGAATTACATACAAGAAAAAAACTTCATAGTGAGTCCAAACGATCCTCATCCTTCGCTGGAGGGACATCAAGGATGGGCACAATTACTCAAAGGCTTTATAGATGCTAACAATTTACGCACCATTTAAAAACAAGACCAGCAAAGCATGGGAAGTTTTTAACGGAGTTGAGCAATCCTGGCCAGATCAGATTACAAAACTAGATAACGCTACGGAGATCGAACCAGTGAGCAACAGCATGTTCTGGGGATTTGTTGGAAACAATCGTGAGATGGTAAAGAAACTGGAGTCTCGGAACCACAACTATTGGTTCACGGATACTCCTTACTTTGGTAGATTTGACAACAACAATCTCCAGCCAGACAATCATTATTGGCGTGTTTGTAAGAATTCTATTCACGCATCTTACATAAAAAATTGCAAACCTGACAGATTTGAAAAGTTTGGTCATAAAATAAAAGCGCCTAACTTCGCAGGAAAACACATTTTAATTTGTCCTAGTTCATCTGGCATTCATGGATATCTGGGCAGGCCCAATTGGACCAACGAGACCATAGAACAGATCAAAAGGTACACGGACAGGCCAATCAGACTTCGACACAAGCCTAGGGGAAGGGGTACTTCAGGACCAAGTGAAGCAAAAGTACCCCTATCCGAGGATTTGAAAGAGGCATGGTGCCTGGTAACCAGTTGTAGTATTGCGGCAGTGGAGGCCATTTGTGAAGGTATACCTGTGTTCTGTGACAACAAGAGTTTTGCTGTGGACGTGGGCAACGTTGAATTGTCAGATATTGAAAATCCTTATTACGGTGGTCCTGAACCTTGGTTGTATAGTCTAGCCTATCAGCAGTTTACTCCCGAAGAGTTACAGAACGGAACCGCTGTGGAGATATTAATGGACAAAGGAATCTTGTAATGCCGAAATTGAAAAGTTTTGACAATGATTTTTTTACCTTTTCGGTTAGAAACAAATCTTTGAAGTTTTCAAATGTTAAAGGACAGAAGACTTACATCAAAAACAGAATTGATAGGATATTAAGCAAGGAACCAGAAACAATTAAATGGATTGATAGTTTTGAAAAAGACAGTGTCTTTTTTGATGTTGGTGCCAACATAGGTATCTACACTATTTACAGTGCCGTATTAAGAGGTAACACGGTTTATGCATTTGAACCACACTCGGCAAGTTATAAAAATTTGCTGGATAGCATCAACATCAACAACCTTGATAACTGTAGTGCGTTCTGTGTGGCTTTAAGTGATCGCATAAATTTAAGCACGATCAATGTTAAGAACATGCACGAAGGTGTGGCTGAGAACAAGGTAGGCGAGCGAGGAGATTACTATCATGGCTGTACAGAAATTCATCTGGACTACCTTGTTGGCAAAGGTATAATACCGAAACCAGACTATATTAAAATAGATGTCGATGGCTTTGAAGACAAAGTTCTAAACGGTGCGGTAGCAACACTGCAACAATGTAAAAGTTGTCTGGTAGAAATAAACGACAAGCATATAGGCATGGTAGAAAAACTAAATGACATAGGAATGGTTTTAGTTTCAAAACACAGGCGTAATTCAGAAGAATTCAATTATATTTTTAGAAATGCAAATTGATAGCGAATCAAAAATAATTTTTGTGCATATACCTCGCACAGGTGGTAGTTGGTTTACTTACAGGTGGCCGAGTCATCGAGGTGTTGGTAAAATTCTCCTCAAAGGTAAAGAAATTGTTAACGTTGAAACTGGAAGACGCATAGCAACTGGCAGGCACGGCAGATTGTCTGGCATAAAAGAAAAATTGGAACAAATTGATTACGATCACAAAGACCATAAAATTATAACTTTAGTCAGAGATCCATACGACAGGGCAGGCAGTAGTTGGGTATGGTTTAGCAAAGTTAAGGGCACTGCCGAGAAGCACGGATGGAAAACAATAGACGACATGCTAGACGAGTTTGAAGGAGGTGGTTTCAGAGTGAACTATTTGCCACAGACATACTGGTTGGAAGAACAAGGTGCTAAATTTGACCACATTTATCGTTTTGAAGATTTACTCGGCGACAGCTCTATGATTTTAAAGGATTTTCCTAAATTTAATTTTGGTAAACGTAATACGGATAACCTAGGACGTATGGGACAGGTCCGGTCTAATATGTTGACTCCGAAACAAAGACAACGTATACAACTGTTGTACAAAGATGATTTTAGGTATCTGAAGGAATTTTATGAATAATTGTTTAATAGTTCAATTTTTTGTATCTGTTGAAAATTATGCGGAGCCATCTTACAATCAGATAGGGGTCAACCAGGAGTTGTACAAATACAGTACATTATCTGTTGAACAATATGCAAAACGTATAGATGCTGATTACAAGTTAGTAAGCCAGCCAAAGTTGAATTGGGTACATCCAACTTTTGAAAGATTTGACTTATTTTTCAACGATGATTGGTGGGAAAATTATGATCATATACTTTATTTAGATACTGATGTTATTGTCTGGCCAAACGCTCCTAACATCTTTGTCGAGTACCCATCAAAAGATAATTTCAAACCTGTGTATGACAGGATAGCAAGAAAAAATAGTCTAAGTTTCCATAAAAATTTAGCGAAGGGAACATGTTTAGAAAAATTTGCACCTGAAATCTTAAGAACAAGTAGATTTAATGCCGGAGTATTCATGTTGAATAAAAAGTCAGTTGATAAAATTAAGTCACATCTGGATTACAAGAATTTACAAGGCGATGATAATGAACAATTAATATATGCAATGCTGGAGTCTGGTGTGAAGATTGAAACAATGGACTGGAAGTACAATAAAAAGAATGGCACAAATTGTTATTTTGGTCATGCCATGGGACAGAAAAAATTTGAAGATGATTATGAAATGTTAAGAGTAGCAAAGGAGACCTTTAGTGCCTCTGTATAAGAAAAACAACGAATCATTGTTGCACATCCATGTGCCTAAAACCGGTGGTACATCTGTTATGTCAGCACTGAAAGAGCACAATGTTGAAACTTCGTTCATACAAAAAGCATCAAATGACAAGTATGGCGGTGTGCCACCTCAACACATGGATATTGGTTATACAAAAATGTTTTTTGATCTGTCTCAAGTTGAGACTTTTGCTGTTGTGAGAGATCCGTGGCACAGGACTGTAAGCGAATACGTGTGGAGGACAAGGAGCATAAATTTTACGAAAATAAATCAGTGGTTGGCCGATGCACTTACAAATTTACAGCACCGAGATTATCAAAATCATTTACTACCACAATGCAAATTCATCAACGAAGATGTAACTGTCTTTTCCTACAATGACTGGAATAAAATGTGTCACTATGTCGGTAATCGGTTAAAGATCAAAGACTTTAAAGTCAAGCATTGGCGCCAAAAACGTTTTGATTACAAGGTTCCTCAAATGGATCTATTAGATAAAGATGTTCAAATTAAATGGCAACAAATGTATAATGATGATGTTGAATTATATCATTCGCTATAGAAACACTTATTGTGCCTGTGCTTCATAATGAAGATATTAAAAGTTATTCGATTGGTGTTTTGATTACTTTCGTAACTGTGCCAAGTTTTGTTTTGATTACCACAAAAAATAAAAGTTGAATTTGGTTTCCATTCTGCTTCTTTCACAAATGCCCTTTCATCCTGTCGTGTGTACATCTTGGTGCCAATGTTTTGTTGTGGAGCGATGTATGTCACTGAACTCCAAGTTTTTTCTAAACCTTCTTGATGTATGTAAAACTTGTATGGCAATGGAGGAGTGATACTTATGTGAGCATTAATGCCAAGTTTGTTGTACTTTCTATAATTTGGATACATCTCGTGAATAGATTTCAAATTTGCAAAAAGATTTTCGCATATGTCTAAGGTTTCGTCATAAAAATCTATTCCGTAGTCATGATAATCTTTTGGATGAATATGTATAAGGTCCTTTGTTATGATGTGAGATAATTTGCCTACGCACACATCTTGCAATTTTTGAAAAGTGTTGGTGTCAAATGTGTCATTAATTATTTGGTGCGGCCATGGATCCGACATGACCTCTGTATTCATACATTTTTCTACAAATCTTTTCCCTTGGGTCATTTTAGCCCTTTACAAATATTGTTGAATGTGGCCAATGGCAGATCTAACTGTAGCACAGGTCTGTTTATCCATTTTCTCTTCTGTGGGGTGTTGAATTTTATGTCCTTGCAAGTAGTAAGCAAGAGCGTATTAGGTGTGTAAGTTATCTCTTTGCCCGATAAAGAAATGTTTTTTGTCCCCGCACTCTTATCATTTCTATCTTTGAAAAACCAAAGTGCTATGACTTCCTTGTGATAGTTGACTTCTTGAAGATTATCAAACAGTTCATATCCCACCTTGTATTTCGCATCAAAGTCTTGCCATGCATGGTGCTTAAGGTTCCCTTGGTTCTCATACAGTTTTTCATAATCATCTTTTGGGAAGAAATTTTGTACATAGATATGTTCTACAGGATCTTTGTAAAAATGATTAGGCTTTAGGTTTTTCCAATCCATTATGCACTAAAAAGATTAATGAGTTCCTTTTTCCAGTCATCGGCGTACTCACAATTTCTGTAGCCATCAAACCACGGACCCCCTTCGGTGTAATGCAGTATCTTTGGAGATCCATCAGTTGGTTCCTTGTACCAGCCCACTAACCAATTGTATTCCAACGGTAAGGTTCCTATTTCATTGTCTTCTAGCCAACCGAATCTGTGTAAAAATTTTGCTGATTCGGTGTTGAGAAGATCTGGCGTGAGTATTTTATTTTTAGGATGTCCGCAATTCCAAAGAACCATGCTAGACCAATTCTTTCTAGGGTACACTGTCTGTACCTGTCCGTCCATTTTCGTTGTCTCTTTTGGAGTGTGGTCGTGTTGTACGCACACAACTGCCTTGGAGTTATCACAATATCTTGTTAATTCGTGTGAAGGAATTTTCCAAAGGAAATCACAATCACAGAACACCGCCCAACCTGTAAAATCGTTCATGTATGGTACAAAGAATCTTGTAAAAGTGAATTCTGTAGAAGCCAGTTTGTCTACTGGGCGTGTGTACAGTCCTTGATCACGCATTTGTTTTTGTTTGAGAGGTATTACTTCAGCAGACGGATCCCTTCTTTTTATTGAGTGTTCGCAAACTTGGTAAGCAATATCCTCTCTGCTGTCGTGGCCTACGTAAATTTTCATTTTCTTCCTGAAACTATTTTGTGTATGTCTTTCCAATTACTTACACGGATAACGTCAGGATGATCAAAGTCTTGATTGTATGGATGGTCTATTAATATAGGCTTTAAACCGTATTTGAGCCCTGCTACAGCGTTGTTTGGCTTGTCCTCGACCCAATACAGTCCGGTGTTGTGAAACTCCGCTAATGCGCTGTCTTTGTCGGCACCTGTGCCCAGAATATGGTAATTTATGAACACGTGCTCACCAAATAATTCTCCTAGTCTTCTCTTTCGCAGTTGTTGTGCTGGTATGTCCGAAGTCTGTGATGTAATAGGAATAAAAGTCCAACCTTCGGCGGCCAGCAGTTTCACCCACGTCTGAGATTCCAACATTGGCCTTTGTGTGCCCATCCATGCACTTCGATTAAACTCTCTAATGTGTTTCCTTATCTCGTCTTTTGTCACACCAAAACGTTCTGCCATCTCGTATGTGTTTTCTTTGTCTGGTAGTAATCTGTGAGGATGATATCTAGCACCACGTTCGTCAAATAAAGTTCGTTGCAACATCCATTTAGTGAAATGGTGTTCCCATTCTAGTAGAACTCCGTCTACGTCTGTGAGTATTATCCTATTTGATGTCTGCATCTTCCATGCCCGCCACTCTCAGTTTAACAATGTTTGTTATCTGCCATTGTTTCTGATCTAGTCCTTTGGTGATGCCTAGCCATTGATTTCTTATCAATGCGAAGTCGTTTATTATCTTGTCCATGTCAACAACATCGTCCTCTCCGTCAACATACTTTTCTGCATCTCTGCTTGATAGAGCTCTGTTGTAGTTTTCTAAATATTTCCTAAAAGTTTTTGATCTTAATCTACGCAATTCGATATTTAGGTATTCAAGTATCGCTTCCAGTTGTTGTAGTTGTCCAAACCTCTCTTCAACAATGCCAGGCAGTGCCGCACTTGCTTTTTCCAGGTTACCGTATATTTTGCACTGCTTCTTGGCTTCTATCAGTTCCTTGTCAAAGTATGCTATGCAGTCTGGAATTTTCTGCAGATTCCTACTTACTTCGTTGTACCAATTGATCATTTTAATTCATTTTCCTTACAGTGTGCATGATTATAAATCTTTTCTCATCAATATTTGATCCACCGTGCAATAAATTACTTTCCCAATATATTGCACTGTTTCTTTTCCATTGTAGTTCATCCAATAATTTCACTTTATTAAGAATATCTTTGTCGCCGTATGTGGTCATGTGCTCCATGCCTGGTTTGAAGCAACTTTCTCCCACTTCATGATCCTTAAAATAATCTTTGACTCTAATTTTTTCATTTCGCGACATTCCCTCACTGTATTGTATCACAGAATCAAACACAAATGTTTTGATATTGTTTTCAGATAATGGTAGCAAAATGGACATGTGTGGTTCTCCCATGCCAGCAGTTTGCCAGTCGTCAAAATGCAATCCAAACGGTTTCATACATTCCGTATAATTTATAATAGCAATTTCCATTGGTTCAAAATGATCTTTCAGCAACGGAAATATTTTTGATTCGAGTATTGGGAAAAATTGTGTATTCTTGTTTGATGCCCAGGTCACTGAATGATCTGTAAAAAAAGGTTCTTGCTTTGATCTTAGAGTGTTGGAAATTAAATCTAGTGTCTTGTCGTCAACACAATCCTTGATTACACCTGTACGCATTATTCATCCTCACCGTATGCGTCTAACTCGTCATCCTCTCCAAACACGGTGTTGATTGCTTCTTCCAATTTTGGATCAAACTCGGCAGATGCTTTGATCTCCTCATGTTCAACACCTATGTCATCCAGGCTTTTTATGAAGTCTATCGCCGCATCAAGTTTGGATCTTTCTGGTACGTAGTGTACAATAGAATTCCATAAACGTTCGATATCTTCGTGTGTAAAGTCGATCATTACTCTTTTGCTTCCTCTTCGATTTCTTCTGGCTGTTCAACTGGTGCTTCTTCTTTGAACTCTGCCATTATCATATCTAATTTATCACCGACCCATGCTTTCCTGAAATCTATGTGTTCTTTACCTGCTTTGTCAACGTATTTCAATCTGTTTCCTGTTTGTACTAGGAGACCTTTTTTCTCAAATAAATCTACAAGTCCGCTGTATGGATCCATACCTGTGTCATAAGGAATCTTGACTTGCACGCCTTCGAAAGGTTTAGCGTATCTTGTTTTCATAACTTTACAAGCGGCTCTGATACCCCTGACGTCACTTACCTTGTTACCTTTTTCGTCTTCTTTAAGTTTCAGTTTCTTCATCGCGATAACGATAGAACTTGCGTAGATGAATCCTTGTCCACCTGATATCTTGTCATCTGGATCAAACATATCTTGAGATGCGTATGTGTGGTTAGTTGCAATAAGTCCTACGTTCCAACTACCAAACATGTTAACACAGTTCCTCACAAGTGCCGTCAATGCTTTGGGTTTTCTACCTAGGTCACCTTTCATGTCACCTGCTTCAAACTGGTTGACATCTGTTGGTGTAAGCATCATACCTAAACTGTCTATAACGAATA